>Ga0315912_10000277_pt1 | contig 105853 bp, 85 predicted proteins | sample VfabasoilMG_FD_204469 | JGI IMG/M metagenome (GOLD analysis project Ga0315912, IMG submission 204469) | Garden soil microbial communities collected in Santa Monica, California, United States - V. faba soil | ecosystem: Environmental > Terrestrial > Soil > Garden | place: USA: California... | reverse complement strand
CGGTCTCTGCCATTCGCCGACCTAAACAGCTGGGACAAAAAGCACGGCCCTTGCAGCTGAACGGCACGAGATGCTCATGGCCGCAACGCAAACACGATGTGTGCATGAAGCCATGGCGGAAGTCACCGCAGCGAGAGAAGGCATCGAACTCACGTAGAACGAAGTCCGGCAGCTCGGTCCCGGCTTGATGGAGGTCCGCGAGAAATGCCGGGCCATGGGTCCGAAGGATGACGGCGAGGTCGGAGGTCGATGTCTGTCGCGGCTGATGATGCGCTGCGGATACAGGCGCAGATGCGGAAGGCCCCATACCGGGCGCTATGCTCAGGGCAGGCCAACCTCATCTTCGTTTGAATTCGTGGGCTCAAGTCGAGGGTTGGGACGACATGGTTGGCCAGAGTGGCCAGCCTACGGGCCGGCGAATCGCGGGACCTGTCTCGAGGAGAGAGCCGCCCATTGAGAGTGGACAGTTCGCCGCCCGAGCGAGCGTTGAACCGACGACGCCCGCACTCACCGACAAGCTACGGGCGACAGCTCGATGGCTTCGTCCGAGGAGCCACTTCTGGCGGAGGATCTCTTTGTTGTTCGACATGGTCAGTCTCGGTGTCGGCATCGACGACCTCGTACTCGAGGCCGTCGATGGCCGGCTGACCCAGTGCCGCTCTTGCTCCTGTCCTCCGCGAGGATCACGAAGTGATCTCCGCGATCAGATGTCGATTTTGGTGATCACGATGGCCGATCCTGGTGATCACGATGGCCAATCTTGGTGATCACGATGGCCGATCTTGGTGATCAGCTCCGACTTTGCTCGAAGAGCGAGCGCGACCACGGTTTCCAGACTTGCGTGCCATGGTGACGTCCGCGTTGAGCCTGATCCTCTCCTGCGAAAACCACAACATCGCCCACCTCGATGACGATTTCCCCCGTCATTTCGATTCATTGGCCCAGCTCAGACTTGGATCCACCTCGCCAGCAGCTTGACCTGGTTTCGCCGACGATTGAGAAAAACCAGAATGTGACCGCTGAGCGGGTCCTTGAGCAGAAGCTCGCGGGCAGCGTTGCTCAATCCATCAAACGACTTTCGCAGATCGACGGGCTGCGTCGCCACATAGACCTTCACCGAGCGCGGCAACAGGATCACCGAGCATGCCTCCGCAGCGCGTTCACCAATCGAGTATCCGCTGCACAGACCCCGTACTGGGACCTGAGCGAATCGGTGTCAGAGTATCGAGGTGACCGACGCGACGCGTTCAGCTCGAGGTTGGCTGCCCCAGTCAGCCTTTCGAATCCCCAACGTAGGTCTATCGGTTCGAGACCCACGAAGACTTCGACGCCGTGGGGAATCACGGGGTCGCCCCTGTGCCGAGTTGCTCGAGCAGTTGCAGGACTGCACGCAAAACCGACGGCTCAAATCCAGCACCAACCCGGACACGAGCTCGTCCAACCTCGACCACGAGCTCCTCACGCGAGCACGGAGCCGATGTATCCGTACGAACGAGCTTCGCCAGCGGCACCGAGTTCCTCTCTATTCCGGAATGGTCCTCCGCCTTGATCCGACCCGCCCAATATCGCAACGAGGCCAACGAATACTCGCGTCCGACGACGAACTGCGTCATGGGCTTTCCACTGGCCCGCCATTCCGACACCCGTCGCTCCCACAATGCTCGATCTGCCATACCCCAATCTTGAAACGTTCAGAGCCGGCTGGGAAGAACGGGGTCCGCCCATCGGATACGAAAAGGCGTGAGACTCGTTCAGTGCCATCGGCCGCTTCGCCAAAAGCCCCGTTGCTCGAACTTCGAGCCAATGGTGCATGGCTTGGCGGGCGCGACCACTGCTCTGGCCGTTTCCGTGGCCGCGATGACCGGAGAGGTCCGGACAGAGAGCGAGTCGCGCGGTTGCATCACAGCACGGTGATTTGGCTCAACACGATCTCGGAGTGCCTGACGATGGCGGGCCAGGTGAGCGTTCCCAACGACTGCTGCTTGTCGGCCGTCAGGCGCCTCTCGAAGTCGTCCAACGAATCCAAGATGGACCGCGCGCTGGGCGTGGGTAGCTCGAAGTCGGGTTGAAGGCTGAGCCACGCAGCCACGGCGCGGATGATTCCGGCAGTTTGTCCGTCGTAGGTGGGGACGTCATAGCCGGCCAAGTCAGATACGAATTTGTGGTGCACGAAGTTCGCTGGCACGAGTGCGGTCCAATTGTGTTCGCGGGCTCCGGTCGCACCGGCGTGTCGAATACCGAGCGCGATGCCGAGCTCGAGCGGCATGTTGAAGCGCGAGAGATTCTCTGGGCCCTCGCCCTGAAAGCGAGTGAGATCGTGAATCGAATACTTCGAACTCATCAAGCCGTTGGCGATGCGTGTGATGCGCGGCGTCGCCTGGCCCTCGCTTTCGCGAGCACACCGCGGCGTGAAACCTCGGGCCGCCACGGTGAGCACGATCGCGTGAAACAGGGGCTCGAACGCGTCGTCGAACGGGCAGTTGATGAAGACAGACTTCTCGTAGGCGGGCACGCCTATTTCAGGCCTCGAAGGGCGGCGTTCTTGACGTCGGCCCGCTCAAGCTCGCGCGAGTATTCTTTCAAGTTGTCCAGCGCGGCCTTTCGCGCCGCGCGGCCCCGCTCGAGCTTTTCGTGATCCACGGTCTGCGAGGGGTTTTGCAGTGCGATCTGGAGCGTGGCGGCCAAGGCGTCCAGGTCAGGAGCGTCGGGATCGACGGAAATGCTCTGCCGTGTGCGCAGGAAGCCAGGGAGGTCGACTGAGCCGAGCACGACCGGAATGATGGGTTTGTCCGGATCGAGATAGTATTCGTGCTCGGCAAGTTGCTGCCATTCGACGCGCTGCCCATCGTCCGGTGAGGGCATGGGACCCAGCAAGACGATGAAGCCGTTCGCACGCTCGATCGCTTTGGTGATCTCCTTCTTCCAGTCCGCGCCGGGGGCCAGATCCATCGCGTCTACCCAGATCGTGAGATTTGCTGACTTCAGCCGCTCGCGCAGTGCCAGAGCCACGCTGGCGTTCTGGCGGGAGTGAGAGACGAAGACGTTCATGGCAGGCCCCGGAAGCGACGATAGCACAACCACCGCCTAGCGGTACGCGCCGCTATCGCGGCGCCGTCGGATCGCTTTCAACATCCGTACAATCCACCGCGGCCACGTCCCGTGGCGTCGCCACGCCCAGCATTCGTCCGACGGGATGTCGATGGCCGCATGTCTCGGGATCAGAGGTCGGCGTCTTCGATGTCAATCGCTGGCGTGCCAAGGTTGAGGAGTCGGACACATTCCGCGTAGCCGGACTCCATGACATCGCGTGAGATGAACGAAGAGGACGGGACCTCGAACAAGCTTGCCCACGACTCGATGCCGACGATGCATCGGACGATATCGACATCGCGGAGCCCGCCCAACTCCGCAGCAACACGATCGCTCGACACGTCCTGGAAGTACGCCTCGTAGTTCAAGAGCGTGGCGTCCGTCGGGGGGTTGGTGCTCTAGCAGGTCGCCCTTCGTCGCGGAATTGTCCTTCAGGGGAAAACAGCAAACTGGCGTGGCATGTCCGGCGAAACCGGGATCAAGAGCGTAGGGAATCCCCTCGTGCCCTGCCCTCGGCCGCCCTGACGGCGTTCGGCCACACGAGGAAACCGTCGCAGTCGTACGATGACCTTCGCTTCACCCTCCCTCCCCCCCTCCTTTTGGGACATATGACCCTCGTCGAATCGAATTCCGGCCGAGGAGCCGTTTGACACGACCGAGGAACACACCTGTGAACATTCAGCAAACGACGCTGATCGGTCTTCCGCAGCCCCAACCCCGATGGGTATGTAGACGATATGGCCAAAGCCAAAAAGCGATCGAAGTCCACCCGATCGAAGACGTCCAAAGTTGCCGCCGCTAGACCTGGGATCCCGAGTGAAGCGGCGATCGCCTATCGAGACATCGAACCCGATTTACTCGGGCTCTCCACCGATCGCTTGCGAACGATCAATTTGGATATCCCGCGTGCCATCGCCATTGCGATCGCGGCCATTCCTCGGCTTGCCGAACTGCGCGATGCCGCCGCAGAGTTGCCCGATTACGACATCGGCAACATCGATCGGCTGGGCACGTACGCCCTCGGATCCTGGTACGCCCACCTGCTGGCGCTGCCCGAGGTGTCCTCGAGCCGTGTGAACGAACTGCTCGAAGAAGCGAGGCCCCTGCGCGAGGACATGCTCCTTGCAGCCGAGCTGCTCGCCCACAAGAACTACTTCGATCGCAGGTCCGTCGCCGCGATTCGGGCCGGCCAGGGCAACCTCGATACGGCCAACGACCTCGTCGCGCTTGCGGCCCTCTTTTCCGCTGCATGGGACGCGGTCGAGAATCGCACCACCGTCGAGTGGCCGGAGGTCGAACGGGCTTCGACCTTGGGTCCGGAGATCCTCATCGCCCTCGGGGCTCGCGATCGGCCCGTGAGCGACGGGCTCAGCCCGACGGACCTTCGGGTGCGAGCGTTCACGTTGTTCATCAACGCGTACGAGCAGTGCCGTCGGGCCGCGAACTACCTGCGGTGGAACCAGCAGGATGCCGACGAGTTCGCTCCGTCGCTTCGGCCGCGTGGTCCACGCAGACCGGGTGAGGGCGGGGACGAGGATGAGCCGGAGGCTCCTGAGGCTCCTGAGGCTGAGGGAACGGGCGGGTCGGCGCAGGCGTAGGGAGCCACGCGACTGGGCGGATGGCGCCCGCGCCGGGGTTCTGTCTGAAGGACCGGAGCCGGTTGCGGAGGCACTCGGGTGCCTCCGATCGACCGGAGGCGGTTGGGAATGGGCAAACGAGTGCCCTGAAGCGACCGGATCCGGTGGTGATCGGGCACTCGTTTGCCTTGGATCGACCGCGGGCGGTTGGGGTGAGGCACTCGTTTGCCTCCGTTAGCCTGGAATTGGGTGGAATTCGGGCACTCGTTTGCCTCGGAGGCACCGAGATCGGCCGCGATCGGGCACTCGCTTGCCTCGGAGCGACCGATCTCGGTCGTATCCGGGCACTCGTTTGCCTCGGCGTGACCGATCTCGGTCGTATCCGGGCACTCGTTTGCCTCGGCGTGACCGATCTCGGTCGCATCCGACGTGTGCTCGAACTCGCATGGCCATCCCCGGTCATCACAGCCGATGTCGTCGACGAGATCGGCTTGAAGCGCGGCCACCGATGGGCCCGCGCCAGAGGGGCGTCGAGGGTCGAGGTGATGTCGCTCATGCGATCGCTGGCTCCGTACTGAGGGCACGGCGCAGTCCATCTCGTGGCCCGTCCTGGCCGTATCGTCGCGCTCCCCCTTTTCGTAGTAGACGAAACATTCGAAGCGCGAGAGCGATCTCGTGACGTTGACAGCGTGGCTTCGTGCCGCCAAGGTGTCTCTGACGAGCGGGCCTCCCGCAGCTCCGTCAGCATGACCCCGCAAGACATCGAGGCCGAGCTAAGTTACGCCTATTTGCATGCTGTGGCCTCCCACGCGAGCGTGGCGTGCCAGGTGGCGAGTCGTATGCACGATGGTCTCGGTATCGACGCGATGCTGACGTTACGGCACGACTTTGGCCCGCCGGCGATCCTCACGGACATCACGCTGCACCTTCAGCTCAAGGCGACCACGAGGACGCCGGTGCACAACGACGGCCGATTCAGCTACTTCCTCAAGGACGCGCAAGAGTACGAACGGCTTCGCAAGGCTTCGAGCCTGCCCCCGCGCTTGCTCGCTGTCCTCTTCCTTCCCACGCCTCAGGCCGACTGGCTGACCTGCGCAGCGGAGCAACTCGTTCTGCGAAAGTGTGCCTACTGGACCAGCTTGCGGGGTGCCCCCGCGTCGAAGAATGACAGCGGTCAGACGGTTTACCTTCCCGACACCCAAGTCCTTTCGCCAGATGGACTCCGCGCTTTGTTCGAACGGGTCGCCCATCAGGAGGAGCTTCTCTATGTCCCCTGACGACCAGCGCAGAGTACTCGCCACCCTGACGCCGATGGCGGTCCGTCATTATGCGCAGTCTCGCGGATGGATCTCCGTCGAAGGCGTGCGGGGGCGGATCTGGTTGCTACGTCACCAAGCGCATCCCCTCCGGCAGCTCGTCATTCCGATGGACGCCGACGATCCCGGTTTCGTCGACGCGATGGCGGACGTACTCCAACGACTTGCCGAGCTCGAGGGCCGTGTGCTCGAAGTCGTGCTCTCCGACCTCCAAACTCCGGATGCCGATGTGCTACGGGTTCGCGTCGTCCATCGCGACTCAGACGCTGGACAACTATCGCTTACCTCTGACGTCATGCTCCGAGACGGAGCACGACGTGCCTTGCTCGCAGCCGCGTGCTCGGTCATTCACCCGGTTACGTATCACCCACGCATGACCCGGAGTGAAGCGGAGTCGTTGCTCGCGGCTTGTCGTGCCGGGCAGACCGAGTTTGGTAGCTACGTGATCAAGGTCATCTGTCCGCTGTATGCGGTGCCGGAGACACTCGACCTCTATGAGCCGTTCACGCGCCGCGTGGTCCGTCACTTGATGAAAACCACTGCGGAGCTCGTCGACAGCATCGAACAAACCTCGATCGAAACGTACATCGATGCACAAAAGGAGCGACCTCGTCTCAGCGCAAACCTCTGCGAGGCCTTGCTCCGTATGCAGACGCGAGACGACGAGCAGCCGCGCGAGCGCGACGCCGGCCATCTCGAGTTGCTGACCGCCTGGGCCTCCGATCCCCACGTGCCACCACCGACGCCTACGCAAGTACCCTCACGAGTCGTCATCAAGGCGGAGTACTTGCCCGAGATCGAGCGTGCGGCCAGTCTGCTGCGACCCGCCGCGATGAGGACCCGCGAAGAACTCTTCATCGGGACGGTCGAGACACTCGATGGCACTGTGGGCGCGGATGGACGGAGGTCCGGCGACGTGACGTTTTCGTTGCTCCTCCGCGATAGTGAATCGATTCGCGCACGCGCGACACTAAGCTCCGAGGATTACGACGTCGCCCTCCAGGCACACCAGGGGGGAATCGCATATGTGCGTCTCAACGGCGTGCTTCGTCGCGGCCCACGGATCAACCGGATCACATCTTTGCGATCGCTCGAGCTGCTCGAGTCTGCCGATTGAGGCTCGGTCCTTGGGTGGCCGTCGGCGAGGTGTCTCGACCGTCGCTCGTGCCGCTCGATCGTGCCCCGCCCTTGCCGCGAGACCGCTTTGCGGTCTTCTTGTTGCCGAGTTTGCTCTCCTCCGCGGCTCGCTCGGTGTTGAGGGCAAATAGCCGGTCGGTGTAGGTCTTCGTGAGGCCCCGATTGGTGTCGAGTATGTAGCGGGTGCGAGCTTCGTAGAGGCGCGCTGGCCGATGTCGTCGAGAGGGCAGAGGTCGCGGCCGGACGGGGTTCCCCACCCACGTCCGTGATGAGTGGCTTGCCGACTTGCCGTTCATCGTGGACCCGGGGCTCGGTCTCCGCGCTTTACGACGGCATCGGTCGGATGGGGCTTGCGAATCTCCGTAGCGCAGGGGCCGTGAGTGTGGACATTCTGGCCGCACCATATTGACTCCCTGTTGCCTATTTCCCCAGGTGTGAAATGAGGCGCCGCATCGCCCGTCACCGGAGGCTGAAAGTTCTGCGTCTCGCTTCTCTGCACCTTGCCGCACGTCAAAAGATGCCTAGCTATAGGCACGAGCAACACGAAAGTTGAGTCCACAATGAAGACGACTCGCATGGCGTTGATTCTGGCGCTCGGACTGCTTGGAGGGTGCGCTTCCCTGCGATCGGAGACATTGGGTCCCGGGTATCCCGATGAGATCGCAGACATGAATAGCTTCGATGTCGCGGAGCCCGAAAACGGTTGGATGCCCTATTTCGACAACGATGCTCCCGGCATTCCCAGCCAAGGGGTGAATTGGGCCATCCGCGCGCGACCCGACAAGAGGTCCCTTCGCCCCAACGCGGTCAAGGAGACCTATGCAACATGGGACAATCCACATATGACACGGAACATCCAGTATTTCTGGAAAGCGCCCGATGCAGCACCCGAGGCGACACCCGCGGGTTAGCGCGGCCGAGGCCTAGCACGTGATCGAGCCTCGGTCGGTCGAGCGTTTACCCGGCGAACGCGAAGCGAACGAGGGCAAACGCGGCTGCAAACGCAACCCCGTACCCAAACGACTCGATCCGGACGGTCGCCCGTCCGCGGCGGCGGAGGAGTCCACCGATCGTCGCCATGCACACGCCGGCGATGAGCGGGCTCGCGATCGCGTTGACGAGGCGGAGCGTCGGATCGCGAACGAGGTGGCTGGGAAACGCGAGCAAGCTGATCGCCCCGATGGCGGCCCCGAGCAGGACGTGCCCGAAGATCGCCGCTACGGTATTTTTTGAGCCGTACTCGAGAGACTTGGTGACACCGCGGATGCCGAACTGAACCAACATCTCGCCGAAGAGCTGCAAGAGCAGTTCTCCGAGGACTTCGAGCACGACTTCCAGGACGGCTTCGATCATTCGTGGAACCCCATGATAGCCGGTGGGTGACGGGTTGCCGTGGGGCGGACTTGGGATCGCTCGATCACGAGAGCGTGCGTCCCGGCCGATTTGTCGGCAACCTGGAGACGATGACACCGCGCGGCTCCGGCGAAGGCATGGGAACCAGCCCGACGACCTCCGACCCGCCCGCGCCCGACCGGACGATCCGGGGGCGCTACCGCGTGCTGCATCGCCTTGGCGCAGGAGCCTCGGCCCAGACCTTCGCCTGCTTCGACAGCGAGCGCGAGCGCAAGGTCGCGATCAAGGAGCTTCGCACCGGCGGTATCGAGAGCTGGAAGCACGTCGAGATGTTCGAACGCGAGGCCCGGGTGTTGGCGTCGCTGCGTCACCACGGGATCCCCGAGATCTATGACTTCTTCGAGGACGAGCACGAGGGCGCAGGGATGCAGCTCTATCTCGTGCAGGAACTGATCGAAGGGCCTTCGCTGCTCGAACGCATCCATCGCGCTCCTGCGCTCGGCGAGGCCGATGTGCTCGACATCGTGCTCGGCGTGCTCGACATCCTCGACTACCTGCACGGCCGCATGCCGCCCGTCTACCACCGCGACATCAAGCCCTCGAACATCGTGCTCCGGCCGAGCGGTGCCCCGGTGCTCGTCGACTTCGGCGGGGTCTGCCATGGCTGGCGCCCCGAACAGACCGGGGGCAGTACCGTGACCGGGACCTATGGCTACATGCCGCCCGAGCAGCTGATGGGCCGCGTCAGCCCGCAGAGCGATCTGTATGCCCTGGGCGCGACCATGCTGCACGTCGTCACCGGCCGCGATCCGACCGAGTTCGACTTCGACAGCGGGCGCCTGAACGTGCCCGAGGACATCGCCGTGCGACCGGCCTTGCGCCGAGCGATCGATGGCCTACTCGCCCCTGCGCCCCGCGATCGGCCGCGAGCGGCCAAGCAGGTCCGGACGTTACTGTTCGACGCCGCCCATGGACCGACGAACGCGAGCCCGACGCAGGCGCTCGTGCCCGCTCGCCGCACCGGCTCGGTCCCTGCCGTGGTGGGTGCCGATGCACCGCACTGGATCGACACCGGTGCACCACCACGGGATCCCAAAGGCCCCTTCGCCGACGTCTATCACAACCTCATGCAACCCCTCGCCCACACGGGTTCCGCCGTCGGGGCCGGCAAGGTGCTTGCGTGGGCGCTCTACGGCTTCGCCGCGCTCGCGACCCTCGGCATCGTTCCGGCGGTCTACCGTGCCCACGTGCTCGGCCGCCGCCGTCGCTACGAGGACGTGTTCCGCCACGGCATCCAGGTCGAGGGTACCATCGTGAGCGTGCACGGCTCGGAGGAATACAACTTCCACGCCACCATCGGCTACGAATACATCGTCGCGGGCCAGACCTATCGCGCATTCATCAAATATGGAATGAGCTTGAAGAACTATTGGATGCTCGGCGATCGCGTCGCCGTGCTCCACCTGCCCGACGACCCCGGCCGGAGCTGTATCGTCTTCCGTCGCGGGCGTTGACCTTCCCTCGAGTCACAAACGGATCCTCTGATCGATTCTCGCTCGGGCCGATCCAGCGTTACGAGAACCACGAGGGTGCGAACATTCAGCCGGGAACCCGGCTGCAGGAATGTCTAGAATGCCTGCTTTGATCCGCGCAACGATGGTTCCTTCGAAGAGGGGCGCTCCGATATTCGCCGCAGCCTTGCTCGCGCCGAGCGTCGACTTGCAATGGGAGGCCCCCACCGAGTGTCCAGACGCCGCGCACATCCAACGCACCATCGATGAGCTGCTCGGCGCTCATCCATCGGACAGGGCCAAGCGGGTACGCGCCGAGGTGACGATCACCCACGCGGACGGGTTCGCGGCCACCTTGCGGACCGACGACGGCACCAGCAGTGGCGACCGAGAGCTGGCCGCCGCGTCGTGCGAAGAGCTCGCACTGACCGTCGCGCTCATCATCGCCATGGCCATCGATCCAAAGGCCGGGCCTGCGCCCGAGTCCCCCGCTCCGGCCGAGCCGGCCAGTCCCGGCCTCGAGTCCCCGCCCGAGCCGGCCAGCTCCGAACCCACACCGCTGCCTGATCCGCCGAGCTCCTCGACCGCAGTCTCGCCCGGCACGGACGCAACCCACCGCGATGGTGCTACCCCGCCCGCCGCGACGCCCGATCGAGCGAGTCCAGCGACGCCACTCGATCGCCCCCTACGAGCGGTCGTCCGCGCCGCGGCCGGGTTCGGCTACGTCGGTTTGCCCGGCCCAAGCGCGGTGGTGATGGTGGCGGTCGCCCTGAACGGTCCGCGCTGGCGGGTCGAACTCGATGGTGAGCTCTGGCCCCCGACCATACAAACCTCCCCCTATGACGACGCCTATGGCATCCGCGTGCTCGGGTGGACGCTCGGTTTGCGCGGCTGCTGGCTCGCGGTGGCCGGCCGCGTCGAAGTGCCACTCTGCGGCGGATTTCGGTCCGGGGCGATCTACGGCCGGGGTACGGGTCAGCTGGACGCCGTCGACCAAGCGGCCGCGTGGGTCTCGGCCACCGCCGGGATCGGCGTGTGGGGCTTCATCCACCGGCGGTTCGCCCTGGGCCTCGACGTCGACGGCCTAGTTCCGTTCACCCGGCCCGCGTTCGACCTGCAACCCTCCGGCTTCACCGTCCGAATGGCCCCAGCGGGTCTGCGCGCCGTGTTCGGACCGGTCGTACGATTGCCGTGATGGGCGAGCCCGACGGTGGACAATCACCCCGCGTGTCGGCCGAGCCCGAGCCCGACCCCGAACGACCGCACGTTCCGCTCGGCGAGCTCTACCGGAAGCATGCCGACTTCGTGTGGCGATGCTTGCGTCGGTTCGGCATCCCCGACGAGATCCGCGAAGACGTCGTCCACGAGGTATTCATGATCGTCCAACGGCGGTTACCCAGCTTCGATGGCCGAGCCGCCCACACCACGTGGCTCTACGGGATCGCCCGGGGCGTGGCCGCCAACGTACGGCGCGGCCGATCCCGCGCCCAGGCCCGTGCCCGGCTCGTCCCGGTCGAGGTGCCCTCGTTCGAAGACCCCGAGCGATCGGCAGAACGCACGGAGGCGCTCGCCTGCGTCGCGGCATTCTTGTCGGAGCTCGATCCCGATCAACGGGAAGTGTTCGAGCTGGTCGACATCGAAGGCCTGAGCGGACCCGAGGTGGCCGAGCTGCTCGTCGCCAACGTCAACGTCGTGTACTCGCGCCTACGCCTCGCCCGGCGAAAATTCGAGGCATTCATCGACACCCGGGTGCACCCGTACCACCCGACCCGGAGGCCCCGTGAGCGACGAGATTGAGCCACCCGCCCCCCTACGGGCCGACGCCTTGCGCATGCTTGCGGATTGGCGCGACGCCGACGTCATGCCTGGCGCGGTCAAGCGCCGCGTGTGGATGAAGCTGCGCCCGCGGCCACGCCAGCGGTCTGCCCGGGTTGGGTGGATCCCTACCCTCGCGGTCGCGGCCGCGGTGGTGTTGCTCCTGATCGCGGTCAGCCTGCTCGGGTCGCGCACGCTCCTCGAGGACCCTCGCCTCGAGATCGAGCAAGCGGTCGATGGCTCCACACCGACGGTTCCGACGGGCGAGATGGTTCCGCGACCACGTGCGGTGGCCGACAGGGTGGAGGCCGACAGGGTGGAGGCCACCCTACCGCCGATCGAGCCATCGTCCGAACCGCAGGTCGCGAAGCGATCCACACCCCGTCGCCCGGCCAAACCCGTCACCCCATCGGTGGCCGAATCGGACTCGAGGCTAGCGCGAGAACGCGAGTTGATCGCACGCGCCTGGCAAGCGGTCGAGGATTGGGAAAATGCGCAGGCCCTCGAGCAGACATCGATCCATGCGCGGGAGTTCGGCCGCGGCGTGTTGGTGCCAGAGCGCGAGGCCATCGCCGTGATCGCGCATTGCCAGCAGGGCGATGACACCGCGCAAGGATTGGCCAGCGCATGGTTGGCTCGCCATCCCCGCTCGCCGCTCGCCGCTCGCGTGCGCTCGGCTTGTTCGCCGAGCGATCGCTGAATGGTTCGATGGCATGGAGATCGTCGTGATGGAGATCGTCGTGATGGATTCGGGCGACGATGGACAAACACCGGTCATCGACTCCCTAAGAGATTGAATGGCAATGCATACAGCAATAGAACTTGCAATCGTCGCGACTCCGATTCGCCGCTTCTCGCTTCTCTGTGCCTTGGCGTGCGCCGCAATCGGCTGCGACCCGACGCCGGAGACCGTCGGTCACGAACCCGAAGATGGAACAGGGACGGGCGGAACCAAGCCGATCGACAAGGTCGACGGCACTTCGGGGACGACGGATCCCGAGGGTGGTACGACGACGGACATTCTGCCTGAGGAGTGCTTCAACGAGGGCGACCCGTGCCGGCAGCCCGGAGCGCGATGCTCGTACGGAGACGACTGCGGCACCTGGGAATATGAATGCCAAGGCGGCTCCTGGGTGCAAGTCGATGGGACCGGGTGTGGCGGCGATCCGGTCGCATGCGACGACGCTCCCGTGCCCGGAGATAGCTGCGACCTGGAGGCTCCCCCGTGCGATCGCGATGGAGATTGCCTCGACGTGCTCGAGTGCGAAGCCTACAGCTGGGTGGCGTACGATGTTTGCACCACGGACTATTGCGCGGCTGCGGCTCCCCAATCCGGCAAGGCGTGCGACGAACCCAATCGCAGCTGCGGGGTCGAGAACGAATGCGGTTCCCGACTGTTCAACTGCGTCGAGGGGTATTGGCGGTTCACCGGTGGGGACATTTGCGAGATCCCGCAGCCATGCTCCGCTGGACCTGTACCCAACGACGCTTGTGCGGTCGCAGGCGAGGTCTGCGAGCTACCCAATCCCAACGCGGCACGGTTGACGTGCCGTGACAACATCTGGACCGACGAGCCCTAGTACTCGGTGCCGTGGCGTAGTGCCGTGCATAACCGGCTACGAACTTCCGGCACCGAGTACTAGAGCACCGATCGGTTTGAATCGTGCCCGAGGACAGTGTTAGCGGTCATCCACCGACGAAACTCTGTCCTTCGGCGACGGCCGATCGGATCCCCTCTTGGGGAGAGTGTTCGTTCCGCTCGCGGATGTGGCGGACCGCATGGACGGTTTGGATATCCAGGGCCTCAGTGTTCGCCCGAACTTTCACGTCGATGGCCATGGCGACTTTGACGACACCCGACACCCGATACGCAGCGTGTTGCGCAAGGTTCCGCTTCGTCCAGTGATCGACCGTACCCGTGAGGACGACCCTTCCTTCGACGACATCTACATCGATCCGCATCCCTGCCAGACGCAAATCGCTCTCGAGTTCGCGCGAGACCAACTGATGGATCTCCGAATCCGCTTCGTTCATAAACTCACTTTCGGGGCTTCGACTTCGAGCGAGTCCTTCGCTCGCTCACAGCATGGACGAGGCCGGTGAGAACACCTGCGCAAGGTTTGCCAAACCTTCGAAGCGAGATTCCACATCGTGGGGCCGACGATCTGCTCCTGCAGGCAGACGATAGGTGCGGCACGGGTGAACCTTCGCGGTAGCGAGGGGCCTTGGCAAAAGGCCCCTCGCAGATCAAAACACGAAGTTGATCAGGCGCCCGGGGACGACGATGACCCGCTTGGGCTCCTTGTCCGCCAGCCACTTCCGAACCTCGTCGCTCTGGCGTGCGAGGGCTTCGAGCTCGTCGCGGCTCGCCTCCTTCGGCGCAACGATCTCACCACGACGCTTACCGTTGACCTGAAGCACGAGGGCGAAGGTGTCTTCGACGAGCAGCGTTGGATCGGCCTTCGGCCAAGCTTGACCGGCAAGCGAGCGTTCATGGCCAAGCGAGTGCCAGAGCTCCTCGGCGAGGTGTGGAGCGAACGGTGCGAGCAACAAGCTGAACTGACCCAGTGCCTCGTGAGCCAGCGGCTCGGCCCCCTTGTCTCCGACGATGTCGCGCACGAACACCATGAGGGAGGAAATCGCCGTGTTGAACGAGAGTCGTTCGATCCGGTCGGTGACCTCATCGATCGTGCGGTGCAGGAGCTTGCGTTGTCGCTCCGTGCCTTCGCCAGGAACGAGTTCCCTTGGGTTGCCGTCGTCCTCGAACCGCAGACGATGGACCCGTTGGAGGAACCGATGCACACCGGCCAATCCCGAGGTCTGCCACGGGGCGCTTTGCTCGAGCGGCCCCATGAACATCTCGTAGGTCCGAACGGAATCCGCCCCGTACTCGGCGACGACCTCGTCGGGATTGACCACGTTGCCCTTGCTCTTGGACATCTTGTCCCACTGGATCTCGACCCGCTCACCTGTCTCGCGGACGAAGTACTGCTCGACGCCTCCTTGTTCGCGCTCTTCGACTTGGGCGGGTAGGAACGTCACGCGCTTACCATCCTCACCCTTGCGACGTTCGAGCGGCAGAAAGGTTGCGCCGAGGATCATTCCCTGATTGACCAACCGTCGGAATGGTTCGGTGGTGCTCACGTGTCCGAGGTCGTAGAGAACCTTGTGCCAAAATCTCGAATACAAGAGATGCGTCGTCGCGTGTTCGAGGCCGCCGACGTAGAGATCGACGGGCAACCAATACGCCTCGGCGTCCTGGCCGAGCGCCGCGCTCGGGTTCCCGGGATCGGCAAACCGCAGGTAATACCAGCAGCTGCCCGCCCACTGCGGCATGGTGTTGGTCTCGCGCAGTCCACCACTCGGATGCACGCGCCATGACTCCGCGCGAGCGAGCGGCGGCTCGCCGTCCTCGCTCGGGTCGTAGTCGGGAACGGCAGGCAACGTCACCGGCAGTTCATCGCTCGGCACGGGTGCAACCGACCCATCCGGGGCATAAACCAGAGGAAACGGCTCCCCCCAATAGCGTTGCCGCGAGAACAACCAATCGCGGAGCTTGTAGGTCACGGTGCCCTGCCCGCGACCCATCGCCTCGAGATGTCGGATGATTTTGGTTTTGGCTTCCGCGGTGGGCAGCCCTTCGATGACCTCTGAATCGACGGCCCGACCCGATCCCACGAACGGGGCCTCCTCGACCTCGAACGCACGACCATCGTTCGGTTCGACCACCCGGACGATCGGCAGCCCCATGGCCTTCGCAAAGGCGTGATCACGTTCATCATGTCCGGGAACGGCCATGATGGCGCCCGTTCCATAGCCCACGAGCACGTAGTCGGCGATCCAGATCGGCAAGCGTGCACCCGTCAAGGGGTGAATCGCCCGAGCACCGGTATCGACACCGGACTTGCGACCTTCCGCCGAGGCGGCCAGTCGATCGCGCTCGGTTCGGCGAGCGGTCTGCTCGACGTAGGTGCGCACCGCCTCGGTTTGGGTCGGGCTCGTGATCGCGGACACCCAGGGATGCTCGGGCGCGATGACCATGTACGTCGCCCCGTACAGCGTATCGGGCCGCGTGGTAAAGACGCGCAAGCGCTCCGGTCGACCATCGATGTCGAACTCGATGTGTGCGCCTTCGGATCGACCGACCCAATTGCGTTGGATCTCGAGCACGTGAGGTGGCCAGTCGAGCCCTTCGAGGTCCTCGAGCAACCGCTCCGCGTACTCGGTGATCCGCAGCATCCACTGCTTCATCGGGCGGCGAATGACCTCATAGCCATCTTCGACTTTCTCGGCGACCTCCTCGTTCGCGAGCACGATCCGGAGTGCGGGACACCAGTTGACCGGAGCCTCGTGCAAGTACGCGAGTCGATGAGCATCGCGGTACACCGCGATGTCTCGGGGCCCCAGAGCGGCCACGGCAGTCGGGATCGGCAAGGTCTCGATCGGCCGAGCGCGCTTGTGCTCGCGATCGTACCAACTGCCCCAAAGCTGCAAGAAGATCCATTGGGTCCACTTGTAGTAGCCCGGATCGGTCGTGTTGATCTCGCGACTCCAGTCGTACGAAAACCCGAGGCGCTTGAGCTGCGCACGAAAGTTGCCACTCGTCCGCACGATCACGTCGGACGGGTGCTCCCCCGTCTTCATCGCATGGCGTTCGGCCGGAAGGCCAAACGCATCCCACCCCATCGGGTGCAACACGTTGAAGCCGCGCATTCGTTTGTAGCGGGCCACGATGTCGGTCGCCGTGTAGCCCTCGACGTGGCCCACGTGAAGGCCATCACCCGAGGGATAGGGGAACATGTCGAGCACGTAGTACTTCGGACGGCTGGGGTCGACCTCTGCACGAAAGGTTTGATGTTCGTCCCAATACGCCTGCCATCGTCTTTCGATGGCCTGGTGGTCGTACGCCATGGGGGGACCCTAGCATTCCTCTCGCTCGGCTTCGATCCGACGAACGAGCGGAACGCTCGTGCGTCGCCGCCCATGGTCAGTCGTCTCAGTCGTCGCAGTCGCGGTCGTCTCAGTCGTCTCAGTCGTCCGTACAGGGCCGCATCGTCGCGGTCAGGCGCACGGCGAGGCTCTCGTCGATGTCGCTCGCCTCGACGGTGATGACCGGGCCATTGCCGTCCACGAAGCACTCCGGTGGCGTATCGCGTTCGAGATCGTTCGGGACCGCGTCGATGAAGTACGAACCGGGTCGGCTCACTTCGACCCGTAGCAACGGGTACGGTTCCGACGCTGGGCAGTTGAATTGGTCGCCCGTGAACTCGATGGGGGGGTCGACGAGGACGCAGTCACCTCGTTCGCAATCGAGCGCACGGGCCCGCATCACCACATCCACGATGCCGACGCGGTCGTCACAGTAAAAGACGGCGTCGATCTCACCGAGAAAGGATGCAGCCGAGCCACCGGTCTCCGGGGGTTCGAGCTTTTCGACACCCCCGACATCACATGCGGAGACGACCATGAGGAGCAGTCCCCACACCGCCTTCGGTGGTCGTCGGGCGTCACGAGCCGCTCGCGTACGTCGGTCAGAACGAGGTGTTGCCCCGGGCACGATGTGCGGGGCCTTCAGGTCCGACCGGGGGTCCCCGTACGGGTGCGCGCCATTAGCGCATTCTGCATCCGCTTTGCCCATCACCTGCCGGCCGTTTTACTCTGCCGAGCGCACGTTGGATCGGAAAAATGCACACCCGCTTTCCGCTCGTTTTGCTCTTGCCGCTCGCCCTTGTCGCAGGCCTCGTGGCGTGCAACACGAAGGCCAGTCAATGCAGCCGCTTGATCGAAGCGGTGAATCATCACACGGAACAGCTCGCCGAAGGCATTGCGGAGTTGGCGGAGTTACGCACGAAGCCCGAGGTCGTGGGGCAGTTCGAGCAGGTCGTCGACGCTGCCCACTCGGAGATCGCCGTGCTCGAGTTCGCGGATGAGACGGTCGCTCGATTCGCGAAGGACTACCTCGGTCTCCTCACCGAGGCCAAAGCGCTCGGCACAGCGCTCGGGCAAGCTGAAGATCAAGGCGAGGCCAAAGCGAAGCACATTGCGGACTGGGAAGACCAGATCGTGGCCGCGGTGAATGCCTACTGCGAAGTTCGGTGACCCGCGATCGCGGAATTTCTTCACGCCCCACTGGGCCTGAGTTCTTCACGCCCCACTGGGCCTTGAGTTCTCACGCCCCACTGGGCCTTGAGTTTACGCTTTCCCTTCCACCACATCGCTCGTGTAACCTTGGTGGCCCGGATGTTCTTTGATCCCGCCGCCGACCCTTGGGGAGCTGCGCTGCTCGTCACCGCAGGGCTCTCGGTGCTCTGCTTGCTGCTCGCGATCGTGCCTCGCGCGCGTCGCGTCGCAGGATGGCTCGCTGGATTGTCCTTGCTCGCCTTCTTGAGCAGCGCCGTCCTTGGAACACGCGAGCGCATCGCGACCGCAGACGCGGTTCCTTCCGATCTCGCCGATCCGATCGCACGAGCCGACTCGGAACCCGCACCTCCTCGAGATCAGGTCGAAGACGCAGCCGTGCCGGCGGCCGAGCCAGCGCCAGCGGAAGCGAGTGCAGGTTCACCGACGCCGGAGGCCGATCCCACGGCGACTCCGGACTCGCCCCCGGCCCCGGTCGTCGATCCGGTTGCGCCGGCCGAGCCCGCCGCCGAACCGAGTCCCGCCGCCGAACCGAGTCCCGCCGCCGAACCGAGTCCCGCCGCCGAACCGAGTCCCGCCGCCGAACCGGCCCCGCCCGAACCGACTGACAACCCGATCGCAGAACCCGAACCGGGTCCACCCCCGACGCCATCGGTCGAGTCCCCGATCGTTCCACCGGTCGCTCCCCTTCCGTCGGCCGAACCCACCGATGAAGAGGACGACGCCTTCACCCCTCCTGAAGCGGCGGGGGCAGACACGGCGGCCGTCGGAGCGTTGCTCGATCCACCGACCCCTTTGCCTCAAGCGCCCGACGAGCTCGCCGCGGCGGCCGAGTCGGTGATGGACGACGCGAAACGGGTCGCGAATCAACGGACGTGCACGGATCCCCAAGCGGTCGGAAATGTCTGGGCTCGCTTGTCCGCGCTTCCGGACGATCTCAACCGACCGCGAGCCGAAACACTGACCCGCCGCCTCGAGGAATGCCGCAAAAAAATCTGGCGGCTCAAGCGTTACGAGATCCACAAGTCTCGGGTGGCGGCACGTGAAGCGTTCATGGCGAAGATCGTGGAGGCCTTCGGGGCGCAAGACGTACGCGTCTTCGTCACGATTTTTGGTCAGCACCACGAATCGATGCGGATCGGATTGCGAGGTCGCGTCGATCCGGAAAAAGGGGCGACCCTGCTCACTCCGGACCTGCAAAGGCAAATGCAAGAACTCGGGTTCACCGAGGTGGTCGTCGCCTATGGCGACTACACCTGGCCTTATAAACTCGAGCCGTTGGTCGAGCGGCACTACATCAGCCGAGAGCTCATGCCGTTCGGGCTCCATCAACCGCTCGCGTTGGCACCTCCGGTTTGATCCCTCGCGGTTCCGTGTCCCGTCCGTACCGATGTGGGTGGTTGGTCGGGATCTTCGGCCTCGGATGCATGCTCGAGCACGCACCCGACTGGGCACCGGCAACCACGGATCCGTCGTTCGAGGGCATCACGCTCGTTGTCCTTGGCGATGCGGGAACCGAAGGCCGAACCGCCGACCAGGTCGCGGACGCGCTCGAACCGATCCTCACCGATGGTCGGCGACAGGCCCATCCACCGATCGTGCTATGGGTCGGCAACAACCATCCCGAACGCGACCCCGCACCGCTGCACGAGGTGGTGGCCCGGTACGTGTCGCAAGGTGGACAGAGCTTTGCCGTCGGCGGATCGACGGATTGGCGGTTGGGGTTCCCCGACGGGCCGTGGCAGCGTCCCGCGCTTCACTACGTCGTCCGCGTGCCGGATGACGGTGACGCCGAACTGCTGCGGACCTGCAACGAGCACGGTTGCGTCGAGGTCTCCGCGCACCCGTCGAGCGGTGTGGTCGACCTGGTCGTGGCGGATCTCACCCCGTGGCTGGAACCCGCCTTCCTCCCTGTTCCCGCCACGCTCGCGGCACTCGATCATCTCCTGCAGACGTTGACCGACCCCCCGTCCGACGCTCCCCCGCGGATCCTCGTCTCGCATCTTCCTGTCGAGGCGGCGGGCATCCATGGTCTCGGCGGGCGCCATCCAGACTCGACGTTCCACATGCTTCCGCCAGCCTTGCAGCGATCGCTCCGCGACGGGGTCTTCGTCGGCGTGGTCGCTGGACGTGACCGAGTCAGCTACGCATCGACGGACATCACCCAAGCCATTGCGCGCGCGGACAAGACCTGGCTCGTCGCGCCCATCTTCCAAGTGGTGAGCGGTGCCGCGTCTCGCCCGGTGCGTCGGAGCGGCGCGCTCGGACCCCGCCTGCGGTACTTCAACAGCTCCGCGCTCGTACCGGAGGTGTTCACACCCGCGGCCGGGTTTGCGACCGTGCAATTCGATGCACGGGGAACCGGACGGGCCACGGTCTACGGGCGCCACACGGGTCGTTGGCAAACAGCAAGTGTGGACGTGTCCACGAGCCCGCTCCCCCATCCCGCCGAAGCCGCTCGAACCCGGGCCGCGCCATGCCTTCGTTGCCCCACGATCCCTGCCTCGGAGCGCTAGTCGCGTTCCCGATCACGTCGAATCCACGGGCGACGGCCGAGGGACGACGTCGCCCCGTCGTTCCGGAAGAGCCGAGCCCTCCGAGGAACGATCGGACGATTCCGGGCCCTCGCCCGCCCCACCTCTGACCGCACCGGGCCGCTTTTTCGCGCGGTGTCCGGTCGAACGGCTTGCCGCTGCCAAGGGGCACCGGACATGAAGAGAGGTGTCTCGCGACCACGCGATCGTCGTGCTGTCCTTGCAGCGGCTGGGGGACGTCCTCACCGCGGCCAGGGTGACGAGTGCCCTCGGACGCGAGGGCGCGAGGGTGGAAGTGGTTCATTGGGATGCGGCGGATCAGGCTGCCGCCCTCCTTCCCGAGGTCGCGGAACGGCACGCACTCCCGTACACGACCCTCCGTGCACGAGCTCGCCACGATCCGATCGGTGCGTTCGCACAGCTACGACGATCCGTCCACGACCTCGCGGCTCGGGGCTTCGCTCGCGCGGTGAACCTGACGTCGACGCGGCCAGCATGCTTGCTCGCCCCGCTGCTCGCCCCGAACGGAACGGTAAGTGGCCCCTTCGTGGACGATGGTGGGGAATATCGTGCACCCCACCCCGCGCTCGACTACCTCAACACGAGAGGTGTGGACCCCGAACTCAACGTCTTCGCCCACCACGACCTCTACGCGATCTCGGCGGGCGTCCCTCTCACGGGGTTTGCCGGACTCGGTAAGACATCCGAACCCCACGAACGGGACGTCGACGCCATCCTTGCCGTCCATGTTCACGGGAGCTCGCACGACAAGAGCTGGCGTGACTCGGCCGATGATTGGGCCGACACCCTCGTCGAACTCCGTCGGAGATTCGCGGTGCGCATCGTCCTGTTGGGCGCGCCGTCGGAAGCGGAGGCCTTGACTCCGCTCGCAGCGACGACCGGTGCGGAGCTGTTTCTTCGGCCGCTCGACGAGACCGCAGCGCTCCTTCGGCGCTGCCGCGGCCTCATCAGCGTCGATACGGTCGCTATCCATCTTGCCGCGGCCGTCGAGTGCCCGACCCTCGTACTCCGACAGGGACCGGCACGAGGGCACGCGTTCCTGCCTGGGCCCCAGGCGTTGCTCGTCGACGACGCACGCGGCAGCACCACACCCCGAGACATCGTCGAACTCGTCGCCCGGCACATGTTCGACGACACGACCGATCCCAAAGTCGCGGCAGACCTCGGCCGACGACTCCGCCTGCAACGCGTCGTTCGCGACACGAACGGGTATCTCGGCACTTGCCGCCCGGAGTGGCTGCCACGAGACCTCCAGGCAGACGAACGCGACCGTGCCCAACGAACCGAACGCGATGCGTGGCATCGGCGTTTCGTGGAAGCGAGAGACGCCCCGTGCTGACCGCGAAAACCGTGGTCTTCATCGGACCCTACGACGAGACCTGTCCGCCTCCGCCCGGGGCATCGATCCTCGAGCTCGAACAAGCCGAGCGATGGGCGTACGCGGACGAGTGGCCGAAGATCGATCTCCCGCTTGCGATCGATGGCTTCGAGATCCGTACGGCACCGGACGCGCCGCGCGAGATCAAGCGGATCGCCCGTCACCTCAAGGTCCGGCTTCATCGACCCGCGGGAGACGACCTCGTTCGCTTGGCCGAACGAGCTCGACTACCGCGACTCGCGGAGGCCCTACGGACAACACCTTCCGAACACCCTGTCTCCGCCCAACACCTCGCCGCGATGGCTCGCTGCGCGGGTGAACCGACCGAGACCGTTCGCCTGTTTTTGATCCTGGAGCACTTATGAAGGAAAAAGGCATGCTTTCTTCCGAACTCGGGCCGTTGGTCGCGGAGCTCGCCCGGATCCACTGCGCGCTCTGGCACGAAGAAGGTAAGGCGCGGGATCCCGACGACACCGTCGTCGCGGGCGCCAAACGAGCGATCGATCGCCTCAACCAACGGCGCAACGACACGATCGAGCGCATCGACGACCTCGTCGTCGACGCGTTGACCCTGAGTCACGAGGAGAGCCGCGATGGCTGAAACCGTTGGCTCCTTGATCGACAAGATCACGATCGTCGAGCTGCGTCGATGGCACACCGAGGAGGTCATGATGAACGCCGACGCACCGGTCGATCTCCGACACGACTGCGCGCTCCGGCTCAAGGTCCTCGACGAGCACCGAGACGACCTTTGCCTAGAGTTGTCCACCCTCTGGGTCGACATCGTCGAAGGTCGGCACGTCCCCAAACTCTACCGTCCGCTCGATGTCTGCGACCACGACATCCTGCACGACGCGACCACGAACCGCGAAGCGGAGCCGGTGGAGTCCGGGAATGGACCGGAAGCCCAGGTCATTCGCTTGCTGCCGCGGCACGCCCAATGAGGCCCCGAAGCCGCGGAACGGGCGCGATCTCGAAGTGCGGAAACGACTCCGCACATTTCGTGATCGGGCCTCCATCCTCAACGACCGTCCAGATCGACGGTTCGCAGAGACCAGATCGCATTTGGACGAGAGCGTACTCCCTCATGCGGTCGAGGCGCTCGGTGTTGAGCGGACAATCACGACGGCATCGTCCAGGTTGATCGCGGGGAACGGAGTGGGATCGGTCCAGGGCTATACGATTCAGGGCTTGATCGGCCGCGGAGGGATGGCCGAGGTCTTGCTCGCGAGCCCGAAACGGAACGACAAACGTAAGGGGTTGGTCGCGATCAAGCGAATCCTTCCTCAATACGTGGATCGGCCCGAATACGTCCAGATGTTCGATCGGGAAGCCGCGATCGCGTCCCGCTTGGCCCACCCCAACATCGCTCGAGTCTTCGACTACACCAAGGGCCCCGACGAGCGCTTGCTCGTCATGGAGTACGTCCATGGGCGTCCGCTGAGCGAGATCTTGAAAGCCGCGTCGCGTTCCAATGGGCTGCCCATGGGCGTCGCGCTCTCGATCGTCCGCGACGTCGCCGAAGCCCTGCACTACGTCCACGATCTCGTCGGCGACGACGGGGAGTCACTCGGCCTCATCCACCGTGACGTGAGCCCGGCCAACGTTCTCATCCGCAACGATGGTGTGGTCAAACTCGTCGACTTCGGCATTGCCAAATCGGCGGCGACGACCGGCGACACGATCGTCGGTGGGCCCATGAAAGGGAACCTCGGCTATATGGCGCCCGAGCAGTGCCAATGCATGCCGCTCGATCGCCGCTGCGATATCTACAGCCTCGGCGTCCTCCTCTACGAAGCCACGCTCGGCCGGCGAGCGTTTCGGGTGGACAACGAATTCGCGACGATGGAGAAGATCGTCCACGGCCGCCTCGAACGCCCGCGCAGCCTGCAGTCGAGCTACCCCACCGATCTCGAGGCCATCGTGCTGCGTGCCCTGGCACCGAAGCCCGATGAGCGCTTTCCGACCGCACGAGCTCTTGCGCTCGCGCTCGAAGGCTTTGCCAAACAGCATCAGATCTCGTTGTCCACGCACTACGTGGCCTTCGAAGTCGACCGCTTGGTTCCGATGAGCCCGGCCCCCGGCGGAACCTCATCGGCCCAGTTGCCCACCACGAGCCGTTCGCCGTCGATCCCGAAGACCACCACGATGATCACGACCCGACGTCGCGACGTCTCCGCGGCGGTCCTCGGCGCGAGTGTGGCCTCGTTGGCTTGGGTGCTTGCCCACGGCTTCGGCGGCACCGAACCGCTCCCACCCGCGGAACCATCTCAGCCGTCGATCTCGAGTTCTCCGAAGGTCGAGCCCCTTCGCGAAAAACCCAAGTCGGACGCGGTGTCGATCCAGCCAGCCCTTCGCGAGTCTTCCGCGATCGTGCCTTCAGGGGATACGCCCGAGGAACCACCTTCGGCGGCGAGCGAGAGCGAGACGATCGAGCTCGACCCCGCCGGCGAAGACGTCGAAACCATCATCATCGAAGACGACGTCGACAATGCGGCCGCGCTCGTCGGCGATCCCCTGCTTCTCGCCGAAGTCGCCGTAGATGCGTCGACTCCTGCACTTGGACGGGCAACGGCGAACCCGCGTCGCCCGCCCCTGCCCACCCCGTGAGCACGGAGTGACGCGCGCGCGGCCCCCTTAGTCACGCGGGGTCACCCGGAGCGGTCACTCGCTCAACCGCTACGGCGTTGCCGAGATCTGTTTGTAGCCGGCCGGTTTGACGAACTTGAACCGCTCGTCGGGCAACCCCGGATTGCGCACGAAGTCGGTGAGCACGAAGTGATTCGTGCTCTTGTCTTGATTGAGCACCACGAAGGCATCGACCCGGCCGGTCGCATCGTCGACCACGAGAATCAACTCCTTATAGTCCGCGCTGCTTTGCTTGGGCCGGAGACGAATCGAGGTGTGCGCGGGTTGTCCGTAGCGTTCGTTCAACGTGTCCGAGGCGAGCTTCACCTCGAAATCCTCGGTGAGGGCCCGGCCGCCGAACAGGAACTGGTTCGCGCCGGTCACACTCGATTGACTGAGACTTTGGCGAATGACCTGTTTGGTGGCGGATTCCACCACTGCGAGCTCCGTACCATCGACCCAGTAGTCGGCATCGGTCGCACCGGCGTAGTCCCAGACCATCATCCCCGGCTTGCGCGCGCGGAGCTGTCCCTGACTGACCTTTTTCGATCCGTACACGGGGTTCATGTACGTCTGGGTGAAGCGGCTCTGCAGGTCCGTGGTGCCATCGTAGAAGCCCTGAACCCGAGCGAGCACCAAGGATGCGGCTCCGGGCTTGGCGTCGATCGGGGCCGGGGGCGTCGTGACGGCCGTGACCAGGGGGGCGGGCGGCGGAACTTCGACCACCTCGACCCGAGCAGGGGTACAGAGCAGTCCGTACGAGAGCAGGCACGCGAGATCGAGAGCCATGGCTCGTCAGTCTACGACTACGCGGCCGAGACGTACACCTCACGCGGCGCGGTGCCGCGCGCCGGACCGATGACGCCTCGTTCCTCCATCGCTTCGACGATCTTTGCGGCGCGGTTGTATCCCACGCCGAGACGCCGCTGGAGCATGCTCGTGCTGACCTTTTGCGCCTCGGCCACGATCTCGACCGCTCGGTCGTAGAGTGAATCGAGAGCCTCGTCGGCTTCGTCACCGGTCCCGTCCTCATCCTTGCGGACGATATCGAGGTTGTAGACCGGCCGAGCCTGTCGCTTGACGAACTCGACGACCTTGAGGATTTCGTCTTCGGAGACGAAGCAACCATGGACTCGCTTGGGCTGCATGCCGCGATCCATGTGAAGCATGTCGCCCATCCCGAGCAGCTGCTTGGCACCCTTGCCGTCCAGGATCGTCCGCGAATCGATGTCGCTCGTCACTTGGAACGCGATCCGCGACGGGAAGTTGTTCTTGATGGTCCCCGTGATCACGTCGACGCTCGGCCGTTGCGTGGCGACAATCAGGTGAATCCCGGCGGCCCGAGCCTTCGCGGCGATCCGCGCGACGCACTGCTCCACCTCTTTGCTCGCAACCATCATGAGGTCCGCGAATTCGTCGATGACCACGACGACATAGGGCAGCTGGATCGGGCAGTCGGGCAGCGTGGCGCCACCCATCGACTCCGACATATTCCCCTTCGCATCGAACGTGACGCCAGCGAGCTCCACCCCGGACACGCCGTCCTCCCCGAGTTCGGCGGCGTCACGGCTCGCGTCGGCTGCGATCCGCTCCTCGAGGCGGCGATCGGCTTCCCACTGCGCCCGCAGTTCGGGCAGCTTGCGGTTGTACCCACCGATGTCGCGAACCTGCGCGTCGGACAACAACGAATAGCGTCGTTCCATTTCCGTGACCGCCCACCGCAACGCCAACGCTGCTTTTTCAGGATCGGTGACGACCGGGAGCAACAGATGAGGAATGCCTTCGTAGATCGACAGCTCCAGCATTTTGGGGTCGATCATGATCATGCGCACTTCATCGGGCGTGCAGGTGTAGAGCAGCGAACAGATCATCGCGTTCACGCCGACCGACTTGCCCGAACCCGTGGCACCCGCGACGAGCAGGTGAGGTGCTTTGGCCAGATCGATCGCCGTCGCCGTGCCGGTGATGTCCTTGCCGAGCGCAAGCGGCAGCTTCTTGCCCTGACCGAAGGCGTCTTGCGCGAGGATCTCCTTGATGTAGACGGTCTCGCGGGAGCGATTGGGCACCTCGAAACCGACCGACGCTTGACCCGGGATCGGGGCCAAGATCCGGATGCGGATCGCCTCGAGGGCCATGGCGATGTCGTTCTCGAGGCTCTCGATCTTCGAAAGCTTGACTCCGGCTTCGGGTTTGAACTCGTAGCGGGTGATCACCGGCCCGGGATGAATCTTCGTCACCTTGCCCCGGATCCGAAACTCCGCCAGCACCGTCATGAGCCGCTGGGCCTGCTCCAAGACGAACTGGCGATCGAACTCGCTCGGCTCTTGCGACGCGGCTTCGAACAAGTGCAGCGGGGGAAGCTCGAACGGACCCTGGGTCAGCCGCACCAACCCGGGAATTCCCCGCTCGACCTTTTTCGGCGTGTCGGTGGCGGGCGGCGGAGCCACGGGTGCTGCGAGCTCCCCTGGTTCGGCGCGAACGACAATCTCGGGCAGGTCCGACGCATCTTCGTCGGTTTCGTCGGCGTCATCGTCGGTCGCGATCGGCAGGCTCGAGCTTTCGCGTGCCTCGGCATCGTCGATGACGTCGAGCAAGTCCTGGTCCTGCTCGGACAGAACGCCCTCGTCGTCGTCGTCGTCGTCGTCCTCCGTGGCTCGAGAGGTGTTACCGGCCGCCGCGAGCATCGGAAGTGGGCTCGCACGTCGACGACGGTTGCCCCTGATCTTGCGTGTCGCCACAACCGCGGGCGGTTCGGCGACCGGCAGGGCCGGCGTCTCGTCGACGGCCGTCGCTCCATCGACCACGAGTCGTCCCACACTGAATTCCTCGTCCACGAGATCTCGTGCGTGGGTCGAATGAAATTCGAACAACCCATCTTCCGTCTCCGCCGGACCCGGATCTCGTTGGGTACGAAGGAGTTCGACGACGCCATGCCAAACGTACCCCGTCACGATCACCCCCCCGCCGACCACGCCTCGCCCGACCGCGAGCATGTGGTCCACCGACAGCGGGGTCGAAGCGATCAGGCCCAAACAGAGCACCGCGGTGGCCACCAAATACGTCCCCGCATGATGAAAGAGACCGAGCGCGACCTCGCCCACGATCTCTCCCGTCAGACCTCCGGCCGTGAAGCCGTGAGTTCGGTAGTCGGGGAACATCACGTGCAACAGCACGCACCCGGCAAGAGTCGCCATCGTGAAGCCCACGCCCTCTCCGGCGGAGATCTCCATCCCACGCCCCACCAGGGCTTGCAGACCCATTCCGATCACCCCAAACGCGGCAAGGTAGGCCCCCATCCCCAAGCCCGCATACGCGGACGCGGCGATCAACTCCCCCACCGGCCCCATCAACGGACCCGTGCCGCGTTGGTACGAAACCAAGCCGCCGAGCATGAGAACCCCGACCGCGAGCAACGCGATGCCGAGGAACTCCGACCATGGGCGTGGCACCCCACGCCTGGGCTGGACAGTTGCCGAAGGTTCGCCCTTCGTCTTCTTCGAGCGCTTGCGATCCGCCATTGGCCTTTGTCGGTTCGAAGACCGGTCGCATTGCTGCACGAGGCCGCGCGTGGGTCCAAGAAAACGGCGAATCCGGGGAGGCATCTCCGTCCGGGTCCCCAAGACAGACTCGAGAACGACGCTCGTCCGGTAAACGAACGGTTCCACCCGTCTCAATCGGTGATACGCTTTCGCCGCCATGCGACGCGCACTTCTCGCCATCACGCTTCTCGGGCTCGCGACGAACTCTGGTTGCAAACGGAAAGAGCTCGAAGCTCAACTCGACAAAACCACCCAGCAGCTCACCGAAACCGAGACCGCTCTCACCAAGCAGAAGGCCGAGAATGAAAAGCTCGGCAAGGACGTGGAGAACTATAAAGGCAAGGTTGCCGCGCTCGAGGAAGAGCTCGCCACCTTGAACGGGGAGCTCGAGCGCCTCGCCGCTCAGCAGGGAATCACCTCCAACGAGCTCGAAGAGTTGCGAGCCGAAAAAGGCAAACGCGAACGCGAACTCAAAGTCTACAAAGACCTGTTCGCTCAGCTCAAACGACTCGTCGACGCGGGAACCATCGAGGTCGTGTTCCGCAAGGGTCGGATGACGGTCAAACTCAGCAACGCGATCTTGTTCGACTCCGGCCAAGCTCGCTTGCGCCCGGAAGGTGAAGCTGCCGTGGCCGAGATCGTGCCCGCGCTCCAATCGATCGGCGATCGCGAATTCCTCGTCGCGGGGCACACCGACAACGACCCGATCAAGACCGCCCGCTACAAGAGCAACTGGGAGCTCTCGACCGCACGTGCCGTCAGCATGGTGAACGCCATGGTGCTCAACGGGTATCCGCCAGGGCGGATCGGTGCGGCCGGATTCGGTGAGTTCGATCCGATTTCGTCGAACGAGTCGACGGGCGGCAAAGAACAAAACCGCCGGATCGAAATCATTCTCATGCCGAACCTCGGCGAGATTCCCGGGCTGCGCGCGATGATCGCGGGCGGCAGCTGATCGAAGACTCCAGGCCGGGCATCCACGAGCCCGGCGTCAAAGGGTCGTCGACGGGGGGATGATCTCGGCCGGCAGGAGGGGCGACCAGCCGGCCGTGGTCGTCAACCACAAGAAGTGAGAGGCGCGGGTCATCGCCACATAGAGGCTTCGCCGTCCGAGGCGAGTCCCCGGGTATGCGACGGGGTCGACGTCCGGGACGACCATGACATCGAATTCGAGGCCCCGGATCTCGTCGAGGCAGGTGACCTGGATCCCTGGTTGAAACCGAACATCGCCGTCGAGCCCAAGGTGCACGGCGAGTCCACGTTCGAGGCTGTGATAGAGACGGCGCGCCGCTTCGGGCGTACGCACGACGATGGCGATCGATGCTTGCCGGTCGGTCGCGATGAACTCGGCCAATCGCTCGACGAATGCGGCGTGCTGATGACAGTGATTTGCAAACGCGGTCAAACGGAGGCCGCCCGCAGGTATCCACCCGTTCGGTAACGGCACCAGACCCGACACGTGTCGGGCCAGGGCCTCGACATCGGTCGGACAGCGATAGCTTTCGGTGAGGAGCACTTGGGTGTAGGTCGGGCGACCAACGTCGGCCATCGTCACCCCCCAACCACCGAACGTATGGGTCTCGTCCAGTTGTTGACCGGGGTCGCCCGCCACGGTCACCGACGCCCCTGACCGAAGCGCTCGGCCCACGATGGCGAGCTCGATGGGAGCCAACTCCTGCGCCTCGTCGATCACGATGTGGTCGTACTCCTCCAACCCGGGTGCAGGCCCGCGGAGCCGACCCGTGCGTAAACGATCGAGCTCGAACAGGACGGGAAAATCCTCGATATCGAGGCTGTCCGCGTCATGCATCGGCGTTCCGTGATCGATGCGGCGACCATCCATGGTCCGGAGTCGCTCCTCGTCGACATCCCGATGCGCTTGCTCGGTGGTGGGGCTGAACTGAATCCGCGTATGCGCGAGCACTTCGTCGATCGCCCGCGCCGTGATGACGCCACCCGCTCGATCCTTCACGCCGTCCAGCACCCGACGGTCACCGAACAAATGCAGGAGATCGCGACGGACGGGTTCTTGTCCCGGCCGGAGTTCATCGAGATCGCGCATCGCAGGGGTTCCGACCGCGACCTCGACGATCGCCTCCCCGAGCGCTGGATGACGCTTGAGACGCGATATCGCTGGCTTTCGCACCTCACTCAAGCGCTCGGGCATCGCGGGAAAGACCTTCCGCCCCTCGCGTTCGATCCACCGCTCGAACGGCATCACCTCGACATCGACGGCGCCGAGGCGATCGAGCACCAACGACGTGAGACGGCACAGGCCTTCGGTCGGCACGACGACGAGCGCAGCAAACGACTTCCCCTCCGCATGGGCGCGGAGAAGCAGCTCGTTCAGCCGATGGAGGGCCACGGTGGTTTTGCCGAACCCAGCCTCGCCCAACACCAAACATGAGGATTCCGATGGCAGCTCCACCGCCGTCCGTTGAGCGGGGTCGAGCTCCACATGGAGTGGGGTCGACGAGCGGCGTGCGGCGGAGCGTTTCGGGAACGCGTCGTGATGCGTCGGCTCGAACTCCCAAGTCGTGCCGGACCTGCGGAAGGTTCCATCGGCCGCTGCCACCGCGACCAGATCGCCCGAACGATCGAACGCGAGGAGCGACCGTAGCTGCAGGGTGCCTTCGAGCGTGCGTTGTCCGACCTCGACCTCGTACTCGTCGCCTTCCGCGACCTCGAAAAACACCGCCGACAGTGGAGCGCGCTCCCAATCCAACACCGCGACCGCGTCCGTCACGATCCGTGTGCCGGTGCTCAGGAGCACGTCTCGCGTACAGGCCTTCGTCGACACCCGCATATGGGCAAAATAGGCACTCCCCGACGGTGGGGGCCCAGCGCGATCGAGCGCTGACCGAGCCGCTTCGATACGCACGACGCCTGATCGCGCCATCGCGGAGTTCGACCGCATTCGCTAGAGGTGAACCGATCGCGGCCAAGTTTCAAGACTGGTTTGCGGCGACGGAGCTCGATATGATCGGCCGTATCCTCGTTCGCCCGCGGTACTGCGCGTCGCGACCCGCCGAGCCCATCAACCGGGACTCGTGGAACCAGCAGGATCGTCCGAGGCGAGCTCGTCGCGACATTCGACGATTCCCTCGTCGGTCGCGAGCACCTGCATCCGAACGTCGTGGGACGTGCACGGGATCGGACCTTCGGCTGGATCGACGAACTCCGCGGCCACGACACCGATGCGCAGCGGCTTCGCACGAGCCAACCACGGCGCCAAGGCTCGATCGTAGTAACCAACGCCCATGCCCAACCGATGACCGGAGCGGCTAAACGCGAGTCCAGGCACGAACACGAGATCGCAGCGCTCCAAGTCACCGATCGGCGCCTCGCCACTCGGTTGCGCCAAGCCGAAGCGCCCGGCCTCGAGCGCGCCCGGACCTTCGTAACGACGCCATTCGAGCGTAGGCTCGCCTGTGGGTGGGTTTGGGAGGATGCGGGGCAGCCACACGAGCTTCCCGAGCGTGGATGCATGCTCGAGCAAGTCTCGGGTATCGATCTCGTCGCGAGCTCCGACAAACAGCGCGACCTCGGCCGCGGCCAGAAAACGGGGATCTCCGACGACCCATCGCGACAGCGCCTTCGACGCGGGCGAGCGATGGAGTGGCGACCACGTAGCCCGCCGTCGTTTGAGCAGAAGCCGCAAAGCCGCCTTTTCCTCGGCAACCGAGGAGGTCGGTTGCCGAGGTGTTGCCTTCGCTTGTAGGCCTCCGGGCCCCGTGTTATGCAGGTCGACCACGCGGGAGTAACTCAGTTGGTAGAGTGTCAGCTTCCCAAGCTGAATGTCGCGGGTTCGAACCCCGTCTCCCGCTCCACCCGTTTCTAGCCGCCCGGTCACTCGAGCGATGGCGATGACCGCAGGCTGCTCAGGGCGGCAGGATCTTGCTCGTCTCATACGCGACGAACAATGCCTCCGACGCCTTCCGCAAGGCAGCCTCTCGCGCCTCTGCATCCGTCGCGCCGAGACCGGTTTCCGTGATCGCAAAGCGCTCGAGAGCGTCGCCGGTCCAGACGTCGTGGGCCTCGGCCTCGACCTTCGCCTCGAACCACACCCGGCCGCTGCCAGCCTTTCCGGCATAGGCCGCCCGCGCCCTCACGAACAAGATCACGTCGACGCTGCCCGAGAGCGCATCGGCCAGGGTCGGTAACAATTCCTGGCGAGCGGGAGTGGCCAACCGGGCACGCAGCGGTTCGGGGAGTGACACCTGGCGATCGGGCAACGGTAGCATCGAGGCCGCCGGCGTATCGACCATGACGGCGACCCATCGACGGCGCGTCGGAAGGCGCGTGATGATCGTCGCTCGGGGAGGATCGACCCAAGCTGCAGCCATGGGGCCGAGCATCGCATCGACGTCGAGTTCGACGGTCCAGGGGCCTTCGTGCTCGAGGATCGCCTTCCCCACGATGTCGGTCCGCGATCGCTGCGCCTCGCCGCTTGCGCCTCGAACCCTGAGCGGAACGTCGGCGAGCGGGGCTCCGTGCCAAAGCGCGAGTACGGTGGGAACCCGCAGAGGTCCATTCTTACCCACGGGAACTCCGTCGCGCAGGCCAGGAGCGAGGCGCAGGCCGTGGGTCAACTGTTGGAATGCGCTGTCGACCATCGAGGTGTCATCGGTTTCGCACTCGAGGTCGAGGAGTGCTCGTTGCCGTTCGCACGCGACGACACGCAAGTGCATCGCCAACCAGGACTGCAGAATCTCACGCCAAGGTGATGGGCAGTCGACGTGCGGGACCGACTGCGCAAACGCAACGAGCATCTCGGCGACGCGGTCGTGGTCGAGCCCGATGTCGACGACTTGGGTTTCGTGAGTCTGGTGGACGGCCCATGCATCCCGACCCCGCTCGTGGACCTCGAGCTCGACCAAGGTTGCCCAAGCAGGGCTACCCAAGAGCTCCGTCGCAAGTCCAGCCTTGGCCTCGACGTAGGCTTCGTCGACCGAAGCTCCTTCCGCTCTGGCACCGATGAGTGGTTCGACCTCCACTGGAACGGGAGCGGGCACGGGCGCGGCCATGGGGGCTGGCGTCACCGCAACGGGTTGGGGTCGACACGTGACTACGGTCAACCAGAGCAGAGCCATCCATCGTGGGCGACGGATCATCCGAGCGGCTCCAGGATCTGCTTCCGAAATGCGGCCCAGTCGACCTCGTCCCCCCCGATGCGCGCCTTCAGCAACTCGAATCCTTTGTCCACGGCTTGGTCGGGCTCGCGGACCGTCCCGACGGTGACCCGGTCGAGTTCGGGCTCGAGCGCGACCGCGATGAGGAGCGCCTCGATCGCGTTCCGATAGGCCGGACCGTGGCGTTCTTTGGGCAGCGGCAGCTCGACGACCCGATGCAGAAACCGTTCGACCACGGCGACCACTTGCGCATCGGCGCCTGCGGCCTTGCCGAGTAGCCACCAGACCTGCAAAGCATCTCCCACTTGAGCCAAGTACGCGTCCACCTGCTCGGTGAGTTCCCCGTCGTTGGCATCGCTCTCATCGGCAAGCCTGAGCACCATCGTGACACGCTCTTCCGCATCGCGGAGGATCCGCTCGAGCATGGGACCCACGGCGGCAAACAGCGACGTTGCGGTCTGTTCGTCCTCGCGGATCTCGACCCCACGCACGACCGCACGAATGAGCGGAGCACGGAATGCGGCATCTTCCATGCGACGCTTCACGGCCTGAATGCCCTCGCGATCGTGAAGCACCGCCAAGTCGGGATCGAACGTTTCCCCGATGACGCCAGCGAGAAACTCGAGATCGGCTCGCGACAACAGGGCCCCCGTCACCAGTCGAGCGTTGCGATCACCTTGGGTCATGGATCGCGCGACCAAGTCATACACCTGGATCTCCGAAAGCTTGGTTTGATTCTCGATGATCTGGTTCTGACGGACGACGAGCCACACTTGGATGCACGGGATCATCGCGGCGAGAATCGAGAACATGGCGAGCCACGTGCGCCGACGAACCGCAAAGCGAACGCAACACTCGGCAAAAGTGCGCGCATCCGTGAGGATCTGATCACTCGTGGGCCACTCTTCGCGGACGTCGGCAAATCGACTCACGGTCCCGAACAGCGACCCAAAGGATCGAACGACGCGATGGCGATCGAGCAGCGGGATCAATAACCGTACGCCGAATCGCATCGACGCACGGAACCGCAGGGTGGCTTCGACCTCGCGCTGCCGCACGCGCGAGAGTTCCATCTGCAGTGCGTGATTCTCGGCTTGCAAGTGCTGCATGTGTGCATGCAACTCGGCGACCGGCTCGGGCGTCATGGCCAGAGGTGTATCAAAACCATCCCCTCGCCGAGCGAGGTGGCCACTTCGGGCAAACACCCGACGACCTCGGCGCGAACGGGCCATGGGTCGCGAAACCCCGGTGCTCGACGCACGGGCGGAGGACACGCGGGACTTGGCTCGTTCCTTGGCGGTTCCAACGGTACGGAAGCCAAAGCGGAACCCGACCGAGAGTGGGATGGCATGCCGCGAGCCTCCGGATGCGGCTTCCGTCCTCGGCCGTGAGCTCAAACCGTATCGTCGTTGGTCGAACTGCTCCACGACGGCGGCAGCCCTTCGCGGTCGCCCACGAATGATCCCTCGATCGAGGAAGGCTCGATGACCCAACGATTATGGCTAGGTTGTGCCTTGGCATCCGTCTTGGCATGCAACGGTGATGATGAAGGCAACGCGATGGTGGACGAAGGCGAAAGCTCGCACGGAGAGGACACCAGCGACGTCACCGGTGCGGCATCCATCCCAGAATCTGAGATCGATATCCACACCTGGTGGCAGTCCGCGAGCGAGTCGGCAGCGCTCGACGCTCTGACTAGCGTGTTCAGCGATGGGTTCCAAGACGTTCTCATCCGCGTGACCACGTTCGACGGGCAAAGCGATGCGGCCGTGGTCGATCTGATGGATCGCACACGCGCGGGCAACCCAGCCGATGTCTTTTTGGTTCTTCCCCGCGACATCGACAAATGGTTGACCTTCAGCGACGACAGCGGCGAAGGGTCATTGGTGCCGCTCGACGAGCTGATGCAACAAACCGGAGCTTCCGAGCAAATCCCGCCCGAGGTGCTCGATCTCGTACGGCGAGATGGCGTCACTTATGCGGCGCCACTCGGCCTGCATCGGCACAACGGAATGTTCGTCAACCGAAGCCTCATCGCGGATCTCGGCCTCGAGGCTCCTCGGTCGTTGGACGAGTTTGCGAACTTTTGTGAGGACATCGCACAACACAACCAAGGACTCGCCGAATCGGATCAAGTGTTTGCGATCGCGAACACGGCCCAAGGCTGGGCGATCGAGCTGACGTTCAAGTCGGTGATGGTCGCGGCCGCGAATGCGCTCGAACCCGGCAGCGGAGGTCAGTACTTGATCGACTTTTTCGACGGTAAGCGATCGGTCGAGGATCCCGAGTATCGTGCCGCCGCCGAGTTCATGAATACGGTGTTCAGATGCTCGAACCAACCGCCGACGGTCTACAGCTACACCTGCCGAGGTGGTGCCGACGATGGTGACTATTGCCTCACCGATACCGACTGCGACGAAGCTTGTGTGGTGATGGCTTGTGTCGGTGGCGACCTCGAAGGAACGCCGTGCGAGACCAACGACGAATGCGGCGGTGGCGAAGCGACCTGCGCGTACAACTATCACCACGAATGGGACTTCAACTGGGATGATGCTGCGGCTTTGGTTCGTTCCGAGCGCGCCGTCACCTTCATCCACGGTGACTGGGCGAAGGGGGAGTACGACGCCGCTGGGTTCTTCGACTTCGAAGTCGTGCCCGCGTTCGGCACCGACGGGGTGTTCATTTACAACTTGGATAACCTCGCAACGTTCTCCTCGGCGCATCATCCGGTGAACGCCACCGGCTTCATGCAAGTGGCGATGAGTGCAGAAGGGCAAGCCGCTTTCGCAAGCCGCAAAGGATCGACTCCGCCACGCCGCGATGCTCCAACGGATGGTTTCGACGACGTCGCGCAAGCCACGTTTGCCCAGTACCAAGACGCAACCCATCTGCAGGATACGGAAACGAACCCGAGCTGGGATCCCGTGAAGAACGCTCTGCGCGACCTCTGGCGAGCGCGCTACCGTGACGCCTTCGCCGACGAGGGCGAGCAGTTCGAAGCCGATATCGCCGCATTCCTCTCGGTGAGCGCGGACGCCTATGCAAGCGTCATCGCGAACGACATCTGACGTTCGCCCCCTCGGACATCGACGGGCCTGCGCTCAAGCCTCTTCGACGTCGACTTCGCCGTCGACGTCGAGTGCGAGCGAGGCCGAGTTGATGCAGTAGCGAAGACCGCTCGGATCGGGTCCGTCGGGAAACACGTGGCCGAGGTGTCCACCACACTTCGCGCAAGTCACCTCGGTGCGGACCATGCCGTGACTCACGTCGGATTCTTCGGCAACGGCCCCGGTCGCGACCGGGGTGGCAAAGCTCGGCCATCCAGTCCCTGAGTCGAACTTGGTCGACGACGCGAACAGAGCTGTGCCACAGCCCGCACAGTGATAGACCCCCGTTCGCTTCTCGTTCCAATACTTGCCCGTGAACGCCCGTTCGGTACCCTTCTCCCGCAGGATCCGGTACTGCTCCGGATCGAGGTGCTCCCGCCACTGCGCGTCCGTCATCGTCTTGGTATCGTCCGTGGTCATCGTGAGCGCCATGGTACCTCGCGCGTCGCAGGGCGGAAGCAGACGCGGACCGCCACCGAGCCCTCGCGCTGCACTGCAGCGTTGGGAGCAAACCTCCCACGCCGATTGGCTCGTGCCTGCGTTGTGTGCCGTCATTTGGGGAACGGCACTGGCGGGACTCGACGCCCACGCGATCGGCACCCAGCGCACCCTCGTCGCCGTCGGTGGGCCCACTGTGCTGCTCTCGGGGCTTCACGCTCGCCTTTATTCCTACTTGCACGCTCCCTGGCGTGGCGACCGGCTCGTCCAACCGATCCCTCCCGACGAACACTTCATCATCGCCAGCCGAACCCATCGAGCGGGTTGGCTGCGATCGGCCGCGTTGGGAACGCTCGCGATCGTTCTCTCCGTAGCTTCGCGACTCGACGGTGATCCGATCGCTTTGGGGTTGGTGGCCGACTGGTTGGTGTTCGCCCTCATCGCGTGGGCGACCGAGCCGTTCATCGCAGCGGCATCAGCTTGGGCCGGGCGTCGGTTTCCCTCGCCATCGACTGTTCGGCAACTGCAGGACGCTCTCGGCGGAGGTTGGACGCTACGCGAAGCAGTCGTTCACCTCTACGGTCCGGCTTTGGGCCTCGGCCTTGCCATGGTCCTGGCTTTGCCCGCGCAGCTCGCCATCGACCAAGCCGTGGACGGCATGCCAGCCCATCGCGGTTTGTTCGGCGCAGCCGTGCTCGGTGTTGCGATCGCGATGGGTCTTCGGTGGCTCGCAGCGCCTAGGCTCTATCGCCTGGGTGTCTTCGAAGCAGTGCCCTTCCTCGCGGAAGCGACCAAAACCCTGGCCGGGCCCGCGATCCCCGATCCCCCACCTCGCTGGCTACGATGGCTTCGCGACCCCTCCCTCCGTCTGGTCGTGCTGCAGTTCTACCGACTCACCCCAGTGCCCAATGTTCGCCTGATCGTGTTGGCGGTGGGTACCGTGCTCGCGGCCCGGAACCCGTCGGCCCCTCTCCTCGTCATCTTGGCTGCGACCGCATTGGTCTGGCTCGTCCCCGCGCAGGCCCTCGTACGCTCGCGACCGGTCAGGGCCCGCCTGCTGGCACCCTTACCGACCGATGGATCGCCGCAGGTGGCCGCGCTCGCTTTGCTCTTCGCTCCCCCGTTGCTCGCGTTCGGTACCGTATTCATCCGTTGGAGCGCCTTATGACCCTTCCCCTCCACGTGTTGGACGTGACCAAGGCGTTCGGCCGCCATCAGGTGCTCTCCGGCATCGACCTCGACATCGAGGTCGGCGAAACCGTGGTTCTCACCGGACCGAACGGCTCCGGGAAGTCGACCCTGCTCGGATGTATCTGCGGAACCGTCGTTCCCGACCAGGGAACGATCCAGATCGGCGGGCACGACTTACGCCTCGCCCCGATCTTGGCTCGCGCCGCCTTGCGTTACTTGCCGCAAGAGATCGAGGTTCCCGAAGGGGTGACCGGATCCGAGTACCTCGCGTTCTTCCGCGACATCTACCGAGGTGACGAGCCTCCTCAGGACCTCGCGATGCGGACGGGGCTGGGCACGGCCCTGCACGAGCTCGCCACGACCTACAGCGTCGGGATGCGCAGGCGCCTTGCCTTTGCGGCCAACCTCGCGGGCGTGATGGTCCGCGAGAGGTCGAAAGGTCGTCCGTTGCTCGTCGTGCTCGACGAACCGTTTGCGGGGATCGACGCGGACGGTCGCGCAGAGATGGTGCGAGCCATGCAAGGCGTGCTGGCGAACGGAGGGGGCCTGCTCGTCGCGGCCCACGATCGCGATTTACTGGATCTCGAGGTCATGAAACCACGACGCTTCGATCTCGCGGTCGCGCGCAGGGCCTTGCCTTCACCCTGACGAGCTTCGGCCTCGAGCGCGGACCGAGATGCCGGTCGGCTCCATGGCGCGAGCTCTGGCGGGCAAGCGAAACTCGACCGCGAGCAGCCCGCGACCGGTGCCAAACCCGATGCGATGGAGGGTCGCGAGTCGCTCGATGACCAGGTCGACGCGATGAATAGCGATACCAGCTTCGGCGATGAGCACGATGGCGATCCGCGGACGGGGAACGAAAGCAATGCCCGCCGTCACGACGAGCGCTCCCCAGGGGACCCGCACGCGGTTCGCCCCCTCGAATCCGTACCCCTCACCGAACACTTGGCCGACTTCGAAGCCACCGCAAAGCGGGAACTCCACCCGTCCTTTCGCGATCCGGGGCACGCCGCAAAGCCTGGGACCGATCGCCCACAGGCCCAATCGCCCCCCGACGTTCGGGTCCACGTCCGATGGCGTCTCCGTCGGAATCTGAGCTCCGCCACTCAGCTCGAAGCGCCCACGAACGCCCACCCGCCATGTCAGGGCACCCCAAACGAGGGGTCCGAGGCCAGGCAACGCACCACCGCTGACTCCCGCGGCCATACGGAATCCGAGCTCCCTCACGCTCGTAGGGTTCGCGGAAGGACTCGCGGCTTGATGGCGCTCTGGGTCGGTCCCCGACGGGACGGACGACGGTACCGGTCCATCCAGTGCGGATGCCAGCGCGAATCCGAGGCACCCAAGCGCGTTCACGACGAAGGGATGGTGCCTCCGAACCGGACCTCCGTCGACCGGCGGACGTCGACCTGATGTCGTCGATCTGTCAGTACTGGAGGATCGTCTCGACCCGTGTGTCGGGAAGCCGTGAACGACCCGCGAGGCCCGTCAACTCGATGAGAAACAACGCGGCCAAGACCTCGCCTCCAAGCCTGGTCACGAGACCCCGCGCCGCGGAGGCCGTGCCGCCGGTCGCCAACAGGTCATCGACGATGACGACGCGTTGCCCCGCTGAGATCGCATCCGCGTGCATCTGCAAGCGATCGGTCCCGTACTCGAGTTCATATGAGACCTCGACCGTCTGTGCCGGCAACTTGCCAGGCTTGCGAACGAGCACGAAACCAGCATGGAGCTCCGCCGCCAAAGCCATACCAAACAGGAATCCGCGCGATTCGATCCCCACGACGAGATCGATCTCCAGATCCGCGACCGCGTGCGAATGCAGGGTCAACGCGGCACGTAGTGCCTGCGAATCCTGCAATACTGGCGTGATGTCGCGAAACAAGATCCCGGGCTTAGGAAAGTCCGGGATCGAGCGCACGCGACGAGCGACACGATCGGTCAAGGTTTGGACGTCGGCGGCCGACAGGCGAGCGGAGTTCTGCGGTGTCATGGCTTCATGGCATCATGGTTCGTGAGAGCGGCCGAGCAGATCTCGGGTAGGCTCCAGATCGGCGGCGCCTAGATTCAGGTCGAGGGGCGTGACGGAGATGCGCCCATGCGAAACCGCGTGCGTGTCATCCCCGGGTTTGTGTTCGGCCAACAACGGGGGCCCTCCGATCCAGTAGTAAGGACGCCCCATCAGATCCGTTCGAGTCTCGACGGTATCCTGATAAACCCTCATGCCCAACCGCGTAACCTCCACGGGTATCGCGGCCGCCTGTTCCTCGATCGATTCACCCACGACGGCGTGCCCTTCGATCCCCGGCACGTTCACGTTGAGTAGGCACAGGCGTGGCTCGTTCACGAGCGCACGGATGAGACGCTTCGCAATCGGGCCCACCCAACGAGGATCGACCCCACGGTCGATCGAAAACGCGACCGAGGAAATGCCTCGCAAAAACCCTTCGGCCGCGGCGCCGAGGGTGCCTGAATAGAAGACATCACCGCCCAAATTGTATCCCGCGTTGATCCCCGACACGACCACCCGCGGCCGGGTGGGGCAGAGGTGATGAACCGCGAGATAGACACAGTCCACCGGCGTCCCGCTGACCCTCCACCAACCATCCCGAACCCGGTGCGCCCGCAGATGCGTGTGCAACGTGATCGCGTGCGAGCTGCCGCTTCGCTCTTCGTCGGGCGCGCATATGACGACATCCCCAACGGAAGCCGCCGCCTCGGCCAAGACCGCGAGGCCGGGGGCAAGAATACCGTCATCGTTGGTCACGAGGATGAGCGGCTTCATGACATTGGCTCTGGCGAGGCCCGCTTCGCCCCCGCAGGTGCATGGGGCCAGTCTGTCCCAAAACGAGGCCGAACGGCGGCCAAGGGGCGGAACGGCTCCGGGATGAAACGACCCGGAGCCGCTCTACCGTTGTCGGGGCGAGAGGATTCGAACCTCCGACCCCTAGACCCCCAGTCTAGTGCGCTACCAGGCTGCGCTACGCCCCGAAACGGAGGCGCGTTATACCCGAGCCGACTCATGACGGCAAGCACCCTCATGCTTCCGACGGTCTGTTCTTGCGCGGCGTCGCCTTCGAGCGTTCGCGGTCGAGCAAGGCTCGGGCCCCTCCGACGCCGGCCATGAATCCCGCTGGATCCGCGGACTGGGGATCTGCCGAACCACCATGGGTCACGGCACGGGCTTCGGCCACGAGCTCCCGCACCCGTTCGAGAGACCGACGCGCCAGATAGACCCCGCTCGGCCGCGCCGTTGGACAGGAGTCCGGAGCGTCCTTCAGCTGCTGCCGGGCCCCGGCGATCGTGAACTTCTGTTCGTAGAGCAGGTGCTTGATTTTGAGTAGGGTAGCAACGTCTTGACGCCGATAGAGTCGCTGCTGACTGCGCGACTTCTGGGGTCGGAGCACCTTGAACTCCGTCTCCCAATACCGCAGGACGTGGGGCGCGACGCCAACGATCTCGGCGACCTCGCCGATTTTGAAGTGGCTCTTCGCCGAGCCGAGCTCGAGGGGTGACGGCTCGCCCGGTGGTTCCTCCGGGTCACGCTCGGCCTCGCCTTTACCCTTCAAAGCACCCGCCCTAGGACTCGTCGTTGAGCGCTTGCTTGAGCACTGGGCTCGGCTTGAACGTCAAGACGCGGCGCGCATCGATCGTGATCTCCATCCCGGTTTGCGGGTTCCGGCCGGGCCTTGGCTGTTTGTCCCGGACCACGAAATTGCCAAACCCGGAGATCTTGATCTTTTCGCCAGTTTCGAGCGTCGCCTTCATGACGTCGAACACCTTCTCGACAAGGTCGGCCGCCTCCTTTTTGGAGAAGCCGCCGACCCGTTCGCACACGCGATCGATGATGTCGGCTTTCGTCATCCGCCGGAGGATTCTCGACGCAATAGGCCATCGAACGCAACCCGTGGATCCGGTTCGGACCTCCGCGTCCTTTCGGGCTAGCGCGCTCGAACCGCCTCATCGAGCGCACGCAGCTCGGAACACGCGTCCGACACGACGGCGTCGTGCCGTAGTTGAACTTCCGCGTCCGTCACCGAACGCCCCTGCGCCGCGTAGTGGAGTCGAAACAGCAGGGCCCGGCGGCCCGGAGCGACCCCGACACCACGGTAGTCCTCCACGAAATCCACGGCTGGTTCGCCGCGAGTCCGAATCCAAAGGCGAGCCGGATCCTCGCCCGACTGGGCCACCGCCCGCTCCGCCCGCACGAGTGAGTCCACCACCACCGAGGTTGGGACCGACATCGCCAGATCGAGCGACAGATCTCGCGTGGTGGATGGAAACCTCGGTACCGGCTGGTACCGGACCACTTCGAGGGTCGGCAACGCTTCGAACCAGAGCTCGCCGTAGTACGCGCGAACCTCATCGGGAATCCCGTACGGGCGTTTGAGGTCCGGATGGATCTCCCCGAAGCGGCCGAGCGGCCGGTCGTCGCGGGCCACGAGGGCCTGAACCCCCGGGTGCAACCATGAGACCGATGGCGCGCTTTGCAGGGGAACGATCTGTCCTCGTACACCCAAGCGATCCACCGCAGACAAGAGGATCTCGGCGACCGTTCGAGCGTCGATCGACGAAACCGCTCCAGGACGGAGTCCTGGGCTCAACAAAACGGCCACTCGACGTGACTCATTCGGGAGCATGGCATCGATCGTCTCGCTCGACATCGCGTGTCGGGTTCGAGGCCGATCCGAGGTTGGCCAAGCATAGATGCGGCCATATTCGAACAGCCGCACGGCGTGCGGGTGGCGGGCCACGTTGATGGACAACGCCCGCAAGAGTCCTGGCAGGAGATGCGTCCGGAGCCATCCGGCCTGCGCACGGATCGGGTTGGTCAAAACGACCGCTCGATCCACGGGTGTTTCCTCGGCAAACGGTTCCAGCTCCATCGCCTCGGCAAACACGAGTGAGACGTGTTCGTGAAGGCCTTGCTCACGGAAGGCATCGACGATCCGGAGCTCGAGATCGAGTGCCACCTCGGCCGCTTGCCGCTCGAGGCTCGCACTCGAGTCCAAGGCCGTGTCCGCAACACCACGCGCGTATTCACCGACCGGTCGATCGGTCGCCGCATCGCGGCGAGACTCCGGTGACGCGACACCGCCTGCGGGTAGCGCATCGAGTCCGTGATGACGGATGACCTCTTCGATGAGGTCGACCTCGCGCGCGAGATCTGGGCGATGCGTCGGAGGTTCGCAATGCCAGCGCTCGTGATCGGCTCGATCCACCGAGACTCCGATCCCTCGCAGGATTCGATCTGCCTCGTCGTCCGGAATGGTCGTCCCGAGCACCATGGCGCTTCGCGCTGGTCGAAAAGGGATCGAGACCATCGCCCGCGGCTGACCCAACGCCTCACATCGAGCGATCCCGCGGCCGCCCGCGATCGCCTCGATCAACGCGCCCGCACGAGCAGCCGCGGCCGTGAGTCCCGCACCATGATCCACGCCGCGCTCGAACCGATAGCTGCTGTCGGTGGCCAGTTGATGACGCCTCGCCGATCGCCGAATGGATCCAGGCTCGAACCACGCCGCTTCGAGCAGAATCCGCTTCGTCGCGGTCGTTACACCCGAAGCGCCGCCTCCCATCACTCCGGCAAGCGCCTGTGGGGTCGTGGCGTCCGCGATCACGAGGTCATCCGCGACGAGCTCCAAGGTACGGCCCTGAAGTGTCTCCAAGCGTTCGCCCTCGAGCGCGCGACGAATCACCACGCGACCGCCATCCAATCGATCGCGATCGAACGCGTGGAGCGGCGTTCCCCATTCCATCATCACCAAATTGGTGATGTCGACGATGTTGTTGATCGCACGGAGACCGATCCGATGCAGGCGGACGCGCAGCCACTCGGGTGAAGGCGCCACCTCGATCCCATCGAAGGCACACCCGATGTAGCGTCCGCATCGATCGACCGCTTCGAGATTCACGAGCGTCAGTAGGCTCGCGAGCTCCGGTCGATCGAGCTTGGGCAACCGAAGATCGCAACGAAACTTTACGGCCAGGTCTCGCGCAACCCCGACGTGCCCGAGCGCATCGGGACGATTCGGCGTGACCCCGAGCTCGTAGATCGTATCCACGATCCCGGGTACGCGATCGATGAGGCGATCCCCGGCCGGCCAAGCACTCGGCAGGACGAGGATCCCGTCGCCGTCCGGTCCGATCCCAAGCTCGGTTTCGGCGCAGATCATCCCTTCGCTACGCACACCTCGGATCTCGCGAGGGCGAAGCTCGACCCCGTTCGGCAAGTTCGTCCCGATCGGGGCAAAGACGACGATGCCGCCCGGCGCAGGCACGTTCGCGGCACCGCAGATCACCGAGTGTTTGGAGCGTCCGTCGTCGAGCTCGACCCGTTGAAGCTTCTCCGCATTCGGATGCGGAGCGATCGATTCGACCCGAGCGAGCCTCACCGACTCGAGGCCTCGTCCGACTTTCGTGACCCCGTCGACTTCCAACCCGAGGCTCGTGATCGCAGCCCCGAGCGCCTCATCGTCGAGTTCGACGCTATCCGGAGCGAGCAGCTCCTCCAACCACACGCGAGAGATCAACACGTGAACTGCTCCAAGAAGCGAATGTCACCTTCGAACAACAGCCGAAGATCCGGAACCCCGTGCAACAGGATCGCCATACGGTCGATCCCGAAACCGAACGCCCATCCCGTCACCTGCTCGGGATCATATCCGCAGGCCTCGAATACGGCGGGGTGGACCATGCCCGACCCTCCGAGCTCGATCCATCCGGTGCGTTTGCACACGCTGCATCCCGGCCCATGACAAAACGGGCACTGCACATCGAACTCGGCCCCCGGCTCGACGAACGGAAAGAACGACGGTCTGAACCGGACCGCGAGATCTCGACCGAAGAACACGCGAACGAAGCGATAGAGCGTCGCCTTCAGGTCCGCCATGCTCACGCCCCGATCGACGTAGAGCCCCTCGATCTGATGGAACATCGGCGAGTGGGTCGGATCATCGTCGCGGCGAAAGACGGTTCCAAGTGCGACCATCCGAACCGGAGGTTTTCGGGACAGCATCGTCCGGATCTGCACAGGAGACGTATGTGTCCGCAGAACCAACGGGCTCCGATCGAGCGAGCCCGCCAACCCCTCCGCCATCGACTGGGGTCCGGTGCTCCGGACGAAGAACGTGTCCTGCATGTCCCGTGCGGGGTGCTCGGCCGGGAAGTTCAAATCATCGAAGTTGTATTTCTCGTGCTCGACGTGGGGCCCGTCCATGATGTCGAAGCCCAGCTGCCCGAACACGCGAATCAATTCTCGGCGGGTCCGCGTGATCGGGTGCAGCGTCCCCAGCCGTTCGCGAGGACCCAGACTCGTGAGGTCCTCGACCCTCGCGAGCTCGGCCGCCCTCGCCTCCTCAGCGAGTTGACCACGGCGGACGACGAGCTCCGCCTCGATCGACTCTTTGGCAGCATTGAAGACCCGACCGAACTCTTTGCGCGCAGACGCATCGAGTTTGTCCATGCGACCCCGCATTTGCGTGATCGCGCCTTTTTTGCCGACGTAGCGAACCTGCAACTCATAGAGAGCCTCCGCGTTCGTCGCTGCGACCAGCTCGGAGCGGAAGCCAGACAGGTGTTCATCGAGTTGCCTCGAGAGTTCCTCGATCACGGCCGGACCATACCTCTCCATCGCGCCCGAGTGGAACTCGGCCCACCCATCCGCGAGACGAAACTCGGCCCGAGCCACGGAAAAACTCGGGCACGAGCCTTCGTCACACGCGACTTGCGGACCCTCCACGACGACGCCTACTTCATCGGACGTCCGCCATACCGACCAGCAACGTCACGACTCGACATGCTCAAGCAACGCGGCACGACACATTCGCCGAGTGGATCCCGTACCAACGTACGATCCTTCGAGACACCGACAGGACGGTCAGGCAGCTCGCGAAGCAATCGCAGCTTTGGCGAGTTCGCAAACCTTCTCGAACGCAGCACCGTCAGCCACCGCCAACTCGGCCAACACCTTGCGATCGAGTTCGACTCCGGCCAGCGCAACCCCATGCATCAGACGGCTGTAACTCAGACCAAACGGACGAGCACCCGCGCCGATTCGAACGATCCAGAGACGACGCATGTCTCGCTTCTTCTGCTTGCGTCCACGAAACGCGTGAGCCCACGCCTTGTGCACGGCTTCAACAGCACGTCGCCACACTCGGCGACGACCCCCACGAAACCCGCTCGCGTGTGCAAGGATCCGATTACGACGTCGACGGGCTTTAAACCCTCTTTTTGCGCGCGGCATGGCTCAGTTTCCTCCGTATGGAAGAAGCGCATCGATTCGCCGTTGGTCCTCAGGCGACGCAATGGTCGTGCCACGCAGACGGCGACAGCGATCGGAGTTCTTCTTCGTCAAGATGTGATTCTTGTGGCTGAACTTGCGCTTGGCCTTCCCGGTGCCGGTAAACCGAAAGCGCTTCTTCGCGCCGCTATGGGACTTCATTTTGGGCATGGCAATTAGGGTCGCTGCACCGCGGAGCGGCAGAGGGCGGACGTCATAACTCAATCGGGCTCAAGCGGCAAGGGCCAGCTATCGCTCAAAACGCGACGCCAGCCCTAGCCGTTCATTGGTTTGGATGTTTAGTCCTGAGACACTTCGGTGGACGGCGATGTCCCTTCGGCGGTTCCCGACGGGGCTCGTCGTGACGACGCCCCTTGTTCACCTGCCGCATCCGATCCTGCTTCACCGCCCGACGGTTCGTCGTCGGTATCACCGACACCGTCCGCGTCCTCAGTGTCATCGGCATCTACGACCGTTGTCTCACCGGGGTCTTCCGCACCCGTCGTATCGTCGGTCATATCGAGGTCGTCGTCGTCCTCGTCGTCGTCATCGGCCTCGTCCAGCTTCTCTGGATCCAGCTCGCCCGCAATGCCGCCAACTCGTGGCTCTGCACCTATGCCCACTTCCGCTGGACGCCGAGGTGGTGGCGCTGTCGCGGGTCGCGGTAGCGGTTGCGTACGTATGACCCTCGCAGCCTCACGCTTCGGCGCGAGCACCATGTTCATTCGATTGCCCTCCATCTGGGCCATCTGAATGACGCTTGCGATGTCTGCGGCGCCTTTGCACACGCGGTCGAGAATCGCTCGCCCGGTTTCCGGGTGAGTGACCTCGCGTCCGCGGAACTGGACGACCAACTTGACTTTGTCCCCGTCTCCGAGGAACCGCCGAACGTGGCGAAGCTTGAAGTCGAAGTCGTGACCGTGAGTCTTCGGGCGGAACTTGACCTCTTTGAGTTCGATGGTCTTTTGGTTCTTTTTCGCCTCGCGCTCGCGCTTCGCCGACTCGTACTTGAACTTGCCGTAGTCCATGATCTTGCAGACCGGTGGATTGGCCTTGGGATTGACCTCCACCAGTTGCAACCCGGCCTCTGCAGCGAGATCCAGCGCCTGTGTGGTCGCCATGATCCCCCGCTGCTCGCCGGAGCCATCGATGACACGAACCTCTCGTGCACGAATACGGCGACCTACCCGGTGCTGCTCCGCTGGACGAGGTGTCGGTCTCGAACTTCTCCTGCCTATGGGACTTTCTCCTTTACAAGGTCGTGCCGAAAAGCACGCGATTCATCTCGCTGGTGTTCTGGCGTCTGCAGCTTGCGCGTGGACGGGGAGCGCAGTCAAGCGCTGCCCTTGCGGTACAACGAAAGAAACCCACGCGACTCGACCACAGAGCCAGGGAAACATTGAGTCGGGACGTCATGCATGGCAAGGGCCAACTTCGATCCCGAAAACTGTAGGGCCGGGCGGTTTCGAACCGCCGACCTCTACCGTGTCAAGGTAGCGCTCTACCCCTGAGCTACGGCCCTATCCGTCTGTCGAGCGTGGAAACCACAATTCGACAAGGAGTGGCCGTTTAGCTCGGCTAGGATCGTTCGTCAAGGCGAATTCAACTTCCCTCAGGTGTTCGGCTGGCGCCAGGAGCGTTGCCCGGGCCCCGTCGAAGAACGGGTCAACTGTGCGCAACAAACGCAGCTCTTACCTAGGGTTTCCAACGTTCCTTCCAAACCGTGTCGACCTCCGGTCAAGGCGATACACTCCTCGGGGCTAACCGACCGGTACCCCGGAAGAACGGCAGCCAAGGTGCCCACGCTCGCCGGAACGAAGCTCGATAAGTACGAGATGCTCGAGGAGGTCGGGCACGGAGGTATGGCCGTGGTCTATCGCGGCCAAGACACCGTGCTGCGTCGCGAGGTCGCTCTCAAGGTCTTGCACGCCCATCTTTCCGATCAGGTCGAAAGCCGATTACGACTGCAACGAGAAGCGATCGCGGTCGCCAAGTTGCGGCACGACAACATCCTCGAGATCTTCGACTACTCGGGTCCAGACGCACCGCAGAGCTACATCGTGACCGAGTTCATCCACGGCCCGACGTTGCGGGAGTGGATCGAAACGCGCTTCGAGCCTCGTCCGGTCATTGCCATCCTCATCGTCCATCGCTTGTGCCTGGCGCTCGCCCACGCGCACGCCTGCGGGATCATCCATCGGGACATCAAGCCCGAGAACGTCATGATCCGGATGGAGGACGGTTGCATCAAGTTGATGGACTTCGGCATTGCTCAGCTACTCGACAATCAAAAGCTGACGATGACCGGTCAGCTCATCGGGTCGCCCGCCTACATGGCTCCCGAGTTGGTCAATGGTCGACCCCTCGATGCTCGGACCGACCTGTTTTCGCTCGGCATCATGCTCTACCAGCTGGCGACGGGCGAACTCCCGTTTTGCGGGCGTAACCCCCATGAAGTGCTCAATCGCATCGCGGATGGCGACTACCCAGCACCCTCGAGCGTGAGTCCTCTGGTCGATCCGGACTTGGAAGCGATCATCGATCGTTCGCTCGCGACCTCGCCAAACGAACGCTATCAGTCGGTTCAGACGTTCGCCGAAGATCTGAGCCAGTACCTGGCCGAGGTCGGGATCGAACCGACGACCGACGAGCTCGCGGACTATTTTCATCGGACCACGGAGTACACGAAGGAGCTGGATGCCCGCGTCGCGACCAGCTTGCTTGGCCTCGCGGACGCAGCCGCCAAGCAGGGTCATACCGGAAAGGCGATCCGCTATCTGGGTCGGGTTCTCGAGATCGACCACGCTCACCCGAGCGCCCGCTCGATGTTGACGCGACTGCGACGTCGTGAGCGACAGATCCGCCAAGGATTGCTCGCCGCGGGAGTTCTGGCCGCAGGGGGCTTCGTCGCCGCCGCCTATGTATTGCTCGAACCGAACTCGGCGAGGATGAACCGCACCGAACCCTCGACGGTGTCCATGTTTCAAGCCAACCCGGATGTGGGCCCCTCCGCGGAGCCTCCCGTGCTCGCGACACAACCCGAGCCGATCCTCGAGGTCGACGACGAACCTCCTAGCCAACTGTCCGTCGAAACTTCCGAACAACTTGCCGCCACGCCCCCGTCCGTCGAGGGGAACACCGAAGCAGGGGAGTCGGCCGACGATCCCAAGCCCTCCGCCCCGAATCGGCGGCCACGCCCACCTAGGACCGAGGATGAATCGACCACGCCGATCCGTACGCCACCGACCCGCTATTCGTGTCGCGTTCGGCTCGACGGCATTCCCTCGAGCACAGCGAAAAACCTGCATCTCCGCATCAACAACGGGCCAACGCTTCAGGTCCAAGACTCGCTGACCGATATCGAGGTGGAAGAAAAATCAGGCATGGCATCCGTGGCGATCAAGTCGCCTCGCTACAAAGGCGGCGTGCAGCTTTCGTTCGCGGCGTGTCAGGCTGGGCCCGTTCGCCTGCTCGTCGAACCGCAACCCGCAGAGGTCACGTTCGAAGGAGCCCCTAGCAATACCGTCGTCAAATGCATTTCTGGCTGCCAACCAGGCTATGGGGGAGTGCACCACGCCAATCGAATGCCGGACGTCGAGATCCCTCACGATCGACCAACCCACCCGGTCACCTTCGAAGTACTGCCCCCATGCCACGAGCCGACCCTCATCACGTACGCGCTCCAACCCGGGTCGCCCAACCGTATCCGTGTGGATCTCAATAAGCCGCTGCCCCCTGAAACCTGCCAGCCTTAGCGAGGTTCACATCTTTCGACGCTGAGCATCGCCTGTTAGGCTCTAGGTAGCGTCGAAGCATGCGACTGCTCGTTTCGTGTGGACTGAGCCTGACCCTGGCCGTTTCGGCACGTTCCGCTCAAGCGGCGCGTTCGCTCGCTGGCTCGCGAGCAGAGCCCGTGGCCCCGGTCGTGTCTGGCCCCGAGGGCACGCCCCCGGACGCCGCTTTGGCCAACCCGCCCACCTCACTCGTGGCCGAGGGCGAACGCCACTGGGCCGCCGGGGAATATTCGAAAGCGCGACAAATCCTCGAGCCGCTCGCGACGAGTGGATCGCTCGCAGATCCGGCAACCCGCGAGAAGGTGCTCACCTACTTGGCTGACGCGGCCATGAACGACCCGGAGCTTCCCGTCGACGAGCGGCGGGAACGAGCGCAAGCGCATCTCAACCGGCTCATGGATGCGGATCCGAGGTGGCGGATGCCCGACAATCTGTTCTCGCCCGACCTGTTCCAGCTCTACCTCGATCTCCGGGAAGAAAGGGCGCAGCAGGCCGGCGAGTTGTGCCGTGCCAATTTGCTCGCGTGTCGATCGGACGTCGACAACACCGAGGCAACGCTTTCGAATGAGCGACAGGAACATGCGCAAGAGGTCGAAAAACTGCGCAACGAGGAGGTCGAAGTTCGCAACCAGGTCGCCCGGAGCCGCATTTTCGCGGCCATTCCGTTTGGCGTGGGCCAGTTCTACAACGGCGATCGCATCCTCGGCGGGCTGTTCCTCGCTACCGAGCTCGCCGTCGGCGGTGCCGGCCTCGGATTGCTCATCTATCGCCGGGTCGCGGACGGTTGCGTCCGGACGCAAGGCTTCCAAGCGCAGTCGGTCATGTGTGACCCGCGAAATCGCGATGAACCCGACGACGACCTCCTCAATGAGATCCAACAACGCCGAAAGGCCGAAGAAGCCATGGGCTGGACGTTCTTGGGCCTCGTCGTAGTGGATATCATCGTCGCGCAGGTTCGCTTCAAGCCGATCCAAATCACATCGCAAGGCCGATACAAACGGCGCGACCTCGACGAGGGCCTCGTTCCCACCCCGGAGACTGGGCGAAAGCCGCGCCGGCGCCACAACCCTGACCGTGCTAGTTTTCGGGTCCATCCTGCGTGGATTCCTGCGGGCGCCTCGTTTCGTTTTGACATTGCCTTCTGATCGCATGCCTCACTTCCAATACTCTTTGAACGGCAAGCCTCAGCGATTCGCCATCGTTCGCAATCTGACCGCGATTGGCTCCAGCGCGGATTGCCACCTCGTCCTGCCCGCCGCCGACGTGGCCCCGACGCATTGCACGCTGATCCACGAACCGGGTCGCTATCGTCTCGAGTCCGCCCAACGCAACACCCCATTCTACGTTCGAGGCCGGCGCACGCGAACCTACGACGTCAAGCACGGCGACGCGGTCATGGTCGGCAGCGTCGAACTGGTGTTCTCGGCCGTCGATCTGCCGGTTCGCGAGCCCGCGGAAAACCTGGAAGCGGCCAACGTCCACGCGCTGAACGCGATGCGTCAGCTCGTGGCGTTTTCCGAGCTGCTCCTGCATCCGGGCGATCTCGAAGACTTGCTCGGCGAACTCATCGATCACGTCGTCGCGATGACGCGAGCCCGCAAAGGGTTTCTCGTGCTGTCCGGCGAGGGGGGCTCGACCTACGAGATCCGCGTCGCTCGCAACTTGGAACGACAGCCCGTCGATGATCCCTCCGAGCTGCTTTCGGACCGCATCATTCGCGAGGTCATCACGACCCAACAAGCGCAGATCATCAGTGACGCTTATCGGGACGAGCGTTTTCAGGGAAGTCTGTCGGTCATCAACCTCAAGCTCAGCTCCGTCATGTGCGTGCCGCTCCTCGTCCGTGGCGAACTCATCGGACTCATCTACCTCGGCAACGACAGCGTCCGCGAACTGTTCCGTGAAGAGCAGCTCGAGACGCTCAAGGTGTTCGCTGCCCAAGCAGCCCTCTTCATCAAGAACGCCCAACTGCTCAACGAGGTCCGCAGCGAGAGTGCCGAGCTGGCCGAACGGCTCGAGGACTTCAAGTTCGGTTCGATCATCGGGGCGTGTCCGCAGATGGTCGAGGTCTACAACCGAGTCAATAAGGTCGCGAGCACTGACGTCACCGTGCTCGTCACGGGCGAGACGGGAACCGGCAAAGAGCTCATCGCCAAGGAGATCCACAATCGTTCACCGAGAGCCGCCGGACCGTTCATCGCCGTGAATTGTGGAGCGATTCCCGAAACCCTGATCGAGTCGGAGTTGTTCGGTCACGTCAAGGGCGCCTTCACGGGCGCGGTCGCGAACGTTGCGGGGAAGTTCTTGTCGGCCCAAGCGGGCACGATCTTTCTCGACGAGGTCGGCGAGCTGCCGCTGCAATTGCAGGTCAAGCTGCTGCGGGTTCTTCAGGAAAAACAGATCCAGCGGGTCGGCGAAGCCAAAACGACCCCTATCGATGTACGGATCGTCGCGGCCACCAATCGAGATCTCGCCGACGAAGTCAAGCAGGGCCAATTCCGCGAAGACCTCTACTTTCGCCTGAACGTCATCGGCGTCGCACTTCCTCCACTGCGTGAGCGCGGGGATGACGTACTGCTCCTCGCGCGTTATCTCGTCGTCAAATACGCGAAGGAGTATGGACGCGACCTCGACGTCTCCAAAGCGTTCGCCCCTTCGGCGCTCCACGCCATGATGATGTTCCAGTGGCCGGGGAACATCCGTCAGCTCGAGAACCACCTCCGCAAAGCGCTCATCCTCGCCGAAGGACCCCAGATCACCGCGCGCGACCTCGACCTCGAGGCCCCGGAAGGTGCCAAGGCCGAGGGTGACCTCATCTTGCCGCTCGCCGAAGCGCGGGAAGCCTGGCAACGCGAATACATCAACCGGATCCTCGCGCTCAACGGTGGTAACCGAACCAAGACGGCACGTGATCTCGGCGTCGATCCCCGAACGATCTTTCGACATCTGGAGAAATCTGACCGGCGGACCGTCGAATGACCGCGACGGTGCATGTCCATCGGCTGATCGTCAGCGGCTCACTCGGTGTGTTGCCGGGCTGCATCATCCCCGACATCGACATCACGATCCTGCCAGAGATCACGAACCCCGGCGCGATTCGCCTCGTCCAGGCCGTCCCGATCACGGAGCAGCTCGATGCGGCCTGCCCGGGCGTCACGTGCCCGTTACCTCCAGATACGGTCTCGTTCGGACTCATCCTCACCGAAGACGAAAGCCGGGCGTTCTGCTCGTGTTCCGGGGACACCCGCGACCTCAACGCGCTCGGTGAGTTCGATGTATTCGTCGAGGATCCGGATATCGACCCCGAGACCGCAGAACCGAGCGACACACTCCTTGGCGCATTCCTCCTCGACCCACCGGATTCGTCGGTCTACGACGCCACTGCTTACTTGGCGTTCGAAGCCTATCTCAATCCCAACACCCCGGCGCAGCTCGTTCCCGGAGCTGGCTACAACAGTTGGGATGACCTGCGACCGACGCCCAATCTGAAGGCGTGGCGACTCGGCGCCGAAACGGGGGTCGACCTGTGCAATCCGAGCCCTGGTGTCCATCTGACGGCTGAGCTGCATTCCCTTCAACTCGTCGTCACCGACCGACCATGGTACGTCCCCTTCCCAGTCGATGAACGAGGTTTGCCCGAGCGGAACGAGGACGGATCCTATCGGGTCGACCCGAACGCCCTCCCTTTGGCCGGTGTGCCCAACCTCCCCGGGGGCGCGACCTACGACATCGCGAACTACGTGTTCCGATGCGAGGACGCAGCGATGAGTCCGGAACTCTGCAACTGCAGCGTGGAGGCCGAATCGTGACCCACCGCCGCCGCTCCGGAACGACGTGCGTCGACCTCGGGTGCTGGTTTGCACTCGTGATCGGTTCGTCTTGCATCATCCCGGATCGCGAAATCGTCCTCGAAAGCAAGATCGCCAACCCAGGCGCTGTGCGGGTCCTCGAGCGGCCCCCGACCGATCCCCAGATGTACACCGCATGCAACTTCGAGGATGAAGACGACGACGATGCGCTAGACGAGGATTTTCGATTCTGTCCGCCGGTCCCACGATCATCACGTTCGGCGGGTCTCATTCGTGGGGGGCCGTTTTGTGTGTGTCCACAGGGCTCCGATGACAACGCGATTCCCACGTTCACGATCTATGCCGAGGACCCCGATCTCGACGGTGACGATCCGGAGGACCAGCTCTATGGGGTGCTCTCGTTGGACGTCGATCCCTCGTCGACGAGCCCGCAAAAGTTCGTCGCATACGAAACCTACCTCGAACCCTGCGCTCCAGGCATCCCGGTCGTTCTACCGCTCGAAATCACACTGTCCGACGAATCCCTCGATCGCACCGTGCCGTCGCAATCGCGTGAACCTCCTGCACAATGGGCGTTCGTGGTCAACGATGCGAGCGGTTCGGGAGTCATCGACCTGTGCAACGACAATCAAGGTGGATCGCCGGGGGTAGGCCTTCACGACCTCCAGTTCATGGTGACGGACCGACCGTACTTCGAAGCGCCGTTTTCCAGCGACTCCGGCGAGGAGGAAGACGAGCAACGAGTTGCCGGACGTCGCCAATGCGGCGTCCCGGATCTGTCGATCGGTGCAACATATGCTGTTTCCCACTATGTCTTCGAGTGTGTGGAGAGCACCACTCCCGGTTGTCGGTGCGTGGAGAACGAACCATGAATCCGACCCCTCCATCGAATGCACATCTACGCGCGCGGATCGGTCTCGCAGCGGTCATGCTCGCGGGCTGCAGCACCGTGCTCGAAATCCCCGAACGCCAAACCTGCGTGGAGGACAGCGACTGCGATCCAGGGCTCATTTGCAACTCCGTCTTGGAATGCGAACCGGATACGAGCGACCTACTGACAATTCGCTTCCTCGGTCTCGAGATCCGCGAAGGACCGCCCGGTTCACAGCCCCTGCGCCTCGAGATCGAAGGCTGTGATCGCGAAGTCAATGTCACTCCGGCCCCACTCCGCCAGCTCAACGTTCCCCGCGGACCGTTGACCCAAACGTTCGATCTCCAAGTCTTCAATACTCCAACCGAAGACCCCCAGTTGTCGCAGCTCCTGCAGGCGAACTTCGAGCTCAGCCAACCATCACGATTCGAGCGTAGCCCCGGCGTGACACGGCGGAGCGTGTTGCACCCCGATCCGTTGAGCACCGAGGACGCGATTGTGCCAACGACGATGGTGTGGCCCAGGTTTCATCCCGACAACGAACTTCCGGACACGTTGACCCCCGAGGGGTTCGTCCTCTGGACGGTCTTGCCCGTGCCCAATGAGCGCGGGACCGAGGGTGCATTGCGTTATCAAATGTTGGTACCGCCGATCGTGAACCCGTTGAGCGACGATTGCCAAACCGACGAGCAATGCTGCTCACCCCAAGAGAACTGTGCGGCCGCATGCGTCTTGGAGTGGAATGCATCCGAAAGCACCTCTACCGGTCGTTGCCGACCCGTCGACAATCCGACGATCCCCTATGACTTCACCTACGAGGCCTCGTGCGATCGTGGCCTCGCCGGCCGGGTATCGTTGCTGCCCGAGACCGCGGACACCGAGGACGATCTCACCCCGCTCGGCGGCGCCACGATCAATGTGAGCTATGCAGGTCCACTCTCCATTTCACGACTCCGCAACGGCAATGACTCTCCGATTCCGCAATGCGAGAAGGATGCGGACTGCATCGTTGGGCAACAAGTTTGCAACACGGCGACCCATGAATGCGAGTTGGACCTGGCGGGCCGAGCCGCAGATTCGGCCGCGACGGACAACGATACCGGTCGGTTCAGCGGTCGCGTGTTCACATATTGCGAAGGACAAATCGATCAAAGGTTGACGCGAACGTTCACTGCCACCGTGGTGCCACCGTCCCCGTCGATCGAGATCGACGAAGCCACCGCTGATCCCCCGCAGATCGTTCGGGCGCTTCCCTCCGTGAACTTCGAGTTCGACGCCACGTTCGATCCGGAGTTTTTGAACCCCGACACCAATCCGAATGCCGAACTCGCTCGAGACCTTTGTATCCCCGATTGGGGCGAAGCCATCTCGCCGACGATCGTGTTGGCCGGTCAGCCGCAGCATCTCGCGGGATCCGGCCTCGGGAATGAATACATCTGTTGTGACACCAGCTGCTTGCCGATGAGTGCCGACGTTGCCGGCATTCCGCCGGCCCCGGTGGAGACCTGCACGGGTCACACTGGATCGGGGACGGCTCCGACGATCCGGTTTGCCACGGATCTCGTGGTCGACGAAGCCCTCGAAAAGCAATGGAATCGGCCTGAGCTTGGATGCCAGCCGCCATTGCTCGACGACAACCGCGTCGCCGGTTCGTTGAGCCAAACCGCGGATTGTAACGATCCAGCGCTGTGTTCGGTCAACCTCGCCCGAGGAACGGAAGCCAATCCTCGTCGCTACGAGGTGAGGTTGGAGTCGCCACCTGGATCCGTGGTCCGCTCGTTGCTTACGACGATCGACGTGGGTTCGTCCGCGGAGACGATCGAACTGTCGCTGCCTCCCCGGCACCTCTTGAGTGGGTTCGTCCGTTTGGACGACTCCATCTGCTCGAACTCCGAGTCTGCCACGGACTGCGCGAACGTCAGCGCGCTCGTCGTCGCCGAGCGGCTGCGCGTTCCCGGCGAGAACGCGTTGCCGCCGTTCTTTCACGAACTTCCCACGTTTTGGGACCCCACGACGGGGCGCAACGGCCGATTTGTGATGCCCCTCGACCCCGGCATCTACGCGGTAACCGCTCTGCCAGGTCCGGGCTCGCTCGGCGGTCCTGCAACGATCACGGTCGTCGACCTCACGTTCGGCGATGGCGAGTGGGACGGAGTCCTCCAGCCTGGGGTCCTGTCGACGATCGACGTATCGTCGTTCGATCGGAGCAGCACGCAAGCGGTTCCGCTCGACCTGGGCAGCTGGTTCCTCGAACCGATCGATCATGACGCGATCCCCGGAGACCACATCGATCTCAATGACCCTGCAGCATGCTGGACGGATCTCGACGCCAGCGGGTGTCGCATTCGGCGAATGATCGCGGGAGGCAGCCTCCCCTTGAGCCAGGTGCGTCAGATCCGATTTGCTTCGCGCGATCTGGGTGGGTGCCAATAACGTGCGGATCGCGCGCAGCCTTACGGCGCGCACATCGGGGAGCGCTACGATTTCGGGTCTCGAACCCCGGCCACGCTTGACCCGCTGTTGTCATACGGGAGAAACTCTGGTCCGGTACGGGCGAAGGGCTAGCACGTCCGCTGGCCCCTCATCGTTTTCTTCTGGTTGTACGACGGCTCCATGTCCCACTTGCCCATCGGGCCGCAACACCCCGCAAGCATTCTTTCGTACCTGGCCTCACGCCCCGTCGGGGCGGACAGGGCCTCGACGCGAAAGCGACGGTCTGTGTCATCTGCACCGATCTTCGACATCGCGTTGCGGCGTTCCCTGAACGACCTCCCCGTCCGGGCGAAGTCGTCGGACTCTCTTTCCTGCAACCTTCATCCGCGACCCAGGCGACGGGTGTTCGATACACCTCCCGGATCGAGCGTCGACTGCGAACGTCGACATGCCTCGTCCAGTCCGCCGTCACCGTGCGGTTGCGCACCCGCGATGCTCCTATCGCGCAACAGGACTCCCCATGGCACATCCGCCGAATCCCGAGGGATCTCCCTCGGACGAAGCCTCTTCCTTTCAGACCCCCCCGATCCCAGATCACACGAGCGAAACCGCAACAGCGGCGCTGTCGGACGATCCGAGCCCACCCACCGAGACCACGTCGACCGTGCGGGAGCCCGAGGACGCCACCACGGTCCTCGATGCAGGCCCCCGCACCCCCCACGATGGACCTGCGATCACTGAGGAGCCCTCGACCGTCGCTCCCACGCCCGCGGGTCTCCTCTCGAGTGAGATGCCCACGGTTGCGATGACGACAACCTCCGCTCCACCGGGCGACGAATCGTCGGCGACGAGCGATCCCAGTTCAGGCAGCACACCCTCTGTTGCCGCACCGACCGCTCACGAAGCGATGGTCGACCCCGAATCCGACCGCAAGGACGAACCATTCGGCACGAGCGTTGCGGACGAAGCTCAGCCAAGCAGCCCGATCGCGAGAACCGTGGCCGACGAAGACGCGGTCGCCCCACGAGCCCAAACGTTCCGAGAGCTCGGGCTGAACAACCAAGCTCTGCTCGACGCGTTGGAACGGATCGGCTGGACCCAACCGACGGCTGTCCAGACGCGCACGTTTGCGCCGATCTCGGCGGGCCGTGACGTTTTGGTCCAATCGCAAACCGGCACGGGCAAGACCGGCGCATTTTGTTTGCCTTGGCTCGAGACGCGTTTCGAGGCTCAGCCAGCGGCGAGCACCGGCGTCCAGCTCCTCGTCCTCGTTCCGACCCGCGAGCTCGCGAAACAGGTGGCGGACCAGCTCATCGCCCTCGCGCAAGACAGCCAACTCGTCCCCTTGCCGATGTATGGCGGGACGGCGATCAAGCCTCAGCTGGACGCCCTCAAGGCGGGCGTCCATGCCGTGGTCGGAACCCCAGGCCGGATCCTCGATCACATTCGGCGTCGGACCCTCAAGCTGTCGACCGTCCGAATGGTCGTCCTCGACGAAGCGGACGAGATGCTCTCGATGGGATTCCTCGAGGACATCCACGCGATCTTGGATGCCTGTCCGAGCGAACGACAAACCTGTCTGTTCTCTGCGACGGTCCCGACGGACGTCGAACGGATCGCCCGACGATACATGCGAAACCCCGACGCCGTGCGTTTGTCGGGCGATCAAGTCGCGGCCGCGCAGATCGATCATGCCTACTACACCGTCACGGGTGCGATCCGGACCCGCGATCTACTGCACATCGTCGACCTCGAAGAACCGACGACCGGCCTCATCTTTTGCAACACCCGCGAAGAAACGAATCTCGTCGCGAACGTGCTGCGTCGGGATGGATACGCGGCCGAAGCCTTGTCGAGCGACCTCACGCAGGTAGCGCGGGAACGAGTCCTCGGCGACATGCGAGCCGGTCGACTCCGCTTTCTCGTCGCGACGGATGTGGCGAGTCGAGGAATCGACATTTCCCACATCAGCCACGTCATCAATTACACGTTTCCGGAAAATGCGGAGAGTTACATCCATCGCACCGGGCGAACGGGACGCGCGGGACGTGCCGGGCAGGCGATCAGCCTGATCGCGGCGCATGAGCTGGGCAACTTCTACTATCTCAAACTCCAGTATCCCTCGATCACCTTCCAACAACGCGAACTGCCCCCCCCCGAAGAACTCGAAGCACAGCGGGTCGAACACAAGCTCGACCAGATCAGTGCACGGTTCCCCGATCTCGTCGCCCCCGAATGGACCTTGCTGGCCCGCAATCTCGTCAAAGATCCGCGTGGCGAGCAGGTGATCGCATTTCTGTTGAGCGAAGCGATGGCGCGTGCGCCCACGGCAGCACCCGCTTCGCAGGATGGTGCCGTGGAGCACGAGGCGTTGCCGCGCTCGAACGAAGCGTCGTCCCAACGCGACGACCGACGCCGTCGTAGACATCGCGGCGATGAACGACGGGAACGCGAGCCCTCATCGCGGACCTTCGGTGCGGATTCATCTCGCCACACCGGGTCGGACGCGGCTCCCCTTCCCTCACGTGACGGGGCCACCGACGAACGCCGCCGCGACGTCGATGTCGACCGCCGGTCTCGTCGACGTGAGCATGGTTCGCGCGATCGCCACGGCCGACCCCAAGAGAAGTCGAACGAAAGGATCCGCCCCGTGGTCGATGTGACGAGTTCCGCCATCGCCCACCCGACGGAAACGGGAGTCGAGATCGAGACCGCCGCTCCCTTCGTTGCGGACATGGTCGATACCGACGACGGGTGGGCGACCGGAGAAACCCTCGGCGAATCCGAAGTCCACGACGGTTCATCCGAAGGGATCACGTACGACGGCGTGGACCATCCCATCGAATCGACGACCACCGGAATCGGGATCGATGACGCCAACCGTCGCAAACGACGGCGACGCCGTCGTCGTCGTAAGGGTCCACCCGAGGCGGGAGGAGCGGTCATCGAGGCCACGACCGACGCGGGGGTCGATGACGATGGCCCCGACGAGGACAATGGCGATGAGGCCGACGATCCTCCCGCTGATAAAACGCCCCAAGCCGAGACCGCATCGACCGCTTCCGAGGACAGCGAAAGACGACGCCGACGCAAGCGTCGAGGTGCACGCAAAAAAGCAGCACCCGAAGTCGTTGCGACTCACGTGTCGCAAGATCAAATCGTCATCGATATCGACGAAGCCGAACTCGAAGTCGTACGGGACGAGTTTGGTGAGATCGACGAGCTCGACGATCTGACCTTGAAGGGACGCCGCCGCGGCGTGATCGATGCGCTCGAGGAAGAGGTGGAGCTCGAGGATCTCTCCGGCCGTGACGAGTCGGACTTCGATATGGGCGAACCGAGTCACGCCGCCGCGCACGACTCGTCGATGAGTATCGTTCAGGCACAAACCCCAAGCGAAACGGACTCCGAGCGAGACAGCGACGACGACGAGTCCGGCTCGGATGACTCCGACTCCGGAGACCTCAGCGCGAGCGATGCCGACGACGACAAGAAAAAGAAGCGACGCCGGCGACGACGTCGGAAGAAAAAAGTCGAAGCACCCCCTCCCGCTCTCACGGCCCCTCCTCACAAAGATTTCTGGGAGGTCTGGGCCACCGAGTTCAACTATCAAGAGTTCGAAGACAAGGTCTTCCAGGGCGGAACTGCAGCCGTCGAGCCGGAACCCGAACCCGAACCCGAACCCGAACGTCCCCAACGCCCCCAACGTCCCCAACGTCCGGAACGCCCCGAATCCCGCGAACCCCGGGTCAAGAAGCCCGTGACCAAGAGTCCGGCACCCCCACCATCAAAGGTGCAGAACGTGGTCGCCTCGCTCCCACCGCCCCAGAGTTCGGAGTCGCTCGTTCACGTCTGTCTTGGAGTGGGGCGGGTCCACGGCAAGAAATCGGCGCACATCCGGGAGCTCCTCGCGTCCGAGTTCGGTTTGTCGGGAAAATCCGTTCGCGATCTCACCGTGGGCGACGACGTCACCCATTTCCGAATCAGTTACGAGGACTACGAACGACTTTCGGCGGGCATGCTCGGGTACGTGTTCGATGACATCGAACTCGTGTTGCAGCGGCTCGACGATGATTCGCAGGAGCTTGCTCCCTCGGAGCCGATCCCCGAAGGACCCGCTGAGTCGTCGCCATGGGAGGGAGACGACGACCTCGCCGAGTCTTTTGGCCCCGACGACGATGATGATGACGATGATGATGATGATGATGACGCGCTCGACGACGACGCCGCCGAAGAGGGCATCGGCGACTCCCCCACGTGAGCGACCCGCTTGCGCCTTATCCCTCGCCCGAGGCCCGTGAGCGAGAGCTCGCGGGCCTTGCCGAGCGTGTGCAAGGCCGCCTCGTCCAGTATGGGACGAGTTCCGATGGGGCTCCACTTCAAGCCGTGCAGGTTCCCGGACTCGGGCCGACGACTCAGCGCGTTCTTTGCAGCGCCAACATTCATGGCATCGAGTTCGTGAGCGGGCGAGTGGCCATCGCCCTGCTGGAGGCGCTCGCAGCAAACCAGACGTTCGCCACAGCATTACGGCAACAGGCCGAAATCTGGGTCGCGCCGTGCCTCAATCCGGACGGGTATCGCCGTACGTGGGATCGGAACGGCGATGCTCCGCTTTCGCACTTGCGACCCAACGCGAACGGGGTGGATCTGAACCGCAACTTTCCGCGGCCGACCGGCGAACATGCCACGCGCCTGCCGGGCGCAGGCTCGTCGAGGCCCGGCGACGCCACTTATCGCGGACCACATCCGTTGTCCGAATCGGAGAGTCGTTCGCTCGACGAACTCCTCACGGCGCACCCCATGCGAGCAAGCGTGAACTTGCACTCGTTCATGGGAACGATCATCCCCGCTCGCGTCACTGAACGCCCATCCTTTCATCACTACGTGGGACTTTGTCGCGAGTTCACGCGTGCTCAGGTTCGCTCTCGATACTGGCGACTTTCGAGCCGATGGTGCGATGTCTTCACGGGTGAACTCGAAGACCACCAGCACCACCGTCATGGGATTTGGGCGGCGTGCGTGGAGACGTTTCCCGTCTCGGCGAGCTTCCGGCAGTACGTCCGACCCCCTAGCCTCTTCTGGCGATTCAATCCGCGCGACCCCTCGCCATGGATCGAGAACGACCTCGTTGCAGTGGTGGCCTTCCTCCGGGCCGCCCTCGCCCTCCCGCGACCTACCGATCTATTGCCGGATCCCCAACGCGCGTGACCGACCCTCGCTCCGGATCCGAACCTTAGCGACCGAGGTCTAGCCTCGGAACAAAGCCGCGGTTCTCGGGCACGATTCAAAACTGATCGGTGCTCTAGGGGAGCGTTTCGGGTGGACGAAGCAGAGCTCATCGGTCCCGGACCGTGAAGCTTCACCTGAGCCAGGGGCCCCTGCGAAAGGCCCCTGATGACTAATTCCCAAACGGATTCTTCAAGTCGGGCGAGCCGGAGGGTGGCTTCGGCGTGACCCGCTTGGTCCCCGGATTGGCGACGTTCGGCTTCGCGTCGTTCGGCTTGGGGTCGTTCGACACCGGCGTGACCTTGGGCTTCGAGGTCGGGTCCGTCGAACCGGTGGCTTCGGTCGGGGTCGTCCCCCCTTCGCTCGATCCCGTCTCGGTTCGGGTCCGCGGCCGGGTACCGCTCGAGCGATTTCGTCGGGGTTCTTTGGGCGCGAGTTTGGTGAGCGAAGCCGTGAGCGTCTTGTCGTTGTCGGGGACGACGTCGAGGATCTGAGCCTCGTACCCATCGGCGGACACGTACAAACCAAACGCGTCCGAGCTGAAGGGGATCGCAATAGGTTGGTTCGTTGGCCCAAGTTTGGCGTCGTCGCGGTTGTCCCGAACTTCGCCGTCGATCCCCGGGGTCTCGATGGTGATCATCACCCGCTCCAGCCCCGCCGTGGGATTCGGTGGAACGACGACGGGTGCTTTCGGTTCCGCTCGAGCACCGGCTTCCGACGATTCATCGGGCTCCGGAATCTCGGGACGAGGGTCCGCCTTCGTGACGACGACGTCCTTCACCACGTCCGAACTGGGGTCCTCGACGACGGCCACCACGGCCGCAGACCGTGGTTCGTTCCCCCCGAAGAGACCGAGACCATACGCCGTCATGCTCCCACCCGCGAGCACGGCGAACGTCAGCGAAGTGATGAGCGCAATCCGCCAGAGCCTCGACCCGTCTTCGAATCTGGACGGCAACTTGAGTTCGTTGCTCGATCGGATCTGCGTTCCACCATTGACGCTGCCAAACCGCATCCGGCCGGAGGAGGGCGCGAAGACTTCTTCGCGGACCACCTTCACCGCCGCAGCTCCGGTCCCCACCGCTCGAATCGCCGTCGCCATTTCTCGGAGCGACTGGAAACGGTACTCCCGGTCCTTCTGGAGGGCTTTCAGAATGATCGCCTCGACCTCATCGGGAATCTCCACCACGGGATTCGCGACCCGCGGTGCTGGCGGGGCTTCGAACATGTGCTTGGTGAGAACCCCCATGAAGGTATCGGACGAGAACGGCACCTTCCCGGTGAGCAACTCGTACAAGATCACGCCGAGTGCATAGATATCGACGCGATGATCGACTTTCTCGCCCTTCGCCTGCTCGGGGGACATGTACTCGGGCGTTCCGAAGATCATCCCGGTCCGCGTCAGGTTGCGACCGCTTCCGCCCTCTTCATCGCTCGTGACTTTGGCGATGCCAAAGTCGAGAACCTTGACGAAGTCCTCATTGCTTCCGCGACGGATCCGGAAGCAGTTTTCGGGCTTCATGTCGCGATGGATGATCCCGGCGTCGTGGGCTGCCGCAAGCGCATCGCAGATCTGCAGCATGATCGGCTTCGCGCGAGACCACGATATGGCCCCGTCACGCTTGATCGTGGCCGCCAGATCTTCGCCGTTCAGGTACTCCATCACGAAGTACACCGAACCCCCTGGCGTGGCCCCGAAATCGGTGATCTCGACGACGTTCTCTTGGTCGATCATCGAGGCTGCACGCGCCTCTTGGAGAAAGCGATCGACGAGGTCTTGCTTGTGCGAGTACTCGGGGCTGAGGACCTTGATCGCGAGCTTCTTGTTGATGGTCGTGTGTTCCGCCAGGTACACACTTCCCATTCCGCCCTCGCCGAGCTTCTTGAGCACGCGATAGCGATCCGACAACACGGTGCCGACCAGTTCGATTCCGACTGCGCCGCTCGCGACTCGAGGGGCCGACATCGGGACCCCGGTTTGATGGTCGAGCGGTTCGGACGAGCCGGAGGGTCGGTGGATCACCGTCGCTCCGGCGACTGAATCTTTGCGGGCTTCGGACACAGGCTCAGCTCCGAAGGCTACCTTAGTTCCCTGCAAAAGGGTCCCTGAGGTCGCCAGGTTGGATCGGCTTCGGGGTGGTTAGGAACGTGGAGTCGTGGCTTCCGCTTTCGCGCTCTGTCTCGGTCGGCAAGGCGGGATCGGCTTCGTGAGGGTCGGAAACCGTTGGCCCTAGGCTCGGCCCCTCCGTCGGGGTGGGTGGGGTCGCGGGACGGGCGGGACGTTTGCGGCGAATGGTCGAACGAGCGCGAGGAGGATTCGACTCACCCGAAGGTAAAGAACTCGCTTCGATCCCCACGGGGGCCGGCTGCGTGTCATCCCCTGCGGGTTCGAGAGGCTTCGGTTGAAGCTCAACTTCGGCTTTCGGATCGGACGCCGCGGAGCGAGTCACCTCTGCTGCCACGGCGACATCCAGCGCGATCCGGGGCTCCAGGCCCTCGTTCTCGTGAACGTCCACATCGCTCGAGGCCGACTCCGACGCTCGGGGAGCTTGCGAAGACGTGGCGGCAACGTTGGCCGAATACGGTGACGGGATGGCGGCAGATGTGCTCGCGGTTTTGGTGGACTCCGTGCCCGCCCCAGCGACAGGAGGGGCCAGGGCACCCAATTGCAGTGCCAAGGCATACGCCGCTACGCTGCCCGCGGCCGAACAAGCCGCGGCAGCACCCAAAATCAACGGAAAGCGAGCCCAACGGGGTCGTGAAAAACGCGCGGTTGCAAGCGCGGGATGAGGCTCTTCGGACGGGGCTTGATCCAAGTCCCTCGCCCCGCCTGGCTCGACGCCGCCCCAATCCATCGGCGAACCCGCGGAGATGGCCTCGACGGGACGGTGATCCGACGACACGTCCGAGAGAGCCCCCGAGCCGATCGCGAGGGTCGCCCGGACCCTCGCCGCCGTCTCCCGACCGAGGTCAGCGGCGAGCGCGGCTTGCAGTGCCTCGCGGGCGTGAGTGGACGAAGGCGTCCGCTGATTGCGGTCCTTCACCAACATTTGGCGGACCACGTCTTCCGTAGCGACGAGCGGCGCCGTCACCTCCGGTCGCACCGACCGAAGCAACGGGGGCACTCCATGGATCTGACTTTCGATCGTCAGGGCGATGTCGGTCGAGGCGAACGGGACGAGCCCCGTCAACATCTCGAACACGATGACCCCAAGGCTGTAGATGTCGGAGCGACGATCCACGTCCTTGCCCATGGCTTGCTCGGGCGACATGTACTCCGGCGTTCCGAGGATGGCTCCGATCGCCGTCAAACGTTTGGCCCGCGTCCGGGCAACACCGAAGTCGAGCACCTTGGCGTTGACTCGCCCCCGATCGCTTTCGCACAAGAACACGTTCTCCGACTTGAGATCGCGGTGAACGATGCCTTCCGCGTGGATCGCCTCGAGTCCGCAACAGATCTGCAAGGCGATCTCCAGCGCTTCAGCGGGTGCGATCGGCCCATCCGCATCGATCCGCTGGGCGAGGGTTCGACCTCGCAGGAACTCCATGACGTAGAACGCCCCCCCGCCCGGCAATTGTCCATAGTCGCTGAGTTCGACCACGTTCGGATGTTTGACCGCCGAAGCGCATCTCGCCTCGCGAAGGAATCGCTCCACCAGATCGTTGTCGTTCGCGAGCTCGGGGCGAAGGAGTTTGATTGCGAGGGTCCGTCCGATCAGCGTGTGTGTGGCTCGATAGACGAGCGCCATTCCGCCCTGGCCGATACACTCGTCCAATCGGTATCGGCGATCGAGCACCTGGCCCAAGAACGGATCATCGGAACCGCGCATCGTCGGCTCCTGTGGGAGCTCTTCGGTGACGATCGGACGTTCGTCCATCACGGCGGTGATGTCCCCACCCGACGGCATTCCACACATCGGGCAGAACTCCGCCATCGTGGGTACAGGGCCGCCACAACCACTGCACCGGGGCATGACGCGATCGTAGACGGGGGGTCCCACGCGGTCAATCGACCGAGCTCGCTTTGGGACCCGAGCGCTTCATTTTGAAGTGCCTTCCGCGGAACTCCCGCCTCCGAACGCACATCGGTATGGCCAAACGTTCGACGTACTTTGACGAAGCCGTGACGACCGAACAGGACTCACGAACACTCGACGCGAAGGCGAACCTACAACACTCGTTGGCGACGGCACGAAGCGCTGCCGGAACGACCTTGCCGACGCAGCGCTACCGAAAGGTTGCTCAACAGGTCGAGCGTACGAAGAGCGTTTTCGAGGGCTTCGTCGCCGCCGAGAACTCCGCTGAGCTCGCCGGACTCGGCTCGAAAGCGAGACTCCCTTCCGAAACCGATCGCGGCTCCGATATCTCGGTGCGGTCCAGGTTCCTGGCAGAGCCGGTAGGCGTGCGTTTCGGGTGTGCGCAGGCAGCTTTGCTGCCGAAGCGAGGGGCCTTTGCGAAGCTGCCGAAGCGAGGGGCCTTTGCGAAAGGCCCCTTGCCGTTTCACGCCGGTAGGCGTGCGTTTCGGGTGTGCGCAGGCAGCTTTGCTGCCGAAGCGAGGGGCCTTTGCGAAGGCCCCTTGAAAACTAGAACTCCGCCTTTCGCATGACGAAGCGCGGCAATCGACGAATCACGGACATGATGACGCCCCAGATCCAGGGCGCGTAGACGACCGGAGTCCCCCGCTCGATGGCCGCGAGCACTCGCTCTGCAACGTCGTCGGGTTCCCCTGCAAACGGGGGCGGTTTGAGCCCCGAAGTCATCGATGTGCGTACGAAACCCGGTTTGACGCATACCGTTCGCAGGCCTTTGACCCGGTCACGATGATCCAACCCTTCGAGATACGCCGACAACCCCGCTTTCGCGGCGCCATAGAGCACGACGGGTCGTCGTCCCCGATCACCGGCGACCGACGAAAACACGCACAGGGTCCCCCCACCCCGCTCGAGCAAACGCTTGCGGGCGTTCTCGCAAAACAGGACCGTATTGGTGAAGTTGACCGTCAAGATCCGCGCGAGCAGGGCGGGATCCCGTTCGAGTTCTTCTTTCGTCGCGAACAAACCGGCGGTCACGACGACGGTATCGAATCCACCGAGCGCCGTATCGGCAGCATCGAGCGCGACGTCGAAGCCCTCCGGATGTTCGAGATCGCAGGGGTGGTATCCCATCGATGGGACGCCAGATCCCCGAAGCGCGAAATCTTGCGAGCTACGCTCGAGTTCGTCGATGTTGCGACCCAGCAGGAACAGCTGCTCGCCCCGCGCAGCCATTCGCCGCGCCAGCGCTCTCCCCATCCCCTTCGTCGCACCGAGGAAAACGACCTTCATCGCGTGGGTGGTCCCGTCTTGGCCGCTCAGCCGTCGCTCACTCGGCAACCACCGCCAAATGGGTGCGATAACCGTGCTCGCTGTGTTCGCCTCGTTCGAAAAAGAACGCGGACTCGCCGAATGCGGGCTCGAGCTGATCGAGCCAAGTTGCGTGAGGTTGATACTTGGCGAAGAACGGCTGACGGACCCATTGCGAATCACGAGCTTGCAGCATCTGTAGACAGATCACGCGATGACCTGCGACCTCCGCCACACCATCGACGAGGACCTTACCCGGAAATGCCGACATGATCGGTCCGCGGACCGTGCGAGCCAAGCCCGAGACCTGGCGATACGCATCCCGAAAGATCTCCCATGCTCTGACCAATGGCGTTTCGAAATACGCTTTGGGTCCGGTGTCACGTTCGACGAACATATAGTATGGAACCGCTCCCAATCGCACCCCCAGGCTCCAGAGCTCGGCCCACACTCGGGAATCATCATTCACGTGGCGAATGAGCGGGGATTGCATACGCACTTGGGCACCGGTCTCGCGAATCCGACGGAGAGCTGTTTGCGCGAGCGGGGTCGACAATTCGCGAGGATGATTGTAGTGACCCATGATCGCCAAATGACGGCCCGATTGGACGATCGATTCGAACAATCGGAGCAGATCGTCGGCGTCGTTATCGGTCACGAACCGTTGCGGCCAGTAGGCGACCGACTTGGTCCCGATCCGAATGCTCTGCACGTGTTCGTGTCGCGGCGCGAGTAGAGGCACCAAATATTCACGCAGCACCGAAGTCCGCATGACCAACGGATCGCCACCGGTCACGAGCACATCGCTCACTTCTGGATGGACGGACAAATACTCTTCGAGGTCAGTGGTTTCTTGAGCTTGGAATTTGATCTCGTCGATACCGACGAATTGCGCCCAACGAAAACAAAATGTGCAGTAGGCGTGACACGTCTGACCTTGACTCGGGAACAACAATACCGTTTCACGATACTTGTGTTGCAGACCCGGCAAGCGCCGGCCACGAAACATTGGAACGTTGTGGGTCATTTGACCCGCCGGATGAGGATTGAGCCCCATTCGAATATCGTTCGCAGTTGCACGAATGGCTTCGAGGGGTTCCTCGTTTCGTATCAGTCGAGCCATCCGATCGTAGTCGGCTTTGGCCAGCATCTCTCGCTGCGGAAACGTGAGCTGGTAGATCGGATCGTCGGGTATCCGTTCCCAGTCGATGAGCTCATTCATCACGTACTCGTTCGTCCGGAACGGAAGGACGGCGGAGACGACTTGAACAGCCTCCTGCAACCCCTTGGGAAGCTGGCTCCACTGGGGCATTTTGCGCACATTACTGCTGGTCACTGCCCGGTATCGCCAGGTCGTCTGGGAGGTCTGGTCGGCCATGTGATCTCTCCTCCGCTCGATGACGGAGCTGGTAGAGCCCGCGACGCGAGGCTGCTCAAGCACTGAAACGAGTAGTCGAAGCAGGTGTGCGCGTCCAGCGGAAAGCCTCGAGCCACAGTACCGTTACATCACGGCGGGGAATCGTGGGGTCATCCCCCATCTGTACCGAGCGGTTCAGTACGGATCGGTTTCCGGATCGACAAAACGAAGGAGCGATCGTGCTCGAGGCAGACGCAGGTCGGCGCTATGATAACACGAGGTAAGATCCTGACAACCAGACTCGCCCCAGACTCGCCGAGGAGGAGATCGTTCGATGAGCACGAGTGTGGATAACTCCTCGAACGCGACGCCTGCGCCCTCGGGGGCCAACGATGTACGAATCCTCTTCGTCACGATTTCCGCTTCGCAGGCCCCAGAATACGTCCGCACGCTATGTACGGAACGGCTCGTCGCATGCGGCAACATTTTCCCGAGTGTAAGGTCGCTTTACTGGTGGCAGGGCTCCCTGACCGAGGACGAAGAAGCTTTCATCGTCATGGAAACGACAGCGGATCGCGTTGCGGATGCGATCCGTCGTGCCACCGAACTGCACCCCTACACCGTCCCCAAGATCTTGGCGATTGCTCCCGTGGCCGGATCCGAAGACTATGCCCGGTGGTTGTTTCGAGAAACCCGGTCGATGGGCGAGCCCACGACGAAATGATGGATAGGAATGATCCACGGATCCGAGGATCCGTGGGATCCGTGGTGGAGGATCGACTGCGCCCGCAGTCGTGGACTCGCATGCGTCGAGGCTACACCGACGCGTCGGGCTTCGCTGCAAACGTCACCGACTCGACCATGAACGTCCCGATCTCGATATCTTCTTTCGGTTGAAGGTCGCAGTGCTCGACCCGTCCGGCGGCGAGGACATCGGTCAGCACCACCCGCAGGCGTTCGAGGTCCATCGGACGTCCCAGCAGACGAACGCTTTCGATCCCACGACCCACGCCTACGCCCGCCGTCGTCTTGGCGCGATGGAGGGTTGCGAGCGCCTGAGCGGCGACTGCAAAACTGCCGGCGTCGTTCGGCGGATTCACCGGTGCGAAATCGGCCGGACCAGGCCACGCGCTCCGATGAATGCTGGGGACGTCGAGCTCAGCTGCGAACGTCCACGACCACACCTCTTCGGTGATGAACGGCAAGACGGGAGCAAGCAAACGAAGCAAGACCGATAAGCCGAGACGAAGGCTCGACACGGCCGACGTGCGCCCGCTCGGGTCCACCTCCGAACGCGCGCGGGTTTTCACGAGCTCGAGATAACTGTCGGTGAAACTCCCCCAAAAGAACGACTCGGTGTCCTTGAGCGCGGGGGCAAACTCAAACGCCCGAAACGCGAGAGTGGCTGATTCGACCACTTTGCGGAGCTCGTGAACGAATGCGCGATCGAGTTCCGTCGTGATCATGCCGACGTCTGCGGACTGGGACAACACGAACTTGCTCGCGTTGAACAGCTTCGTGACGAGACGCTTGCCGGTCGAAAACATGTTTTCGTCGAATACGGTATCCACACCGAGTCGAGCGTTGGCCGCCCAATACCGAGTTCCGTCGGCCGTGAACTTGGCGATGAGTTCTCCGGGTGGCGGAATAGGTTGATTCGAACCTCCACCCCCCTTCGATTTCGAGATCTTTTCGACCTTCGACCCTGCCGCGGGTCGTTGCACGACCCAACCCGAGATGACGACATCGCTCCACGGAATGCTCTCGTGATGCGCCATCGCCTTGGCGATCGTGTAGAACGCCCACGTTCGGATGATCTCATGCGCTTGGGGCCGCATGTCCGCTGGGAAGAGCCGGGCATGACGTTCGGTATCGATCTGCCAGTGGCTCGAGATCTGCGGTGACATCGAGCTCGTAAACCAAGTATCGAACACGTCGGCTTCCGCGATGAAACCGCCCGGTCGCCCCCGCTCGGCTTCGGTCATGCCATCAGGGACGTCGACGGTGGGATCGATGGGGAGACGTCGAACATCGGCAATGATCGGTGCATCGTAGTTGGGTTCGCCATCCTCTCCGAGCCGGTACCAGACGGGAAACGGCACGCCAAAATACCGCTGCCGACTGATGCACCAGTCGAGTTGCAAGTTCGCCGTCCAGGAGCGGAATCGCTCGGCCATGTGCTCGGGGTGCCACCGCACCTCGTCCCCACGTGCGAGTAATTTCTCCTTTTGGTCGAGCAACCGACAAAACCACTGGCGAGTCGAGACGAACTCGAGCGGTCGATCGCCTTTTTCGAAGAACTTCACGGCATGTCGGATCGCCCGTTTGTTCCGCAACGGTGCGATCTGGCGCATCGCGCCAGCCTCGGGATCCGCTAAAAGCTCGAGCACGCGCTCGCGGGCCGCCTCCGGGCGCTTCCCCTCGAGTTCCGCGTAGGCCTGCTGCGCCGCGTCAGGGCGCAAACTCTCCCAACCCGGAGTGCCGAACGCGATAGGTAACAGTCGACCGGTTCGGCCGATGACCTGGCGGAGCGGCAGTCGTTCTTCCCGCCACCATTGCACATCGGTCTGATCGCCGAACGTGCACACCATGAGAATGCCGGTCCCTTTTTCAGGCACGGCAAGTTCGCTCGGAAAGATCGGAACCGGTACGCGGAACAACGGCGTCACCGCACGCTTGCCAAACAAATGCCGATACCGCTCATCGGTGGGATGCGCCGTCACGCCAACGCAAGCGGGCAGGAGTTCAGGGCGTGTCGTCGCGATGACGAGTTCATCCTCGGTCCCTTCGATCCCGAACGCGATATCGCAAAAATGACTGTCGAGTTCGCGATCCTCGAGCTCGGCTTGGGCAACCGCAGTCAGGAAATCGACGTCCCATTGGGTGGGCGCCTCGTGGCTGTAAAGAAACCCCTTGGCGTGAAGGTCGACGAAGCTGAGCTGCGCGATGCGTCGAGCGTGTTCGCCAATCGTCGCGTATTCCTGCCGCCAATCCACCGACAGTCCAAGCCGCCGCCACAACGCCAAAAATGCGCCCTCGTCCTCCGCCGTCAAGGTTCGGCAGAGTTCAATGAAGTTCGGGCGCGACAGCATCCGGGGTGGTTTTTTCTTGTCGCGAGCGCTGGCCGGTTCGATCCGAACCCCAGGCTCGTAAGCGAGGTTCGGATCGCAGCGAACGTGAAAGTGGTTCTGCACGCGACGTTCGGTGGGCAGCCCGTTGTCGTCCCACCCCATCGGGTAGAAGATGTTGAGACCCGCCATACGGCGCTGCCGAACGATGATGTCGGTGTGCGTATAACTGAAGACGTGTCCAACGTGGAGAGAACCGGACACGGTCGGCGGCGGTGTGTCGACCACGAACGTGTCCTCGCGCGAACGGGTCGGGTCGTAGTGATAGACGCCCTGCTCCTCCCAACGGGTTGCCCATCGTCCCTCCGCGACTTCGGCGTCGAAGTGCTTGGCGATGGCTTGGGTGTCGATGGTTGGATAGGCGTCGCTCATGGCGGAAAACGTGCCCGGAGCAAACCACACGCATGGCCCGCGGACAACCGTTGCGGGCCTCGACTCGTCAGGCAGCCGTCCCCTCGACGGCTAGCCTCGAGCGCTACGAAATCCGTTCGCCGGGACGAGCCGAGTCGGCGAGTTCGAGCACCGTGACCGCGTCGTCCCGTTCGCCCGCCGCGAGCACCATCCCCTCGCTCATCCCGAACTTCATCTTGCGGGGTTTGAGATTCGCGAATACGACCACGTGCTTGCCGACCAGGGCTTGCGGCTCGTAGCTTCGCGCGATCCCGCTGAAGATCGTCCGCTCGCCGAGCGGGCCCAGATCGATCCGTAGCTGCAACAGCTTGTTCGACCCGTCGACCGGATCACACGCCAACACCTTGCCCACGCGCAGATCGATCGGCTGGAACTGCTCGATCCCCACCTCGTCCGAAAGCGCCGCTACGGGCTCGGGAGCCGCCGCAGGTTCGGCGGTTGCTGGAGGTTCGGCGGTTGCCGTTGACGTTACCGCGCCCGGCGTGGTCTCGCGGCTCATCTCACGGATCGCCTCGATGCGTGCGACATCCACCCGTTCCGCCAACGTCTCGTAGTCGTCGATCGCGTGCCCCTGCGGCAAGATCTTGGCCGCATTCTGGAAATCGAGCGGTGCCGGGAGTCGGAGAAACGTCTCCACCCGGCGAGCCCAGGTCGGGAGCACCGGCTTCAAGATCGCGGCGACGACCATCGAGGCGAACACACCCGCCGAGCAGATCGACCGGGCAGCCTCTGGATCGGCCTTGGCGAGCTTCCAGGGCTCCTTTTCCGTCAAATAGACGTTGAAGTCTTCCGCGATCTCCATCGCGAGTCGGATCGCTTTGCCGGACTCGAAGCGACGGTAGTACTCGAGTGCTTGCTCGACGCGAGTCGCGGCCGTAGCCACCAAGTCCCGGGTGTCGTTCGGTAGATCCGCAAGCGTGCCCCCGAGCCGCGCGACCAGGAACTTGACGCTGCGACTGCAGAGATTGGCCGCCTTGTTCACGAGGTCGGCATTGCAACGATCGACGAAGTCCTCGAAGTTCAGATCGATGTCGTCTTGGGCTCGACCAAGTTTGGCCGCGAAATAGTACCGAAGGTAGTCGGGTGAGAGATGGTCGAGATACGTGCGCGCCAATACGAATGTGCCACGGCTTTTCGACATCTTTTCGCCACCCACGGTCAACCACCCATGCACCTGGATTTGCGACGGTGTCGTGTACGACGCGGCATGCACCATGGCCGGCCAAAACAAACAGTGGAAGTAAACGATGTCTTTGCCGATGACGTGAACGATTTCGGTTTCATCGCGACCGGCTCCGCCCCAATAGTTCGCGAAGGACCGCCCATGATCGTCACACCATTTCTGCGTGGCCGCGATGTAACCGATGGGAGCATCGAACCAAACGTAGAAATACTTCCCGGGATGACCTGGGATCTCGAACCCGAAATAGGGTCCATCACGGGAGATGTCCCAATCACGAAGGCCACCCTCGACCCACGCCATCACATAGTTGCGCACGCTGTCTTGAAGGGGCGACGTACCCCCTTGGCCTCCCCTCGCGATCCAATCGCGCAGGAAACCTTCGTGTTTCGCAAGCGGCACGAAAAGATGCTCCGAACCCCGAATCGTCGGTGTCGTGCCACATTCGGCGCATCGGGGTTCGATGAGTTCGGTCGGGACATACGTCGATCCACAAACCTCGCAGCTGTCCCCGTATTGATCGGCGGATTTGCACTTGGGGCAAGTTCCACGCACGAATCGATCGGGCAGAAACATTGCATCCTTTGGACAAAACAGCTGATCGACGACGCGCCCCTGAATATCGCCCCGAGCCTCGAGCGCCGCAAAGATCGTGCGCACGTGGGTTTCGGCTTCGGGGCTGTGGGTCGAATGAAAGATGTCGAACCCGATTTCGAAATCGGTGTAGTCGCGCTTGTGTTCTTCGTAGGCCCGAGCGACCAGGGCTTCGGGGGCGATGCCCTCACGCCGCGCACGGGTCTGCACCGGTGTGCCGTGCGTGTCATCGGCCCACATGAAGACGCAGTCTTCGCCCGCGAGCTTGCGTGCGCGTACATACACATCGGTTTGAATCGCTTCCAGCATGTGACCCAAGTGGATCGAGCCGTTGGCGTAAGGCAGAGCCGCGGTGACCAGAACCCGTTTGGCCATGACCGGGAGTTCATAACACGCGCCTAGGACCGCGCGGACCCACCCGGGACGCAAAGGACCAACCTCGGCGCCCATGGACGAGCCCCGGAGGTCCTGGCTCCGCAGCCAGGGCGCCACGCGAAGGTGGCTGCACCCCAACGCGTCGTGGGCCGAGGACGCCCCCAACCTATCGCCGGTGGGAAGCGCGTTCGCAGCAGGGCGAGGAGCGAAGCGACGATGCACGCGGGGCCTTTGCGAAAGGCCCCTTGAAAACTCGAACGCCGGTAGGCGTCGTTTCGGGTGTGCGGAGGCAGCTCTGCTGCCGAAGCGAGGGGCCTTTACGAAAGGCCCCTTGAAAACTCGAACGCCGGTAGGCGTCGTTTCGGGTGTGCGGAGGCAGCTCTGCTGCCGAAGCGAGGGGCCTTTGCGAAAGGCCCCTTGAAAACTAGAGCGCCGGTAGAATGGTCTGGCGACGATGGGAGGTCGCCGAGTCGGCTGCACTCGCGGCCGCTTGATGGTTCACGGGCCCCGCGATCTGTTCGAGGTGTTGCATGAGCGCGCCTGCAATCTGGCATCGACGCTCCATCGCACCCAACATCTCCTCGATTTGTTCCGCAAGTCCGGCGACCAGCTCCGGCAACATCTCGACGGCTCGATACCGGACCCGTTGGGGTGCATCGAGCAGCAACACGACCTGACCGGCGGTTTCGTTCGCGACGGCGAGCTTCGATTCGAGGACCTTCACGGTCTTGATCGCCAGATGGTAGCCGCGCTGCACTTTGAGATAGCCGAGGTACGACAGATCGATGATGCGTTTGCCGGTCATGTCGACGGTGGTCTGCTCGGCGACCGGCCTCGGGTGCACGTAGTCGAGACCGATCATCAAGCGCTCGAGCAGGGCATCGATCGCCGCGATCATACGGTTCAGTTGCTCGGACCCGTCGTTGAGGCGTTGGGACGAATGGCCCAAGCGATAGAGCTCTTGCGTCAGGTTCGTCATCCGTGCGCGCTCCCTCGTGCCTCGTTCAAGGTAGGGGGCAAGACCTTCCGACGCAAGGCGGCACTCATTCCCAGCGAATGCCCTGTGCGAGCGGCAACGCATCGGAGCCGTTGACCGTACAGGTCTGCCGACGCATGTACGCTTTCCACGCGTCGCTCCCGGACTCACGCCCGCCGCCCGTGGACTTCTCGCCCCCGAACGCCCCGCCGATTTCGGCACCACTCGTTCCCAGATTCACGTTCGCGATGCCGCAGTCGCTGCCCGCGGGCCCCCAAAACTGCTCTACGGCCGTTACTGAATCGGTAAATATCGAGCTCGAGAGGCCCTGTTCGACCGCGTTTTGTAGAGCGATGGCCCCCGATACGTCGCTCGAGAACGTTCGGATGTAGAGGATTGGAGCAAACGTCTCCTCGTCCATCAGCGGGAACGGACGGTCATCGGGAACACGGACCAATGTGGGCTGCACGAAGTAGCCGGGGCGATCGAGCACACTCCCGCCCGCCAAAATCGTGGCTCCCTCGGCCCGCGCTCGTTCCACCGCGTGACGGAACTGTTGTACCGCTGCAGCATCGATGAGCGGGCCCACGAGATTCGCCGGATCGCGCGGATCGCCAATCCGCTCCGCGAGCTGTCGATACGCCCTCACGAGCCGTTGGACCAGCGACTCCTCGATGGAGGCCGCGACGAACAAGCGTCGCGTGGTGGTGCAGCGTTGCCCAGCCGTGCCCGCGGCTCCGAACGCGACGGCCCTCGCCGCAAGATCGAGTTTGGCCGTCGCATCGACGATGACCGCATTGTTCCCCCCGAGTTCGAGGAGCGAGCGACCGAGTCGAGCCGCGACGACGGGCGCGACGTTGCGGCCCATCGCGCACGACCCGGTCGCGCTCACGAGCGGAATGCGGGGATCCGCCACGAGGGCTTGAGCGACCGCGAGATCGTTCTCGATGATGAGTGGCATGACGTCGGGGTGCCCTGCTTCAGCCACCAATGGTTGAAGCAAGCCCGTGACGGCCATTGCGCAGAGCGGTGTCTTGGGACTGGGCTTCCAGATCACCGGATCGCCGCAGACAAAGGCGAGCGCCGCGTTCCAGGCCCACACCGCGACGGGGAAGTTGAACGCCGTGATGCAGAGGACGGGCCCGAGGGGGTGCCACTGTTCGAACATGCGGTGACTCGGCCGCTCCGACCCCATCGTCCGGCCCCCGAGCGTGCGCGACAGACCCACGGCAAAGTCGCAAATGTCGATCATCTCCTGGACTTCGCCCTTGGCTTCCTCGATGCCTTTGCCTACTTCGACGCAAACGAGACGGCCGAGCGCTTCTTTGTGCGTTCGGAGACGGTCGCCGATCCGGCGGACTATTTCACCGCGAACCGGCGCCGGAACTTCACGAAATGCCTGGAAAGCCGCCGTTGCGGCCGCCATCGCGGCCTCTGCATCGGCAAGGCCATGCGTAGGGACCGTCGCGAGAACGGAGCCGCGACTCGGATCCCACGTTACGAGACCCCCTGGAACGTCAACGGGAGCTTCGAGGCCCAGTGAACCAAAGATCTCGACGATTTCTTGGGTTGGCACGAGCCGGACCATACACCGCTTTTGCTACTGTCCGGCGCCATGGCAGCCCCGCTGCATCAGGAAGATGAACTCGAGATCCGTCAGCTCCGCCACGCCTACCGCGCGAGCCGCAAGCTCGCGTCCGAGCATGCCCAGCTCGACGAGGTGCTCACGGCGGCGCACCGAGCCGGCGAGCGCCTGTGGCGAGCCGCGCTTGCGCTCGTCGAGGAGGAGGCCGATGACCCTCCCGTTCGCGCCGCTCGGAATGACGCCGCGCGTGAGCTCCGGCACGCAGCGATCGGTATTTTGCGGCGGTTCAGTTCACGCGTGTTGCTGGCCGCCACCAATGAGCTCGGGGAAGTCGTCGACTCGGATCTCCAAGAACGCTCGACACGCATCGTCCAACGATTCCTGCCGACTCGCGGATACGCGAGAATCCGCGAACATGGCCAAGAACTCCTCACCGATGTGAACGATCTGGTCGCGGAGCTCGAGTCGTTCGACTCGATGGCCGCGGCCCTTCCTTCGCTGCAAGAACGCATGCTTGCCTATCGGTCTGCAATCGGAGCCGTCGAACGGGAACGAGACGAACTCGCCGGCGCACGCCGCAAGACCGATGAAGCTCGGGCCGAAGCCCAGCGTCTGGGCGCGGCCGCTCGCGACTATGTGAGCTTTCTGTCCAAATGGTCACCGAACCTCGGGGTCGATCCGCTCGAGCTGTTTCCCGTCCCGCATCTTCCACTCACGGTGCCCGAGATCCTCGTCGAACTCGACGCTCATGGTGTCGACTTGTTACCTCCCGACGGGCCGGATCGGGACGGCGAACCTTCCGGGGGCGGGCTCTTCGACTGACGCCATCAGAAGTCGATGTTGTCTTCGAACTCGGGATCGACCTGGTTCACGAAGCCGCGCAACTCCCCATCGTAGAGCAGCCCATAAACGGCCGAGACCTCCATGACGCGCTTGGTGTACCGATAGGTTTCTTCGAAGGCCATTTCTTCGATGAAAACATCCATCTCGAGCGGAGTTGGCGAGCTCGACTTGGCGGCCAACCATCGCGCGACGTTACTCGGTCCGCCGTTGTAGCTCGCATAGGCGAGCGGGCCTTGGCCGTGAAACTTGTGCAGCAGTTCGGCCACGTAGTACGCCGACAGATGAGCGTTGACGTCGATATCGAACAGCCGGTCGTCGTCGAACGGAACGCCGTGGCCTTCACCGAGCCGATCGACGAGCTGCTGGGCCGTCCACGGCATGATCTGGAGCGCCCCGCGAGCCCCGACCGGTGAGACCACGAATCGACGGAATCGGGATTCCGCGTACATGAGCGACCAAAGATGTACGGGATCGATCGCGCGCAGCCTCGCTTCGCGTTCGACGGTCCAACGATAGGCCCGCGGCTGCCAACGCGCTTTCCAGTGCCCCTCGTTGGGATCGCCGAGGCGAATGAATTGGTGAGGATCTTCGAGCCCGAGGGCGAGCTCGCGCAGCCCGAGTCGCAGTTGCTCGCGTTCGATCGAACTGCGCAGGTCCTTGAGTCCGGCCTTCGTCGGGGCCACGCGCGGCGACTTCCAAACCGCACGCCAACCGGACCCGCCTTCGAAAGCTTCGTGACGCGGTCCACCCGAGGGACGCCCGTGGGTCATGAAGGCTTCGATCGCGATCCGAACCTCACGGCGCGATTCCTCGAGATACCCCGCACCATAGAGCTGGCGCGCGCGTCGAATTGCCGGCCAACGCTCGCCAAACGATCGATCGAGCTCGTCGAAGGTGGTTTCGATCTGTGAGCGAGTCAGCAGACGTTCCGCCTCGGCAAGGGGCTCGAGGATCGGTGTTGGAGGGACGTCCGCACCTGCGGCGATCAATCGTTGACGGGCTTGCAGGGCATAGTAGGCAAATGGATCGGTTTCGATGAGGCGATGCAGGAGATCGACCCCTTCGCGCTGCGCGACTTCATCCGGCTGCTGGAGCAGGAGTTTGCCGCGGAAATACCGCGCCCGATCGCGATCGGGACCGAAACGTTCCGCCACTTTGAACGCGGCGATCGCTTCGTCGATTCGGCCTTGCCGCATGGGCAACCACGCGTGGAGCCACGTTCGCGTCGCCGGATGGCCACGGGACGCCTTTTCGTATTCGCGCAACCATTGTTCCGCCTCGGCGTAACGACCCGATCGGAACGCCAGCTCGGCGAGCTCCCATTGAGCATGCAGCCGCGGGGTCTTGGCGCCCTTGGCCGACGCTTGTGGTTTCCAGAGAGAGAGAGCCTCCTCGTACATCGCGCCGCGTTCCAGACAACGAATCAGTTCCCCGCGGATCTCTTGGTTGCCTGTCGCGGCGAACCGCGGCTCCAGATCGCGAGCACACTGAGCAAAGTCGCGCTGCTTGTAGGCAGTGAATGCCCGCTGCCTCTGAGCCTCGATGCGCCATCCGGGGCTCGTGTTCGGATCGTCGAGGATCCGATCGAGGATCTGGCGAGAGAGCTCCACTTGTTTCAAGCCACGTGCCGCGACGGCGCGATCGATCTCATCGCCCACATGCAACGTGGGTAGTCTGACGTTCGGGTTCTTGTCGGCGAGCTGACGGAGCTGCTCCCAAGCGGCCTCGGCCTCGCGTTCGCCGGCACGGCGGAGATAGATGTCGAGGTATTGGGCCGACGCATCGCCGACCTTGCCCGCACGTTCGAGCGCTTGCGCATGCCCAAGCCAGATCTCGCCGATGCGGGGGTGGTAAGGATAGTCGGCGAGTACCTGCGCCGAGAGGCTCGCTGCCCGCGTGGCCGCTCGACGTTGGGCGACAGGATCGGGCCCGCGCAAAGCAAGCATGACTTCGGCCAACAGCACGCGGACCTCGGGCAAGTTGCGCAAGGGCGAGTGCCCGCGAACGGCCGTGAGGATCGAAAGCGCTTGATCGCGTTGCTCGTCCGCCTGTGTGGGACTCAACGTTCGAGCCCAATCATGCTTGGCGGACGCGAGCTCGAAACCGAGGATGTCCTTGGGAAAGTGTTCGTGGGCCTCCCGAATGCCCCAGGTCGCATCCAGTTCCTGCACCGCGCGCTCGGGTTGGCCCGCGAGCCGAAAGGCGCGGGCCCGGGCGGCCGATCGCCAGACCCAGGCTTCGCTCCCGAGTTCGAGTTCGGGCCCCTGCGCCGCGAGCCGAAGCGCAGTCGCGTGGTCCCCGACCGCGACGGCCGCGGCGAGATCGAAGGGGGCCGACGAAGCGACTTCGATGGCCTTCGGTGGTGGCGCTGGAATCGCTCGATCCGAAGTACTCGCGAGCACGACGTCGTCCGACGTGGCACGGATCGCGAGCGGCTCTAGGTTCCGGCCGAACTCGTGGATCCCTCCATACTCCTCAGGCCGCTCGTACCCCTCATACCCCTCATACATGGGGAACGGGCTATGGCTCCCGACACTCGCGACCAAGGCCACCGAGACACTGCCGAAGAAGCGATTCGGCAGGCAACCGAGCTTCATCATGACCAAGCCGAACCGTAGCATGGGCCCGTCCGATTGCTTGGACTCGCGGCGTGACAAAGCCGCTTCTGAACGCAGCCAGACATGACCCGGCCTCTCCCGGGTCTCGTGTCACCGAAGACGCGATCTCGACCGTAGCCCCAGCCACGCTTGCCCGTTATCGTGTGGCGGTGAGCCTGACGCGACCGCCTCATCAACTCGTCGCCACCGTGATCGGAGCGGGTACCATGGGGGCCCAGATCGCCGCGCATCTCGCCAATGCGGGCCTCAGTACCCATCTGCTCGACGTCGTGCCCCAGGGCGCGAGCGCTTCGCCCCTTGCCCGCAACGCCAAGGCGCTCTCGGCCATCCAAAGCCTCGGCAAGAGCCAACCCGCCGCCTTCATGGGCCGCAACATCGGCCGTCGAATCATCGCCGGAAACCTGGAGGACGATCTCGAGACCGCCGTCGCGCAAAGCGATCTCGTCATCGAGGCGGTGATCGAACGCCTCGACGTCAAACGCCCGTTGTTGGCTCGCATCGCGGGAGCCGCGAAGGCCGACGCCATATTGGCGACCAATACGAGCGGACTGCTGGTTGGCAGCATCGTCCGCGATCTGCCCGAGGCGGCCCGACGTCGGGTCGTGGGCATGCATTTCTTCAACCCACCTCGATACATGCACCTGCTCGAGGTCGTGTCGTCCGAATACACGGCCCCCGAGGTCGCCGAGGCCCTCGCCGTGTTCGGGGCGGAGGTGCTCGGGAAGGGTGTCGTCCGTTGTCTGGACACACCGAACTTCATTGGCAACCGCATCGGCATCGCCGAGATGCTGCTCACGTTCACGAACGCCTTCGGCAGCGACTACACCGTCGAAGAGATCGACACCCTCAACGGTCCCTTGATGGGTCGCCCCAAGACGGGGAGTTTTCGCTTGGCCGACTTGATCGGCATCGACGTGGCAGCCCTCGTGGTCCAAAACTTGGCCCGCTCGACGAGCGCGAACCCGTCGGAGCCGCGCTACGACGAGTTTCACGATCGCATGGTCGTGCCCGCACAACTCGAAGCGATGATTCAAAAGGGACTCCTCGGTGACAAGGTGGGGAAAGGCTTTTACCAGAAGGCCGCCGCCCGCGACCCAGCGAGCCGCAGCGTCGTCTTGTCGCTCGATCTCCACACGTTCGAATACCGTCCCCGCCGCGAGCCGGAGTCTCCCGAGCTGGCGGAGGCCCAGGCGATCACGGATGTGCGTCGCCGGGTCCATGCGGCTTTGCGGGCTCCCGGACGCGGCGGCGCATTCTTACGGAGTGTGTATCTTCCCCTGTTCAACTACGCCGCCCATCGCCTAGGCGAAATCGCCGACGATCCGAAGGCGATCGACGACGCGATGCGGTGGGGTTACGGGTGGGAGCTCGGTCCCTTCGAGCTCTGGGATGCGATCGGCGTCGGCTGGGGTGCGGCGACACTCGAGGCCTCGAACGTGCGGCCCGCCCCGGCGGTGCGTCAGCTGCTCGCGGCGCAAGGCGATGGAGCGCGCTGGTACGGGGGCACGCTCGCCCGACCTTCGGTCTTCGACCCGAAACGGGGCTTGGCGGTCCCCATCCCCGAGTCCCCGGGCACCTTGCGGCTCGCCGTGTGCAAGGAGCAAAACGCTCGGATCGGGGGCAACGAAGCGGCGAGCCTCATCGACCTCGGCGACGGGATCGCGTGTCTCGAGTTTCACTCGAAGATGAACAGCTTGGGCGCATCGACGATCGAGGCGTTGGCCTCGGCGTTGCCTTCCCTCGAACGGGCGGGTGGATTTCGCGGCCTCGTCATCGGCAACCAAGGGGCCAACTTCTCGGCGGGCGCCGACATTTCGATGATCCTCGCCTCGGCTGCAGCGTCGCGGTGGGATGACATCGAGCGGGTCGTTGCGGGTCTTCAACAAGCATTGTCGGGCTTGCAGCGCGCCCCGATTCCGGTGGTGACCGCCCCGCATGGGCTGACCCTCGGAGGCGGTTGCGAGGTCGCGCTGCACGGAGCCGCATCCGTGGCCAACGCCGAAACATATATGGGTCTCGTGGAGATCGGCGTCGGCTTGCTGCCTGCGGGGGGAGGCCTCAAGGAGATCGTGCGCCGAGCCTCGGAGTGGGCGAGCCAAGTGCCCGACGGCGACCCGTATCCGTGGATCCGACGCGCCTTCGAAGCCACGACGATGGCGACCGTGTCCGGCTCCGCTCACGAAGCGGTCGAGCTCGGTTACCTGCGACCGACCGATCCCATCGTGTTCCATCGCGACCGCGTGATCGCACGAGCGAAACGCCACGCGATTGCCCTCGCCGAGGGTGGCTGGGTTCCACCCGATCCTCGGATCCCGATTCAGGTCATCGGAGCCTCCCGCGGTGCGAACTTGATGATGGGAGCGCAGTTGTTCGTGTGGGGTGGGTACGCGAGCCCGCACGACCAGCTCATCGCTCGCAAGATCGTGCACGTGTTGTCCGGAGGCATGGATCCGAGCGGCCGGCCCGTCACGGCCGAACGCCTCCTCGAACTCGAACGAGAAGCCTTCGTGAGCCTCTGCGGCGAACCGAAGACGCAGGCCCGCCTGCAACACATGCTCACCACGAAAAAGCCGCTGCGGAACTAGCTCCCAAGGCCCTCCCAAGGAAAGTCCAGATGCCCGAGATGCAAGAAGCCGTCATCGTCGCCACTCGTCGGAGCCCCGTCGGTCGAGCGCTGCGCGGAACGCTCGCGACCACTCGCCCCGACGAACTCGCGATCCAGACCTTGCAACGCACGCTCGCCGCCTTGCCGCCCGAAGTGGTCCCCGCCGTGGACGACCTCGTGCTCGGATGCGCGATGCCGGAAGGCGAGCAAGGCCTCAATGTGGCGCGCATCGTCGGGCTGCGGGCTGGCCTGCCGGTGACCCACTCGGCGATGACGATCAATCGTTTCTGCAGCTCGGGGCTGCAAGCGATCGCTATCGTCGCCGAGCGCATCATGCTCGGTGCCATCGACTGCGGCGTTGCGGGAGGGCTCGAATCGATGAGCTTCGTCCCGATGAGCGGGAACAAGGCGACCCTACATCCCGGCATCGTGCTCGAGTATCCCGAGATCTACATCTCGATGGGTCTGACCGCGGAGCGTGTGGCGAAGCAGTTCGAGATCAGTCGCGCGGATCAAGACGCATTCGCGCTCCTGAGCCACGAACGCGCGAGTCGGGCGATCGCGGCCGATGCCTTCAAGGCCGAGATTGTCCCGATCACGAGCGCCGAGGGCCGGGTCTTCGACGTGGACGAGTGTCCACGAGCCGACACGAACCTCGCTGCGCTCGCGGCCCTCAAACCCTCGTTTGCGATGGGTGGATCGGTGACGGCCGGGAACAGTTCGCCGCTCAGCGACGGCGCGGCGATGACCGTGTTGATGACCCTCGAGCGAGCCCGTTCGTTGGGGCTCGAACCGCTCGCACGCTTCGTGGGCTTCGCGGTCGCGGGGGTCGATCCCGGCATCATGGGGATCGGCCCCGTGGAGGCGATCCAGAAGGTGCTCGCGAAGACGGGCCTGCGCGTGCAAGACATCGATGTCATCGAACTCAACGAAGCCTTTGCCGCACAGGGCGTCGCGGTCATGCGTCGACTCGGACTCGACCCCACCAAAGTGAACGTCAACGGCGGCGCGATCGCGCTCGGGCATCCCCTCGGCTGTACCGGCGCAAAGCTGACCGCGAGTGCGATCCACGAGCTCCGTCGTCGTTCGGGCCGCTACGCGATGGTCACGATGTGCATCGGCGGAGGCATGGGAGCCGCGGGGATCTTCGAGCGCATGTAACCCGCTCGCACGCCTCACTCGGAAGAGGCATCGGTGGCAACGCGTAGGGTGACCACCGTCGCCCCCCAACTTCCTTCACCCGTCCCGCCCAATCGATACGATGCGACCAAGTCGTGGCGTGCGAGCTCGGCATGGACGGTTCGACGAAGGTGGCCGCGCCCCTTCCCGTGGACGATCCTGAGCTCTCGGATTCCGCGCTCGTGGCAGGCCGCGATGTACTCGCGAACCACGGGTCCGACCTGCTTCGGCAAGAACGTATGAAGATCGAGTTCGCCATCGAGCGGGATCGTGGACGCAGGCTCGCCACCACTCGCCTGCGACGACACCAACCCCAGCCACGGGGCGCTCGGTAGTCGACCACACACTCCGAGAGCGATGGGTGCGACGAGATCGTTCTTCCGAATCTCCTCCACCGTTCGTCGGAACCACCATGAGCGCCCGCTCCGGCAATACTCGGTCCAACCGTGGGGTCCATCGAACTCCACGATGCAGGTCGCCACTCGTCCGCCGAGGGTTCGCACCCGAGCCCGCGCGCGTCCAAACATGACCGCGGCGGCCAAGTCCAATGCGTCCCCCGACCACCCGGGATCATCTCGATCGAAGGTCTCGATCCACGCGTCGGATCGCAAGTACACCGCTCGACGATCCCAGCCGATCGTCAATGGGAGGCGTCGCGCCTCCGGCCGTACGATCGCGAGTTCACCGCTAGGAAGCGAGTCGCCTTCGACTTCGGTCCGCGACGACCCCCACCCCTGAACGGTCGCGAGTAAGTCTTGCAGTTCGGATCGTGAACCCACGACGCTCATGCACACGACGATCGCTCGTGCCCCGTCCTCGTCAAGTCGACATCTCGGGCCTCCAACGTTTGGAACCCTGTGCGTCTGACCGCCTCGGCGAAGCTCGAAGTTGCCCTCACCGAAAGCGGAGCGAAGAACACTGGCCGACGGCACGCAACCTTGGCATGATGCGCACCGTCGGCATGGATCCGCAGGCCACCGCTCCGGTCTCTTGCCCGCAATGTGGAGCTCCGGCCCCATTTCGTGGAACCGCCGTCTCGCTCGTCTGCGAGTTTTGCAACAGCACGATTGTTCGCATGGGTCCGCACCTGCGCTGGGTGGGCCAAGTCTCCGCCATCGTGGACAACGGATCGCCCATCTTGCTCGGCAGTCGGGGTCGGCATCGCGGGCACCCGTTCGAGGTCGTGGGCCGGTTGCAGGTCGCCTACGAACGAGGAAGCTGGAACGAGTGGTTCGTTCATTTCGCCGATGGCAACGTGGGATGGCTCACCGACGCACAGGGCCAATTCAGCCTGTTGCGAGCCAAAGACGCGAAAACCACGGCCGGTCGCGTGCCCCCCTATCACACGATCGCGATCAATACCGTTCTCGTCATCGATGGCGTTCCGGGCATCGTCGTCGACAAACGAGGAGCTTCCTACCAGGGCGCCGAGGGCATCCTCCCCTTTGCGGCTGAGCCCGGTCTCCAGTTTTTCGGGGTCGACCTCCGGGGCTACAACGGGGAGTTCATGTCGCTCGACTACGGCTACCAACCCGACCACACTCAGCCGCTGCCATATCTCGGTGAGACGATCGACCTGACGTCGGTCGGCCTCCAACCGTTGCGTCGTTTCTCCGGATGGCCTCACGCCCCACAGGGGTTGAAGGGGCCATCCACTTCGCGATCGAGTACGACGTGAACCATCCCATGCCCATGGCCGCACCGGGCTGGCGTCGGCCGTTTCGCGAGGAAGCCCAATCGGTTGCCGTCCAATGTCCGGGCTGTGGCGGACCCCTCACGCTCCGCGGATTCGGCGGGACCCGCCGCGTCACTTGCCCCTATTGCGGCACGGAATCCTCACCCGCGGACCATGGCGCATTGGCGGCCCTCCAGATCGCCCAACGCAAGCAGCGAGTGTCGGCACTCCCACTCTATCGCCGCGGCACCTTCGAAGGGACGCCATGGGAGATCCTGGGCATCGTTTGGCGGGAGACGAGCGATGAGGGTGTGACGTACCCCTGGCAGGAGTTCCTGCTGTTCAACCCCTATCGTGGGTATCGCTACCTCATCTATTCGATGACCGACGGTCATTGGCTATTGGGCGGTGCGCTCGATGGAGCCCCTCAGGTTCGGGTCAGCTTCGGCAGCAAGACCGTCTCGTTCCGCCGTGTGACCTATCGGCACTTCCAGACCTCCGCCGCAACCGTGACGTATGTCGAGGGCGAGTTCCCGTGGGAGGTCCATGTCGGAGACCAAGCCTTGGCCCACGACTACGTCGCTCCGCCCGACTCGATCTCGGTCGAAGAGAGCGTCACGGAACACGGCCAAGACCTGAACTTCACCCGTTGCCACCACGTCGCCGCGGCGGACGTATGGAAGGCCTTCGGCCTGGCCGGCGCGCCACCGCGAACGGCCGGCGTGGGGATGTGCCAGCCCAATCCGTGGCGAACGGGCCGCGGAACGACCTGGCTCTCGTTCACGCTCCTGGTCGCGGCTTGGCTCATCGCAACGGCGGTCTACGCCGGGGCTCGCACGTCGCGCGTGGTCTTTTCCAGAAGCAATGTCCCGCTCGGCGAAAGCTTGAACGAAAGCGTCGAGATCACGAGCCGGCATTCGACGACCCTCGAGCTCGAGTTCACGGTCAGCCATTTGTCCAACGCCTGGGCAACCGCCGATGTCGCTCTCGTCCCGCAAGGTTCGGAGCAAGGGATCACGTTGTCGGCCACGGCCGAACGATGGGAAGGCGTCGCGGAGGGCGAATCCTGGTCCGAGGGCGATCTCAGCCCCACGATGGTGGTGGGCGGCGTACCGCCTGGGGCTTACCAGTTGTACGTGTCCACGGAATCAGGCACCCAGGCGGGTGCCATCCCCGAGCACACCTCGTATACGATACAGTTGCGCGAGGACGTCGTGCTCCTGCGCTACGTCGTCCCCCCGCTCATCGTCATTCTCGTATTCCCACTCATGTTTGGACTATTCGGATTGATCTTCGAGAGCCGGCGATGGTCGAAGAGCGACCACGCCTCGTCAGGGGACTAACGGGACCATGCGGCACACCATCTATTGGATCTTCGGGGTCGGGTCGCTCGGCACCATGATGTTGACGGCGCCCTCGGGTGCCCTTTTGACCGCAACGACAGGACAGGGCACTGTCGCGGCGGGTCCCACCGGCAAGCCCACGGTCCGCAGCACTCGGCCGACCTTCTTCTGGCTGGGCGGCGGCTACCACGGAGGAAAGTGACCATGGCATCCCTCGCAACCATCGCTGCAGCTTCTCCTCCGCTCGCCGCCGTCCTCGACCTCAACGCGTTGCTGGCCGCGATCATCTATTCCGTGGCCGGCGTAGGTATGTTTGCCGCCGCGTTCTGGGTCATCATCCGTATCGCGCCGTTTTCGATTCGCAAGGAGATCGAAGAGGACCAGAACACCGCGCTCGGGATCATCATCGGTGCCGTTTTCATCGGGATCGCCGTGATCATCGGCGCGGCAATTTCCGGCTGAGACACCGACCGATTCTGAGCAAAAACCCCGACGACCGGTTGTGAGCGCCGTTCGGGGGCTCCGAGTGGTGTTTCGGGTGCGCCGAGACGGCCCTACGGCCGTCGCGAGGTGCCCTCGCGAAAGGCTTCGCGAACACGAGTAACCTCGCGAGCGTGACACCGAACGAACCCGGGTCCGACGAAGGAGCATCACCGCTTCCTTCCTTTGGGCCCGAACCCGCTGCGCCGCTGGCCGTTCGCCCCGGTCCGCTGCTGTTCTCCGTCTTGGTGGTGGCCACATGTGGTTTGGTCTACGAGCTCATCAGCGCCACGATGGCGTCGTACCTGCTCGGCGATTCGGTCACCCAATGGAGCCTCATCATCGGCATATATCTGAGCGCGATGGGCTTGGGCTCATGGTTGTCCTCGTTCGTCGAGCGCCAGCTCCATCGCCGATTCGTCCAGATCCAACTCATCGTCGCACTCGTCGGCGGGTTCTCGGCTCCGGCGGCGTTTCTCGGGTTTGCCTATTTGGATTCGGTACGCCCGCTGCTCTTTGCCATCCTCGTCATCGTGGGCACGATGGTGGGACTCGAGATTCCCTGGCTCATGCGGATCATGGAGGGCGGCCAGACCCTCAAAGTCCTCGTCGCCCGCGTCCTCGCCTTCGACTACATCGGATCGCTACTCGCGAGTCTGCTGTTCCCCTTGGTGTTGCTGCCTCATTTGGGGTTGGTCCGCACGAGCCTGTTGTTCGGTTTGTTCAATGCCACGGTCGCCCTCTGGTCGATGCACGCCTTTCGGTCTCAGATCGCAGGCCTCGCGACGCTCCGCCTCCAAGCGATCGCGGTCACGGCGTCGCTCGTGGTCGCGTTCGTGGCGGGACCGTGGCTCGAAGCGTTCGGCGAAGCGAAGCTCTACGATTTTCCGATCATCTATTCGCGCAAGACGCCTTACCAACGCCTCACGATCACGCGGTTTCGTTCGGATCTCCGCCTGTACATCGACGGCAACCTCCAATTCTCGAGCACCGACGAACATCGCTACCACGAGGCCCTCGTCCATCCCGCGATGGCCCTCGCCACCGCCTTACCCACGGATCGGGGATTGACCGCGCTCGTCTTGGGTGGAGGTGACGGCTTGGCACTCCGCGAACTGCTCATCTATGAAGACCTCGAGCGGATCGATCTCGTCGATCTCGACCCCGTGATCACCGATCTGTTTGCCGAGCACCCAGCCCTCCGCGCGCTCAACCGCGAGGCCTTCGATGATTCGCGTGTCATCGTCCACAACGCCGACGCGATGGAGTGGCTCGTCGAACGCCGCCGGCGCGGCGAGACCCCGTTCGACCTCATCGTCGTCGATCTGCCCGATCCCAACAACTTTTCGCTCGGCAAGCTCTACACCCGCTCGTTCTACCAGCTCGTGCGCAGTCAGCTGCATCCGTCGGGGTTCGGCGTCGTCCAGGCGACGTCGCCCTATTTGGCCCCGCGCTCGTTCTGGTGCGTCGTCAAAACGCTGGATGCATCCGGGCTGCATCCGCTGCCCTATCACGCCCACGTACCCTCGTTTGGGGATTGGGGCTTCGTGCTCGTTTCGCCTCGGGCGTTCGAAGCTCCCACCGCGATCGCAGCCCCACGCCCGCTCGCGTTCTTGACGGACGCCTACTTGCCGACCTTGTTCGAGTTTCCAGCCGATCAAGCCCCCGCCAACGTCGAGATCAACCGCCTCAACGACCAACGACTCGTGCACTACTACGAGTCCGACGTGGCCAATCCCCTCATTCGGTGACCCGGTCGTGACGCCTTCCGATCGAGACGACATCTCGCGACGATCACTCTTGCAGGGCGTGTGCGGTTCGCTCGGCCTGATGCTGCCGATGGCGTGCGACGCCCCACGGCTCGACGTGCGCGAAGTGGGGCAATCGGCGGCCCGCGGCCATGCGATCCGCGATCGTGCTCTCCACCGCCGCTCCGAACGGGATCCGCTGCGGACCGCGATCGCGATCATTGGCGCAGGTGCAGCCGGGGCTTCGGCGGCGTGGCGACTTCATCGCGCAGGGTTCGATGACGTTCACGTCTTCGAGCTCGAGGACCTCACCGGCGGCACCGCTCGCGCGGGGTCGATGCCCCGTTCCGCCTATCCCATGGGCGCTCATTACCTGCCGAGCCCCCACCGTGGGTTCACGAGCTTGCTCACGCTGCTCGGCAGTCTCGGCATGATCCTCGGAACCGATCCAGACGGTCGGCCGGAGTTCGACCCCACGATCGTTTGCCGAGGTCCGGTCGAACGGCATCGCTACCGCGGGCGCTGGCACGATGGGATCTACCCGCACGATGGCCAAACCCGCGCCGAGGCCGACGAATGGCGCCGCTTCCAAGATCATCTGCTCGAACTCGATGACCAACGGGGCCCGGATGGCCGCCGGCTGTTCGACCTCCCGATCGATCACAGCAGTCGAGCGCTGCGACATCTCGATCGGATCAGCATGGCGCAATACCTCGACGAGCACGGCTTCCGTAGCTGGCGGTTGCGATGGCTCGTCGACTACATGTGCCGCGACGACTACGGCTGCACGCTCGAAACGACCTCTGCGTTTGCGGCCCTCCACCACGAGTTGGCGCGGGGCCTCGAGGATGTCCACGATCGGGTCTTGCTCACCTGGCCGCAGGGCAACGCCGCGCTCGTGTCCGCCATGCTCGAACGTTCCAACCTGGGCGAACGCCTGCACTGCCAGACCGCGGCGGTCGGGATCGACCCTACGCGTGGAGAGTTTCTCGCAGTGCACCTGGGCAACGGCCCCAGCTTTCAGGTCCAAGCCGACGTCATCCTCTGGGCCAGCCCTCGGTTCGTGTTGCCCTACGCCCTGACCACCCCAACCCCACAGGCGACACAGCACGGCCTCTCGTACGCCCCCTGGCTCGTGGCGAACGTCTTCACCACGACGCCACCTGCTGGCATCGGATCACCGCTTGCCTGGGACAACGTACCCGTCGGTGCACCCCACCTCGGCTACGTCGTCGCGAATCATCAAGAGTCGACCGAAGCGGCGATCCAGCCCGGAACCGTGCTCACCCTCTATCATCCGTTCATCGAGCCGCCGGACGATGCACGCCGATCCTTGCTCGCCGGCACCACGGAAACCTGGAGCGAGCACGTGGTTCAAGCGTTCGAGGGCATGCACCCGGGCATCACCCCCAAGCTCCGACGCATCGACATCGCGCGTTGGGGGCACGCCATGGTGCGTGCCGTGCCAGGCCTCCTCTTCGGCGACCGGTTGCTTCAGGCCGCGGCTCCGCTCGATCGCGTGATCCCCTGCGCTGCGGATGTCGGCGGCCTGCCGCTCTTCGAACAGTCGTTTTGCCACGGCGTGCGGGCAGCCGAAGCCGCGCTCGGACGTCTCGGCACCGCTGTCGAGCCATTCGTGACCGAGAACGTTCGCTGACGAGCCCGCAGGCGGAGGCGAGAGACCGTTGGCGTTGTAGATCGGTGGAAGCATCGTCGACCCGTCATTCCAACCGTTGCAGAGTTTGGCGACCGTTGTACGAGCACAACAACGTCTTGAGTGCCTCTGGCGTGACGGGCTTGACCAGATGATTGTTGAAGCCCGCTGCCATCGACCGTTGCCGATCTTCCTTTTGCCCATAGCCCGTGAGTGCGATCAATCGCGGCGGCACATCGGCCTTGCGCGACAGCAACTGCCGCGCGACTTCGTAGCCATCCATGACAGGTAGGCCAATATCGAGAAACATGATTTCCGGCTTCAGGCGCGCGGCTGCCTCGAGCGCTTCGACTGCGCCATAGACGGTATGGACCTCATGGCCATCGAGCTTCAACAACATTGCCAAGGAATCCGCCGAATCGACGTTATCGTCAACGACGAGAATGCGCTGCGGCAGCGTGGAATCTGTCGATGGAACGGCCGACTGCACTTGCGGTTGTGCAACCCGCGGTAGACGTATCGTGAATGTCGACCCCTGATCGACACCCTGGCTCGCCGCCTGAACCGATCCATGGTGCATCTCGACTAGCCGCTTGACCACTGACAAGCCAATTCCGAGTCCACCGTGCGAGCGATCCAGCGTCCGCTCGCTTTGCACGAAAAGATCGAAAAGATGCGGCAGCAGTTCCGGGGAAATGCCAGGGCCATTGTCCTGCACTTTGATCCCTACCTCTTCTTGCGAGTCGAAGACCTCCAGGAGGATCTCTCCACCGGCGTCCGTGAATTTGACGGCATTGTGAATGACGTTGGAGATGGCTTGGACCAGTCGAGTCCTATCTCCGCACACGTAAAGAGAATGCGCCGGCTTCGCAACCAAAAAGCGATGTCGCTTTTCCCGTATGAAAGCCTGTATGGCTTCCACGGCCTGATCAATCAATTCGCCGATTTCGACCGGCATCTTTTCGAGGGTGATCCGCCCTCGTGCGATACGGGAGAGATCCAAAAGATCATCGACCAGGTGGGTCAATTGCTTGGTCTGCCGCTTGAGTAGCGCGAGCGTGCTTTCTGTGCGGCGATCGCCGGTGACCGTACGTGTCAGGAGTTCGCTTGCATTGCTGATCGAGGCGAGTGGGTTTCGAAGCTCATGCGCAAGCATGGCCAGGAATTCATCTTTCTGCTGATCCGCCTCGCGCAGCGCCGCTTCGGCGCGAGCGCGCTCGGACGCTGTCCAGGTTCGCACGGCAACCTCGCGGATCAGGTCGAACTCGTTACTTGTCCACTCGTGTGGAACCGTGTCATGCACGCCAATACCGGCCGTGTAGCTGCCGTCGCGCAACAGTGGCACGTTGACGAATGCCGTCACGCCCATCGCGCGAAAGGTGGCACGCTGCTCTTCCGTCACGCCGGGAAGAGTCGTGATATCTGCGACAGACACGACCTCCCCGCGCGCGAAGCCGTCGAACATCGCATGGCCAAACTCCTGCAGCGCATGGGGGCCGACGAAATCAGGCAAAGCCTGTTCGTTCCGGTAGCCGTGCTCGATGACGTGAACCCATCCGCCGTCTGCATCGCGTTCGACGTTGAAATAGTAGGCGCGAGCTACCCCGAGATGCTCACCGAGAAGTCGCATTGCGGTCTGTCGGATCGCGTCCGGATCGCTGAGTGTCCGCAGCGTATCGCTCAACTCGAGCAGCAGTGCCTGGTGCGCCTCGGTGATTCGCAGCGCCAATTCAGCCTTGTCCCGCGCGGCAATCTCGTCGGTGAGCTGCCGCGTCCGAACGGCGACACGCTCCTCCAACGCCCCCGCGAGTTGCTGAAGTTTCTCGAGGAGGGTGCTGTTTTCAAGGGAAATGACCGCTTGTGCGGCCAGCACCTGCACGACCTCGACCAGTTCTTCCGCGAATGCGCCCGCCATGGCGTTATTCTCGAGATAAATCAGCCCCACCAGCCCCGACGGCTTGACCAACGGCACGCACAGCACCGACCGCACTTTCCGTTGTTGGACAATGGGGTCGCGCGCAAACATGCCGGCCGCCACCGCGTCGGCGAGCAGCAGGACTTCTCTCGTTCGCAGCACGTATCGAAAGATGGCCGACGGAAGATTGCGGCATTGCTCCAATGGCACCTCGGCGAGCGATACAGAAACCCCATCGACCGCCTCGATCTGTGCATGAACCTTGAGCGCGCCGTTGGCCGCAAGCGCCAAGACTCCCCTCTGGGCTCCAGCGACTTCGACGACAACGCGCAGAATCTGCTTGAAGAGACGCTCCGGCTTCGTTTCGATCGAGATCGCCTGCGAAGCTTTGATCAGCGCCAATTCGTCGATCGAATTCCCACGGCGTGTCGTTGACGGGTCAGGGCGAAAGCATTGCGGGAACTCCCGTTCGATCGCCGATACCTTCACTGTCGCGCCCCATCGGCGATAACAATCTCGTGCCAACCGGATATGCACGGCCGCAAACCCAGGCTCATGTTCGCCGAGCAGGAATCGCCCGCGAAGCTCGTGGGCAAGCGCTTCATCCTGGAGGAACCGTTGACGTTCAGCTTCGTCGATCGCGGCCCGGTACAGCATGGATGCCTCACCGGGCGTTCGATCGAGTTTCGCGATTTCGGCACCGACGAGCGATGCCTTATGAGCGAAATTCTCCGGGCAGTGCTGGGCCCAAGTGACGAGCTTGCGATGGAGCGCGCGCAATTCATCGAACGACGACGGGGATTCATCGGCAGACGAAGTCGCGACTGCGGCCATGGTCAGCGCCGTATAAAAAACGTGTTCGGCGGATGTGATCATGCCGAGAATGCCCGTGGGAATGCGCTTCGCCGCTTCAAGTGAACACCGAAAGGCACTCTCGTGGTCGCCCATGAGGTAGGCCATTTGAAGCTTCGCGACCCAGTAGTGCCCAAGCGCGGTTTCGTGGCTACCCGCTTCCTCCAGAAAGCGCGCCTCGGAGAACTCCTCATCGTCAAAGACATCGGGTCGGGAGGTCGCGCCTGTCAGTGCACGTGCAATTTGCCGCTGCGGAAGGGCGATCTCGGCGCTGGTCCTGTTCTTCTGCGTCATCGCAAAATCCAGGGCGATTTCAGCTTCCTCCAGCAGCTCATTCAACGGCATACCCGAAGGCAAGGCGTTGATGAGAACCGAGTTGAGGTTGAACGCGGCAAAGGCGGTTTCTCCGGATTCGACGCCCGCTCGAAAGCCTTCTTTCAGCAGCGGCAGGCTGTCGCGCACAGCGGCCTTCCAGCTGTGAACCAATACACCGAAGACCTCGATCGTCCTGCACTCTTCGGCGCGATTGCCAAAGCGCTGCGCCATCGCCAGCGCCAGCTTGCCGAATGCGTAGCCAATATCATATTGGCCGGTTCGGGCATTATGAATACCGCCGAACAACACAAACGCAAACGCGGAATATGGGGACGGGCCATATTTGAACGATAGGTTCGCTGCCCGACTCACGAGGAAGAGCAATACCGGCGAGCCACTGAAGTAGGCTGGTGCACCGAGGATGGACAACACGTGCATGCTGGCGCGGATATCTGCGTCCTCTACGACCGCCTCATCGACCAGATCCTCGATCTTTCGTTCGCCGAGGTTTTTCATGACCGCGGCAGCCTCGGCTTCGATCGCGTCGGCCAAACCGTCTTGCGGCCACTCTTGCCCAAAAACGGAAAGCCCTTCCCGTCCCCAGTGTAAGGCGCGCGGCCAATCGCTTGCGACCGTCGCCGCCAGCACGCGCAGGCTGTAGAGCTCTGCTTTGGCCACCTTGGAGGGCGCGTGCTCGAGAGATGTTTCGACCAGGTCTTCAGCCGTTGCGTGCTCGCCTGCTAGATAGGCGCTTTCAGCGAGTTCGCGATGAACTTTGAAGGTCAGTTCCGGCCGGTCATCCCAGGCTCGCGGCCCGAGGTGCCGCTTCGCCGCCGCTAGATACTCGAATGCGGCCCGATAGGCTGCCGATGCTTTGGCCTTCCGCCCAGCGGCGAGATTGAGTTCAATCAGAGCGCCACGTTCCGCGTTGTCGACAACGTGTGCTTCCCCGAGGGCAAACTGATCGACGATCTCAAACAAGTTCTTGTCGAGGTAGTCGCCAACCCGGTCGAGCAGCCGACGGCCAATCGCGTGGTGGAGCGCTTGCCGGCCTTGTTCACTGAGCAGGCCGTACGCAGCCTGTTGCACGCGATCATGGGCAAACTGCAGTGTTGCCTCCACGTGGCGCGCGGAATCGTATGTATCGTGGATCGGAACCAACAACCCGTCTTCAATGGCCGGCCAAAGCTGCTCCGTCATGGCCGTCCGGGAGAGCTCGGTCAATTCGGCAAGTGTGCTGAGCTCGAATCGATGTCCGATGCAGGCGCCAATCTCGAGCAGGCGTTTCGCCGGTGGGGGTAGCCGATCAATGGCCAGCACCATCAAGTCGAGGACGTTGTCCGATATCGGAGCACGCTCGATTTCTGATTCATCCCAAGTCCAGGTCCGGGAATCCGAATGGAAGCGGAAGAGACCTTGGGCATGCATCAGGTGAAGAAGCCGCCGGACGAAGAATGGATTGCCGGCTGATTTGCGAATGATGAGGTCGGCCAAGAATTGCAGTCGCGCTGGGTCTTCGCTGAAGGTATCCGCGGCAAGGTGCGCGATGGCGCTCGAGCCGAGCGGCTTCAAGTGAATCGTACGGATTTCACATTCTGCGTCTCGCAGCCCTGAAAGGGAAAGCGTCAATACGTGGGAAGGTCCGACCTCGATGTCACGATAGGCGCCCACGACGAGCAAGTGGTGGCTGGCAACGTCGCTCACGCACTGCTCCAGCAGTTGCAGCGATGCAGCGTCGACCCACTGCAGATCGTCCAGGAAAAGCACAAATGGGTGTTCGGGTTGGGCGAACACGCGCAAGAATCGTGTTAGCATCAAGTGGAAGCGGTTCTTCGACTCGACCGGGCCGACTTCGGAGACCGCCGGCTGTGGGCCGAGGATACGCTCGAGTTCTGGCACGACGGCGACCAGAAGCTGCCCATTTGGCGAGACAGCCTCCTCGATGCGCTGCCGCCATCCGTCCAGGGCTGTTTCAGACTCCGTCAGCAATTGCCGTACTAGGCTGCGGAGCGCTTGCGCCAAGCCCGAATAGGGGAGGCTGCGCTGAAGCTGATCGAACTTGCCCGCGGCGTAATATCCATGACTTTCGCTGACGGATTGACGGAGGCGGTCCACGAGGGCCGACTTCCCAATTCCGGGATCACCGGTGACGAGCACCAGCTCTCGTCCTCCGGCACAGGATCGCGCAAACGCGTCAGCGAGCGATTGCAGTTCGTCGTCACGGCCATACAGCTTGTCGGGGATGCTCAACCCGCGCGGGACTTCGTGAGACGCGAGTGGAAACGGATCAATGGATGCCGAGCCCAGCCATTGCGTTTGTGCTTCCCGTAGATCAGCCGCCAGCGCCTCCGAGGTCTGATAGCGATGCTCAGGTTCTTTTTCGAGCAACCTGAGCACAATGCGCGACAGAGTGAGTGGCACCTGCGCGTTGATCTCATGCGGCGGCCGGGCAAGGCGCGCGATCTGGGCATGGGCCAACGCGACGGTGTCACGTTCCGCGAAAGGCGGCGCGCCGGTCAACATCTCGTAGAACGTGGCACCCAGCGAGTAGAGATCCGCTCGCCAATCCACGGATCGGCCCGTGCGGCCGGTCTGCTCCGGCGACATGTATTCGAGAGTGCCCTCGAGCTGGTTGGGATTGGGGTTTTCCATGACCAGCGTCGGCAGAGTCCTGGCAATCGCGAAATCACAAAGAGTAGCGCGCTCACTCTCCGAATCCCAGACGATGTTGCGAGGATGGATGTCGCGGTGGATGACCCGAGCTTCGTGTAGACGCGCAACCGTTTCCGCAAGCTGAACCGCGATGCTCAGGAAGTCGGCAATGGAGAGCGGGGCCGATCGGAGATGCTCCGCAAGATTGCGGTCCCCGGCATCCTTCATCACGAGGACGGATCCGCGTTCCGAATCGGCCAGCCCGAGCACTCTGACGATTCCTGGGAGCTCGAGATCGCGGAGAATGGCGAATTCATGGCGCAGCGACGCGACTGCGCTCGCACTCGTCGGTTCCCCCGCATTCTGTTTCAGGACAACGGCAACCCTGAAACGGCCGTCGCGATACAACCGGTGCCTCGAGCTCGAAGGGATCCGCTCGAGCTTCGATAGGTCTTCACCCAGACCAGGGAATGCGACAAGGTCATCAGCTTGGCCGTTATCATTCATCGCAACTCAGACTCGATAGCAAGACCGCCCTGGATCTGCTCAACCGGCAGTGCCGGGTTCCTGCCCAGAAGCTCATCCAACGAGCTCTCGATGCACGCCATTCCGGTTGCGGCGGCAACGCGCCAAGGCGCTCCGAAATAGCCGCTAGTCCGCCGGCAAAGGGTCCACTCACATCGATGGGAAGAGTCATGATGAAGTGCCCGATCGTCGGTGCTCGAATTCGCTAGTCAGTGTAGGCGATCATGAAATTCCGACCGGGAAAAGTGTTATGCGAGGCCGGTGCAGCCGAGGCAAAGATTGCGGTTGACTTTTGGGCGTAACTGAACGCGTCGGAGGTGATGCCCACCAGAAGAGCCCGCACACTTCGGCGTCATGACCTCATAGACCGAGGCTTGCGCGCATTTCGTCGTATTCGGCAAAGTCCGCGACGTTCGCAGTCAGCGTGTCGTCTTCGTCTTCTGTGAACATGGCACTGCCCCAACTGCCCGACTGTGTAGGTTCCCAAAAGAAGGTTCCGAGACCTTGGCCTTCGGGCAGCGTTCGGATGATGTCGTTGAGCAAAGCGCGCTCCGGATTGTATTCGGCGATGGCGAAGGCGAGGTCGGGAAACGTATCGGCCAGGCGATTCAATGAATCGCGCCACTCCGTCGATGGACCTTGAAACGCTTCATAGGCCGACAAGCCGAGGACGTCGAATGTCACGCCGCGCGACCGTGCGTTTTGCACCCAATCGACGACCCCGTCGGGGTCGTCGGTGTTCTCGATGTGCAACATCACCAAGATCCGCTCGTCGACCTCGTGTACCCCTTCGATGCCGGCTTCGAGCAGGGTAGCCAAATTGTCCCAATTGTTCTGGCTGCCATTCACACCCGGATTGATGACCGAGTTGTTGCCGTAACAATCCGTATTAGCAGTAGGGATGTGGATCAACATGCCGGGCGTGATCTCGTTGCCGACCTGCACCATATCGGGCGTGACGCCGGCCGCAGCCAATGCACCGACCATGTCTGCGGTATAGGTTCGCACCTGTTCCGCCAGATCCGCGAGGGTGGTGATACCCCGCCACGCCTCCGGAATGAGCTGTTTGCCAGGATCTGCCCAGGTGTCGCTATAGTGGAGATCGAGCAAAAAGCCCATTCCGGCAGCTTCGACCTCTTGCGCGAACGCGATGGTGTGGTCGAGATCGTTGTAGGCTTCGCGCTTTTGCGAGCAGCCATTCCCCGATGCATAACCATAAGGCGCAAGCGGTTCGACGAACATGCGCAATCGGATCGCATTGAATCCATGATTCTTCAACAGATCCAAGATGCCTTTGATCTGTCCGTCCGTATCCACGTACCGTGTACCGGCGTCGACGGCCTCTTGGACGCTCGAGATGTCCGCGCCCAGAACGAACCCGTCGAATCCCGGCGCATCCGGCAGTTCCACCGGCCCCTCGCTCGCACCCGTCAACTCGGTCCCATCATCCGAGGACGAGCCCATGAGCAACCCCGTTTCGGTCGATCCCGCGGGCGTCGACTCGTCGTCGCCATGGCTTGTCGATCCGATCGCTCCGTCCATGTCCGAGGGCGCGTAGGTGTCTTCGTCCGCCGAACCGGTCATACCCGCCGACGGACCCCCCATTCCACTCGTACACGCGCAAGTCAAGGCGAACAGCAGCACTCTCGCCCGACCGCCTCTCGCCCGACCGCCTCTCGCTCGACTCGCCCCGAGATCGTTCACACTTCGGATCGAAGTTCCGTTGCTCGCCATCGACGTTGCGACCTCCCCCGCCACAGCTCACGAGCATGCCGCGGACCGATCGAGTCCGGAAGCCGAAACGATCGGTCCTCCAAGACTTGCCCGCACGACCTCGAGCGCGCGGATCGTCGACGCCCTTGCTACGGGTGCTTCGACACCAAGGCATGTGAACGGGTTTCTCTTGCCGCCCGATGGTCTCTTGCACGCCCCGCCACGTTCGGACGAGACCGTTCCACCGTTCCACCGTTCTTCATGGTGGCGGTCGCTTCGACCACGTACATTGTCCTCATCCGTCGATGTCGCAGAATCGCGGCGCGCTCGAGCAGGAGTGGCGATCGCATGGCCGCCGCGTCGGTCATGGCGATCTCACTCATGAGCGCCACCGCTTTCGCGGCTCCCCAGGGTATCGACCTCCGATGGGAAGCTCCGGCGGCCTGTCCGGGTCGACAAGTGGTTGCGGCAGATCTCTCCGCACTCTCGGCCGGGACCGTCGTCGCCGTTCCGCCCGGCGATGCAGGCACCGTGGCCACTGTCGTCGTGGAAACCCGGGACTCCGGTTTCGCGATGACCCTCACGATGGACACATCAGGATCGCCGTTCGAGCGTGAACTCTCCTCGTCGCGATGTGAGATCTTGGCTCGTGCTGCCGCTCTCATCGTCGTCGTCGAGGTCGCTCCGGTCGAAGCGGCTCAGCAGTTGTACGAGCCGAACGACATCGAACCTGGCGCGGCGACCGAAACCTTCGAGACGCGAGTGAACGTCGTGCCCACGGCGTGGCCCATACCCCGCAGCGAAAGGAAACAGCTCGAGTCCACTCCTCGTCGTCCGCTGGAGCATCGGGCGATACTCGCCCTTTGGGGTGGACTCGCGGTCAACGTGGTCCCGAACACGAGCGGCCTGCTCGGCGGCGAACTCGGTTGGCAGGTCCGCACGTTCAGCCTGACGCTCGCTGGATGGCACACGTTTGCCGCCACGCGACCCCTGAGCGAAGGCGTCGCCATCCAGGCGAGCCTTTCCGGGGGTGGACTTCGAGCCGCATGGAACCCGCACGTCGGCTCGCTCGTGTTGCGGCTCGGAGTCGGGGCCGAGGCCGCAGTACTGGAAGGAATCGGGGTCGGTGGCGGTGTTCAGGGAAGGCCGACACAAAACTTCTGGTTTGCCATGACGCCTTTTCTCGGGATCGCGTGGCCGGCACGAAGTCGGATCCGCATTCTTGCGCAAGTCGAAAGCCCGATTGCGGTTTGGCGGCCAGGCCTTCACCTCAATGGCACCGATGGCCCGGAGTCCGCATTTCGCGCGCCCCCCGCAGGGATTCGCGTGATTGTAGGCCCGCAATTGCGTATCCCGTGACGGAATGCCGCAGACCCGGTGCACGACGAGTGTGACCCATCTCTGCGTCGAACGGCCCGACGTACCGTCCTCGCCCATTCGCGATCTGGAGCTCCTCTATCGCGACCACCATCGCCGCGTCCGTTGGATTCTGCGGGCCCGAGGGATCGGTGACCACGTCCTCGACGATGCCGTACACGACGTGTTCGTCGCCGCGCACCGTCGATTGCCCGATCGCGATCCGGAGCTCCCGCTCGGCCTCTGGCTGCTCGGCATCGCACGGAACGTCGCGTTTTCCCATCGCCGAGGGAACGCTCGCCGGACGCGAATGCTCGCGGCGATTCCCGAGCCGCCCCCAGAACCAGAGCCCGATCTGCTGCTCGCCGAACGCGACGCCTGGAGCCTATTGCGGATATTTCTCACGAGCCTGCGAAGCGAGCAGCGCGAAGCGTTCGTCCTCATCGAACTCGTCGGGATGGACGCGATGGAAGTCTCGCAGATAGCCGACGTCCCCTTGAATACGGTCTATTCCCGCCTTCGGCTGGCTCGCCGTCGATTTCGAGAACGCTTCGGGTCGGCACCCCATCGAGCGATGGACTTCCTCCGTTCTGCGGACGAAGGCGAATCGCCCTCCGCGGATGCGCGCGAGCGTGCCTGGATGTCGATCGCGGCGAGCGTGGCTCGACCGACGTGGCCTGCGATGATCGGCCGCGCCCTCGCGAGCGGGCCTGCTCTCGCCGTCGCGGGAGCGATGGCGGTCGGGGTGACGACGTCGCTCGTCGCCTCGGCCGTCGAGTATCGCGACCGCGAGAGTTTCACGATCCCGAAGATCGCAACGACCCTTCGTGCGGAACCGATTCTCGAGGAGGCCAAACCATCGGCCCAAAGGGTCGAGCATGCGGTGCTCGAATCACCACGGCTCCGATCGACCTCGACGCCGCACGTCGTCGAAACTCGAGTACGCCATCCTTCGAAAGTGGCACAGGTCGTGGAGCACCCCGACGCGCTCGGCGAGGCCGTCGAGCTCTTGCGCGAGGCAGAGCATCAACTCGCCCTCGGCGAAATCTCGACTTCGCTTGCAGCGATCGATCGATTTCGCCAACGCTTTGCGGGCAGTCCGCTTTGGATGGACCTGCTCAAACTCGAACAACGCGCAGCATGTGCCGACCACGACACGGATCGAGCGTCGTCGGCCATGCGCGAACTCTCGAAACTCCGACCGATTCGATCCGACAATTCGCCGTGCCCGTGACGGCGTGCTTTCGAGGCGGTGCCATCCTGCACATGCAACGACAACTCTCCTGGGCCACGGCCCTCCTGCTTTCCACCACCACCACGGCTTGCCTCCCAGCTACGAATGACGCGGGCGACATTCTGCTGACCGACGCCATGGACCAAGGAGCCATGAACTCGGATCCGATGGAGAAAGTGTCCAACGATGATTCGGATGTTTCCGATGATTCGGATACTTCGGATGATTCCGAAGTATCTGGAACCACGGGTTCGGATCCGTCGAATGCCACGACGATCATGGGCTCGGAATCGGAGCCCGAGACTGGTGGAACGACGGATTCCTTCGTCGAATGCGACATCATGGGAATCATGGGAGGTGCAGCCGTTTCGTTCACCGTGGTTTCTGTCCTCAACGATGATATTCAGCCGGCCATTGCGATCGAGGAAGCCTCCGACACGCCGTGTTTCGTGAACGATCTCTTCGTTCCGGAGGACGACCGAGGCGAAGGCCAAGCTCGCCCCGGCGACTTCAGGATCTCGCTGCGTGCGTTCGACATTTCCGGTGAGATCCCCGACGAGTCGCTCGACGCGAGTCTCGTCGGTGAAACCACCTATACGAGCCAAACCTACCAACTGGTCGACGACCAGCAATATGTCCTCGTCCTCTCGGACAACCTCTCCCGCGAAGTGCTGGTGAGCGAACCCGACGTCGTCCCGGCGGGGACCTATTCGGTGCGGTTCTTCAACTTGGAGGACGCTCCCGTCTCGCTCTTTGCTTGGGATCCGCTGGACTTGGAAGCTGCCCCCACCCTGCTCGTGGCTGACCTGGCCCCCGGTGATTTCACCGAACGGCTCTCGTTCCCACTCATCGAGACCGACCGCGGATTCATTGGCAGCATCGTTCCCAGTACGAGCGATACGGTACATCCGCTGCTCGACCCATTCAGCCGCGGCGTCGGCAGGCTGAACTGCCCCGACGACGCTGGAATCATGCAAACCACCTTCCTCGGATCGGGAGACGGGGCTCGCTGCCAGTAACGTTGCTCGATCATCACGAGGGCGTGCAATCGCTCGCTGGCCAACCCGCGCGCGGGTCGTGAGGGCTGGGTCCACTGTCGAGCTTTCGCACGGATCACGACCGCGAATCCATATCGCCGCTGCGAAGATGGCGGGACCGAGCGACGGCGCAACCGAGCGACGGCGCAACCGGGCGGACGGCTCGCATCAGCGGCTGCGGGCGAGCGCGCGGACGTAGATGAGCTCGTCGTTGGTCAATAGGCCGCGGCCGTAAGCTGGGTTCTCGCGCATGCCGACCCGCACACGGGTGGTGCGGCCGGCCTCGCGTACGACCTCGGGCTTGCTGCCATAGAAGACCCGGCGAAGTCGGTGTGATGTGAACGGCCGGCCGTGAGCGGCGTAGGGCAAGTTGCGGCACGTTCGCAGGGTCTCGGGATCGTAGCGTTCAAGGACCTCGGCAAGGGCGTCGGCGGCCTTGGGGTCGCTCTCACGTGTGCGCTCGTGGGCGACGACGTCGTGCAACGCCGGGCAGTCGAGGCCGTGAGCCGAGAGGTGCTCGAGTCCGCGGAACGGGGTTGCGAGCAACAGCGAGAAATCGCCACGCGGCGTCCAGTCGCGCATTTCGAATACGATCTCGGTGATGCCGCGATGCTGATCACCGGGCCGCTCGACCAGGCTCACCAGCGCGAACTCGGCCGGGAACTCGAGCATCCACGGCCGCTCGAACGTGCGGACGACAAAACGCGCGTGGCCGATCGGCCCGTTCCACAGCTTGCCCGTCCGCGTTACGTAGTCGATGATTTCACCGTCGACGCTACCCGACGACTCGTAGGTGTAACGATGGACGATTTCGATGCGCTCGCCCGGCGCGAACTCGACTGTGTAAAGCCACACCCGGCCGAGCGACGGCGCCCAGTCGTGGCTCGGATCGACCGACCCCGTTTGCTGCACGACCTCGACGCCCCGCACCATCGTCTGGAGGTCCTGAAAGTGGCCCGCTCGGGAGCTCGTACAATCCTCATCCGAGTGGCAATGCCGCTCGGGAAACCCCATCTCGACGACGATCGTCTCTTCAGTCGGATTCTCGAATGCATAGCGGGCCTCGACGCGCCAACGCTCGGCGTCGCGATCGAGAACGATCGCTTCGGAAACCATGCGGATGCGCGTCTCTACGAGCGGGATCAACTCGGCTCCGACACCACCGAATGTCGAGTCGTTCGCCGTTGCGGTGAACGAGAGTAGCGCGGCGGCGACGAAGGCGAGAGCGGTCGAGGAGCGCATGGCGGAGGATCATATCCCGTGTTTACGTCGCCCGTGTTTGAAGCGCCCGATTCTCGCGCTCCCCGACTTCGGAATGCCAACGCCAACCCACGCGACAATGAGCCCCAGGGCGGCGCAAGCTCGATGGACCGATCGACGGACCTCGCCGGACGAGGATCCGTCCCCCCAAGACACGGTCGGATCGCGATTCTGCAGCCCGCATCAAGACGATCCGGTCCGACACGAAATATTGCAGGTCCTGCGCGGTATGCCGGTCCGCGGTGTCCGAATTCGCGCCTTTGGGCTCATTCTCGAACTCACGACGGATCGAATCGGTGAAATTGATCCGCGTTGCGCATCCCGCCATGAAGCAAAACACGACGGAAGCGATTCCATGTCCACGATGCATCGAGACCAAGGATGGAGACATTGCTCGATGAAGCAAGCAAGTGCCGTAGCGCACGCGTTTCTTGTGACGTGGATCTCAGCAGGTTCTGGCAAAACCTCGAACCGCAGACTCTGTCGGTTCACACGGGCCAGGAAGGCAGGGTTTGTCCGGGCAAAGCTTCACCTAAGGTTGCTGGGAGTCGGCGACCTGCTCCCCTGTGAGGGTTCGGGCGACACCTCGAACCCACGACGCGCTGTCTTCGACGTAGACACCATCGAGCCCCAGAACATGAGCATGAGCGTTCAGTCGCAAGGCGGAATCGAAGCGCTGGACGAACAACAATGCATCTGGTTCCGCAGAAGCGGACATTGCTCGCGGCGATTTCCACGAGGTCGAGGTCCATGCTTCGAGACGGGCGAGAGCTTGGATCATACACGCGAAGTGGCTCTCGTCCCACATCGTCGCGTATGTTATCCGTACATGCCCCCGCTGACGCCGACAATTCTGGCCGGCCAAAAGATTCGCCTGCTGCCGCTGGAGCTTCTTCACCACGCGGCCCTGTGCGAAGTGGGCCTCGATGATCGACTCTGGCGATTGACGACGATCCAGGTCACCACACCCGACGAGATGAGCGACTACATTCGCGCCGCGATCGAAGACCAAGCAACGGGAACCGCACTGCCGTTCGTGGTCGAGGAATTGCAATCGCGCAAGATCATTGGATGTACCCGATTTCACAGCTATCAAGAACCCAATCGACGGATCGAGATTGGCTACACCTGGCTGGCCGTTGCGTGGCAGCGCACGGGGGCAAACGTCGAAGCCAAACTTCTGATGTTCCGCCACGCATTTGAGGCGCTCGGCTGCGTTCGCGTTCAATTCACCGCCGACGTCGACAACACGCCCTCCTGTCGCGCGATCGAGCGATTGGGCGCGATGCATGAAGGTATCCTTCGCAGCTACAAAATATCCCCGCGCAACGGCCCGCGTGACTTGGCGATCTACAGCATCCTCGCCACGGAGTGGCCGACTGTATGCGCGGCGCTGGAAGAGCGACTGTCCAGGTGATTCATCTCGCGTCGTTCGGGTTCTCCAACCCGCGAGCTCACGCTCGGAGCGCTCGTCGACGGATATTGGCGACTCCACATCTAGTGCCTCAAGTCGGAAGTTCGTTCCGTGATAGGCGCGGGGCTGCGGCCCGAGGGCGAGGCGCGAGGCCGAAGCTGTATC
>Ga0315912_10000276_pt1 | contig 106101 bp, 88 predicted proteins | sample VfabasoilMG_FD_204469 | JGI IMG/M metagenome (GOLD analysis project Ga0315912, IMG submission 204469) | Garden soil microbial communities collected in Santa Monica, California, United States - V. faba soil | ecosystem: Environmental > Terrestrial > Soil > Garden | place: USA: California... | reverse complement strand
TAGTGCCGTGCATACCCGGCTACGAACTTCCGGCACCGAGTACTAGTGCCTCAAGTCGGAAGTTCGTTCCGTGACAGGCGCGGGGCTGCGGCCCGAGGGCGAGGCGCGAGGCCGAAGCTGTATCGGGCCCCAACTACAGTGGGGGCGAGCGCCGAGTAACAAACGCCATCGGGCTGCAGAACCGTGCATGGCACGGAACGAACTCCGACTTGAGGCACTAGGGCAGTCTCAAGCCTTCGGCCGCAACCGCGGCCAGGTAGGGGTCCGAGCGCATCGGCGAACCCGAACTCCCATAGCGCTCGAGCACGCGGCCCATCACGACCAGGCGATCTCCGGGGCGGATGATTTCGATCTCGGCTCGCAACGCCACTCCGTATCGAGCCAAGAGATCGCGATGCAGGGTATCGACGCTATCTCCCGGATCGGCTCGAACGACGATCCGTTGTTGGCCCTGCGTCAGCAAGAAGTCCACCGCCTGACGAGCACGAACCTCGAATGCACGCGAACTGTGAGCCGTCGCGCCATCCATCCCGACCATCGAGCTCGGTGGCCAGGCACGATACACGACGACGACGGCGGCTTGACCATGCAGGGGATCGCTCAGAGTCTCGAGCGACTCCACGACACCAAATAGCTCCACACGCCCGAGGCCGAGCTTCGCCCAGTTGTCCACCACGCGATACGGACGGAGAAGACGATGGAGCCACACCAAGTGTTCGACGATAGCAGGCAGGACGGCCGTTCGGCGAACGGTCGTGCGCTCGAACCGAGCCAGCGGGGCTTCCTGGCCTCGTCAGGCCCGAATGTAGATTTTCCCGAGCCCGAGCGCGTACGTCACCGACCAACGCTCCATCATCCGCGTATTGATGTAGCCGCCGAGCTCGAATGCGGTATTGCGTACGAACAAATCCAACGTCGCATCGGGCGGAGTGGCTCCCAACACGAGTCCACCCACGCCTCCGAGTTTGGCTTCACCGAGCTCGACTTCGCGGACGTAGACCATTTTCAGACCGCGTTCCGCATCGTCGACGGCCTCGATCTCGCGAGGCAAGTGCCCGCTCTTGAGATAGTTCTTGGCAGTGACAGCGAGGCTCGAACGTTCGAAGCCGCCAAAATAGACAAAGAACTCGTGCTCCGAGCCATCGATGCGGATCGGCACGGCCGGTGCCTGGACGACGTGCATGCTCAACAGCAAAAACGGCAGTTCGACGCCCGCCGGCGCCGACGGAGCTTCTCGCGTGACGGTCATCGTGTTCGCCGCGAAGTCGAACGTATACGACCCGAACGCCTGTAGCGCTTGTCGCCCTAGAACGACGCCCGGTGTCTCGCCCACCCCTGGCTCATAGGATTCGAGCGATTGCACGATCGCCGGTACGTTGCGGAGTTCGAGCTCGCCAAATTTCAATGACGGGAGAATGACGATCGCCGCCGGTGCATCCATGCCGATGGGTGTCAGTTCGCCCACCGTAGGGAGCTTGAGTGCAGCGACCAGCCCGGGATCGATGAGCGCCTCTTCGCGCGCCTCCACGAACACAACGCGGGTGAACTCTTCACCAGCGATGGCACTCGTGAACTTGATCGCGAATGCATGATCGAGTCCGGCGTCCATCGAACCCTGCGTACCTTCGACCTGGCAGAAAGGCCCTTTACCGGCAAGAGGACGCACGAATGCGGCATAGGCCTGCACGAGCGGCAAGAGCTCGTCGGTTGCAGGCAGCAGTGTGAAGAGCTTGTCCACCACGCTCACCGCCGCGTCGGCGTCGAGCAGGGCATAGGTGCTCCAGAGCTGGGTGAGCCACGGGTCGATCTGCGTATTGTCCTCGGCGAGGAGAACCTGCGAGAGCTCGAGTGCACGACGGTGTTGTCCCGTGGCTTGGAGATTGCGAGCGAGTCCGAGTGTCGCCCCGAAGTGTTTCGGGTCGATCGTCGTGGCCCGTTCGTAGGCGTCGGTCGATGACGCGTAAGCGCCCGCGCGCCAGTGCGAGGCCCCCAACACGGCAAGTGCGTCTGCATTGGCCGGATTTTCGGCGAGAGCTTCTTCGGCACGCCGGCGCGCGGATACCTGTCGACCCCGTTCGAGATCTGCGTTCGCGAGTTTGAGGAGTGCCGACGCCTTCGCTTCGCGCTGGGTTTCGTCGAGCTCTGCCGTTGCGGCAGGATCGCTCGCCGCCGATGGTTTGCTCGGTGCCTCGCTCGGTGCCTCAGTGGTGGGCTTCGAACCGGAACATCCCGACAACCCCATCATCGGCATGATCGAAATGATCGAAATGATCGATGAGCAAGCCCAACGCGTGAGTCCAATCCTCCTGGCCACGCCGTGCGGTTGCATTCCTAGGGCTGAACTCGAGCTGGGGTCGAAGCGGGTCATCGGCATTCACGGTGCGGGTCGCTTCGCGAAGCGGTACCCCCCTCGACCGTACCACTTCGCTGCGGTTCTGGAGAAACCATCGATGCCGAGCCGATATGGGTGGCCGAGACCGACGAAGGCGTTCGGATGGGCTTGGGACCGCAACGTCGAGCCCCGCATCCTCGGCGTCGATCGGTGGACGGCGGCCAGGGTTCGAAGCGCGGATCAAGGTACCACCAACACGACGGCCTTCGTTTTCGTATTGCCATCCCGGCCCGAGCCTCATCGGCCACCTCACGTTCCGGTCCCAATGCAGCGGAGGGTGAATATTGTGAGTGATGACCTGAGGGTCTCTATCGGTGCACTTGGCACTACGCTTTGGCTCGGGTCTGCGATTGTTCACTTGGTTGCACGCGGAACGATCTGACTGTGGGGTACCGCAACATCAACCGGCTTTGGGCGGAGGTCGCGGCGGTACTCTACCCGGTTCCGATTTAGATCATTGAGCCGTCCAGCCCCCGTCGACCATGAGGACCGTGCCGCTGACGAGGTCCCCAGCATCCGACGCGAGATAGATCACTGCCGCCGAGACGTCGCGCAAGCTGCCGACCCGTCCCATCGGGATGCGGTCGACGACGGCGCGGCGGTACTCGGGGTTGTCGAGGCGTTCTGCGGTGCCTGGAGTGTAGATGAACGTGGGGGCAACCGCGTTGACGTTGACGCCTCGGCTCGACCACTCCAACGCGAGGACACGGGTGAGCTGATTGACGGCGCCCTTGGTCGCACAATAGACCGCGTGATCGCGAATCCCGACCACGCTCGCCTGCGAACTCATATTGACGATCCGGCCCTTTCCCTGTGCGAGCATGATCCGACCTGCGGCCTGGCAACAAAAGAACAGTCCCTTGATGTTGACATCGAACATCTCGTCCCACGCTTGCTCCGTCACCTCGAGCGCGGGGTGATTGGCGCCGATGCCCGCGTTGTTGACCAAGACGTCGAGCCGGCCAAACCTGCTCGGAATCTCGGAGAACACGCGTTGGATATCCGCCGGGTTCGAGACATCGAGTGGCACGCCATCGGCTCGCCCACCCTGCTGGCGGATACCCGCGACGACGGAATCGAGGCGTTCGTGGTCACGAGCGGCGGCGAGCACATGCCCGCCGGCATGGGCGAGCGCGTAGGCGAGGCCTTCGCCGATGCCACGGCTCGCTCCGGTCACGAGAATCACTTGGCCTTGGAGAGAAAAATTGGGGAAGTCCATCGGCAATCGACGACCGGAGTTTGCCCGATCTCCGGGCGTCGCTCACGAGCCGAGTGAGAATCCATCGGTAAGGATGTCGCCGACCCATCCGCCGACGAACGTCGTCGCGCGGAGGTTGTGATACGCCGTTTTCCAGGGATTGCCCTTCCCATCCCCCACGGGGCCCAAGCGTCCGTCTGCGAGAATGCCCCAGAACCATTCCCCATGTTCGGGATCGCGTTGCCTTTGCTCGATCCAGCGAAGTGTGGAGTCCATCCGATCGAGGAAAATGACCTCACCCGTCAACCGAAACAGCCAAAACAACCCGGCCAGCGCCTCGGCCTGGACCCACCAAACCTTTTCCGTCTGGGTGACGGCTCCACCCGCTCGTCCAGCCAGAAAGTAGCCGCCGCGTTCGGGGTCGAACCCTGCACTCGCGGAGGTCATCGCGATCGCGAGGGCAGCATCCACCACGGTTTCGTCCATGGCATCGAGCGCTCGCATCGCATCGAGCAAGAGCCACGCGGTTTCGAGATCGTGCCCGTAGCTGACGATGCGTTCGCCCACCGGAGACCAATCGCGTCGAAACTCTTGATGAATGTACCCTTCGGGTTGACGCATTCGGTGAGCGACGACCTCGACGAGTTCAGCCAATCGTGCCCGGACCCGCTCACTGCCGCTCGCGTCGAGTAAGCCCGTGTAAGCTTCGAGCAGATGAATATGGGTGTTCGTGTCTTTGGCCGCGCTCGAGGATAGCCAGCCGGGATCCACGGATTGGTCGTAGCCGCGGTATGCAAAATCGCGAAAGCGGCTCTCGATCGCGTCGAAGCACGCCATCGCGGCCTTCAGCGCCTCCGCCTCACCGAACACCCTTCCGTATTGTGCGAGCCCGAAGACCGCAAAGGCTTGCGCGTAGAGTTGCTTTTTCGGTTCGACGACCGATCCTGTCCGATCGGTCAAAAAATAGTATTGCTCATCGGCCGGATCGCGGAAGTGACGCAACAGGAAGTCGCGACCTCGACGAGCCATTGAACGCGCTCTTTCGCTGGGCTCGCGACGTTCGTGCCACATCGACCAGGTCCAGGTATGGCGCGCGTGTTGAACCGCGCCTTTTTCCTCCGGCGTCGTAGGCAGACCGCGACGATCCAACTTGCCGAAGAAACCACCGCGCTCGAGATCCGAGCCGTATTGCGCCCAAAACTCGACGATCTCGGCTGCCAACGCATCGAGTCGAGCGCGGAGATCGAGCAGGCGTGGTCGACTCGACGGAGGGAGCGGCGGCAGTGGACGAACGGTTCCAGGGCATCCCGTCGCGACGGCATAGGGCATGCGCGAAAGTTATCGTGTGGAAACGTTTCCCGCTTTTCCTCGAGAGGCAAAGTAGGAAAAGAGAGGCAAAACGTGAAAACGTTTCCCGTGTATCTCGAGACGCAAGTGCGTGAAAACGCTACGAGTCGGTGAACGGCAATTCGCTTGACCCCATCGGGAGGGTCATTGTAAAGGTGCGACGATATCGACGATGGCACGAGCAAAGATGAGAAACCTTTTAGTGCTCGCCGGGATCGCGACTCTTGGCTTGACTGCATGCCCCGCGAGCGACGAGCCGACGGATGATCCGGATGACGGCGCCGCAATGGACACGATGGTCGCCGCGTCGAGTTCGTCCGGCGGGCTCGAGGAATCGGAGACCGGCGTGAGCACCACGCTTCCGCCCGAGACCGGGGGGATGGACGGCGACGAGGGGACGACGGGGACGCCCGGCCCCGCCCCCGAAATCGTGCTGATGGAGTACACGTTCGCAGAAGACCTGCAAGGGTTCGAGGTCCGTTGGGCCGAAGTCGGAACGATGGGTCAAGACCTCGAGTTGCAAACGGCGACGATCCTCGAGCACGTACCCGAGGGGGGCTATTCGGTGGACGCCACCGATACGGGCGCGATGCAACTCAGCATTCCACTCACCCTTCCGGAACAAAAAATTCAGTTCTCCGCGGTGATGCCCATGGATATGCCGATCGATATGATCGGCGGTCGGATTCGAGCTCAGGTTCGGGTCGTCGCAGGTTTCGACGATCCGCTGAATCCGGGGGTTGCCAAGTTGTTCATCAAGACCGGCACCACGTTCCACTGGGCAGACGGTGGTGCCAACAATATTGCGTTCGACGCGGCGGCGGAGACCTGGGTGGGACCCACGCTGAGCGCAGACACGCCATCGTTCATCAACGCCCCTCTCGAGGACTACGACCCGAGCCAGACCCTCGAGATCGGGATGGAGATTGCGGCGGGAAGCGGTGCGCAGACGTTCCTGATCAATCCCACCGTCATCCTCATCGACTCCATTCAGATCCTCGGCCCCGATCCATCTTTTTAGGACGCGGTCGGTTTAGGACTCGTTCGGGATCATGTGGCCGGTCTGCCACAATGCACACCCGCCTTCGCAATGGCTTTGGCCGATGCGAAAGCGGGTGTGGTAGTTAACGTCCACAGGCTTGGTGGAAAGCATGTCCAACGTTCAGCATGGGGTCTTCGGGGCTCGTCTCGCAGCTGTCGAAGCCGGTCATCGCGTGGTCGTATCGCGTCGCAACCAACGCATCGAACCGGGCAATGGCGTCTTCTGGCGATACCGCGACCCCATCCTCACCGCGGATCACGTACCGCTCACTTGGCGTTATGACTTCGATCCCGCGACGAATCCGGGCTTTGCGGAACGCCTCGGGATCAATGCCGTGTTCAATGCGGGCGCGATCAAGATCGGGCGTCGTTACAGTGTGGTGTGTCGCGTCGAGGGAACCGACCGCAAGTCGTTCTTCGCAGTCGCCGATAGCGAAGATGGAATCCACTTTGCGTTTCGCGCGGAACCGATCGATCTGTCCCCCGCCGACGACGCTGAAACCAACGTCTATGACATGCGTCTGACGGCCCACGAGGATGGGTGGATCTACGGGCTCTATTGTGCAGAGCGCAAAGACCCGGAGGCACCGATGGGCGACACCGTGACCGCGCAAGCGCGTTGTGGTATCGCGCGCACGCGCGACCTCGAGACCTGGCAGCGGTTACCCGACCTCGCGACCCGGTCGTCGCATCAACGCAATGTCGTCCTTCACCCCGAGTTTGTAAGCGGACGATATCTACTCTACACGAGACCCCAAGACGGCTTCATCGATGCCGGTCGCGGAGGGGGAATTTGCACGGCGTTCACCTCGACGATGGAGGGGGCGACGATCGTCGAGGAACAGTTGCTCGACGCGAGGACCTATCACACGGTCAAGGAAGCCAAGAACGGTGCTGGTGCGCCGCCGCTCAAGACGAAGGCGGGTTGGCTGCACATCGCGCACGGGGTACGAAACACCGCAGCCGGTCTTCGTTACGTATTGTACGCCTTTCTTTGTGATCCGAATGATCCTCGCCACGTGATCGGGGCGCCGGGTGGATATTGGCTCGCACCCCAGGACGACGAGCGCGTGGGGGACGTGTCGAACGTTGCATTTTCCAACGGTGCCATCGTGGATGACGATGGTCGTGTGCTCGTCTACTACGCGTCGTCGGATACCCGTCTGCACGTCGCCGAAACGAGTGTCGAGCGGTTGGTGGATTATGTGCTCCACACCCCGCATGACGGTCTGACTTCAGCGGCTTCCGTTCGAACGCGACTCGCATTGATTCGACGCAACGCTGCATACCTAGGGCGCACCCCATGACGATGACCGAAGCGATCCGTTCGCCCCATCCCGAGTTGTATCCAAAGTTTTCGAGGATCGTGACCTTGCGAAGCCTTGTGCTCGCCGCTCCGCTCGTGCTCGTCGGTTGCATCGACTCGGACGCTCCCCGCGATCCCGATGCCGATCCCTCGGAGCCGCTACCTGCACTCGACCCGTGCACCGCGACCGCGGGTTTGCAGCTCACCATGATCGAGGACTTCGAAGGCGAACAGGCGTCATACTTTTGGTCCAACGACGATGGCAGCCCCACGGCTCAGCTCGAGCCGCCCTCGTCCGCACCCGAGCCTCCCCCGGTTCCGATCGCGGGCGAGGGACTTTGCGACGGCGCGAACACGACCAAGGCTTATCGCCTTCAGGCTTCGGGTCTACGCATTTGGGGAGCATCGTTTGGCGTCGATTTTCCCGAGGAGAACGGCGTGGATGCTTCGCGCTACGACGGCATCGTGCTTTGGGTCCGTCACGGCGAGATCTCCGGTCGTTCGATGTTCCTACAGCTCAATCAGCCCACGACCGATTCGCGCTTCGGGGATTGCGTGAGTGATGCCGACATCGTCAGCGAGAACTGCGATGCCTTCGGCGCAGGCCTCGGATTGAGCTCCGAGTGGCGCTTCTTCAAGATCCCCTTCGCCGTCATGGAACAGCGGGGATTTGGCATGCCCGCCGACGATCCTCAGCTCGCTTCCATCTTCGGCTTTCAGTTCACGCTCGAACGTGGCAATTGGGATATCTGGCTCGACGACCTCGCCTGGTACAACGAGCCTTAGCGTTCCGTTGAGTCTTTATGGTTGTCGATTCGTTGGGGCCTCTGTCAACACAATAGGTCGGTCAACCGTTGTTCGGCCGGCCTAGTCCGCAGCATTGCGTTCAGCGAAGATTGGGCACCTCGTCACGCGTAATCGTATATTCGCTGGCATACGTCCGTTGGATAGCAGCGACATCGTTGTTGTTGATCTGATAGCCGGCCCACACATTGAAGAGTACCCACGGCGCAGCACCATTCGCGAACATCCGTTCGGGGTCAGGAATCGTCCCGGTCTCATGCAGTGGGATCGGGATCGCAGTTCCCACGATCGAACGCGTGGTGTCGTACATCGCAACGAACGGTTCGCCTTGATCGTACGTATCTGGACCGGCGAGATCCAGATACTCCGGCCCAGGATAGAAGGCAGCATTCGGGGACCCACTGAACGGCATGAGCCATACGAGGTTGTTCACCCCTCGGGTCGTCGTCAAGTAGTCGAACATCGTGCGCCAAAGCTGAATGAACTGTGGTCCGCTCCCCTTGGCCCACCAAAACCACCCGTTCGGTTGGATCTCGTGAAACGGAGCCCAAAGCACCGCAACATCGGCGTCTTGCATTCGCAGCAGTTCATCGGCAGCAAAGTCGAGCTTTGCGATGAACGACGTATATTCGGCTGTACCGACCGTCAACACGTTGTCGAGGTTGGAAGAACCCATCGAATTTTCATACGAATCCCCGAGTGGAGGAGCACCCATGTGGTAGCGGATCATCGGGATGCCTCCCGCGTTCCAATACGCGATCGCGCGATCCGTCGTCCCATCGGGATAGAGAAAGTCTCCGCCGAGGATCGCTGGATAAGCGCCGACGGTCGACTGATAAAACTCGATGTCCGCGGCCGGGTTGTCCCAACTCGTCTCTTGTTGGCCCGAGAGAACCCCGCTGCCATAGATGCTGTAGACGTAACACAGGAGATTTCGCGCTTGGACGGTGGCGTTGGGGTTCACCGGTTCGACCTCGCAATTTACATCGAACACCGTGTCCACCCCCGTACCATCGTTCGGTTCCGGACAACGCCCGCACGATAGATCGCAAAATCCGACCATCCAGGGTTCGTTGCATTTCCCCCAGCCCGCTTGTTCGACACACGAATAGAGGTCATCGGGAGGAATATCCGTACACACCGTGACCGACGGCCCATCAACCGTTCCGGTTCCGTGGCTTTCGCCTGCGTCGAGGGTGGACGAGCCACCGCCCAGGGACTCGGCCACCTCGGATCCCGAAATGCCAGTGGAGTCTCCGGGATTCGGACCCTCCTCCTCGGACCCGCCGCCTCCAACGACCGCGCTTGGCGGGTTGGCGCAACCAAGTGCGGCGAGGAGCAAACATGCGAAGGATCGATGGATGTTATCGTTGGGGATCCAAGACATATGGTATCGCGCTGCTTTCTTTGGTTTGCATGCCCAAGACGAATAAGGATCGCTTGGTAAGCCATGCGCAGGGTGAGATGCGAATCCCTTCGGCGGTTTCGTATCTCCCCCTGCGATCCGGTTGCAACGTTGCCGGCGTGCGGCAGATCCCTCGCTCGAACGGTGCACCGCTTTGCAGGCCCAAGTTCAGCGAACCAGGCCTGAACTCGTGGTGCGTATGTGCCGTCGAGGCTCAGGGCGCAGGAGGCAGAATCATCATGCCGCGGATGGCCTCGGCCAACTCGGTACCCAGGGTTGCGTGTTGTGCCACGTTGGGGTGTGTACCGCAGCCTTGCCCAGAGATCCCGCTGATTTGGAAGGAGTGGACTTTGTCATCCACGCCGACGAAAGACGTTTCGACCGCGGTGACCGCAGTCACGAGATCCGTGGCGAACGTGTCGGTCGCCGTCGGCCAGCCATTGCCGAGCATGGGGCTCGACATCGCGACGATCTGTGCATCGGGGTAGTAGCCGCGTAGCGAATTCACGAATTCGATATAGGCGGCCGTATAGGCAGCGACATCCAGGCTCTCCTGCGGTGGCATGCCAAGGTTGTAGACCTCACCCGGTGAGAAGTCGTTGGTCCCGAGAGCGACGACGACGATATCCGGGACGAACGCGGCGGTATCCCAGGGCGTGGAATCCATCCGTTCCACGTACATGAGGTCGTAAACCTCGGGCATCGTTCGCGCATCATATTGGGAGCTGTAGTTACGGACGAGGCCAATGCCGGAAACTGCGGTGAGATGATAATCCGCACCGAGCGCGCGCGCGGCCACGGCCGCGTACGTCATGTTCGCATTGTTGAAGGCCTGCCCCCAGCCTCCCGCCTCTCCCCATGCGTTGAGGCTACATTCCGGTGATCCATTCGCGGCCTCGACTCCGGCCCCCGCGGTGATCGAATCACCGATGAACTCGATCTTGAGCGACGGCTTGGGCGGAGGGGCAAGCAGTGTGCCCCCGACGTCGAAGCCGAGAAACGTCGTCTGGCCGATGGAGGCCTCCGTGCGTTTCGCGACGACGATCGTGTGAGGACCGGGCTCCAGCCCCGTGGCCAATGAATAGCGGGTCACGTCTCGTTCCGCGCCCAGCTTCATGACGAACTCTCCATCGAGGATGACGTCGAACAGATCGCGTTCCGTCCCCCACTTGAACTCATCGCTGAGGTGAACGGCGACCGAGTCGCCCTCGAATGTTGCGCTTACATACACTCCAGGAGCGGAAAAGCGAGGCGCTTTGGGATCGGTCCAATCGATCCGGCCCGTGTATTGGATGTTCGGATCATCCGCCTCGAACATCTGGATCGGCGCGGCGACTGGTTCTCCGCCGGTACTGGCTTCGGGCTCGGAGCCATCGCTCGTTGTTCCCGATCCTGCCGCCTCCCCGGTGGATTCTTCCCCTCCCCCAGTGGTTTCGTCACCGGCGCCAGCGTCCTCGCTCGGGGTTCCGTTTCCGCTCTCCTCGCAGGCGATCGAAAACGTCGTTGTAAGCAAGAATCCGCGAAAACAAAAGTTGATCGAACGGTTCATGAATGGCTCCGACGAGTCGTCACGGGAGTATCGTCGATACGTTCGGTATTTCCTAGTCCTCGTGCCGCGTGATCTTGTGAGGATATTAAGTAAACGTTTTTCTAGCTAGAGTTGCCGTGAAGCGCCGGGAAGAACAGCCGGTGCTTGCTCCGCTCACCGGCGCCGTTGCGGATGGGGGCGCTACGATCGTTTCGAAGCGCAGATGCGCTTGCCCAGCGTCGAGGGGCAGGTCCTGGACGGCTTCACGTCATCGACCGCAGGTCTTCACATCCGTGAGTCATGGCTGCGCTTGGCCGTTTTCGAGATCGGCGGCGATCCAATCGCTCGTGAAGATGAGCGCACGGAGGGAATGGTAGCTCGCCTTCCATTCTTCACCCATGTGATCCCCGCGCTCACCGATCGATCCATCCGGAAGGATGCCCCAATACCATTCACCCGTCTCCGCGTTTCGTTGATGAGATCCGATCCAGTCGAGTGTCCGTTCGAGGCGATCGATGTGCACAGGATCTCCGCTGAGTTTGTAGGTCCACCAGAGGCCCGGGAGTGCTTCGGCCTGGATCCACCAGACCTTTTCCGGACGATCGGGTGCACCGTCTGGAACTCCTTCCTCGAAATATCCACCGTGACGAGGGTCATAACCTTCGGTCGAGGATCGTTCGCCCAGCCGACGTGCACTTGCGGCGACATCGGGCGCGGCTTGGTCGAGAGCGGTGAGCGCGTCCATGATGAGCCACGCCGTTTCGAGGTCGTGGCCGTAGCTCACCCGTGGGGGACCGAAGGTCCGCCAATCGCGATAAAACTCCTTGTGAGCATACCCCGAGGGTTGCGCGAGCCGGTGAGCGGTCACGTCGACCATTTCTTGGAGCCGCGTGCGAACGAGCGGATCTGGATCGAGCCGATGGAGCGCGGTGAAAGCTTCGAGCAAATGGATGTGAGTGTTCGTTTCTTTGCTCGCGCCCGCGGTCAACCAACCCGGATCGTGCGTCTGATCGTATCCGCCATACTGGCCATCGTGGCTGCGTCGATCGATTGAGCGGAAACACGCGAGCGCCAACGCACGGGCTTCGGGGACATCGAAAATCCTCGCGTAGGTCGCGAGGCCAAAGATGGCAAAACTTTCTGCATAAAGTTGTTTCTTGGTCTCGACCACTTGGGTGCCCGCGCGATCGACCTTGAAGAAGAACTCGTGGTCGTCGTCGAGGTAGTGGGTGATGAGAAAACGATAGACGTCGTCGGCGAGCGCGCGAATCTCGGGCGTGGGCTCCCGTCGTTCATACCAGGTCGAAAACGTCCAGAGGTGCCGGGACTGCTGAATCAACCCCTTTTCAGCTCCAAGAACAGGTTGACCATTACGGTCGTGCATGCCATGGAATCCGCCGTACTCGGCGTCGAGGCCGTGGGTTTTCCAAAACGTCGCGACCTCCAACGCCAATGCATCGAGTCGCGATCGAGTGGCCTGCAAGCGCTCGACCGAAACCGGGTCGGCGGAGGTGCTTTGCCGGGGTTGCGAAGCGGCATCCCCGACGGGGGGCGGAAGCGAGGTGGGTGAGCGCGGTGCGTTCGTGGTGCAACCAGAAGTCAGCACCGTCGCAACGAGCAGAGGGGCAAGGCTCGGAGATGAGCGTCGACGTCCGAGCACGTGGAGGGGAAAACAGAAACTGGGCCGCATCTTCCACAATGTATCGTTGCGCGAACGTGGTCGGAATGTCGTCAGGCAAACTTCGTCGAGAGGCGCCTTTGATTTGGGCGCTTACGGCAAAGGCGCTAACTCACACGACGACATGGAGGTGTCTGCTTGGGCGCGTAACCGCGAGTCACGGCCTTCGAACAACAACCCCGTGGTAATTTTCCGTCGGCTCGACGCCGAGGCACACGGACATCGGAATCTTGCCGCGTGCATTGAGCGTAGAGCTAAATAGAAAGGAACCGATTCCAAAGTGGATCGAGTCGTCGCCCGATTCTTGTACTATCCGGACTCGGGGAGCGGAATCGGGGGGGCCGTGTCCGATTTGCCCGAGGGTCCGTTCGAAGACGTCTTGGGTGTGCCGCTCGTGAGTCGTACGTTCATCGCGCGGGTCGCTTCCGGGTCGCCCACCGGGGGTACGATCAAGATTTATGTGGATGGGTGCCAAGGGTTCACCGAGGTCGACGGCACTCTGGCGGGCGCTTGTCAGGTTGCCAACACGGGCGGTCCGCAGTCCTGGATCAACGTGGAATGTGCCGTCGACGTCAGCCCTGGAGTGCACGATCTCTGCTTGCGGTTTGTCGGACCCGGTGGCTCGCAGCAGCTCGACCTCGATGACTATACGTTCCGTTGAGCCACGATGCCCCTCCCGCAGAGTCGTGACTGCCGCGGGGTTCCCATCTTGCTTGATCGAGTGCGCCCCACAAATACTGGTACGCGGTCCAGGTGGGTCCGACTTCGCCTCCCCAGTGGCCGAACGCCCAAAGCCAAAACTTTGCCTTGTGGTTAGCCGACGCACTCGGATACCGCATCGAGGGGGTTGATCATCGATCGCGCCCAAGGCGGGCATGCTCGGTTTCATGAAGGATGTGACCGATCTTTATCGTGACCACGCTCCGAACGGCAGGCTCGCTCACAAAACCTCTCCCGCGAGACCCGCTGGAGTGCAACATCCTGCTAGTTCGTGGTCGAAGGCAACAAAAAAGCAAGAACTGGCACTTGACAACGCTCTATGTGAACGCTCACAATCTGTAATCGATTCAATCTGGCTCCAGACCCAGAGACCGTCCTACTTGGTATTCGCCTCATGAGGTTGACTATGATTTCCCGACGTGATCGCGTTTTTGCTCTGCTCGCGTCTATGGTGGCAACGTCAGCGTGCAGCTTCTACTCTGACTCAGGGTCCGACGACGTCCTCTCAGCTGGTCAAGCCGAGGGGAGCACGTCCGACGGCATCGAAGCAACTGCGGGTGTCGGCGGTTCAGGTGTTAGTGGCAGCGGTGTCAATACCAACGGCGCCTCGGGCGGACTGACGATGACCGGTGCAGCGAATGGGATGGAGAGCGACGGCGCACCCGATGGGACCGGAAGCGACGGTGCAGGTAGCTCGAGCACGGGCGGGGCGGGCACCTCCACGAATACCGAAGGGCCCTGCGACGTCCTGGCCGATGCCGGTCACGAATGCGTCGCGGCCTATAGTACCGTTCGACGTCTTCTGAGTACTTACACTGGCCCGCTCTATCAGTTGCGAGTCGGCAGTAGCGACGTCAACATCGGCGGTCAGAGGGTGACCAATCCAGACCAAGCCATCATGCCCACGAATGGGATTGGGGACGTGCCGTATCAGACGACGCCCGAGCCAGGTACATTGGTGGATGTCCCGCAGACCGCGGACGGTTTCGGCGACAGTTCGGTGTTTGCGGCGAATTGCCCGATCGGAATGATCTGCACCGTTTCCAGACTGTATGATCAATCAGGCAAGGGTAACGATCTCACGGTCGCAAAGGCTGGGCGCTCCGACGGTGGAAATTACGCTGAGCTCGACGACTTCGAGACGGTGATGAATGCCAACGCGGCCCTCACGGCCGGCGGACACGACGTCCATTCGCTTTACATGGAAAACCGACAGGGGTATCGGCTCACCGCCCCTGGCATCGACGTCCCCACCGGAACGGAAGCCGAGGGAATGTACATGCTCGCCGATGGAACTCATGCTGGCAATGCATGCTGCTGGGACTTCGGAAACGTGACTCCAAATCCGGCAGCGTACGCTGAGATGAACACTCTCTTCCTTGGCGAAGCTTACTGGGGCAACGGCAACGGTCAGCCACCGTGGTTTGGGGCGGATTTCGAGGCGGGTGTGTGGATGGGCGGTTCCGAGCCGGGTGACCCTGGCTGGGGTGGATTGAACGACGCCAATCCGAACGGTAATCCCAATAACCGATCGATGAATGGAGTGAGATTCGCGCTCGGCTTTCTCAAGACCAATAGCAATGCGCCGGACTATACTTACGCGATCAGCATGGCGGACCTGTTGCAGGACGACACGGTCGTCAAAGCCTACGAAGGCCCGTACCCGAAGGATTCACCCGCTCACCTTGGTGCGATCGTGATTGGCGTGGGCGGTGACAACAGCAACAACTCCTTTGGCACCTTCTACGAAGGAGCCGTTTATGCAGGCTACCCGGATGACGCGACCGAACTTGCGGTCATGCAGAACATCAAGGCTGTTGGGTACGGGCAGTAAACGCAGAATCAGGATTATGCCTCGATGTTTCCTGTCTTCGCTCTACCTGAGTCCAGGTATCGTCGTCTGGGGACTCGTGGCTTGCACACCGTATCAGGAGTTTTTTCCTGGCGAAACCGCCGCTGGGGCCACCAGCGGTGGCGCTGATGAGTCCAGCGGCGCCGAGGAGCCTAGTTCTGGGGGGATTGAGGGTGGCGAAAGCACTGGTCGTGAGGGTACCGGCGCGACCGCCAGTGGCGTTGATATGGGCACAAGTGGTGACATGGGCACGGGCGGACGTGTCGATCCACCTGAGCCGTCTTGTGAAGACGTAACCGCTTGTGGGGGAGACGTGCTCGGGGTGTGGTTTGCAGTGGCGTCATGCCTGCCGGTCACGGGCACCGCCGACTTGGCACCGTTCGGAATCGGTTGCAGCGAGGGAGACTTGTCGGGTGAGCTCGAAGTGAGCGGAAACTGGACGGTGGCGGAGGACGGTACGATTTCGGACAACACGACCACGATCGGTGAGATCGAGATCAAGTTGGGCTCGGAGTGTCGCAACGTATCCGGCACCACGGTCAACTGCGGTGACGTGGCGGGTCCTTTGAGCTCCATCGGTTTTACCGAACTCGACTGCGTCGACGCGGTCGACGGATCCGGCGGTTGTGATTGTTCCGGGACGGTCAACCAAATGGGTGGTGCGGGTTACGTCACTTTCGACGCGACGACGGACGGTATCTACGAAGTCATGGACAATGTCATCACGACCATCAACCTGATCAGTGTGGACTACGCCTACTGCATCGACGGCGAGTTCATGCACGTCACTCCAACGACCGCCCCGGAATACCTGGGCACGACCAACGGTACGATTGTGTTTCAAAAGCAACCGTAGGGGAAACGGCGTTGAGGAGGGATACCATCAAGCGCCAACGACGGGTCCAGCGTTTCACCGTACTCGGTGCAATAGCCCTGAGTCCCGCAAAAGTGGCCTGGTTCGTGGTCCTTGGAGGTTGCGCCGCGGCGACCGAACACGCGCCAACGGTGGCGGATCAACCGCTGAATCAAGTGTCGTCGCCGGATAGGACCCCCGACCCAGCTGGGTCTAGCACGATCACCGAGGAGATCTACGGTGAGCACAATGGTGACGTGGTCAAGCTGTATACGCTCACCAACGAAAACCGGTTGGTGCTCAAAGTCATCAACTACGGAGCGATCATCACCGAATTTCATGTACCCGATGCCAAGGGCGAGCTTGCCGATATCGTTCTCGGCTATGACAGCCTCGGAGACTACGTCAAGGAAACGCCGTACTTCGGTGCAACGATCGGTCGTGTAGCAAATCGGATAAAAAATGCCGCATTCGAGCTCGCTGGCAAGAAGTACAAGTTGGCCGCCAACGACGGGCCCAACTTTTTGCACGGTGGGAACACGGGCTGGGACAAAGTCGTCTGGGAAGCCCACGGCAAAGCGACCAGTCAGGGGCCGCAGATCATCTTCGCTTATACATCGCCAGACGGTGAGGAAGGCTTTCCGGGGACGGTCCAAGCCACGACCACCTACAGCCTAACCAATCAGAACGAACTCGTGGTCGAAATGCGTGCAACGACGGACAAGACGACCCTCGTCAATATGGCACACCACAGTTACTGGAACTTGGGGGGTCACAGTTCCGGCACCATCAAGGATCATGTGCTCATCCTGCTGGCCGATACCTACACTCCAGCCATAGGGCTGGTACCGGACGGCAGCGTCAAGCCGGTCGAGAAGACTCCCTTCGACTTTGCGGAGCCCAAACTCGTCGGTAGAGATCTCGAGGCGGCGGGTGGTGACCCGGTGGGCTTCGACCACAATTGGATCATCAACGGTGACCCTCACCAGATGCGTCCCATCGCTCGACTGAAACATCCCCCCTCGGGCAGGGTGATGAGCCTCAGTGCCAATCAGCCGGCCCTTCAATTCTATTCTGGAAACTTTCTCGACGGCTCTTTGATCGGAAAAGGTGGGACCACCTACGTTCAATACTCAGGGCTATGTCTCGAGAGTCAAAAGATCCCCAATTCGATTAACGTTCCGCAGTGGCGAGACGAGGTCATCCTGAAACCCGGGGAGGAATACGTTCACAGGATGGTCCACACGTTCACAACGGAGTGAGCGTTCGACACCATGAGCCATCTCGAACTCGATGAAATCCGTTTTCCGCAGATTGCTGCTGAACCATATTTCGTGCTCAGCAGCGTTCGTGTTGCCACATTCTCCGCCGATCCCCGCCGCGAAGCAGCTCCGTTCAACCGCTTTTGTGAAACGCTCAAAGCAAGGTGACGTCGCGATGACCCAGCGTCCCAGTCGTTTCGTACCCTTATCCATCTTCGTTCTCGCAGCCATGAGCGTCGCAGCCGCGGCGTGCGGAGAATACCCGGTGGCAAGCCTCGAGGATCGCGCGGCCGCCAGCGACGACTTGCCTGGGTCGGGTGGTTCGGGCCCCGGTGGTTCGGGCCCCGGTGGTTCGGGCCCCGGTAGTTCGGGGCCTGCTGGTTCCGGCACGGACGGTAGCCTTCCCATCGGCGATGCCCCGCTACCTTGTGAAGTGCTCGGCAATGCTGGTCACGAATGTGTGTCAGCGCACAGCTCTGTTCGCCTTCTCGTCCCCGACTACCAAGGTCCTCTCTACCAATTGGCGAAGGGGGGGGAGATCCAAGATATTGGAACAGTGGATGGTTACGCCGATGCTGCGACGCACGACGAGTTCTGTGGACGCACGGGATGCACCATCAAAATACTCTACGATCAATCCGGGCGCGGAAACCACCTGACGGTCGCACCCCCTGGCAGCGCCAAACCCACACCAGGAAACCCCGTCAACGCGAACGCTTTGCCGGTCTCGATCAATGGCCGATCGGTGTACGGGATGCTGTTTCGACCGGGCCAGGGCTACCGCGCGGCCTGCAATGACTGCGAGTACCCAGAAGTGTTTCCGTCCGGAGTTCCCGTTGGCGATGAACCACAAACCCAATACATGGTCACGAGCCAGCACGATCTCATGGATGGCTGCTGTTTCGACTATGGCAATGCAGAAGTCACGGCGAACAACGACGGGAACGGTACCATGGAAACGGTGTACTTCGGGTTTGGAGTGATCTGGGGCACCGGAAGCGGTGATGGACCGTGGGTGATGGCCGACATGGAAAATGGGTTGTATCCCGGCTGGGAGAACGGATCGGACAGGAACATCTCCACCAACACCCCTCTGAAACACGACTTCGTGACCGCTGTGGTCGTTGGTGATACGGCCGACAAGAACAACGGAAATGGGCGCTTTGCCCTCTATGGTGGGGACGCGACCAAGCCCGAGATCAAAGAGATGTACGACGGAGTCCGCCCCGAAAAGCCTGGCTATGTGCCCATGCAGAAACAGGGGTCGGTGATCCTCGGCATCGGAGGCGACAACAGTGATGGCGATGGTGGTCGATTCTACGAGGGGGTGATCGCTCTGGGTGCAGCAACGCCTGGGGTCGTCGACGCACTGTCGGCCGCGATTGCTCGGGTTGGTTATGGGCAGTGAGCAAATAGCCCCTCATTGCCGTTGACAAGCTATATGTTAGCGTTCACAGTCGGTCGTCGGCACGTCACGCAACGCAGCACCGGCCGGCCACAAGCTCATTTGCTGCGCGTCGCGATCTCGATCCGAGAACCCAAGCCATGCTGCGACAACTCCAAGCATTGCTCGCGTTAGGAGCGTCGGCCTTCGCTGTCCCAGCCGCAGCCCAGGAACCCATCGACGATGACTCTTCCGATTCGGCGTACGAACCTGCGGACGACGAATCCAAGGAGGAGAACCCCGGAGCGGAGAACCCCGGAGCGGAGAACCCCGGAGCGGAGAACCCCAAGGAAACGGGCCCACCGGAAGTTCCGGCGGGTTCGAGCGACGAGGCCTCCCACGAGGTGGGAGCGTCCTTCGGGAAGTGGAAGATCGGCATCGGCGGTTATTTCCGCGCGCCGATGGCTTTCGCAATCAGCAACCGACCCGGTCCCGACGATTTGACCGGTAGACCCGAACGGCAGATCTCGTTTGGGCCGAATCGTACCGTCGACGCGAACTACTTCAGTTTCGCCTATACCCGCCTACAAGAACAAGACTGGGTGGAACTGTTCATTCGCGCGAAACGCAACCACGTCGAAGCCACCATCGGTTGGATGGGATATTGGTACGCCTCGGCAGGCTTTCGGAATCCCGACGCAGCGTGGGTCCCTGGCATCGCTTACCTTACGCTCGACACGGACTTCAAAGTCGGCCGCGTCAAACCCAACATTGCGCTTTCCGCGGGGGCCTGGTGGCCCCACTTCGGTCGATTCGCCAAATACGATACATTCACACTGGGGCAGTTTCGTCATCTCGGCGGGCAATTGAAGCTGGCGGTCCCCTTCGGCGACAAGTCCAATATCACGCTCTGGCAAGGGGTCGGCACAGGCCGCGACGGTAGCTTCGCCTATCTTGCGCCGCCCTTTTACAATACCAGGGTGGGCTTGAACCTGCTTTATTACGCTCACCTGGGGTTCAAATTCAAAGATTGGGTCGAAGCAGGAATTCACTACAATACACAGTGGACGCGAGATCCCAATTTACTAGATCAGACCGGTGAATATAAAACGTATACCAGAGCCAAAGACGCGGGGTTGATGACGATTGGCGGTGAAGTCACGGTGCGAGCGCCGTATGCCGGCAGTCTCTGGGTGTCACCCTCCTATATCGTCATCAAAAACGGTTGGGCGCTCGGATCGGCGGGGATCGAAGCCGTGCATGGATTGTCTCCCGCGGGGTTGGCAGTCAACTATTTGAGTTGGAGCGGGAGCCCCGCGGACAGCACCGGAAGCGGCAATTTGTTCAACCTGGGATTCCTTTACGAAAACAAGCTCTCGAACGTGCTGAAGAAACCCGCCGGTGGCAACCACGAGTTGACATTGAACCTCTTCGGCCTGCTGGTGGACGCCGTGCTCGACCGGCCCGACGGGTCGCAGGTTACACAAAACAAGCTCACCCAATTCAAGTGGGGCGCCGACGTCGAGTACAACCCCGTGAGGTGGTTCGGACTCATGGCGCGCTGGGATCAAGTCAACTACGACCTTCATAATCCCGGCTACGTGTTCTCTGCCATTACGGCTCGGCTTTCGTTCTATACGCACTACCTCTCCGGCGAACGCATCTACATCCAGTATTCCCGCTACCAGTACGGCGACCACATGACCTTGGCCGGTACCTGGCCGTGGGGCGTGCCGCTCGTGGCCGGATCCGACATTATCCAAGACTCCGTGTACGTGAATTCGAAGCCCGACATGGACGTCATCAAGTTGCAAGCCGACATCCGCTTCTGAACGTCATCGCACGATGTGCCAGCCCCGCTTCGCCAGTCACTTGGGTGTGGCGCCGCTGGATTCGCGCACCACGAGCTCGGGGGGCACGATCGCGCGCGTCGGTTGTTCTCCTTCGATCCGCGCCAACAAGATGTGTAGGCATCGCCTGCCCAATTCGGCAAAGTCTTGCCGGATGGTCGTCAGAGGGGGGGTGAAGTAGGCCGCTTCCGGAATGTTGTCGAACCCTACGACGCTGATGTCTTTGGGGACCTCCCGTCGCGCCTCATGCAACCTGCGAAGCAAACCCAGCGCCATCTGGTCGTTGCCCACGAACACCGCTGTCAACCCAAGGTTCTTCAATAGGGTTTCGCCCAACTCGTACCCCGAGCGCGGCGTCCAGTCGCCGCGCAGCAGAGCCGGGACGGGGGCATTGGCCTCTTCGAGGGCCGTTCTCCAACCAAAGATGCGCTCCTCGGCGTCTTGCCAGTCGACGGGACCCGCCAAGTGCCACACGGTCTCGTGACCGAGACGGAGAAGATGTTTCGTGGCGGCCACTGCACCCGCTCGCTGGTCCACGCTCGCTGTGGGAATGGGCGAGTTTTGGCCCGCTTCTACGGCGACTGTAGGAAAGTCCGATCTCACGTGCCGCAACGCATCCACACCTGCTCGGTGGGGTGCGATGATGGCCACGCCGTCCACTCCCTGATCGCGCAGTCGCTCGATGGCGTTCAGCACCGTGGCACGGTTGAGCGAGCGGAGGCTGGACACGCTCACCGCATAACCAGCATCGTGCGCGGCCTCCTCGATGCCGGATACGGTAGACGCGGGTCCGTATTGCGTCGTGTCTGAGGCGACCACTCCCAGAGTCTTGGAGCGCCCGGTGACAAGGGCCCGAGCCATCGAGTTGGGGCGGTAGTCGAGCTGACGTATTGCCGCGAGCACGCGGTCGCGCGTTTCTCCGCGAACATTCGGACTATCGTGGAGGACGCGAGAGACGGTCTGATGCGAGACCCCGGCCAGTCGCGCCACTTCCGTCATCACGACGGGACGGCGCTTTTCAGATCCAGACACGCGAGTGGGCATACTACAGATTTGCCCCCCCCAGCCTTGACAGATCATATGTTAGCGTTCACAATCCGCGGATTGTTGGGCTGCGGCGGTCGCTGAGCCTCACTTTGGGAGCATGCAATGATTGGAAGCACGCAATGGTGAGCGCGGCCGAGCGCACGATGCGCGAACCGACGTCACGCCCCTCCGGGGCTGAAGTCTGGTTCCTCACGGGCAGCCAACACCTTTACGGTGACGAGACCCTCCAACAAGTCGCGGATCACTCGCAGCGGATCGTCGCAAGCCTCGATGCGTCCGGAAAGCTTCCCGTCAGGGTGGTGTACAAGCCGGTGCTGACCGAGCCCGATGCCATTCGTGAGGTGTGTTTGGCGGCCAACGTCGCGCCCGCGTGCGTGGGGCTCATCACCTGGATGCACACGTTCTCGCCGGCCAAGATGTGGATCGGCGGGCTGACGCGCCTACAAAAGCCGCTCGCTCATCTACACACGCAGTTCAACCGTGAGCTGCCGTGGGGTGAGATCGACATGGACTTCATGAATCTGAACCAGTCGGCTCACGGCGACCGCGAATACGGCTTCATCGGTGCGCGACTGCGGATGAACCGGAAGATCGTGGTCGGTCACTTTCAAGACCCGGACGTCGTACAGGAGCTCGCTGGCTGGGTCCGCAGCGCGTTGGCCATGGACGAATCACGCCGACTGAAGATCGCACGATTCGGCGGCATGAACATGCGGGACGTCGCGGTCACGGGTGGTGATCGCGTCGAGGCCGAGATCAAGCTCGGATGGTCGATCAATGGTTACGGCGTTGGCGATCTGGTGGGCCCGATCGCCGAGGTCGCGGACGCCGAGGTGAATCGTCTCTTGGAGGAGTACGAGGACAGCTACACCATCGCGGCTCCGCTTGCAGAGGGCGGCGAGTTTCGCGAGAACTTACGCTACGCGGCGAAGCAAGAAATCGCGATGCGAACCTTCTTGGAAGAGGGTGGGTTCGGGGCGTTTACAACCACGTTCGAGGACCTCCACGGGCTCAAACAACTTCCCGGCTTTGCCTGCCAACGCTTGATGGCCGAGGGGTATGGCTTTGGAGCAGAGGGAGATTGGAAAACCGCAGCGCTCGTCCGTCTGGGCAAGATGATGACGGCAGACTGTGCCGGTGGTGTGTCGTTCATCGAGGACTACACGTATCATCTGGTGAAAGGGCAGGAGCGGATCCTTGGGGCGCACATGATTGAGGTCTGCCCCTCGATCGCGAACGACAAACCAGCGCTTCAAGTGCATCCGCTCGAGATCGGTGGCAAGTCGCATCCTCCTCGGCTGGTGTTCGACGCCCGCCCCGGCCCAGCCGTGAACGCAACGCTCGTGGACATGGGCGGGCGCATGAGGTTGATCATCGCTGAACTCGACGTCGTCACTTCCGAGCACGCGATGCCAAGCCTACCCACGGCGCGTGCTCTGTGGATTCCGCGACCCGATTTCAAGCGTGGTGTCCAAGGATGGATCGAGTCGGGTGGTGGGCATCATTCGGCCTTTTGCCAAGCCGTGACGGCCGCAGAGTGGGAAGACTTTGGCAGGATGGCTGGGCTCGAGGTCATTCGACTGGGTGCGGACCTCGACCTACGAACGCTCCGCAACGAGCTTCGCTGGAACGACGTCGCTTTCAAGATTGGGCAGTGACGAACATGTCGTCGGCGTATCGCGAGCTGAAGGAACGAGCCTGGACCGCCAACCACGAGATCCCCAAGCGCGGTCTCGCCATCTACACGTTCGGCAACGTCTCGGTATTGGACGCGGACCGTGGATTCATCGCGATCAAACCGAGCGGCGTGCCGTATGAGGAACTCGAGGTTGGTGACATGGTCGTCATCGACCTCGAAGGGAAAACTGTCGAGGGCAGGCTCCGACCTTCTTCCGACACTCCGACGCACCTCGTGCTGTACCGAAACTTTCGGGGCATTTCCGGGGTGGTGCATACGCACTCGACCTATGCCACAGGCTGGGCTCAGGCACGCATGCCCATTCCCATCTATGGAACTACCCACGCCGACCATCTTGCGGAGGACGTACCCTGCACTGCGGTCATGTCCGACGAGGCGGTCGAACACGACTACGAATTGGCAACGGGAAACCAGATCCTCGAGTGCTTCAAGAACCGCGACCCCCTGCGCACGCCCATGGTGTTGGTGGCCGGTCACGCTCCCTTCACTTGGGGAACGACTCCTGAGCAAGCGGTGTACCACGCGGCCGTATTGGAGGAGCTGGCCAGGATGGCCTTCGTGACGTGGACGCTCGCTCCCTCGGCGGCCCGGCTACCTGGTTGCCTGATTCGCAAGCACTTCGAGCGCAAACACGGCAAGAACGCCTATTACGGACAGAAGTGAACGCAGACGCGAAGGACCCGACCGGGTGCTTATTCAGGCGAGGACGGGATCCAGCGAGGGCGGCATTCGAACACAGACGGGCGTAGCGATGTGAACGAGCATCACGGTAACACGGCAGAACTCATCCGGTCGGGGAAAGTCATTCTCGGCATCGAGTTTGGCTCCACACGTATCAAGGCCTCCCTCATCGCAGTCGACGCCACCCCTTTGGCTTCGGGCTCTCACGCTTGGGAAAATCGGCTCGAGGACGGAGTGTGGACATACGCCATGGCGGATGTATGGGAAGGGTTGGCCGCTTGCTACGCCTCCCTCAAAATGGACGTTCGAACGCGCTATTCCGTCGAGCTGTCGAGGCTGGCCGGGTTGGGTTTGAGCGGCATGATGCATGGATACGTGGCGCTCGATCGCGACGGGAACCTGCTCGTTCCGTTTCGCACTTGGAGAAACAACATCACGCGGGAGGCTTGTGCCGAACTCACCGCAATCCTCGATTTTGGGGTACCGCAGCGCTGGTCCATCGCCCACCTCTACCAATCGATTCTCGAGTCCCAGCCTCACCTGACGCAGATCTCGCGGCTCACCACCTTGGCGGGTTACGTTCACTATCAGCTCACGGGGGAGTACAGCATGGGGGTGGGAGAAGCATCTGGCATGTTTCCCATCGATCCATGCACCATCGATTGGGACCAGGCACGATTGGATAGATTCGACACCCTCGTCGCACCCCGGAAGCTGGGCTTCACATTGCGGGATCTCCTGCCCAAAGTGCTTCCCGCGGGCACTCGCGCCGGTACGCTGAGCGCGGCAGGGGCCAAGTTGATCGACCGAGAGGGCCACTTGCCGCAAGGCATCGCGCTGTGCCCCCCGGAGGGCGACGCGGGCACAGGTATGGTCGCGACCAACGCGGTACGCCCTCGCTCGGGAAATGTGTCGGCGGGGACGTCCGTGTTTGCCATGGTGGTGCTGGAAAAAAGCCTGTTCCACATCCACGAGGAGATCGACATCGTGGCCACGCCCGACGGCAAGCCGGTGGCCATGGCCCACGCCAACAACGGGTCTTCCGACCTCGACGCCTGGATGGCGCTGTTTGGGCAGGTCGCTGAATCGTTGGGTGCCGACGCCAAGGTGGAGCGACTGTACGAAACACTCCTGCCGCTCGCTTTGCGAGGAGACCCCGACGCGGGCGGTCTTTTGTCCATCAACTACGTGTCCGGCGAGCACGTCACCGGTTTCAGCGAGGGGCGGCCTCTGTTCGTGAGAAATCAGAACAGCAAGTTCACTCTTGCCAATTTCATGCGTGCCATGGTCTTCGCTTCGCTTTGCGCAGTGCGAATGGGGATGAACACTTTGACCGAAAAGGAGGGCGTCGTCATCGACGAGATCTGCGGACACGGTGGCTTCTTCAAGGGCGGTGAGACGGGGCAGCGCATGATGGCGGCGGCACTCGGTGTGCCCGTGAGCATCCCACGGACGGCCGGAGAGGGCGGGGCGTGGGGCATGGCGGTGCTCGCCGCATTCATGCTGCGTGAAGATGTGACGGAGAGCCTTCCAGATTACCTCGACGGACGCATTGCTCAAAGTATCGGCAGGCCCATCGCTCCTGATCCGCAGGACGTGAAGGGGTTCGCCGAGTTCTTCGAACGCCACAAGCAGGGGCTCGTCATCGAACGCGAGGCCGTGAAGGCCCTACGGTAGAGCTCGTGATCCGAACGGCCCATCACGTCCTCGTCGCGCTCGTCGTCGGCTTCGCTTGCTCCCCGGCCAGTGCGCAGACGGAATCGTCAGTGACCATTCACGTCGACGCGAACGCAACCGGGACCCCGCTCGAAGCGGTATGGCCGTACTTTGGCTACGACGAAGCGAACTACACGACCACGCAAGAGGCAAAGGTATTGCTGCGCACTCTGGCGACCATACACCCGACTCCAGTACGGGTGCGCACTCATTTCTTGTTCAACACAGGCGATGGGACGCCGGCGCTCAAGTGGGGCTCGACCAACCTGTACACCGAGGACGAGAATGGCGCTCCGGTCTACGACTACACTATCGTCGATCAGATCATGGACGCGACGATCCAGGCGGGGACCTACCCGCTCTTCGAGATCGGGTTCATGCCTCGGGCACTTTCGGCCCATCCCGACCCCTACGAAAACACCAGCCCCTATGTGCTCGACGGGGGCTCGTTTTACCCTCCGACGGATTACGAGAAGTGGGCAGGGCTCGTCGCCGCTTGGGCCGAGCACGCAGGACAACGCTACGACGGCTCCCAGACCCACTGGGTGTGGGAACTTTGGAACGAGCCGGACATTGGTTACTTTCAAGGGACGGTCGACGAGTACGCTCGCCTTTACGATTACACAGAGGCGGCGCTCCATGACGTGCTCCCCGATGCGCCGTTGGGTGGTCCCGCCGTCGCGAGACCGGGCGAAGCGTTTCTGACCGAGTTCTTGGAACACTGTGCCACGGGTACGAACGCGGTCACCGGGGCGACGGGCACTCGCCTCGACAGGGTGAGTTTTCACGCCAAGGGCGGCGTAACCCTCGTCGACGGCCACGTGCAGATGGATTTGGGCAACCAACTACGTCTGCACCGTACGGGATTCGAGGCCGTCGCGGCGTCCGAGCAGTTCGCGAACACTCCCATCCTCATCACTGAAGCGGATCCGGATGGCTGTGCCGCGTGTCCGTCGAGTACCGCCCGTCATCTTGCCTATCGCAACTCACCGGCCTACGGAGCCTACGAGGTGGCCATGATGAAGCGCTCCCTCGACCTCGCCGAGCAGATGGGTGTCGACCTCGACGGGGTGCTGACGTGGGCGTTCACCTTCCCGGGCACGCCGTACTTCGCGGGCTACCGCGCACTCGCAACCAACGGCATCCACCTTCCCGTGCTCAACGCGTTCAAGCTGCTCGCCCGCATGAGTGGCGAACGTCTTCCGGTCACGAGCAGCGGCGCAATGTCCCTGGACACGCTGTTGGAAAACGGCGTGCGCGATGAGCCCGACATCGACGCTCTGGCCAGCAGGGATGGTGAGCGGATCAACATCCTCGTTTGGAACTATCACGATGATCTCGTGGACGCGGAGCCCGCGAAGATCACACTCGACGTTTCCGTTCCGCCCCCTTTCGCAGCAGGCGCGATCGTGAAACACCAGCGTGTTGACCACGCCCACGGTGATGCCTTTACAGTCTGGCAGTCGCAAGGCAGCCCCGCGTCGCCTTCTGGCGCACAATTCGAGGCGCTTCACGAGGCCATGGACGCCCTGGAGTTTTCCCCGCAGACGTTGCTCAGCGCGAAGAACGGGGCGGTGACGCTGTCATTCGCTCTACCACGCTTCGGGGTCTCGCTGGTCACCCTGACGCCTGCTGCTCGGAACGAACCTTCGCCCAACGACGCTGTCGGCTGCTCGTACCGGGTGGCCCGTCGAGAGCAAACACCACCCATCACTCTGCTTCTCGTGCTCGCCTTGCTTGCCATTGCGCTCACCCGTCGACGGTACCGAGGCTCCCCCCCATGCCACAGGGGAGTGGCAGGGCCCACGGGGTGATAAATCACAGGACTATTGGGCAGTATTGACATGCAAACCATCGACTGGCTCGTCGTCGCCGCTTACTTTGCCCTGCTCATTTTCATCGTTTGGAAGTCCTCCCGGCCTCACAATACCTCCGCGGACTACTTCTTGGCGGGTCGAGACATCGGTTGGTTCGTCGTCGGTTGCTCGCTGCTCGCTTCCAACATCGGCTCGGAACACATCGTCGGCCTGGCCGGCAACGGTGCAACGAGCGGTATGGCGATGGCTCATTGGGAGTTGCAGGCGTGGGTCGTGCTGCTGCTCGGTTGGGTGTTCGTGCCGTTTTACTATGGCTCCGGCGTCTTCACGATGCCCGAGTTCTTGGAGCGACGGTTCAACTCCCAAACGAGGCTCGTGCTGTCGTGCGTTTCACTCCTGGCCTATGTGTTGACCAAAGTCTCGGTCACCGTCTTCGCGGGTGCTTTGGTGTTTCAGGCGTTGCTACCGGACACCTTTGGAACTCCAGAAAACGCGTTCTTGGTGGGTGCTATCACCACGGTTGTGCTGACGGGCATTTACACCGTATTGGGTGGCTTTCGAGCCGTCGTCTATACCGAGGTTGCCCAGACCGGCCTTCTGCTGTTCGGGTCGATTCTCATCACCATCTTCGGATTGGCCGAACTGGGGGGCTGGGGGGAGCTCAAGGCCATCATCGCCCCGAGGGCGGCCTCGTTCGCGTTGTGGCGACCCCTGAATGATCCCGACTTTCCCTGGTTGGGTGTGATGATCGCCTCGCCGATCATCGGCATTTGGTATTGGTGCACCGATCAATACATCGTGCAGCGAACGCTCGCCGCGAAGAGCCTCACCGATGCGCGACGGGGCGCCATCTTTGGCGCATTTCTAAAGGTCTTACCCGTCTTCATCTTCTTGATTCCAGGCATGATCGGTTACGCACTGCATCAGCGTGGTTTCATCGTCATTCCATCCGACGCACAAGGAAACGTCAATGGAGACATGGTATTCCCGACGATGGTCGCGTCGCTTTTGCCCGCGGGGCTGCGAGGGATCGTCGTGGCCGGCGTACTGTCGGCATTGATGAGCTCACTCGCGTCCTTGTTCAACTCGAGTGCAACGCTCTTCACGGTCGACATCTACGAGAAGCTCGATCCGGGCGCGTCGGAACAACGCCTCGTCTTCGTGGGTCGCGTGGCCACGATCATCATCGTCGTCCTAGGTCTCGTCTGGATCCCGGTGATGAAGTACATCTCGGGTGGCGGCCTTTATCAGTACTTGCAGAGCGTGCAGGGGTATTTGGCACCCCCGATCACGGCGGTGTTTCTCCTCGGCTTGTTCTTCAAGCGCATCAATTCGCGGGGAGCGCTCTGGGGACTCAGCCTCGGCTTCATCCTCGGTATGGCCAAACTCACCGCTCAGGGGCTTTCGGGCGCTGGCATCATTGCGAGCGGCGGGTTCCTTGCTGCAGTCGCGAATTTGAACTTCTTGTACGCTTCGGGTTGGCTCTTTGTGATGAGCATCCTCGTCATCGTGGGCGCATCCTTGACCGCTCCCCCGCAGCCGGTCGAGGAAATAGCCGGGTTGACGTATGGCGGCTTCACACCGCAAGCGGAAGAGGAGAAGCGACAGAGCTGGGGCACGGCAGATATCGCCGCGAGTGTCGGTGTCATGGGACTCGTGGTCGGCGTTTATTTATACTTCAGTTTTTGGATGTAGATACGGCACGAACTTTCGGTTCGAGACACTAGCCCCCCATCGAAACGAAACTGACTTCATCGAGCTGTAGCTCGAACGTTCCGGGTTGCTCGTTGAGCCACTGGAGCAGATTGACCTCGTTCGGTTGGAGGTCCGCGGGGGTTCCCCATCCGGCTTGATCGAGTGCGCCCCACAAATATTGGTAGGCGGTCCAGGTGGGTCCGAGGGTAAAGTCGGCGCCAAAGTGGTCATCGCAACCGCTCACACAGGTGCCGCCCGACCCGAGGTCGACGGTGTCACTGGTGGAGACCATGAACCGCCATTGCCCGCTCCCGCGTGCCCAGAACTGGATACCATCGTACTCTGATGCGTTATACGGGCAAACGGATCCTGCCGTCGAGTTCAGGCGAACCCCGATGGCTGCCCCCCATCCCGTGAAGCCGTCGATGGTGGTCCCGCCCGCGACGTCACTGCCTTCGGCACCGCCATCGAAGAACACGAGCCCGTTCGGCTGTGTTCCGGTCGTATCGTTACTCGAGTACCAAAGGCCTTTGCGGCCATCGATGGCCGGGAGTCCGATCGAACGATCTTCGAAGTCATCGATGAGCGGATTCTCGCTGAGCGCGGGAGATGGATCACACCCAGGCGGGGGTGGCTCGGACGTTCCGGTGCTTTCTACTTCTATTCCGGTGCTTTCTGCTTCCGTGTCAGCACTTGTCGACCCACTTCCCGTCTCCGGTACACAAGCTTGGGTGGCGCAAATGTCATCACTCGCACCTTCGTCCATGGTGACCAAGCCGGTCCCCGTCGAACTCGGGTCGCTATCCATCGAGGTCCCCTGCGCGACTTCTGCCAGTCTACATTTTCCGTCGTCACAAACTCCGGCGCCTTGCACGAACTCGCACTGGCTATCCAAATCACATGGGCGGCCTTCTTCGAGGTCCAGGATGAAACTACACCCCGAAGTGGCTCCCAGAATCGCCCCGAGGACGACCTTCCAACTTCTCCGAGGATCGGATTTCATCTGCACGCGAGCGTCTTCTGGAACCATCGACCCCTCGAGTTGAGTACTTTTTCGGAAAACCGGACGAGCGTCGTTGTGGCGTCGTCGCAGAGGCCGGGTTCGCCGCCCGGAATGGAACCTTCGTTTTTCTCGCGTGAGGTCGGCGGGATCGACTGGATGCAGATCAAGTTCGTAGACATCTCATCTCAGAATCGACCGGTCCATCCGAAACCGACGGAAGTCGGACCGACGCTCGGGACCCACGACACCGCCCGTTGTTTTTTCGCGTTCACCACGTGAACCGAAACGAGGACGATGCCGACGACCGCGATCGCCCCACCTGCCAAAAGTAGGCCATCGGCCGCGCGGGCAAGAGTCCGGGCGGAGTCGCGGAGCTGATCTTCGGCGTCGACGTACTCTTGATCGTCGGCCGCGGACGCTCGGGCTGCCGCAACGCCTCCGAGTGCACCGCCGGTCGCGAGAGCGGCAGCCCCGACGCCCAGGAACACTGCGCCCGAGATGAGTTTCGGGGATCGCTTGCGTTGTTTGTGGTCTGAGCCGTCGGGTTCGGGGTGTTGAGAACCGACCTCTCGACTCACCGGTGTCACTGGCGTTGGAGTCGGGTCAGGCCCGTCGTCGACTGGAGTCGGCTCGCCATCGGGTGTACTCACGTTCGCGAGGATCGAACGCAGCTTCGCGGCGCGTTGCGCTGCGAACTCGCGGGTATCGATGTCCACGCCCGGCCATGTCACGAAGAGCTCGTACTGGGCGATGGCCAGTTGGAGGTGGCCAAGTTCTTCATGGATCCGGCCGATGTTGAAGACGAGGTTCGGTCTTTGGTCGAGAGCGAATGCTCGCTCCAACAGGTCGAGCGCACGGCGCAATTCGCCAGCCTCGAACGCAGCCACCCCTTCTTCGGCCAATGACTCCGCCAGGCTCACCTCGTCCGGTGTCGGAGGTTCGTCCACCGATCCGGGTTCGCCGCTCCTGGGCGGAAGCGAGAGCGCTGCGGTGTCGATCTCGATCGTCGCGGGGCCCGATTCGGGTACGGGTTCCCCCCCCGACGGTGTTTGGGCCATCGCGGCTACGAGCCAACCCATTGCTTTGAGGCTGCCGTTCATCATTCTCGCCTGCAAACCATCCATTCTACGCCGAGTGGAATCAAGACACCAGTTCGGGTCTTCCGTGACGCTCTGCAGCATTCCCGGATTCGACGCGATGTCGCCGTACGACGTAGACAGAGGGAAAGGACGCTCGATTTCCATGATTGTGAAATCTTTCGGCGGTGATGTCCGATCAAAGCAGCCTGCTCCAATAGCGCCTCATTCGTCCCGGAAGCGACCATGGTTGGCGAGTTCCCTGGTTCCGAAACGAACACCCTCGAGCCGCGTCGTCGGTCCCCCGCTACGTCCTGCTCAATCTACGTGCGTCCTCGGCCGACATCGGAGGGGAGCGTGTGGAGCAACGCAAACCGATGACGCGATTCCGTACGTGCATCGCGGCCATCCTGGGATTCTCGGCCTGTGTCCCGGACTTCGTCATCGGTGGTCCGGGTGAAGCGGCGACGCCGGTGGACTGCGAACCGAGCCATCGCCAATTCGCCGGGAATGCACCGCTGCGTCGACTGACGCGCTTCGAATACAATCAAACGATCCGCGATTTGTTCGGAGACGACACGTCGCCGGCCAATGCACTCCCAAGCGAGGAGATCGGCAATGGGTTCGGCAACGACGCAGAGTCCCAAGTGGTTTCGAGCCTGCTCGCCGAGCAGTATGCAATCGTGGCCGAAGGTATTGCGACTCGAGTTACGGCTTCGCCCGAAGCGCTCGCACGTTTATCGTCGTGTGCCCCACAAATTGTCGAAGGCACCGATCCGGCGGTCGAACGCGAGTGCGCCGATCGGGTCCTCGCCATACTGGCGCGACGGGCCTACCGTCGTCCGGTCGAAGTTGCAGAGGTGGACGCACTCATCGACCTCCAACGCACCCTTCGCGAAGGGGCCACGTTTCGTTCGAGCATCGCCGCCACCATCGAAGCGGTCCTTCAATCTCCGGATTTTCTTTACCGCGTCGAACGGGGTTTCGTGGATTCCGACGGACGTCGTCGCCCGAACGGATACGAAATGGCGAGTCGCCTGTCCTACCTGCTCTGGGGGAGCATGCCTGACGATGATTTGTTCGCGGCGGCCGAATCGGGCGAGCTCGTGAACCACGAGGGCATCCTGGCCCACGCCGAACGTATGTTCGATGATCCACGGTCGCGTGTGGTCACCCGATTCTTTTTCGACAACCTGCTGCCCATTGGCGGCTTGGCCGAGCTCGAGCGGAGCGAGGACCGGTTTCCGACGTATTCGGCCGAAGTCGGGGCATTGTTGCGCGAGGAAACCCAAACGTTTCTCGCCTACGAACTCCATGAAAGCTCCGGGAGCTGGAAAACCGTGCTCACGGCACCCTATACGTTCGTCAACGAAGACCTCGCCGCCTTCTACGGCATCCCCGACATCGAAGGTGACGAGTTTCGTCAGGTTTCGCTCGACCCCGAGCGACGCCTCGGACTCTTGACCCACGCGGGGGTCGTCGCTGGACCCATTCATTCGAACGACACCAATCCGGTGGTGCGTGGATCGTTCATCGTGCAGCGCTTGCTCTGCGAGACGATTCCGCCACCGACCGGGGATATTCTTGCGCAGGTCAAGCCGCCCGATCCAGATAGCGGGGCGACCGCGCGAGAGCGCTTCACCCAACATCGCGAAGACCCCGTATGCATGGCTTGCCATCAGCGGATGGACCCGGTTGGGCTCGCGCTCGAGAATTATGACGCGGTCGGCTTGTGGCGCGATCGTGAGAATGGTCTCCGGATCGATTCGTCCGGACAGATCCCCGACTCGGGAGTTCCGGTCGATGGGCCGGTCGAACTCGTCCAAGCGATCGCGGACGACCCGCGAACCTATGAATGTTTTGCACGGCACTGGGCGAACTTTGCCTATGGTCGCACTCTCGAAGACGACGCCTGTGGCCTGAGCCAGCTTCAGGACGACTTTGTTGCATCCGACTACGACGTTCGCGAGCTGATGCTCGGGCTGACCCAAACCGATGCATTTCTCTACTTGCCCGAGGAGCCGTCGGAGTCGCCATGAGCCACCTTCGTTTGTCTCGTCGAACCATGTTGCGCGGTGCCGGCAGTATTGCGATCGCCCTGCCTTGGCTCGAGATCATGGGAAACCCAAACAGCGCCAAAGCGGCCGAGTCCGCGCGTCGATTCATCACGGTGTACACGCCGGGGGGTTCCGTCGTCGACGATGGCCAAGGACGGAACCGTTGGCGCCCCGTCGGTGGCGAAACCGACTTTACCTTGAGCCCCATCCTCGAGCCGCTGGAACGAGTCCGCGACAACCTTCTCGTGATCGACGGATTGTCGATGATGAGCGCGGTCGGAGAACAGCACCAAGCCGGGATCATCGCGTGGCTCACGGGCACGCCTCAGGCCGACGGAAATGGGTACAGCCGGGGGCCTTCACTCGATCAAGTCATCGCCTCCCGCATGTCCAGCGATGTTCCAGTCCGGAGTCTCCAACTGGCGGTGCGTTGGGGTACCGGCAAATCGCATGGACTGTTGCATCCGATCAATTGCGCCAACTTCGAGTTGCTCGCGCCGTTCGCTCCGATCCCGCCGCGCCTGGATCCGCAGGCTATCTTCACCGCGTTGTTCGGCGCGGTCGATCCGGAGAGTTCGCTGGAGATGCAGGCGCGGATCCGGTCCAAACGATCGATCCTCGATTTTGTGGATCGGCGCTACGCGAATCTCGCGACGCAGCTCGGCGCGAGGGATCGGCAGAAACTCGAGCAGCATCTCACCAAGGTCCGGGAACTCGAACAGTCGATCGGCCCACTCGTGATGGCGACGGGTGGTTGCTCGCCCCCGGAGCGAATCGATACGTCGGACTACAACCCCACGACGGGCCTGGCCGCGGATGACACTGGGGCGATCGTCGACCACTCGAGCGACGAAGCGATCCCCAGGATCGGCCAATTCATGATGGACATGTTGGTGATGGCGCTCGCGTGCGACATCACCCACGTGGCCTCGTTGCAATGGAGCGACACGGAAGCCAAACACACGTTTCCTTGGCTCGGGCTTTCCGAGCACCATCACTTCTACCAACACGATGGCGGATTTCGACCGGTCGAATGTGAACGGATCGCGGTTTGGTATTCGGAACAGCATGCCTATCTGCTGACTGCCATGGACACCGTCGAGATCGGCGATCATACGTTGCTCGACGAAAGTGTGGTGTTCTTTGGCTCCGAACTCGCGCATGCGCCGACGCATGGCAAAGTCGACATGCCGTTCTTGCTCGCGGGCGGCGGCGGTGGCCTGCGCGGTGGCCGGTTCCTGCGGAATGAGCACCTCACGAATCCCTCGCACAACAATCTCTTGTCCGCGATTGCGAACCTCTTCGGCGACGACCGACGAGTGTTTGGCGACCCGAACTTCGCGAGCGCGCCGCTGGCGAGCCTGACCTGATCGGCCGGACAGCCGAGCGACGCTCGAATCGTGTCATCGGGTGCACCGATTCGCGCCGCTTCGACCGGAGAAGGCGCGATCTCAGCGTAGGTTGCGTCACGAAAGGCGATTCGGAAAAACGTTTCCAGCGGGAGGACACGGTTTCATCGCTATTCCACGACGGGACGGTTCGCTTAAGCTCACGGCGTCCCCATGTGTAACGCATCACGATTTCCACATTATCGTCTCCATCCCGTCCCGGCTTCGGGTCACTCGAGGACTTCGATCCGGTGGGGCTTTGCGAACGCATCGTGGGTTCCATCGTGGGTTCGATCGTGGGTTCCGTCGTTGCTCGGTCTGTTCGTCCTCGCTTGCCAGGACGTGGAGGGTGAGGGGGGCGAGACGATGGCCGTCGAGGAGATGACGGAAAGCGGTACGACGGAGATCGGCACGATCGGAGACGGCACCACGGGCGAACCCGACAACATGTCGGGACCACTCGCGGTGACGCCACCGATGGGATTCAACAATTGGAACGCGTTCGCCTGCGAGGTGTCGGAAGCGTTGATCAAGGAAACGGCCGATTTCCTGGTCTCTTCTGGCCTCAAGGATGCGGGTTATGAATTCGTCAACATCGACGACTGCTGGTCGATGCAAGAACGCGACGCGGAGGGGAGACTCGTACCCGATCCGGTGAAGTTCCCTTCGGGGATCGCAGGGGTCGCCGACTACGTGCATAGCCTTGGCCTCAAACTCGGACTCTATGGTGACGCGGGTACCAACACATGTGCGGGTTATCCCGGCAGCCTCGGCTACGAAGCCGTCGACGCTGAACGTTTCGCCGCGTGGGGGGTCGACTATCTCAAGTACGACAATTGCTACAACCAATCGGACGGCTCGCGGGAAGACTTCGTGCAGCGCTACACGGCCATGCACGATGCGCTCGAGCAAACGGGCCGACCGATCGTGTATTCGATCTGCGAATGGGGGCAATCGCAGCCTTGGGAATGGGCAGCGGACGTTGGCCACCTTTGGCGAACGACGGGCGACATCACCGACAACTGGTCGACCATTCGCGAGATCATCGCGTTCAATGCGACGTTGGCCGAGTACGCCGGTCCGGGCAACTGGAACGACCCCGACATGCTCGAGATCGGCAACGGCACCCTCACGCTCATCGAGAAGCGTACCCACATGAGCATGTGGGCGATGATGGCCGCCCCGCTCATCATCGGCACCGATCTGCGGATTGCGACGGACGAGACGCTTGCCGTCCTCGGCAATCGAGACATCATCGCGATCGACCAAGACCCCCTCGGTACTCAGGGAACGATCGTGTCCAGTGCGGAGGGGTTGATGGTGCTGGGCAAACCGCTGACGAGCGGTGAGATCGCGGTAGCGCTCTACAACGCGACCGATGTTCAAGCGTTCGTCAGCGCGACCGCGGAGGCCATCGGGCTCCCTGCTGCGGACGGCTACTATCTACACGACATCTGGACCGGCACGCCGATCGAGACCAAGAGTTTGGTCGCGTCGGGTGTGCCTGCCCACGGCACCGTGGTGTATCGGATTCGTCCGCTCGACCCCGCCGACGAGGCGGCGCCATCGGTCACGGTGGAAGGAACACTCGGTACGGTCATACCGGCCTTGGCCGCCGCCACCCCGCTCACGACAAGGGTTACGAACCTCGGCGTCGATGCTGCGACCACCTTGACCGTCAGCGTGACCGGTCCCGAGGGCTGGACGATCACCACGGCCGGCTCGGCGAGCGCGGAAAGCCTCGTCACCGAAGCGGTGCTCGAGACGGCGTGGGATGTCCTCGCGCCCGAAGGCACGAGTGCTGGACGCTATCCCATCGTCGTCACGGCGACCTACGGTTGGGGCGATGGCGAAACCGCATCGACGACGACCGAGCTGGTCGGATCCGTCGCCGTTCCGCCTCCCGATGGTGCGACCCCGATGAGCACCTTGCTGCCCGTGAGCTCGAGCAGTGGGCTTGGGCCCATGGAGATCGACATGAGCAACGGCCAGAGCCCCGAGGGCGACGGCAATCTCATCAGCATCGATGGCAGGTACTACACCCGCGGTCTCGGGGCCCATGCCCCGAGCCGCGTCGTCTACTACCTGGGCGGGCGATGCTCCGAGCTCACCGTCGACGTCGGGATCGACGACGAAGTCGCGGCGGGCTCGGTGTCGTTCGCGATCCTAGCCGACGACATCGTCGTGGCCGAGACCGAAGTTCTGACCGGAGCCGATCCTGCCACGACGCTTGCCGCCGATGTGACCGGTGCGGCCTTGGTCGAACTCGTCACGACCAATGGTGACGGTTCATCGGCCGACGATCATGCCGACTGGGCAGCACCGTCCATCGTCTGTGGAGACAGCACGGAACCCACGGTCGTCGAACAGATTTTGTTTTCGTTCGAAGCCGGCACGGACGGATTCACCCTCAGCAATGCCGCGGCAGGCGGTACGGTGGCAGCCTCGACCGCATTCGCGACCGATGGTACGAGCGGACTCTCGGTGACCAGTCCGACCGACGGCAACTGGTTCGGCGTCCGTTTTGCGACCCCGCTCGATCTCAGCGCTTTCTCCAGGCTGCGCTACGACGTCAAGACCGGGGACATCGGCACCCCCGGCGAGTTCGCGCTCGAGATCGGCCCGGGCAACGCTTGGTGCCAGGGTGGGTTGTGGACCTGGACCAATGCCAATTCGAGCAAGACGATCACGCGCAGGTTCGACGAGATCGAATGCGCGACCAATGTGGCCGCGAACCCGAGCGACGTCCGCGGCGTTTGGGTCTATCTCAAGGACGGAACATTCACCATCGACAACCTCCGCGCCGAGTGACCGAAGGTTGCACTTCGCGCTGAGGCCCACCCCGAGCCCCGCAGGGCGCGGGTGGGCCTCGGCCGCTTCAACCCGCCGGCTCCGGACATGCATCGCCGAGATCGGCAGGCGACCCCTGCATGATGCAGGGCATTTCATTCTCCGAGCCCACCCCATCTCCATCGGGGTCACTTCCTGGATTCACGCAGTAGGGCGTGCATTCCGTCTCGCAGATGTTGCCATTATCGGCGGCAGAGCCTTGCACGATGCAGGTTGCTTCGTTTTCCCACCCCCACCCGTCACCGTCCGGGTCCGCTACGGGATCGATACAAGGCGCCCAGCACGTCGGCTCGGCTGGTTCACACGCCATGCCGTTGTCCGCCGCGGACCCGGAAACGACGCAGGTTGCGTCGTTTTCCCAACCCCAGCCGTCACCATCCGGGTCATTGGCCGGATCCACGCACAATGGCCAGCACGGTTCTTCTTCGTCCGGTTCACAGGCACTGCCATTGTCGGCCGCAGAACCTTCGACCACGCAGGATTCCTCGTTTTCCCAGCCCCAGCCGTCGCCATCTGGATCGGTCGATGGATCTACACACAATGGCCAACAGGGAGTCTCTGGACAGGCATTGGCAGGCGTATCGGGAGCCGATCCTTCCACGATGCAGGATTCGTTGTTTTCCCAGCCCCAGCCGTCGCCATCCGGATCGGTCGCCGGGTCTTCACAATGGACCCAACAATCGGGCCTCGGGTCGGAGGTTTGGCCACCATTGTCCGAGGTTTGGCTGCTGTCGCTCGTTGTCGTCGTTGCCCCGCCGTCGTCCGGGATCATCGCATTGGTCGTGTCCGCGGGCTCGGGCGTCGAACCCTCGCCGCCGGTTCCATCCTCGTCAGGTGATTCATCACCTTGTTCACCCGCGCTCGAAGGATCCTCGCCGGTGTTCATATTCACTGTTCCCACCAATGGCGCGAGGCATCCGTTCGGCGCCAACAGCAAGACGAATCCGAGCGGCAAAGATAGAAGGCGATTCAGCCCCTGTGGGGCGTGAAGGCGATTCAGCCCCTGTGGGGCGTGAACGTGATTCAGCCCCTGTGGGGCGTGAAAACAATTCACCGAAGCGCTTTGCGGCCTGACCCGCTGAACCATGGATTCTCCTCGTCTCGCGCTCGGCGGAACCATGGCCGACGCACATCCAGTGTTCGATGGTCATGCGTGATCGTCAATACGTTCGCGGCAAGGCTGGCTGTCCATCACGCTCGGTCGGCGGCCTGAACTGGGTTGCTTGAGTCCCTTTCGGCCACGATCGGGAGTTACCTTGTTCGGCGCGGTTTTGAATGGCCCATCGGGTGCATGCGCAGGTGCGTTCGACAACCACGCGAACGCTCTTCCGACGAGGACCTGTTGAAGCGAGTTGTGGCAGCCCGGAATCATGCTCGCAAGGGGTCGACAGGGGTCGCACCCGCGAGCTTGCCCAAGGGCAATGGCACCACCCTCGAACGGGATCGGACGAGAGGTGGGTTGGACTGTCCACGTCGTCAGGGTCGGCTGTCCGACCATCGATACACGCGGATCCAATCGTACTCGACCGTCGTCGGGGCCGTCGTGGAGTCGATGGGTCCTGCCCACCCTACGGCGTTGGACGCCCAAATGGTCAGCAGGATGTTTTGCGGGAGAACCATCCGGTCCATCTCTTCGGTCGCCGTATGATAGAGAACACCGTCGATGAAGAATCGGGCTTCGCCCGGCACCCATTCAATCGTATAGGTATGGAAGGCGTCGGTCGGGTTGAAATCCAACGTGACCAAGCGAGGAAACTGCAAGTGCCCGGTCGCGGGATCAGCGGGCGGAATGTTGATCATATGGTTGAACTGAACGAGGTTCGTATTCTTGCCGAGCACCTCGATGTCGAGTTCGTTCCAATCGGGCGGGGGCCAGGGGGTGTAGATGAGAACGAGCGAGGAAACGACTCCCGAGCCCACGGCGAACCGCGCAGAAGCTTCGATCTTGCCAAACGTCAGGGTCTCGCGAGACCGTAGTTCGACGCCACGGAATGGCTTGATGGGATCGTCAGGCACTGGCGAAAGCGCAAGCTCCAGAATCCCATTTTCGGTGACGGCATTGCTGGCGAATTGAGCCAAGTTGCCTTCCCAGGAATGGGTCATCAACTGCCATCGTTCGAGGTCGAGCAGGTCGAAATTGTCCTCCCACCCCAGCTCGAACGCGTCCGCCGAAACGCTTCCCGAGGAACCCGACGTTTCGCTGCTCGATCCTGGGCTCCCGCGACCGGACGATGGTCCCTCCCCGCGAGGTTCCGTCGTGCCACGCTCCTCGCTTGCTTCACCCGCCGGCACGCCGCTCGTGGCGGCGTCTGCCTGCATGGTCGCGGCAATGAGGGAGGATGCTTCCTCCCCGCAACCGAGCAGCGTGAAGAGCCAGAGTCGAGGCCCGAGCCGTATCGAGGACATGGTTTCGAACCATAGAAGGCTGGACCGTTTCGATCTTCGCGTTTTGTGCGTTTGTCGTTCGTGGCGCCCTCGTCGTTCGAGCAGATGCCGATCGATGACTCAGGCAGTCTTGCGTTTGCTATCGTCGTTCGCCGTGGGGATCCTCCGTCAGCGCTTTCCAATGCTCGGGCGACGCCGTGCTCAAAGTTGGCGTTATCACCCTGCATATCACCGACCGCGGCATGTTCACGAGCAATCGGAGATCAACCTCGTCGTTCGAGGCCACGGCGTGATTTCGATTGGCGATCGCATGATTTTCGGTCGAGCAGGAACGCTGGTGTGGCTCCCCCCTGGATTGGACCACTACCTCGTGAGTGCGAGCGACGACTTCGAATTGTTCGTCGTCGGCTACGAGCCGGAACTCATCGCGACGCTCGTGCGGGAACACGGTGAGGCCCCGAACTTCGCGCGACCGGTCGAGTTGCTCTCGGCCACCGAGCTCGACCGTTGGTCTTCCGTACTCGCCTCGACGTGTGCATGTCCCAATGACGGCGCGGTCGAGTTCCAGCTCGTGTCCTTGCTCGGACGTCGCGGCGACGAGACGACCAACCTTGCCCATCGGGCCGCCAGTTGGCTGTTGGACAATCCGTCGACGGATCGCGACACACTCGCCCGCCGGCTCGCGAGCAATCGCGGCGATATCAGTCGTGCGTTTCGGCGAGAATATGGCATGACGCCGAGTGACTACAAACACCGCGTGCGCATGCTCGCGTTTTTTCACCACCTACGATCTGGTGAGGACAGCCTCATGCACGCTGCCCTGGCGGCCGGCTTCGGCAGCTACTCCCAGTGCCATCGGGTGTTTCGTAAGGTCCTCGGGCGATCGCCGAAGGAGTACCTATCTGCTGAATCCAACGATGCCCTCGATGATCGATTCGAGCCCTGGACCCACGCGTGAACCGACGCCCCGAGGTTCGCCTGCGGGCGCGGAGACCCGAAGGCCGTCAGCCACTCGGGATGTCGACCTGACACTTCGATGGTGGAGTGAGCCACTTGAATGTGTTCTGCCAAAAGCGCTCCATTTGATAGGTTGGCACACCCGCCCACTCCGACGTGTAGCCAATCCACTCGTCGCCCCAAACGACGATGCGGCCTTCGCCGGCTTCCACGGCGAGCCCCACATCGAACCCCCCGGCCCGGGCATATACGAGTCCTGGGCCGACGACGGGATAGCCATTGTCGAAGCCAGCGGTCGCGACACTCGCGGCGAGTGGATGCTCCACCCATTCCGTGACTGGAACGGGATCCCCTTGGCGGGGAAGAATGGTTTGATCTCCATAGCCGAGCCCCCATGGGGCGAGCAGGCGATGGACATTGTCATTTTCCACGGCACTGCTGGTATAGCCTGTGAGAGTCAAGAGTCCGCCACCGCTCTCGACCCAGCTATGGAGGGCATCGACCTCGGTCTGACCATATACGCGCTCAACGACGCTTGCGTCTTCGATGACGACGACATGATACGGTTCCAGCAGATCGGTCGTGATCATCTGATTCGCCAACCCGTCGACGCCTCGAGCCGTTCGTTCGCCGAGCCAGTCCGAGAACACGTTTCCGCCTCGCCAGATCCCTGATTGGCCGAATGATGCCACGCGAATACAATCGCAGACGCCGTCGTTTCCTGCATCGAGATCGTCGATGACGTCATTGCCGTCGTTGTCGATCCCGTCGCACACCTCCAGGGGTAAACCTGTCGTGCTCGAACTCTCCATCTCCGAGGCTTCAGATGATCCAGAGGATTGAAGCGCGGTGGGTTTTGTTGTTGCACACTCCGCTTCGTTGCAGTGACCCTCGGTCTCATCCGGGGGGTCGCCCGTCGTACTCGACGTGGGTGGTTCGCAGGTCCCAGCGACGCATTCCCCTGGTCCGTCGAGATAAAGACATTGCGAATGGGCCTGACATGCGCGCCCCTCGTGGAGATCGAGGACTGAGCTACATGCCGTCGGGGCGGTCCAGGCGAAGGTGATCGCCAAGATGATCGCTAAACGTCCGCACGAGTTCATGGCGTGTCAGATCACTCGTCCGACGGCCTTCGTACTTGAGAACAGGTCGATTTGAACTCCCGAGACCCATAAGGGCGCTGCTCGATCGCCTGGTGGACGGTCCCGTCGCCCGATCAGCGGACGTCAACCGCGAGGAATGGGGTCGTGACCGGTTTTGTCCCAAGTCGGAGCGTCGAAGCGCCAGTCCCGACCAGGCTTGGCCTTCGTCAACGCACTGCGAGGGCGATCGCAGCCGACCCCGCGATGGTTGCGAGGTTGAACCGCTCGGTCGCAACCGCTTCGTCCCTCCGTGGACGCACTGCGAGGGCGGTCGCGACCGCCCCTCGCGGCGGCTGCGACACCCGAAACGCCGGTCCACCGTGCCGAGGCCGGGTTCATGAACACGGCATCGACCGCTCAGGATCCGAGCCGGCACGGAGGGACCACGGGGCGTGGCGAATTCGAGCGGGACGCCAAGAAGAAATCTCGGGTTGCGATCCGATCCGTCCCGCTCGGGGTACTGGGTCGGCGAGTGACGGTATTTGCACGCCGGCATGTCATGGGTGTGAACCCTGGCACGATCCCGATCGGGTCATCGCGCGCCAGGTCGATGAGCGGCGGTCCCTCCTCCACGTCAAACCTCGGACGCGCTTGGGCACCATCGGGAGGTGCCTGCCGTCGTGTGCGAAGCGCGACTTGGGCACCGCTGCTCCTCGTCGTCTCGACGTTCCTGCTCAGTGGCCGAGCGAAGGCTCACGAACTGTCGATCGACAAGCTCGTGCTCTGGCCCGAGCCCAGCCTCGGTCGTGTTCGAGGGGAGCTCACGTTCGACCCGGAGTTGACGCGACCGAAAGATGCATTGCCGACCGCTGCCGCTGAAACCAGCGTCCTGAGGTTGCTCGAAGACAATCTCACGATCTTCGTCGATGCTGCTCTTCACCCCTTATCAGTCGACTATCGCGTGCGCGAACTCTGGGTGGCGGGAGGTGCCACCGAAGGCGATGTCGTCCGCTTGACCGCGGAGCTCCCCGCGGGAGCCCAACAGTTCCAAATCCTCGTTGGTCAGGCTTTCCCCAAGCTGTCCGTCGCCATTATGGAAGCGAGTGCTCTGGGGAAAGGAGACGTCTCCGGGGCGAGTTGGCTGATCGTGGGTGGCGAACGGACGCCTCCCTATCCGCTCGCGCACACGTCACCGAGTGTTGCGATCGACAGCCGTTCGCTCTGGCGCAGCTCCACACGCTTCGTCGTGCTAGGGTTCGAACACATCGTACCCTACGGTTTCGACCATATTCTGTTCGTGGTCGGCCTGGTGATCGGATCAGAACGCCGCTTTCGATCCGTGCTCGTGTCACTGAGCCTGTTTACGTTCGCACACACGTTGACCTTGGCGCTCGGGCAGTTCGAAGTTCTTCGAGTGTCGCCGGGGTGGGTCGAGCCCCTCATCGCATTGTCGATCGCGGCGGTGGGCTACGACAATCTTCGGGAGAAGGGCGCGGATTCAGGTGGAATGGGGTGGCGACATCTCGTCGTCCTCCTCTTTGGCCTCATCCACGGACTGGGTTTCGCCAACGCGCTCACCGAGATGGCCTTCGATCGTACGAATCTCGTGGTCGCCCTCGTCGCGTTCAACGTGGGAGTCGAGCTCGGTCAAATCGCCGTCGTCGCGATCTTGCTCACTGCATTGAACGGCATCCGCCAGCCCGTTCAGTTCCGGCGCTTGGCGGTCATTCCCTTGTCGATCGTCATGGTCATTGCGGGGATGGCTCTCGCTTTGACGAATCTCGCAGCCTCGAGTGCATTGCTATCGAGCTGAGGAATCTGTTATGTCCAAACTCAACTGCCAGCATGTGGCACAGGCGCTATTGGGTATGTCGCGATTTCACAACCATCATCATCCATCCGGTTGGGCTTCCTGCGTCGGGTTGCTCGCTTTGGCTGGCCTTGCTCTCGGGTGCTCCAATACCCCCGTGGGTTCGAACGGGGCAACCGACGGCGTGGCGAGCTCGGGAGCGGACGAACCGATCGAATCCTCCACCGGAGGCGTCGCAGCCAGCGACGGATCGACCGCAGGCCCCGGGGGAACGACGACCCCGCTCGGCGGGACGGATGCGGAAAGCGAATCCTTCGGAGCCGAGACGGGCACGCCCGTGGAGGAGTTTCTTGGAGATGGTTTCACCATCGTCGAACGGCTCGACCGAGGCGTCGTCGCGGTGACCCAAGCCGGGGGCGTCTACGTGGGCTGGAGAATGTTCGGCTACGAATACCTCCGCGACGAACCATTGCGCGTGTCCTACAACGTATATCGGGATGGACAGCCGATCGCGAACGTCACCGACAGTACGAACTTCCTCGATGCGGGTGGCACTTCGGCTTCAGCGTATACCGTGGCCGTCGTCATCGACGGAGTGGAGGGAGCGCGTTCGGAACCTGTGCAGCCCTGGGCCGACACTTTCCTACGCGTGCCCCTGCAATCGCCGGGCAGTGACTATAGCGCCCACGATGCCAGTGTCGGTGATGCCGATGGAGATGGGCAATACGAAATCTACATGTTGTGGCAGCCCGGGAATGCCCAGGACAATTCGAACGGTGGTGTGACCGACGAGGTCTTCATCGATGCATTGCGCCTCGACGGAACTCGCCTATGGCGAATCGATCTCGGCCCGAATATCCGCGCGGGAGAGCATTACACGCAGTTCGTGGTGATCGACGCCGATGGCGACGGGCGAGCCGAACTCGGAGTGAAAACCGCACCAGGTACCCGCGATGCCAGTGGAGCGTTCCTCAGCCTCGGACCCGCGAGCGCAGACGACGACGAAGCGATCTTCCGCAATGACGACGGCTACGTGCTGACCGGGCCCGAGTATTTCACGGTGTTCGACGGACTCACGGGACTGGAACTCGCGACGGAGACCTATCACGCGCCACGTGGCAACGTGAATGGATGGGGTGATGGCTACGGCAACCGGGTCGACCGCTTCCTGGCCACGGCGGCTTACCTCGACGAGACCGGTCTGCCGAGCTTTGTCATGGCGCGCGGCTACTACGAACGAACTACGCTCGGTGCGTGGAATTGGCGCGACGGTGTGTTGAGCTCGCTGTGGGTCTTCAACAGTGACGACTTCCCCGAAGACGCACAAGGAGAGCCGTTCACGGGTCAAGGGGCCCATAGTTTGAGCGTGGCCAACGCGGATGACGATCCGCAGCAAGAGATCATTTACGGTGCCATGAGTGTCGATCACGATGGGGCCGGAATGTGCTCGACCGGGATGAATCACGGCGATGCTCTTCACGTGGGTGATTTTTCCTTGGATCACATCGGGCTCGAAGTGTTCATGCCGACCGAGTCCACCAATGTTCCCCATTGGACACTCCGAGATCCGGGCACCTGCGAGATCCTTTCGCAGTCCGATCAAATGGGCGCCGATGTCGGGCGTGGCGTGGCGGCCGATGTCGTGGCCGGCAATCCGGGCGCCGAGATGTGGGCCTCGAACGGTGTCGCGCTTCGCAGTGCGACCACGGCTGAGGTCATCGGTGGGCCCCAGCCCAACTCGGTCAACTTCCTCATTTGGTGGGACGCCGACGAAACCCGCGAGCTCGAAAACGGCACACGCATCGATAAGATCGGAACGAACGGCGCTCTGCTCGAATGCGATGAATGTGCCTCCAACAACGGCACCAAGTCGGTTCCGACCCTCGTCGCCGACGTGCTCGGTGACTGGCGCGAGGAAGTGATCTGGCGCGAGGCCGACAACTCGGCGTTGCGTATCTATTCGACCACCGACGTAACTGCCCGGCGGATCTATACGTTGATGCACGATCCGCAGTATCGCGTGGCGATCTCGTGGCAGAACGTGGCCTACAACCAGCCACCGCATCCGAGCTTCCACATCGGTGACGGCATGGCTGAACCGCCGGAACCCGATATCCGGGTGCTGGTGCCCGCAGATCCGGCTCCGATGGAAGTCCCCGTAGAGTAGTTGCCCGGCTGTTTCGTTCATACGGAGGACAACGAGATCATGTCGAGGAATAGAAGCGATCAGCGCCATTGGCTTATGCTTGCTTTGCTCGTGCCGGCGGGTTGTCTGGATACCGCCGGATTGCTCGCGGAGGCTCGAGGAAGTGAGTCGAGTACCGGGAAGGGCGGCGAAGCCGAAGACGGCGCGAGCGGGTCGACCGGAGCTGTCGACACGAGCGCGCCTCCTTCGACCTCCGTTGTCGACGCGACGACGAGTGGATCCATTTCGTTGGACGAGACATCCGCCGCCAGCGAAACTGGTGAAACGGGGGCTCAAAGTACCCCCTGCTCGGACATCCCGCCGGATGCCCTCTACACGTGTGCCGAACAAGCCGGGTGGGGGAAGTGCAATGAACCGTGGATGGTCGGGTTCTGCGACGCGTCGTGCGGGCGTTGTCCTGAACCGGGTCTCGATACGGCGGACCCGTCGGGGACGGGTGCGGAAGGCGTTTCGGAATGTGGTGTCGAACCCGTGAACCCGAATGCCACGGTCCAAGCTCGAAACCTGCTGTGTTACATTTACAGCATTTCCGGCAATCACGTGCTGTCGGGGCAGCAGGAAACGAGCTGGGACAACCCCGAAGGTGATATCGACTTCTATGTCGACAACCTCGGGGTGTATCCCGCGATCCTGGGAGGAGATTTCCTCTATACGGATGGGACGACGGAACGGGCGATCGCGTATTGGGAGGCCGGTGGCATTCCCATGATCCGTTACCATATGGGCGCACCTCCGCTGGGAGATTCCTACGAAAACTCGCAAGGGACCACGAATCTCAATAACGTATTGACCCCGGGGACGGCGGAGTACGAATCGTTTATCGACAAACTCGACTATGCGGCCGATGAGCTCTTGCGGTTGCAAGCTGCGAATGCGGCGGTCCTGTTCGCTCCCTTGCACGAGGTTCAGCCGAACGGGTGGTTCTGGTGGAGCAAGGGTTCTGGGCAGCAGTTCATCGCGCTATGGCAACTGATGTTCGACTACCTGACCGAAACCCGTGGCGTGAACAATCTAGTTTGGCTGATGCCGTTCAGTGGTTCGCCGAATGGCGCCTATGACCCTGGCCCAGCCTACGCCGACCTTGCGGGCCCCGACACGTACGGTACGAATCAGCCCTTCACGGCGATGTACGCGACGACGCGCAACATCGTGGGGACGACGCGGCCGATCCCACTGCATGAGACGGGAACCATCCCGAATCCCGATCAGATGTTTCAAAACGGTGCGGCACCGTGGGTATTGTTCAACATCTGGTCGGGTTACCAGCGATCGGCCAATGATTTGGCCGATATTCAGAATACCTATGCGAGTGAATATACCATCACTCGCGATGAGGTGCCGAACCTCGACTGAGGGCCGACGTGGCCGCCCTGCTGTGGCTCGCTCACTCACCCCGAGCGGGGGCCGCGCGACAGGCTGGAGCGGCCCTATTTCACGTGAATGTCGGGTAGCGATGGAGGCTCCATACCATCGCCGAGGAAAAACCCGGGGGCGGGTGGCTGGTTATAACCGGTCGACTCGGCGGTCACCTGCATCCGGTACTGAGGATCGTGCATCAACGTGTAGATGCGATGAGCGGTGACTTCGGTGGTGGTATGGACGAGCAGCGCATCGCTCGTGGGGGTGCGCCAAACAATCTCTTCCCGCCAATCGCCAAACAGATCCGCCGTCAACGTGGGCGTTGCCTTGGTATAGTTGTTCGACGCGCAATCGGTGCACGTGAAGAGCAAGGTCCCATCGCCTTTCGTGATCGTCGTGTCGTCTTCGAGTTCTCGCAACAGATCACCGTCCCACCACAAGACGAAGTTGATTGAATCTGGACGGGGGCCCATCGCTGTACCGTTCGTCGCACTCGCCAAGGATTCGTCGGCGGAAGACCAGAATTCGGCTCCTGGATTGCTCGCGAGGATGTCGGCGACGACTCCCCTGCCATTGTCGCGTCCGTTCGACGGGGATTGAACGAATACTTCGCAGGTCGCGGCATCGTGGAGGTCCCACCACGGCTGGGTCGTATCCTCATGCGGCATGAACACCTCGAGCCCGGGACGCGCGGGTACGAAGTCGCCGACATGGAGTGCGTCGCCATGGCCAAGCCCGGTCGAACAGCGAAACGAACCATCGCTTTCGATCACGGCGGCTCCGTAGACGAGCTCTTGGGCGCCATCGCGGTCGACGTCGGCGACCACCATGCTGTGAGCTCCCTGCCCGGCGAGTCCCGCCGATCCGGGGGCGAGGGTGTCGGCCGTCCAGATGCGCTGGAGCACACCATCGCGCCACGTCCAAGCGGTCACCGTGGTTCGCGCGTAATAGCCCCGTGCCATCAAGATGGCCGGACGACCCGTCCCCGGACCGTCATCCCCCGTATCGCTGACGAATGCAGCGGAGGCGAGAAACCGATCGACGCGATTCCCATAGTCATCGCCCCAATCGATGACGTTACCCCGTGCAATCTCGAAGTCGACGGTGGCAAGCTCGCGGCCGGTCGCGCCTTCGAAGACGGTCAAGTATTCGGGGCCGGTGAGGATGTATCCGTCCGCGTTGCGATAGTCCACGCCGTCGTCGTCGCTCGCCGCAGGCCCGGTGTGAAGATACTCGCCACTCCCGTCACGAGTCCCTGGGGCGGTCTTCAATGCGACCTCGGCCCGACCATCACCGTCGAAGTCGTAGACCACGAACTGGGTATAGTGGGCACCTGCACGAATGTTGGGTCCGAGGTCCATTCGCCATCGTCGTGTTCCCTCCAAATCATAGCCATCGAGATAGACGGGTCCAGTGTATCCGGCACTGGCATTGTCGTGGGCATTGGAAGGCTCCCAAAGGACGACGATCTCATAGTCGCCGTCGCCATCGACATCCCCGGGGCTGCCGTCGTTCACGGAGCCATTCGCGGGCGTGATCGTGGCCGAATCGTAGGCATAGGCCACTCCATCTGGGGTGATCCCACCCGGCGGAGGCGTGATCGGAATCCGCAGGACGTTCGTGGGCCAAGGGTTGCGGGGAGACGTTCGCTCGCATTCTTGGCCGTCGATGATGGCGCTGATGGCATAGCTGACACCGTCCGGGGCTGCCTCGTCGTGGTAATTCGTGCTGTCACTCACGGTCGCGAGGTGTTGTCCATCGCGATAGACATTGTAGGAGACCCTCGCTGGACGAGCGGCGTCGTATTCGTAGCCGAACATGCGCCACCCGAGATAGTTCCCCGTCGGCGTGGCGACGACGACGAGACCCCGGTCGAGATCTTCCATTTGGAAGTGCCCCCGAGCTCTCGTCGGCGAACAGACGTCGAACGTTTCGGTGCCGACGACGTCATCGTCCTCCGACGTCTGAGTCGTTTCGCTGGCTTCTTCCCCCTGACTCACCTCGCCCCGAATCACATCTGCAAAGGACTCGCAGCCGAGGGAAGCCATGAAGATGGAGGCGCTGAGCCAGCGGAAGTGGTGAGAATATCCAGCGATCATGGCGGCGAACGCCTTCCGAGCAGCACGCTCATGGTGAGGCCGGTCGCCCAAACCAGGGCGGCGTATCGGGCCACGGTCGCCCCTGCATCGCGGACCGACACCGTGCCGAGCACTCCCCCCACTTCGGCGAACAGCCCCACCGCGACGCGGCGCGTGAGCAGGGTCGGACGCATCCCGACCGTCGCATCCATCATGAAATTGGTCGATCGCGCCCCGGTGAAGCCCGTATCGGCGCGACCGCGCAAAAGCAACACGCCGGGATGCACCCCCAGAGCGATGTCGAGTCGGAACCGGGGGGTGGCCACCGCGGCCGCGATCAGGGCGACGGTCATCGTGATGGCGCTCCCATTCACCTGCCCGTGCGGCGTGTCGATCGGAAGCAACGCGCTCGCGCCAATCCCCAAGCCGAAGCCGACTTTCGCCCACGGCCATGGGTCGTATTCCACCCCTCCGCCGACGAAGGTCAAGTTGGTGGAACTCCCACGAGCGATCCCGACCAACACGACGTCGTGTCGAACCTTGGGACGGCTCGCGGGCGGGGTGGCATCTCCGGGTTCGACGTCGTTGGCGGCTGTTGGCGGCGGTTCGTTCACCGCTGGCTTGGCTGCGTTCTGTCGCGTGAATGCAAGCTCTGCCCAACCGGCTTGCAACAGCTCGACGGCCGCGATGGCGAGACCCAGGCTGCGAGCGTCCGAGGACATGGCCGACAGATCGACACTTCGCTCGAGATCGTGGTTCGCGAACTCGTCGCGAACACTGACCGCGATCGAGACCTGGTCGCCGTCGATGGGCTCGAGTTCGAGGATGGCAGGAGGCGTGTCGGTCGGTTCGACGACGATGCGGATCCCGTTGCGAGCGAACTGGGCCTCCAACTCGGCAAGGACCTCACGAGCGAACCTCGGCTCCCAATCGCCGCGAAGCGTCACCACGAGGGTGGAATCGGCCTGCGCTCGATCGGTCGCGGACGGCAAGGGGCTCGGGCTGCCCGGATCCGTCGTCATGCACAACGCCAAACCCACTGCCATGATCAAGAGAGAGCCCGTCACGGATCGGACTTCGTATCGACCCGTCCGCAGGCTTGCTCGACCGCGCGGCGATGCACGCCCGTGGGGAACCGTTCGAGATACGTTTCACGTTGCGCGAGACACTCGTCTTGCCGCCCGACGGCCGCAAGGGCCCGCACGAGGCGTGCGTGCGCATCCGCCTGATTGGGACCGGTCCCACGCGCCGCACGTCGAAGTGGGACGATCGCAGCCGCGGGATCGTCGAGGACGTCCATCCGCAGACGACCGAGCTCGAGCGCGGCCAACGACGCTCGTGGGTCTTCGGCGAAGCCTCCCAAGAACGCCTGGTAGCTGCGCGCCGCTGCTGCGTGCTCTCCGCGCAGGCTGTGGGCTCGCGCGGCTTTCCAGAGGTCATCGGCCGATGGCCGCTTGGGCACGCTCGCGTTGGTGCTGTAGCTCCATTCTTCGCCCGCGAGGAGTGGCTGAGCTTCACGCGTTCCGATCGAAACTTCGACCCGACCTTCGTCGACCTTCACCGTGACTCGGTCTTGGTGCTCGTCGAGCTCGCGACGGACCGTGAACTCGGTGCCAATGACTCGGACCTCGACGGCTCCTGCCCGCACACGCAAATGGCCGCGGCTTCGGGGAACGGCCGAAACTTGGGTCTCGCCCCGGTCGAGCGCGACACAGGTGTCGGCGGGATCGGCCTCGCAAAGGTCGACGCGAGTGCCAGGTGTCGAGCGCAGCATCGACCCATCCGAAAGCCGAACCAGTGTGTCCGTGGCTGGCTCGTCGGTTGGAGGCGCGCTCGGCATGACGATCGGCACGGGCGCAGGCATGGGCGCAAGCTCAGGGGAAGTGGGTTCCACTCGCGCGACCTCGGACTCCGTTGGGAGCAACCCGTCGCGGTGCGAGGAGAGCTTCGTCGTCACCGCCCATGATGAAAGCGAAACCACGACGAGCGCCGCCGCCATCGACGCGCCGACGCGCCGACGCACCCGCGCCTGCGCCCGCTCTGACCGACGGCGCACAATGCCTTCCCACTGAACCTCTGGGTCCGGAGGGCGAAACATCGGTCGGATCATGAAGTCGGGCATGGCTCTTCCTCGAGTGCTTGGGACGCCTGCTTGATGCGTCGCTTGACGGTAGGTTCGCTGATGCCCATCTGCTCGGCGATCTCGCGGATCGTCAAGCCCTCGACGCGGTGCAGCACCAAGGCTACGCCGGCATCTCGGGGTAGGTCCGCAAGCGCTCGTTGCACCTGGGCGAGTGTCGCGAACGTCTCCAGCTCGGGCGAAACGAGGTTGGTCGAACTGGAATCTGCGGTCGGGGTCGAGAACGACACGAAGCCCAGATGACGGGCGAGGCGATGGCGGCGAAGTCGCTTTGCGGCCGATCGAACCACCATGGCCCGAACCCAGGCACCGAACGCCGTGGGGTCACGAAGGCGGTCGATCTGATCGAAGGCGGTCGCGAACGCCTCCTGAACCAGGTCGTCGGCGTCGGCCGCCGTCAAAGCGAGGCGACCTGCCGTCTGATTCACCGCCGATCGATACCGGTCATACAGCTTCCGACACGCGCTCGTCTGGCCGCGACGGGCTTCCGCGACCAACATGGCCGTACTCGGCTCAGCGTCCGCGGCCCGTCGAGCGTGCAGGTAGGCAACCGTCGCCACGAGTTCTTGTACCTCGAGCGGCCAGTATCGGATCACAGGGCGCTTCCACCGGCTCGTCTGCGGGCGGAGTTCCCGGTTGAATGGTTCCACCGAGCCCGGCGAAATCGAGTTCGGAAGTCGCCACACAACCGTGGCCTGAACGAGATGACGGTGCCGCCGACGTCTTGGCTATGGCGTAGCGCACCACGGTCGTCCGTGCCGCTTTCACTCTCCACACCATGGAGTCACGCGGCTCACGTGACGTCCCCGTCTGAATGAGGGGAACGCCTGCGGTCTTCGACCGATGCGACGAGTAAGAGCAAGGCCTGAGCCGTCACCGGCTTCGTCAAATGATGGTCGAAGCCCGCCTCCCGAGATCGACGACGATCCTCGGGTTGTCCCCATCCGGTGATGGCCACGAGCAGAATGCCGTCGAGCGAAGGCTGCTCGCGAAGCTTGCCGGCAAGCTCATGGCCATTCATTCCGGGCAAACCGACATCGAGAAACGCGATCTCGGGGTGAAAGCCATCAACGACCTCGAGCGCCTCGGGACCACTTGCGGCCTTGCGGACTTCATGACCGTCGAACTCGAGCAGCATAGCTAGCATCTCGGCAGCATCGATATTGTCGTCGACGACGAGGATCCGCCGGGTCCTGCGGTCGCGCCGAACGTGAACTTCCGTCGATGGCTCTTCGGGCTGCGGTGAACTTTCCATGCCGACGCTAGGCAACCGCACGAAGAACGTGCTGCCCAAGTCGGGTCCGTCGCTCTCGGCCCACACCGAACCGCCGTGAAGCTCGACGATCCGGTGGACGAGGGAAAGTCCGATTCCAAGACCTCCGTGATCGTGTGAGGAGGCTCGATCTCCTCGCATGAACATCTCGAACACCCGCGTCAACATGTCACGACGGATCCCCTGACCGGTGTCCCGGACGAAGATCACGATGCCGTTCCCGTCGCGCTTGGCTTCCACTTCGACCCGGCCCCCGCGCGGTGTGTATTTCGCGGCATTGTTGAGCAAGTTGCTGAACACCTGGGCGAGTCGTGTGAGATCACCGAGGAGCACGATCGGCTTGTCGGGAAGGCGAATGGCGAGTTCAAGTCCAGCCACCGCGATCACCGAGCCGCTTACCTCGAGGGCCGTATTCACGACTGCGGCCAACTCGATACGTTCGAGGTGCAAAGCGATGTCGCCTCGCGTGACACGAGAAAGGTCCAGGAGGTCGTCCACCATCCTCACCATGTGCGTGAGCTGGCGCTCCATGATCGCCGTGGTGGCGTTGGTCTTCGCGTCCGTGGACCCGAAGCGCACGACCTCGAGGCCGCTGCGAATCGGCGCGAGCGGGTTACGGAGCTCATGGGCGAGCGTCGCCAGAAACTCGTCTTTGCGTCGATCTTCCTCACGGAGCCGCTGATACAGGCGGGCATTGTCGATGGCCGTGGCAGTGCGCAAGGCAAGATCATTCGCCAACGAGACATCCGAGGCTCGATAGACTCGCCGGCTTTCGGCATGCACCAAGGTGAACACCCCAAATACGACACCTCGAACCACGAGCGGCATACAAATGTAGGAGCTGAGTTCGAGTCCTCGTAGCAACGCCAAATGCTCGTCATCTTGGGCAACCGAGTGCAAGATTTCGTCAGTGACCTGCTCGGCCCACTCGGGCCGCCCGGTCTGGATCACCCGCCCCGGTCCGTAGTCATCCGAACGGCGTGGCGGAAACCTTTCGAAGAGCTCCATTGCGCGGGCCATCCGCTCGGGGGCGGGGTGCCACGCCGCAACACGCTTGAGGGTTTCCCCCTCGTCGAGGAGGTCGAAGATGCAATAGTCCGCGAGTCTCGGGACCATCACTCGCACCAAGTGATCGAGCGTTTCGCTCACATCGAGTGAGGCACACAAGGCCGCGCCCGCATCCGCGAGGACGCGCGTCGCTTCCTCGGCTGCGCGTTTATCCGTGATGTCGGCGGTGACTCCCATCACGCGGACCGCTCGTCCGTTGGCGTTCGGTTCGACTCGCCCGCGGCTCTCCACCCACCGTATGCGTCCGCCGGCACTCAACAGACGGTACTCCGAACGAAACGACGTCTGGCCCGCCGCGGCATCGCGAGCCGTGAGTTGGAGGAGCTCTCGATCCTCAGGATGCACCACAGCCATGAAGTCGGCGGCTTTTCCAACGTGGATCCCCCAAAGCTGCTCTGCACTCTCGGAACAATGGACGTTGTCGGTAAGGACGTCCCAGTCCCAAACGTGCATGCGCGCACCTTCGAGCGCGACCCGCAGCCGCTCTTCGCTCACCCGCAACTGTTCCTCCGCATGGAAGCGAGCGGTCGCATCTTCTTGGAGCAGCACGACTTCGCGCACCATGCCGTCGGCATCCTTGATGGGATAGGCGAATGCACGAACCCATCGCACCGCCTCACCGTGTTGACTGCGACTTGGAGGGGTCTCGCCAGGTTCGTATCGGATCACCGGAATCTCGACCGCATCACCCCCGAATGCACGTTCGATATGGGTCGCGACGCCACGCGCCGCGAACTGTGGGTCGTTGCGGACGTTGTAGTCGGTACTCCAATCGAGCGTGTTCCCCCAGAGTTTTTCCGAAGCTTCATTGACGCGTACGGGCGAGCCATCGGACGTGAAGATTTGTATCGATAGGGGCGATTGCTCGATGACAGCGCGAAAGCGGCTCTCGGACACGCGTAGCGCTTCCTCGACCCGCCGACGCTCGGCGAGCTCCCGTTGCGCGGAGCGATAGAGCCGAGCATTGTCGACGGCCAGCGCCGCGCGACGAGCGAGCTCCGTGGCGAGAGCGACGTCGGTCGGTCCGTACCGACGATCCGATTCGGAGATCCCAAGCGTGATCACCCCAACCGTAACGCCGCGCGCGATCAGGGGCACGGCGAGGTGCGATCGGAAGCCGATGCGGCGGAGCAAGCTCACGTGCTCGGCGTCACGTGCATGAGCTTCCAACGACTCGAGCGTGACCTCGGCCACTAACTCCGGTTGACCGCTACGAAGCGCGCGACCGGCCGGCTGGGGTGATGACGGGTCGAGCGGATAGCGGATGCGCAGTTCGTTGAGCATCTCGGTCTTCGCCGGATTGACATGAGCTGAAACGAGTCGCCGTAGCTCCGAGCCGTCCACGACATCGACCACGCACGCATCCCCCAGGATCGGAAGCGCGAGCCGAGCGAGCTTGCGCAGGATTTCCTCATCGTCCAGTGAAGACGACAACGCTTCGCCCGCCTCAGCCAAGAACGCGAACCGGCCAGCAACGGCTTCGGCTTCGACGCGCGCGGTCTCGGCCCGTGCGAGTTCCAGCCGCTCGCGTTCGGCCTGTTGACGCTCCGTGACGTCCCGAATGATTCCGAGACCGCCGACGACACGGCCGTCTCCATCGTGCAGCGGCGAATAACGGGCTTCGAACGTCCCGTGATGACCGGACTTGGGGATGACGAACGGCCGATCGATCGATGAACTGTCGCGGCCGGCGAGGGCCTCGTAGAAATAGCTGACTTCCCCGGTCTGAACCAAGTACGGAAAGACCTCGAGCGCACGTTGGCCAATCACCTGAGATGCCCGCAACCCGGAGATGTTCTCCATCCGCGGGTTCCAGACCGTGTAGCGATAGTCGGTATCGAAAGCGAGGATTCCATCGGCACTACTCTCGACGAGCTGGCGCAGAACGTCGAGCTCTCGCCGCAGCCCGGTGTTCGAGCGGCGATCGGCTAGGTCGGTCGCGTCGGTTGCGATCCCGAACAACCCGACCATTTGGCCGTCATCGTCGAACAGCGAAAACCTGCGCGCCAAGAACAAACGTGGTTCGCCGCCGACGGGCAACCACTCTTCGTACTCGTTGGATCCACCGTTCTCGAACACGCCGCGGTCGTGTGCTGTGAGTTCGTCGGCAACCTCAGGAAAGAGCTCCGCGTTGGTTTTTCCGACGACAGTATCGTACGGCAGCCCGAACACCCGCTCGAACGAGCGATTGACGAAGTGATGCCGCGTATTGCGGTCTTTGACGTAGAAGACGGCTTTTGAGTGATCGAACATCGCCCGCAAGGACGTCGTCGCCAAGCCCAGTGGCTCAGGGCTCTCACCTCCGCGTGGTTGCGTCATCTTGCATGACGGGAGTAACATCGGAGCCGTCAAAGAACACGGAATTCGTCCACTCGGAAACCCTGGAGATGGTCGTCAACGACCGCGATCGCAAAGATTGCGCGACCATGGCTGCGGACCAGAATGATGATTCTATGCGACTGCCGTGAGGGGGGACGAGGACCGTGCCTTTGATGAAAGCGTGTTGGTCATCGAGCCACAGGTCGTACTGAACCGACCTCATCTGCACGGCACACGGCTCCCCCGAGGTCACTGTTCAACTTGATGAACGCAGTGCCTTTGGCGGTCTCGCCTCGGGTGTCACAGTTCCACGGCGCTTGCCCATGGCTGCGCACGTCGAGGCAGGTATCGTGATTGAACGAACGAACGAACGAACGAGCGGTGCACACGATGGTTCGGTCAATGGCATTCCCAACGTTCCGCAGCCAAAGAGATCGTCAGTCCCGATCTCACCGCAAATTCCAGCCGCAGAGCCAGACGCAAAACGATCCGACGCGAGATGCACGCGATCGGTTTCACGAGCAGTACCGCGAACGAATGATTTTAGATCACCCGGTCGAGAAAAATTTCGAGGGCAACCTGCTCGACGGCAATGGCAACGGAGTGCTCGGCGATGAAGGTTATGGCGAGCTCGAAGCTGGTACGACACCCGTCGACCAAGATCAGGATGGAATGCCCGATCGCTGGGAGCTGGAACGGGGCCTTGATCCCAATGATGCGTTGGACCGCAACGGTGATGCCGGCGGCGACGGCTACACCCATCTCGAGGACCATCTCAACGAGCTGGCTGTCCGCGCATTCGGCTCGTAGTCCGACCTCGTAGTCCGACCCCCGTTGCCGCGCGTATTGGATGGCCGCAGGAGCTCGTCGAACACGACCGCGTACCTCAGATTGTTCGGATGAAGACGTTGTGCTTGCGAACGCCTTACTCGCGACGATGAACGTACCAAGATCACCGGTGGTGATATGCCCGCTGAAGGGCATGCCTCCGAGAAGTCGTGAGAAGGTGGTGATCCGAGCGGCGCCCCGCAGCCCACGGGATCGCCGTGTCCCCGAGACACGCGGCCCCTTGAAGTCAGCAGAGGAGCAATGGACCTCTCGGACACAGTAAAATGAACGCTGCGAACTCAGCCGCGCAGGTGCTCACCACCACATGGCAACGGAGAGCGAGACGACGTGCTCGTCCGGGTTTACCTCGGGGTCCGGTCGAGGCGGCCAGCCATCGATGGGAGCGGTGCCCGATCCGTTGAAGAAGTGTGAATATTGCAACACGATCTGGTCTTGCGCATTCCACCGCGAACGGAAAATGAGGCGCGGTGACAAGATGATGTGTGTTTGCGTCGCATCCTCCAGGTCGTTCAATACCTGATCGTAGCGCACCGAGGCGGCAAGCCATGAGAGGGCACTGTACCCAACTTCGGCACCATACTTGAGCTTGGTGACGTTGTTGTAGGTCGCGTCATCGCTGCTCACATCCGTGAGAATCCCAAAGATGCTGAAGATGAGGTCGGCCCCTTCGCCTTCGAACTTCTCGGGGAATCGCAAGGCGTTGCCGAGGCTGAAATCATATTGGGCACCGAGGGTATGCAACGCCCCGTTGCCACCGCTGTTCGGACCGAGGTAGGCGCGAATGAGACCAGGACCGCCTGGTGCATTGAGCACGCGGAGCACGCTCGACACCGAGCGTGCATCGTTGGCTTTGGTAAAGGCATAGCCCGCATAGAGGTGACCGAAGCGACCCATCGTGAGACGAGCATCGGCTCCGAGCACATGGATCTCACCATCGGGTTGCTCAGCCGACGTAGAACGATCGTCGGAGGAGAACGCTGTGATCCAGTGCGCCCCGAGATGGACGAGTTTGCGAAAGGAGATCGCGACATGGGCGTGACCCGCATAGCTCGAGCCGACATTCGGATCCGCAAAGCCATTCCACCCTTGGGGTTCCACGCCGAGCGGTGCTTTGTTGAAGGTACCCGTGAGCCCACCTTCGAGCTGGGCGTGGACATTGCGCCCTTCGAAGGTGCCCGTGGCTGTCGCTCCAACACCGCTGACTCGGCCGATGATCGGCGTGCCATAGCGGCCGAGGTCGTACTGGCCCATGATCCCATAGCGATTAGCAAAAGCTCCGAGGATCGCGTTGAACCTGGCTTTACCTTTCAGCTGGGGATGGACCGTGATGAACGCGTCGTTGATCCCGAGCTGGTCCGGGGGATTGAAGAACGAATTCGCGTTCGAAACCGAACGGGCCGCGACGATCACCGTGGCGGTTACGTTGTTGTTGCCGTAGCCGAAATTGAGCTGAACCCAGGGATTGGGAACGACGCCGGTATAGTCGAAGGTTTCGAAGTCACCCGGAATGAGCGGCGGCGTATGAAGGGTCGTTTTGCGTTGCCGCTCGAATGCGTTCTCGCGCTGCGCGATCCCTGCGCGCAAGGGCAAGATGAAGAATCCGTTGAACTGGAAGCGCCAATCCTGAGCGCTGACTGCGGGGCTGCCAAACGAGGGTGTCATCCCGCCGGGCAACGTACTGACCTGCGGGGCTCCGGGAGACAGACCCAACGTTCCGTAGCTCGGCGGCGCCGACTTGCGGGCGGTCTGCATATTCGGCAGGTTCTCGCAGAGCTCGCGACAGTCCTCGAGAGTGGCTTTGGGTGTCGCGGCAGTCTCCGCGGATTCGGAGCTCGTGGCGTCGGGCAGTGTGACCGCTGCTTCACCGGCCACGATTTCGCTCGTGGGCGGTGTTGGAGCGCCGCTCGCATCCGGGGTCGCCGGAGCGAGATCCCCCGCCGGAGGTGGCGGATCTGCCGGGGGTGGCGAGTCCCGGACAGAGGTCTCCACCGGAGCCGGCAAGGCCACTCCGGGATCGGTGGCGGGTTCTTCGATACCCATGGCCGCCGCCGCGACGGCCGTTCGACTGCCGATCAACGTCGTGAAAGAGAGTGTGACCAACAAACCGGGTTTCATGTTCACCACCACATCGTTCCCGAGATGAGGACCATATGTCGGTCAGGCTCACCGGAGGGGTTTTGGAGGAATCGGTTGTCACCGTTGACCACGACGTCGTCCCCGAGCAAGTAACCGGCGTATTGAATCGAAATCGTTTCCTGGGCCTTCCACTGGGTCCGGAACAGGATCCTCGGAGAGAGCACCATGAAGGACTGATCATTGTCTCCGAGATCGGGCAGCACATGGTCGAATCGCCCCGAGACGGCGAACCAGGGCAGAATCGCGTAGGTCGCCTCGACCCCGTACTTCATCATCGGATGATTGTCGTATCCATCCGCGATGCTCGTGGCATAGCCAAAGATCCCAAACACTCCGAGAGTGAGATCCGGTCCGATGCCCCAGAATTCTTCGGGGTGGCGTAACAACGTACCGAGACTGAGGGAGTATTGCGCGCCCGCGAGGCTCAGTGTGCCGTTGCCGCGACTCGCCGCACCCCAGTAGCGCTGCATGAGTTCTTGGCCACCGCCGGTATTGAGGATCTGGACGAGATTCGAAATCGACTCGGTGTCGCGGCCGAGGATGTGCGACGCACCCAAGTACAGATGACCAAATCTTCCACCGTCGTATCGGACGTCGGTGCCGAGGATGGTCAGCGTCGCGTCGCGGTGGGGAGTCTCCTCCGAGAGATCCTCGAGCGTTCCAACCGAGTCCTTGCGGCTGTCGGCACTCATCGCCCCGATGTAGTGGACGGTATGGCGAAACGTATTCTTCCAGTTCCAGCCGAGGTGCACGTGCGCCGCGTACGTCGATCCCTCGATCGCTCGCGCAAATTCGTTCGACTGGTCACCCACGAAGGTGGGATCCCCACCCGGTTCATCGAAGACGGCCGTGTTCGAGTTGACCGGAACCGGGGTATTGAAGTCGCCCTTCACCCCCGCTTCGAGCGATACGCCGAAATCCCGCGGAAGCGGAACTTGCAGTGTCCCGGTGCCGCCGACCCCAAAGATCGAGCCAATGATCGATGCGTTGTAGGCACCCTGATCGTATTGCGCCATCCCGCCATAGCGTTCGGGATAGACACCCGCGAGAAACTGAAGATTGACCTTCTTCAGTCGCGGGCGATAGGTCATGAAAACGTCTTGGAGACCGACTTTGGATGGCGGATTGAAATATTGTGCAGCTTCATCGGACTCGGCGAAGCTCCAGGCCGCAATGATCGCCGTCGCGGTCACCACATCATTGCCATAGGAGAAATTGAGCTGCGCCCACGGATACAACACCGTGTTCGTATGATCGAACCAACCGAACGATGCACCGGCGACCACCGGATCGCCGTGAATGGTGGTCGTGTTCTGTCCAGGGCCTGGATCGTCGCGCTGACCGATCCCCGCTCGGAGCGAGGCTTGTAGGTATCCGTGGAAATCGAACCGAAAGTCCCCACCGCGCTTGGGCGCTCCAAAGGCGGGCGTGAGCGCACCCGGCAATGCCGAGAAAAACTGGGGGGCGTGTGGGGACAACCCCGTGGCCACGTTGCGTTGATAGCCAGGGATGTATCCAGGCGCATCCTTGTCATCGCTCTTGGCCGCGTCTTCGAGCTCTTTGCGATGACGCTCTTCGGCGTCCTTGCGACGCTGCTCGACCAGCCATTCGGGTGAGTCTCGGTATTCGGCCCCGACCGCCTCTTGCGATGGTGGAGCCGCTTGGACTTTACGCTCCACGGTGGCCGAGATGGCGACCGCAGCGACCGTGAGTCCGAAGCGTGCTGCGATGCGGATCAATCTTCACCACCCTCGCTCGGCTCACCGGGTTCCGATGTGCGGCGATAGAAGCCGACGTCGTCGATCCAGAAATCCCAGCTTCCTTGGGGATACATCATGGAGAGTTGACGAACATTCTCGAGGTCGAGTGCCGGTGACGGAACGCCAGAACCCGCCTGTCGCATTTCGCGATAGGGCAGAAGGATGAGGTGCCAGTCCTGATTGAGCTGAGCGTAGCTACCGTACGGATCGCAGCTCTCCTGGTAGTTGTCGAGATCGACCTCGGGATTGCAACGTCGCCCTTCTTCCTCGGTCAGGGTGGAGTCGGTCGCGGGATCGACGAGATTGACCCTCAGGATTTGACGTCGATAGGGATGGGTCCGTGCCCAAAACGCAAGACCTTCGTAGTCGACCGCGCGTGGTTCCTCCTCGGGCGAGACGTCGGGGGCACGCGGTGCTGGTAGGGGAAATCCGACGACCCCACCCCAATTTTCGAAGGGTCCGGCCGTGATATGCAATGAATACCGGCTGCCACACCGGCCATTCGGAACTTCATCTGCGGGCAACGGTTTGTCGAAATCGGTAGGATCTTGGCTCGCACGGCATCGTGCTACGCAGGCCTGTAGATCTTCCTCGGCCTCGTCGCGCGCTGCGGTCAGCGCTTCCAACTGTTCAGGATCGTCGAGCGGAGCCCCATTCAATGCGGCCTCGGCTTCAGCCAACGCGGCATCGTACTCTTGGCATTCGTTGCAGATCTCGTTGTTCGTGAAAATCCCGGGGCTTGCACCCAATTCGAAATTTTCGAGGATCAAGAACTCCAGGCCATCGTCTTCGGAGCAGTCGGCCGGTACGCTGCCCGGATCCACGCCGTCGAACCAATAAACCGACTGTTCACGCGTTCTGCCATTCGTATCGATGCATGCGGGCATCATCCCGAGAACCGCCGTGAGAGGCAGCATCGAGCAGACAGACCCTGCGGTGGCGCGAAGCCGCCTCAGCCCCGTCGGGACGTGAAACCATCTCTCCATGGATACCCCCGTGGACATGAATGAGGTCCGGTTCGGCTCACGCTACTCGACGGTCGAGGCCTCACCCTTCGACTCGTCGGTACAGGCCAAGTACACGTCATCGATCCAGATGTCGAACTCCGCACCCGCGCTCGAAAATTGCCATTGCACCGCGTACAAGGCCGCTTCGGCAACTCGAGGCGCACGATCTCCCCAACCGGGCGACTGTTCGAGTTTGGCAAACGGAACCGTGTAGCGGTCCCATTCGTTGGAAAGATAGATATCGACTCCGAAGTCGTTGTAGCAATCGGTACAGCGATCGCCTTCGGGAGCCGTGTTGATGTCCGGGGCTTTGAAACGCACCACTCCCGGACCCTTCGCCCAAAAGGATACCCCGGTGGCTTGGGACGCGTCGTAGGGCATTTTGGGGTTCGTCAGGGCAAATCCCAGGCCGGAGTAGACGCCCATGCCCTTGTCCGCCAGGTGGCCCCTCATGTGTGCCGCGTACTTGGACGCGTTGGCGCCCCCCTCGGTCATTTTGAATGGGCCCGTCGGCTCGACCTTCGAACCATAGGTATCGACAAAGGTGAACCAATAGCCGTCACGTCCACCGACTTTGGCGATCTGACCATTATTATCTTCACCGTCGTCGAGTAACCCGTCCGGGCAGGGTTCCCATTCGAGCTGACGGCTGAGCGGGGTCACGCCATATTTTTCAGGGGAACTCGTGATACATCCAGCGAGGCCGACAAAGAACGTGGTCGCCGTTGCGGTGTGGACCAGGCCAACAAGCACTTGCTTATGGATCGATCCCGTGTTGACCGATCCAGCCTGAATAGGATGTGCTGAGGATGAATCCGGTGACATGAATCAACTGCAAGCCTTGCGCGAACGCGTTCACCCGTTCGCGAACCGGAGAATGGACGCATCGGGCGAGTCGCGCGTGGCGATTCGAGTTGCTTCGTCGTGTAGCCCGACCCACGTCCCTCTTCAAGTAAATTCATCCGAAAAGCCGAAGGAAGCGTTTTCGCGTTTCAGAAATCCTAGTGTGCCATGCACGGTTCTGCAGCCCGATGGCGTTGTTACTCGGCGCTCGCAGTATGCCCGATACAGCTTCGGCCTCGCGCCTCGCCCTCGGGCCGCAGCCTCGCGCCTATCACGGAACGAACTTCCGGCACCGAGTACTAGTTCCTTCGAATCGAAAAAGCCCGCGTCAGCGACAGCACCGCGCAATCGAACGCTCATCGCAACCTAACCATGATGCAGACGCGACCGATGCGATTGCGATCGAGTCCGTCCGACGGATGAATGCGCTGCGCCGTGGGTGATCGATGGGAAGGGCGTTCAAGCCTCGAGATTGGGGTCGATCTCCATCCAGACCTTATCGATCAGCAACTCGAGGCCTTCCGTGTAATCCCCGTCATCACCCGATGCGAGCTGAAGGCCGATTTCGACCACACGATGGGTGACATCGACAGCCGAGGACGCGTCGCCCTCTTGCGGTGGTCGACGCATTTGCATGCGGACCTCGGTCCAGCGATTTCCCACGGGGACCGTATGCCAACCTCCACCGAGGTATTCGTTGTCGACGAAGCTGGCTTTGGCGAACGGTACGACCCCGCGGGTTTCGTCGTTATGGCGACGTCTACTACCTTGGAGTCGTACCCGCGCCTTGAACGTGATGCCGGTCAGGTCGGTCTCCTCGGGAAACTTCACCGATACCTGGACGTTTTGTTGGACGCCATTGATCGGGGCATCGAGCGACAGCACGCCAGCGCCCGATTCGTCCTTCTTGATCACGACTTTCGCGTCAGCACGTAGGCGAGGGCTTTGAACGTTGAGCTCCGAGGTGTATTCGATGGCCCAGCCTTCGTAGTTGCCCTCTTCTTCGAAGTTCCACTCGCGAACGACGATGCCGGGTGGCGTGACGACCGATGGTCCTTCGGCTCCGGCCAACGCCGAATCGTCGTTTTCTTTGTATTCGGAGGGATCGCGAGTCCCGTAGGCGCACGCGGTCGCGACGAGCAACACGATGGTGGAGGTGAATCGACGGAACGTGCTCATGCTCATGCTCATTCTCCCTTTCGACCCGAACGGTTGCGGCGTCGATTCGTCAGTCCCAGCAGTGCGAGCAGAGCAAGCCATCCGGCGGGGTTTCGCGAAACATCGACTCGGCAACCGCTGGACGCGGACGACTCATCGGCGGCGAGTTCACCATCCGTGCCCGCGAGTTCACCATCCCCGGTTTCGTCCGCGACATCTTCCGGCGGTACGATGCACCAGCCCCGAAAGCAGCTCTCTCCGTCCCCGCACGCGTTCGTGCAACGACCGCAATGCTCGAGGTCGCTCTTGAGGTCGACACATTCGCCGCCGCAAAGACTCGGTGCGTCCTCGCTGCAGGGGTCCACCCAAGGTGGATCCGGATTCTCGACCTTGGCATTCACCTGTTCGGCGTACGCAGAGATCAACGCACACGTAGTGACGTCTTCGGGGCAGTAGACGTCGAAGTTGAAGTCGAGGTCGTGGGGATGGACGTCGTCGGTATCGAACACCCCTCCTCGTAAACGGGTCCGTTCGATCGGACCTTTGTAGGTCGCGAACTCCACGTCGTTGCGAGGAACCATGTCCCAGTACGCGAGGCCCGGCAGGTCCATCTGGAGAGCGGTATTGAGCGTTCCCTCGTAGATGAGATCGCGGTCGGGCACGTCCGACCCGGAATCGGGCACCCGCAAGATCTGCCAGCCGAATTCACCGAGGTAGAGCGGCTTTTCGATCCCCCACTCTTCGAGCAACCGGACGTGGGCGACGATCCACTCGGGCATGAATTGAGCGATCGCTTCGCTGTCTCCGTATTCCCCGTCGACCGACCAATTGAACGGCCATGCGTGGATCGAAAGGGCATCGACGGATTCGATCCGGGATTCGCGTTCGAAGTCGACGCCTTCGCCGTACCCTTGATACCAAGGATACGACCATGGCCCACGGCCGGTGGCGGGGCGATCGATGAGGGCGCTGATCCGTTCGAAGTCTTCTTGGAGTTCATCCGCGATGAGACCTTCGCCGCCATGCGAGACGAGGTGGTTCGAATCGATCGACTTGATGAACGCCGCGGACTCGGACAAGAACGCGGTGACCTGTTGACCCCCGATTTCCACGCCGGGCTCGTAGTCCGTCAGCCAGGGACCGAACCGTGGTTCATTCATGACCTCCCAGATCATCACCGCCGGATCATCTTTGTAGACCACACCGGTATAGGTGTTGACGCGATTGAGCAGCATTTCCACCCAGTCGCGATAGATCTCATGGCACTCCTCGCAGCTCCAGAACAACCCGCGCGAGATCTTGACTTCGCCCTCGAAACAGTTGGTCCAGTCGGTCAACGGTCGGGTGTTGACCTCGGCGGGATTGTCCAAGCAGGTGCCCGGAGCTTGCGGCGTTTCGATCCCCGCCCAGTTGAGATATTTGACGATTCCGCCAAACTCGCCCCATTCGTTCACGAGTGGGATGATGAGTTTGATGCCGTGCACATTCGCGCGATAGAGCGCATAGTCGAGCTTGCGTAGCCCCTCTTCTTGATACACTCGAGGTGACGACTGCATGACGACTTGACCGAACCGATCGGCCCCTGGGCGCATCTTGCCGGGTTCGTCTTGGTAGTCGCCGTCCCAAAAACCCCAGAATCGGACCGCGTTGAGCCCGAGAGCTTTGGCGGCCAAGAACACCCGTTCGGCGTGTTCCCGCGAGTACAATACAGCGTACGAGTTCGCGCCCGCGAAATAGAAGTCTCCGCCGTTCAGCTGGAACTTCGAACCCGCGGTCGTGACGAAACCCGCGTCGCTGCCGATGGCCAAGGAGAGCAAAAGCCCAGCGGTCAGAATCATAAGGACCCAAGTATAGACGGTTTAGGTTCCGACGGAAACTGTGTTGGCATACGGAACTCGCTCATGGATCGAGTTCAACCTGCGCGATGTCATCTTCCAAAACGACCGCGGAATCAGCGCAGAACGCTTTGAACCCGGCTTCTCCCACGTGCCCTGGATAGGGCAGGAATGCATGATCCGGTCGCGCATTTCGCCATGCAAGCGCATAGGCGATCCCCAGCGCCGTCGGGCTCGCTTTGAGCGGCTCGAGGAAGCTCGAGCGGATCCACGTTGCGCTGGCGATGTTGGGTTGATTGATCCCATCGCGCGCACCGAACTCCGTGAGCGCTGGGATCTTGCCATGCGCTCGTGCAACGCGAACGACGATTTCGGCCAGTTGGACGATTTCGCTCCCGTCATTCGCGTAGTACATATCGATCCCGAGCACATCGACGTACTCGTCGCCCGGGTAACGGAAAAAGTATTCCTCGTCGTTGTGCACGTGTTGCCCATCGGGCGAGAACGCGAACAAGAGGTGATCGAGGCCTCGTTCGGCGCGCAAATAGTCGACCGTGAAACGCCATAGCGCGATGTAGTCGGCCTCGGTAGTTTGCGAAGCACCCCACCAGAACCAGCTGCCCGTGTGTTCGTGAAACGGTCGGAACACCACGGGGATGAGTTCTCCTTCATCGCCGCGCAGGCCGCTCAGGAAATCCGCGACAGCGTCGAGGCCGGCCTTGTATTTGGCGTGGAGCGGTCGACCCGGAAGCACCTGTTCGACGGGCCGGCCCTTGGTATCCCAAGCGTCCCCACTCGTTGCCGGATTGTCGACATGCCAGCTGATCGTATTGATCGCGCCGTGGCGATGCGCTTCGGTGATGCGGGTTCGCATGAGGTCGAACCGCACGCCGTCGCCATTCTCGGTCGCGCCATTTTCGATCCGGAAGAGGTCCCACCCGCGCACGGCCGCATGAGCCCCACACACGCTCTTGACGTCCGATCGATCCGGGTCCTCGTGCCAACCCACACCATAGGCCGTCGTGTCTTCGTGGCCGAGGGCGAAGCTCGGCCTCCGCGCGAGCGCCTGCAACGTCTTGCGCAGCCGCTCCGAGGCTCGTTTCGTGGCCTCGACATCGTAATTCGTCGGTTTGCGTGGCCGTACGTCGCTCTCGTCATCCGAATCGGTTCCCGACGCATCGCTCGGCGAGGTCGGGGTCGATGCTGTCGGTGTGGTCTGACTCGAGCACGACGCGAGTACACCACCCATGGTCATGCACGCGACTCGGCGAAGCCGCATGCGATGGAGGTGTTTCGAGTGGAGGCCGTCGGTCGTGATCACGGAGGCGACGACTATAAGATGTATCGCGCCGATGTGAACCTGCACATCGGCGACGCTTTATACGAAAGTTGTTTTCGTGCGATGGCTCGCTGAATCGCGGAGTCGTCTTTACTCTTTACGTTGAGAAAAGATCCAAGGCAGCAGCTCCAATTCGGAGTCCCATGCCATGGAAAACGTTTCCACATGTCCTGTGTCGGGGTATGTCGTCAGACGAGCGGAGCCACCTGCGTCGTTGATCGCGGCGGCCATGATCTGGGAGCCTGCAAGCGGGTTCGACTCATCGGCTTCGCCGTGGAACACCCAGAACGGGATGTCCAAGATCCGAGGCACCGTGTTGCGATCGGAATAGCCCGCCATCGGAACACCGGCCGCGAAAAGTTCGGGCCACCGGCTCGTGAACTCCCAGGTACCGAATCCTCCCATCGATTCGCCGACGAGGTATATGCGTGTCGGATCGATGTTGAATTCCGTCTGGAGTGCGGGGATGAGCTCGCTGACCATGCGTGCCGACGGAAACGGATCGGGATGCTGCATGTACGATCCATCGGTGTTGTTGAGACCGGCGAACAGATTGTCCTCGCTGTTGCCGATCCAATGGGCCCATTCTTGATGGGCGGGTACGTCTCCGCACTGGGGAGCCAGGACGAACGAGGGAAACTCGGCTTGAAAATTGGGCGAGACGAGCGAGCGAGCACCTCGAAACAGCGCGCTGTTCGAATAGACGCTCGTGCGATTGTCGAACCCGCGTTCTCCACGACCATGCAGATAGATGACGAGCGGATACGCAGCTCCCGCGTCGTAGAACTCGGGCGTAAACAGGTGATAGGGCAGTTGTTCGCCCGCCGTGGCGGCACTCTCGAACGTGCGCGGTTCCATGACGATGTCCAGGTTTCCCATCACCCACGCGGCGTTTTGGAACGCGAGCAAAGGCTCGAACGCTTCGTTCATCCCGAGCGCGGAGAGGGTGAAGTCCACCGCGGTCTCGCCCAAGACCTCACCCGTTCCGTCGGCCCCTGCAAACGCGGTGGCCCGGAGGCTGTGGGCTCCGAAATCGAGGCCCCAATCCGCCGGCGCACCACCTTCCTGCGACGCGAGAAACGGCGCCTCGGCATCCGTCACGACCGTGCCATCGACGTCGAACACGACGCTCCCCGTGCCTGCCGGAGCTTCCGCAAGTGCGGTGATGCGCGGTGGTAACTCCACGCGATGCATGAGCTCCGGCAGCGGACTGTGAGACGCGTCGATCTCTGCACGCACCACATTGAAGAGGTGAACGCTCACGCCTTGCGGCTCGGGATTCGGTCCCGTGTCCTGGCTCGTCGTCTCGGCCTCGGCTTCGCCGGGGTTGGTATCCGTTGCACTGGGAGTTGCGTCGCTCGTTTCGACGCCCTCATTCGAGCTCGAACCCTCGCCCGCATTGGGATCAGTGAGATCAGTGGGATCACTCGGATCCGATCCCGCCGGGCAGGCGCTCAAACTCGAGCCGATCACGAAGATTACGGAACCCATCCGCCAAGCACGTCGAACCATCGGTCTCACCACCTCTCGTCCGAGGCACGATACCGGAACTCTTCGCCGGGCTTCGAACGATCCACAGAAAAAGCCGCGAGCGCTGCGACCGGCCGTTGAACGTGAGCCGCGAAGGCTGTAAAGCAAGCGCCATGACGTACCAGGCGGCAGAATCGCGCTATGCATCGATCCCCTACCAACGCTGTGGGACGAGCGGACTCCAGCTACCCAGGATCGCGCTCGGTCTTTGGCACAACTTCGGTGGGGTCGATCCCGAAGAGAACGGGCGCAACATGCTACGCCGCGCCTTCGACCTCGGGATCACACATTTCGACCTCGCGAACAACTATGGCCCTCCCCCCGGCTCGGCCGAAGCCACACTCGGTCGGATCCTGAAACAGGATTTCCTTCCCTATCGCGACGAGCTCATCATCTCGAGCAAGGCGGGATATCTCATGTGGCCCGGACCGTATGGCGATTGGGGCTCTCGCAAGTATCTCATCGCAAGCCTCGATCAGAGCCTCCGTCGGATGGGGCTCGAATACGTCGACATTTTTTATCACCATCGCCCCGATCCGAATACACCGCTCGAAGAGACCATGTCCGCGCTCGATCAAATCGTGCGCTCGGGCAAGGCACTCTACGTGGGGCTCTCCAATTACCCGCACGACGTTACCCGCAAAGCCGCCGAGATTCTTCGTCGGCTCGGCACACCATGCATCATTCATCAGCCGTCCTACAGCATTCTCAACCGCTGGGTCGAACCCGATCTGCTCGGCACCCTCGGTGATCTCGGCATTGGCTGCATCGTGTTCTCACCCCTCGCCCAGGGGCTCCTCACCCACAAGTACCTCGAGCACATTCCGCCCGATTCGCGTGCTGCAAACCCGCATGGGTTCCTGCAGGTCGAACAGGTCGATGCGGCCACGGTACGAAAGGTGCGGGCCCTTCATGCCATCGCCCAAGCGCGTGGCCAGACGCTGGCCCAAATGGCCCTCGCATGGGTCCTACGGCAACCCGTCGTGACGTCGGCCCTCATCGGGACGAGTCGCGTGGGGCAGATCGATGACTGCGTCGGTGCGCTTCGACGTCTGGACTTCACCTCAGCCGAGCTCGACGCGATCGACGATATCGTCGCCTAGGTCAGTTTTCGATCGGCGATCGATCGCAGGATGCGTGCTCCATGCGATCGCCTCGCCCCGTCCACGACCTCGGCGGGCAAGGCCCCGCGGTCCCCGGCGGGATTCGGCGGGACGCTCGTCCCACGGTTTCGTAGGTGGTCACAAATGTTGCACGGAATGTCTCGATCGTTTTTCGGAGTCGTGCGGGACTCAACATCGATGCCTGAGACGTATGTGGACATTCGTTGGCCGGATGGTGAAGGCGAGTCGTGTTATTCGCCTTCGAGCGTCGTGTGTGAGTTCTTCGAACCTGGTCGGGGGTATCGACTCGCGGAGTTCATGGAACTCAGCAAGACTGCGCTTCACCGCGCCTCGGACCGCGTCTTGGCCAAGTATGGGATCGCGTGCTCGTCGGCGATGGACCAGCTTCGCCGCTTGGAGGAGCGGGCCGCGAACTTCGATCCCGAGGCGACGGTCCAGATTCTGGGCGTTCGCGTTTCGAGGCGCACGGAGTAGTCTCCAAAGGGGCTTTTGCGAAAGGCCCGCTTGAAGATCAAAAGATGCTCAAGCCGCTGGCGGTCGAATCGGGGACCTCGCGGCGCGAGTCCCAATGTTCGACGAGTGCCCCGCTCTCGAGCCGAAACAGATCGTAGAAAGCGTGGGGGTCTCCGTTGGCCGTGCCTTCGGACAACGTGAAGACGAAATTGCCGTCGGCGATCACGTGGTGAACACGGGTGTACGCGATGGCCTCCGCACCGACATAGTCGAGAAACGCGGCAGAACCGATGGCATCGCTCTCGTGGTGCTCGACGTAACCCGCAGCATGGAAGGTCGCCACGTCGTCGAGGTTGGACTCGATGAGCACGTGTTCCATGAAGTCGAGGACGAGCTGCCGGTTCTGGGCGGTGAGCGTGGTATCCACGACCTCCGTGGGCCCGCTCGGGTCCGAGGCTTGATTTGCATCCGAGTCCCAATGCTCGATGATCGACCCGTCGCCGATGCGGAACATGTCGAAGATCACTCCCGAACCGGAATACTGACCCTGCACGACCACGAGATCGCATTCGGCGAAGGTCCTCAACCGGTCGTAAGTAAATCCAGCCGCAGGGACGAACGATGTCATGATCGCGCGGAATGCTGCGACGCCGCTCGCCGCGATCGGATTGTGCTGAAGGTACGGTTCTGCCCAAAAGCGATCGATGGCGGTGAGGTCTTTGTCGACGAACAACGCATCGATCGCAGTGGCAATGAGTACCCGATTGGCCTGAGAGAGCCCCGGATCGTCACACCCCGTGGCCGCGCCGGCGCTTTCGCTCTCGTTCGCATCCGACGGTGCTTCGGACGTCGAACCCGGCATTTCCGCGCTCGTGCTGCCGCGGTCGCTCGAAGAGCTCGAGCCGGTCGCCCCCGATGCGGTCGTCACTCCCTCGCTCGAGGATCCGTCGCCCTGGGCCGTCGTCGTGTCCCTTGCGACGCCACCTTCGCCCGGGGGCGATTCGTTCGACGGGCATCCCGACATGAGGCCGAGCAGGACGACAACCCACCGGTTCACCGATTTCATGATCGCTCTTTACCCGAAGCGCCAACATCGAGCAATCGAGCGCGCGCGTTGGTCCATCAACTCCCCGAGTGCGCGCGCGTAAGCACTCGGGTGATCGTTGTCGTCCACACGGAGGACGCGGAACGGTTACGTCGTGGTTCCGCCGAGCCCTTCGGCTTGCATGGCCGAGCGCACTGCCGGACGGGCTGCAACGCGTGCTTGGAACGCCAGCAGATGGGGAAACGACGAGAGGTCGAGCTTCACGAAGTTGGCCCAATTCGTCACGGTGAACAGATAGGCGTCCGCGACCGTAAACGACTCGCCAAACAGGTACGGTTGACTTGCCAAGCGAGTTTCGAGATAGGTGAAGCGCTTGCGTAAATACGCTTCCCGGTCGGCACGCAACTCGGTGGAGGTTTTGGCGTTGAACAGCGGGGCGAAGGCCTTGTGGAGCTCGGAATTGATGTATCCGAGCATTTCCTGCATGCGATAGCGAGCGAACGTTCCCGCTTTCGGGACGAGTGCGGCTTCCGGCTTCTGATCGCCGAGGTATTGCACGATCGCGGGCCCCTCGGTGAGACGTTCGCCGTTGTCGAGCTCGAGCACGGGCACGTAGCCCTTGGGGTTGATCGCCGAGAAGTCGCGTCCGTCCGCGGTCGTTTTGTTCGAGATGTCGACGCGTTCGAGCACGAGGGGAATCCCGAGTTCGTGAGCGACGATATGCGGAGACAATGAACACGCACCGGGAGAGAAATAGAGTTTCATTGGAGGGTCCTTTGGTTCGTCAATCGATGAGGGCGTCCAGCAGTGCGCTGGCGGTACGGTGTTGGAGATTGGGGGCGATCTGACCGCCCCACAACGACATCAAATCGGTCTTGCCCGTGGCCATTGCCGCAGGGCGAAGCTGCGCGAGAAACCAGCTCTGGATCGGAAACGGAGGCAGGTCCGCGATCCGAGCCGCGAACTCACGCGTCCAACGATTCGAGAGCCCGCGGGCCAACCGACCGGTGAATGCACGCGTCAATGTCGTCGAGGACGCGCGATCCGAAAACAGCAGTTCGCGGTGGATCGCGGGGGCACCGGATTCTTCGCACGCGAGAAAGGCCGTGCCGAGCTGAGCGGCTTGCGCCCCGAGCATCATGGCAGCCCGGACGCCGCGGCGGTCTGCGATCCCGCCCGCGGCGATGACCGGCGCCTTCACACGATCGACGACGAGGGGAACGAGTGCGAGGGTGCCCATCAGCGAGTCCTCGGCGCGACCCAGAAACGTGGGCCGATGGCCGCCGGCCTCGAAACCGCTCGCGACGATGAGATCGACCCCTGCCTCGTCGAGCGCACGTGCCTCGGCGATCGAGGTCGCCGCTCCGATCGTCACGATCTCTCGGCGACGGCATTCGGTCAGGATCTCGGCACGGGGGATGCCGTAGACGAAGCTGAATACAGGCGGTTCGAGGGCGAGAAGCGCCTCGGCCTGCTCCTCGAAGCGATGGCCGTAGTGAGGCGGTGGCGGTGGCAGGGCGACGCCCAGCTCCGTGAAATAGGGCTCGAAGAGCTTCGCGACGCGATCGTAGTCGGCGCGCTCGATCGCCAAACCGCCTGGATCGTGATCGGAGACCCAAAGATTGAGCGAGAAGGGCTTCGCGGTATTCGCACGAATCGCGCGTCCAACCTCGGTGATCTCGTCGGGCCCTAGGTTGTGCGCACCAAACGAGCCCAGGCCACCACGCTCGGAAACGGTGGTCACGAGCCTCACGGTCGACAGGCCTCCGCCGAACGGTCCTTGGATGATGGGGTGCGCTATGCCGAGCCGGCGCGCTGCTTCGGTACTTGCCATCGCGGCGGTAAGTTAGCTCCTCGGGTATCCATCGGTTACTACCTAACCAAGGGTTACCTCAGATTGTGGTAACCTCGTGGTTACTGCGATGGCGTTGCGCGTACGCAAGAACAAGGCTGCGGCTCCCCCAGAGTGTCCGCTCACGCAATGCATGCGCGTGCTGAGTGGTGCGTGGGCTCCGAACGTGATCTGGTACTTGAGTGAGCAACCGCGGCGGTTCGGCGAACTTCGGATCGACATCCCTCAGATCTCGGCGCGTGTTCTCTCTGCGCGCCTGCGCGAACTCGAGGAGAAAGGCGTGGTCACACGATCGGTCGTGTCGACGTCTCCTCCTTCCGTCGAATACGCGCTGACCGATCTCGGGCGCGAACTCGTGCCGGCCATCGCCGCGATCGTCGAGGTCGGTCGCAAGCTCAAAGGGCACGAGGCGCCACCTGCCCGCCGACGTCGGCATGGCTGAATGGCTGCATGGCTGAATGGGAGCCAAGTAGAATCCTGGTGCTCCGCCGTGTACGCTCACCGTGTAGCCTCGTGCGGCGGAGCAGGGGTTCTCGACATGGCTCGCATCCTCATCGGTACTTTTCCAGCGCGTGGACACGTCAATCCGCTCAGTGCCATCGCGCGACGACTGGTCGAGCGGGGTCACGAAGTCGCCTGGATCACGCACGCCAAGTATCGCGCGCTGATCGAAGCTGCGGGAGTGACCTTCGTTCCGCCGACGGATGGATGCAAGTTCGACGACGAGCACCTCGATGAAACATTTCCTGCGCGGCCCAAGCCATCGGGCCTGTCGCAACTGAAGTTCGACATCAAGCACGTGTTCATCGACGACGGAGTTCACCAACTCCGCGACATCCAAGCTTTTGCGGCCACGTTCAAACCCTCGCTCGTGCTGGCGGATGCTGCGTTCGTGGGGACGCGTTTGTATACGGACCTTTCCGGGCTTCCCTATTGTGTGCTCGGAGTGATCCCGATGACCTTGGGTGGTGACGATGTTGCCCCATTTGGGCTCGGTTTCCAGCCCAGCGCGTCATGGTTCGGTCGGCTGCGCAATCGCATGTTGCACTGGGGGATCCAGCGCGTGCTGTTTGCGGACGTCCAGCGGCACTACGACGCGGTGAGAGCTTCGGTGGGATTGGGGGCGGCCAGTGGATGGGTGCTCGATGGCCCGGTGACGAGTACGCTCTATCTGCAGCCGACGATCCCGGAGTTCGAGTATCCGCGACGCGGGATGCCGAGCTCGGTGCACTTCATCGGTGCACTGCCCGTGACGGCACCTCCGAATTGGGTGGAGCCATCGTGGTGGAATGAACTCGATGGTTCGCGACCCGTCATTCATGTCACGCAAGGGACGCTCGCGAACGATCGTCCACATTTGTTCGCGCCTGCGCTCGAGGGGCTCGCCAAGGAAGACGTGCTGGTGGTCATCTCGACGGGAGGCCGATCGATCGAGAGCCTGGGATTGTCGTCGCTACCCGACAATGCACGCGTGAGCACGTTCTTGTCCTATCCCGACCTCCTGCCGCGCACTTCGGTCATGCTGACGAATGGTGGTTACGGCGGCGTCCAAGCGGCTCTGTCCCATGGTGTGCCGCTTGCGGTTGCAGGCCGCACGGAAGACAAACCAGAGGTTGCCGCTCGCGTGGCGTGGTCCGGGGTCGGTCTCGACCTCAAAACCGCGACACCGAGCCCTCGAACGGTCTGCTCGGCCGTCCGTAAACTGCTCGACGACCCCCGTTACCGCGAACGAGCCCGAGCCCTTGCAACTCAGTACGCGCGCCACGACGCGATCACCGAGGCGGTCGGGCTGATCGAAGACGTCGCCCGTACGGGTCGCACACCGGCTTGAGGCAAGTACCTCAACCGGTTTCCGACACGACGCGTCAAACCCTCAAAAGCGGAAGGTGAGGGCGCCACCCCATCCGCCCCGCGTACGCATCGGCGCGACCGCGAGGCGGTGGTGTTCGATCAACGCAATGGGCTTACTCGCGAGCCGTCGGCGGTGCGAGCCGACGGCCAAGAGTGGAATACCGACACCCGCCGCAATGATGAGGTTCGGGAGTCCCATCGCGAGGAAGTAATACGGCGATCCATAGACGCCGGACCAAATGGTCCCCGCGAGGAACAGGGAACCATGGACCGCAATGACGACGGCCCCGCTCACGACCAAGCCGCGGCCGTAGTTCGGCGAGTACGTGCGTGGAGTGTCGGCCTCGAGGGTGGCCGGCGGCGGGTTCGGTGGGGCCGTTGCAACGGGCGCTGCATATAGGGCAACCGCTTCCGAAGCGTAAAACGACCCGACTCGTCCATCGGCACCGATGAGAGTCACGAGCCCCTCCTCCATACCGGCGAGTTCCCCGTGATAGGAACTCCCATCCGCCCGCACGACGATCACTTGTCGTCCTTTGAGCGCATTCCAGGCGGCGTCGGGCACAGCGGCTTCGGCCGATGGCGGAGGGGTGCTCGGCGACGGAGGCGAAAGACTGACTGCTCCAGGAGTCGTGCTGGCGGGCGAAGACGGCTCGGGCTCCGCCATGGAGCCTGATCGCATCGACAACGAAGCCCCGACATCGATCGGTGAGGCTGCTTGCACCAAGGTTGGCGCGAGCGTCAAGGGCAGCATCAAGCTCGCGGCGACGATGGCTCGGGTGCTGCTCGACGGGGATACCGAACGATCGATGCAGCCGATTTCCTGCGCTCTCACCTTGCTCAAGCTGATGAATCCCGATTGTTCGAAGGACATCCGCCAAGCGGACGGATTCTCGTCGGCGTTCGATGGCAAGGTTCCGCTCGGCGCTGCAATGGGCCAAAGCCTCGCCGTGAGGAACATCCCTTCCGGCTTGGCTTGGTCGGCCTCCAGTTGTGCGACCGGCCCTACGCGTACCCGTTGCCGATCCATGAGCGAGATCTCGGTCACGACGGGAGGGTCGTCTCTCCTCGCGGCGGGCAAGAGTACGCACTGTTCTCGTGTGTTGAAGGCGTCGAGGTTGGGCTCGTGTTCGAGGGTACCGCGTCGAGTGAAATGCAGTTGCAGGGCCATCGTTCGCTCCTTACTCATATGTGCGTCGCTCGTTCACCTGCGGCCGCGTAGTGATCCAGCAGCAGCGGTGTGAGCCTTTGGTGGGTCTCGTTGAGCTTGCCCACGAAGGAATCATCCAATGCGTTGCCTCGGTGGATGGTGTCGTAAAGCTCATCGAAGACTTCGACACAGCCGGGCGGTAAATCGATCTGCGGAGGCGTCGTGACTCGGTTGCGGTACAACGAAGGATCGACGGCGGCGGTGGCTGCCAACGGATCTCCCGCGCCGATCCAGTCGAACACGTGGCGTAACACTTTGGGGGGATCGGCCAAGAGTCCCGCATACGATTGGAAATGCACGGGATAACGTCGCGTCGCGACGTCCCGGATGGTTTCGTAATAGTCCGACCACCATTCGAGCGCAGGCGGCAACCCGTCGTCTTGCTTGCGTGAGTCGTGGATGCCGTTGGCTTCTCGAGCGATTTGACGGAGCCGGAGAAGCGACGCGACGTACTCGGCCCATGGCCTCATGGTCACGACGACTCGGTCGAGGAAGGCGATCTCGCTACGCCCGAGTCCAGGAGCAAAGATCTTCACCGCGACGGTTCGCGTTTGTTCGGGAAATAGGTATTGACCCGTGGTCGGATGCGGGTTGCTGAGGAAGTTGATCCCCATGAGCAGCTCGGATTCGAAAAATCCGTGCGGATTGGCCGTCTTGATCGTTTGTTCCCAGTTGCGCGGAAATGCTTCACCCAACAACTGAAACCCCCCGGCATTCAGAATCTGCATCCACATGGACGTGCCCGAGCGCTTCGCCCCTGAAACCACGATCATATGCCCTCCGATCGATAGATATCCATGTCCACGAACCACCTCGAACCTGAGCGCAGCGCTCCTTCGTGAAGCTCACGAGGAGAAGATCAGACCCGAGTCTAACCGAGGAGTCAACCGAAGGCTCGGTATGAATGAGCGCATCGACCCGCGATTCGTCGTTCCGCACGCGATGCGACCGCCCAGAGCACCGTGGCAGCAGCAGCAACGATCGATCATGATGCAAGACGTCGAATCATGGGGCCAAATCCGTTCGACGGAGGACCCTTGCGGATGGACCATCAGGATTCGACCATAATACCCTTGCGGGTCAACTTGGCCTTCAACTTGGGCGCGATCACGTCGCATTGGAAGTGCTTGAGATTCGGGAGGTATTGGATGTCGTCCACCGACTTGAGCGCGAACGAGTCGTCCTCGCCATCCCAAAATGGATAGATCTGCTGATAGATCTCGAGCGCACCGTCGACGACGATGCGCGTGACCTTGGCCAGATCATGCTTGGTCAGGGGAAACATCTCGAAATACTGTTGCACTTCTGGGATCACATCGTAGCCATCGAGTTCGACGTCGATCGATCGCTCGGTGTACGTTTTCGCGAAGTCGTAGACATCGAATTTCGGCTCCAGCACGTGTTTCTGGTACATCAAGGCGTCGATCACGAGCAGCTTGAAGTTGAAGTCCTTGAAGATGACCCCGCCGTGCGCGGGTCGTTGTGCGGCTCGTGGCTGACCCTGACCACGTTTGAGTTCGGCGACTTGTTCGAGCCAGCGTGCGACGTCCTCGACCTTCGAACTCTCGCGGCCGAGCGTGGACACGAACTCGGCCAACGCGTGTTTTTCTGAGGAACGGGTGAGGGTGACGACGCGGTGCTGGTCGGATGCGAACGGCTGTTCCAGGAACCGCACCACGAATCTGTCCCACTGCGCCGCGGTCCAGCGGGTGGCAAGCGGTCGAAGATGATCGACGATCGCGGGAATTCTGGAGGAAAGTCGATCCGAAACGCCGCCCTCCATCATCTCCATCGCGAGCACCCCGAGCATGCGGCTCGCGGAATCATCGGGTCGGGTTACATGGAGGTCGATGAGTTCGGCGTGCCATCGATCGGCGTGTTCGTGTTCGCCGAGCAGGCCAAGCGTCGTGATGCTTCCGGCGTGGGGAAACCGGCGGGCAATGGGGACGACGAATGGAGCTACCCGTTTTCGAAGGTCCTCATCACCCTCCCAATTCGAATGGCATCGAACGAGCTCGATGAGACCCGCCAACACGTCGCCCAGACGCGAGTCGTTCGCACTTCCACCCGCCAATGTCCGATCGCTCGTCGCCAACAAACGCTCGGTCAACGCCACGATTCGTTCGCAGGACTGGCGCACCACCTTGCGCAGCGTCATATTCGAACCCATGAAATCGACGTGGTGGCCCTTGAACGTTTCGACGAGCCGGTACGATCGTTCACTGGCGACGGTGTCGTCCCAGTCGGTGTGTTCGAGTTGGTCGAGCACGAGGTCGTAGAGGAACTTGCCTTCGTTGAGGCTTCGTTCGCAGAACTGCGTGAGCACGCGGTTGAGGGCCGCACGCACATCATACTCATCGGTATCTTCAGCCACCGCGATCGCCGAGCGGATCACCGGTTCGAGGTCTTTCGCGGGAGCCTTGGCGAGGCGCTGTTCGAGTCGACCGAATGTTTCCACCAGGTTTTTGCGTTGTTCGATCGCACGAAGAATTTCGATCACGGGAGCGGCATTGTCCGAGCGTCGCAACGAGCGGACAAGGCGAAAGTGACATGGTGCGCGCTCGACCGTGGGTTCGGGATACGATGGGGAGGTGAATCCACTGTCTCTCGACCGCAGGCAATTCTTCGTCGGTTCGGCGGCCTTGGCTTTTGGGTGTGCCACGCCGGTCTCAGGGGGTCGCCGTCATGACGCGTCGGCGCTGGCCCTCGCCACCGACGACACAGACCCGCAAGCCATGGACAGCGTGGATCTCTGGATGGGGTATGGCCCCGATGCGCTGCGGCTCGACAAAAACGAGAATCCGTTTGGACCCTCGCCCAAGGCCGTCCACGCGGCCAAGGCTGCGCTGACCCATGCGAATCGCTACGTGAATCCCGCGTTGTTGGCGAAGCGGCTCAGCGAGTTTCACGATGTGGATCCAACGATGGTCCAACTCGGCACGGGGTCGGGCGAAATCCTGCGGGTGTTGCCAATCGCCTTCATGCGTGACGGTGGCAACCTCGTGACGGCGACCGAGGCCTATCGCGCCGCCCCCGAATCCGCCGTATGGCTCGGCCGCGAGGTGCGATGGATTCCCATGCGCAACGATTGGACCTACGACGTCGAAGGCATGCTCGCTGCCGTCGATGACCAAACGCGGTTGTTCTGCCTGGTGAATCCCAACAACCCTACCGGGACGATGATTTCACGCTCGCAGATCCTACAGATCGCCAAGGCCATCCCGTCCACCACCGCGCTCGTCGTCGACGAGGCGTACGTCCAGTTCCTGCCGAAAGGCGAACCCTCGGCCATCGATCTCGTCGCGACGATCCCGAACCTCATGGTGTTGCGGACCTTCTCCAAGGTCTACGGTTTGGCAGGCCTGCGGGTGGGTTATGCGATCGCTCAACCACCCCTCATCGAGCGACTCGCTCCAGCCGTGCCGTCGTGGCCGAGCGTCGTCGCCTATGCGGCGGCTGGGGCTGCGGTCGAGGACGAGGCGCATGTGCGTCGCTTCGTCGAGCATGCCGAGCACTGTCGCGCGTTTTATCGCGAGAAGTTGACCGCACTCGAACTGGACTACCAGCTCGGCCATGCTCCGCTCGTGATGGTTCGGCTCGGCGCCGACCTGGTGCCGAAGGCGATCGATAGCTTGGCGAAGCAAGGCATTTTGATCCGCAGTGGTCGAGCGTGGGGGGTCGACGACTGGATCCGGATCTCGTTCGGTCTCGAAGAAGCCAACGAACGCGTGATCGCAGCGCTCGCGACGTGGATCGCGAACGTGAAGGCGTAATCTCGATGCGTCAGGTCAACCGCGAATCCAAGCCACCGCGAGCAGGGTGCCCCACGCCGTGGCCGCGATCCAGGCCGGAACCCACTTCGCGCCGTGACGCACGACCGCCTCAGGATCCGTCGCGGACCAAGCTTTGGTGAACAAGTGAACGATGGCTGAAAGTGCCCAACCCAAGCCGAGGAGGAGCGGGAGCAGCACGACGAGCGGCGCCCAGGCGAGCAACCAGATCATGACGGCGATTCCACCAGCTCCAACCAGCAACGCGGCTACGGCCATGGACCCCACCGGTCCCAAACGGACGGCCGATGTGCGTAAGCCGAACGCCGAGTCTTCGCGTAGATCTTCCGCCGTGTTGACGAGAATGAGGCCCTGCTGCATTGCGGCATAAGCGACGATGAGTTCGACCAACGCGAATGGAGGGATATCGACCCATGCGGCAGGAACGAGCAGCATCGGCCCCACGAAGATGCAGGCCGCGAGTGCTGGAATCTGCAAGATGCCCCTCGCTTTGAGCCGCAGGGGCCGAGCGGAATATTGCCAACCAAGGACGAGGCCGCACGCGACCCACGGAATGATCCAAGGGCGATCGAGCCGCAGCCCGAGATCGATCGTGAGCAACATGGCGAGAATGGCCGTGACGAAGATCTGGACGATGACGTTCGATCGACCGAGCCCAAACACCGCCTCTGCGGTACGGGTCTTGTAGGTCAGATCGAGGTCGCGGTCGACCAGACAATTCACCATGTCGCCATAGTGGAATAGCAACACCAGGATCATCGCGATCTGGGCAGACCCCCAGGTGACGAGCTCGCCCGCGGGAGCGACGATGAGCGCGGGTACGAGTGCGATCGGGATCTCGGCGACGAGAAACTCCGGACGGCGGATCCGCAGCGAATCCCACAACCAGGCGAACGCCCGACGCTCCTCCAGCATGACGTTGATCCGTCGAATGTGACGGCGGGATCCCGGCCCTTCGCGGAATGCACGACGGCCGTGGAGCAACGTGAAATTGTCGGCGATCACGTAGTCGCCGTCTTGCCAACGATGGAGCAGGATCTCACGCGGGTCACCGAGGAAGCGCTGCAGCTCGAGCAACGCCGCGGCAGCTTCGTGGGGATGCAGGCCAACGCCTTCGATCCGTACGGGGTTCAGATCGTCGACGGGTTCGGCGAAGCGAAGCACCACTTGTCCGCTCGTCGGGTGGTGCTGAACGAGTGCGGCTTCGAATGTTCCGCCATAGTGAGCTTTCTTGTCGGTGTGATAGCGAAACCGCAAGAACCGCCAACGAGCACGTTGCTCGTCGCTCGCGTTCGCCCAGATCCGCGTCGTGTCGACGAACGTCGTCTCTCCAGCCGCGTCCGGGCTCGGTGCCTCGACGCAATGAAAGAACAGAAGGCGTGGGGGCGTGCCGAGAAAGGCTCCGTCCCAGTGCAGGGGAACGTCTCGCGGAGAATAGAGATAGTTCAACGTATTCGGTACGACCGCGAGTTCGTTGATTGCACCGAACGACCACGGCAGGAGCGGCCCGAAACGGCGAGCCGCGGCCGCGAGTTCATGGCGTTCGACCGCTTCGATCCCGCGCAACACGAGCACGCGATGTCGTTCGGCGAGTTCACTCAACACGCGCGGGTCGAGATCCGCGAGTTGGGTTCCCGGCGGAAACCGAAGCACGTAGCCGAATGGCTCGAGCGTCGTGCCTATCGGCTCAGAGTTCGAGGTGATCGGGGCGTCCATCGAGGTCCACGACGCGGGCGGAGGGGAAGTCGGCCCGCTTCACCAGACGGTAACCCGAGCGATCGAGCAACGCAGCCCCGTGCCAGGGGGTGAGCCAGACATCATCGACCGGAAGCAGGTGGATCCCGATCTTGTCCGACGCGAGCGGCTGCGGATGAATCGAAAGGCGGACAGCGTCAGGAAACGCTGCGGCCACGAGTGCGCCCCACGCCTGGCTGCGTCGAACGGTTTCCCAAGCGCGCTCGCGAGTACGCGCTCGCGCTTGGGTCTTGGAAATTTCGGGGTGGATGCCGGCTTCGTCCTCCGCGAGAAACCGGTGGATTCCATCGACGAGAGGGGTGGGGCCTCGCTGACGGAGCACATCGAGCGACTCGCCATAGCGTCCGAGCAGCCGCTGACGCAACGCTTCGCCGTCGTCGGTGCCGAATGCATCTTCGAGGTCGAACCAGGCGAGGTGCCGGGCACCGATCTCGGTGAGCATGCCACGAATGGCCTCCCGATAGACGTCGCACGTCGTGTCGTCTACGCCAACCACCGGGCCGAAGACGTGTCCATCCGATGCGATCGTCAGGCGAACGGGGTGGAGCTCCCCCAGCTCGACGCAGAGGCGTTCGAGCGCTTCGAGAGCAAGTCGTTCCGCGCGATCCGGCAGGGCGCCCAAGACTTTGTGGGGGTTGGGCGACTTTGCCGGGAATCCGGGCAAGACGAAGTGGATCGGCTGTTCGGTCGTCATCGTGTGGGCGATGCGATCGCCCCAGATCCGATGGACCGCAGCGCGTGCCGCTTCGGGAGCGACCTCGGAGCGAACGCGATGATGGACGAGCAGTCGGTCGATCAGCGCCCGCGATCGTCCGCGCGCATCCTTGGGAATCGACAGTGGAAGCAATCGCTGGGCTAAACGTCCTGCGCTATCGAGGATGCCGTGGACCCACGGCAGCATCGACGTGAACGGCAGCACGGTGTCGGCCAAATCGAGCGTTTCCACCGCGGCGCCCTCGTCGAACAACCATGTGAACACGATGAGGAGATGCAGGGCGTACAAGACGTGCGCGAGTCGATCCCGGTCGGCCGGGTCCGCGGGTGCATCGGTCGACCCCTCTACGACGGCCACGAAGATCGACGCGACCTCGAGTCGTACCCGCTCGCTTTCACGACCACCTACGGCCAACCGGCCGTCGGGATCGATGGCGGGACGAAGTAATGCCGTGAGGCCGCGACGGTACGGGCGTAGCACCGCCAGTTTACCTTGCATGGCAGCACGGAATCGCTGCGAAAGTGGGCCTTCCGGCAGCTCCACCGTCTCGCGAAACGTAGCCGCGAGCCATGCGTAGAGAGCAAGGACCGCAAGCTCCTTGCGCATGAACTCACCTGCGACCTCGCCGGGCCCGAGCCCCGCCGCCTCACACAATGCGGCGAGATCGACGTCGTATCCATGCTCGCCGATCGCCTCGGCTAACCGTTCGAGAATACGAAGCCGCTCTTTCCGGTTCATGCGGAACACCAAAAGGGATCCGCGAGCCCCTCGGGCGGAATGCCGAGTTTCGATCGCAACTCTCCGACCGAGAGTCGATGAAGTGTTCGCGGATCGTCCCGATAGGCGACGCCGAACGGCCGCAGCCGTTCGATCAACCGCCAAGTTCGAACCGGCCATCGCAGGAGCCCGAGTACCACCGCGCCGATGCACAACACGCCGATGAGGCAGGTCGGGGGTCGATTCCAGAGCTCGAGTACACTGACGACGATTTCACCTTTGAAGTTGGGTTGTACTCCGAGCGCCACGTGATGAAGATCGTGCTGCCGCAGGCGACCCGGGTTCGGAACCGGAACGGCGATGGGTCCCGCGACCGCGATCCAGAGAAACCGTCCCGTGGGCGCATCGGCATCCCGAGCGAGAAACTCGACAATTGCGTCGCCGACATTCTGTTCGGGTGGCGGGGCCCGTCGCACCATCGTAGGGCGATCATAGGCCGATGTGACCGCAGCAGCTACGGGTGTACCTCGGAGTGGCCCGATTCCACCCACGTGTTCGTTCTAGGCAGGACTCGCTTTGGAGGTTACGGATTCACCGAAAATTTCGTAGGCTAACGCGAACATCGGATGGACGAAGCGCATCGCTCCACTGCAGAGAGCATCCGCTCGCTGATCGTGCGTTCGCTCGCGTCCTCGGCGATGTTTCGAGCGGCGCTCACGAGTGTTCCGCCGCTCGAACGCGACCCTTGGCTCGATTTGGTGTTCGGGCTCCAGTCTTTGCCCGACGATAGTTCCGAACTTCCGCAAGGCTGCGTTCCTTACCTCCCATGTTCGGTCGATGCGATTCTCCGAATCGTCGACTGTGCCGGCGTGCAGGCGTCGGACGTGTTCGTCGACGTGGGCTCGGGTGTGGGGCGGGCTGCCGTTCTCGTGCACCTATTGACCGGGGCTTCGACGATTGGTCTAGAGATTCAGTCGCAGCTCGTCCATGCATCACGTGATCTGATGACTCGCTTGAACGTCTCGCGGTTTTCTCCGGTCCAAGGCGACGCAGTGGAACTGACCGAATTCATGACGATAGGCTCGATCTTCTTTTTGTATTGCCCATTCGGTGGAGCCCGACTCGAGAAGGTCCTCGACGATCTCGAACCGATCGCCCGTACACGGCCGATTCGTGTCTGCAGTGTCGATTTGCCCTTGCCGTCACGCAGATGGCTCACGCCCATGGTCCCCCCGTCGGGGGACATTGCCGTCTATCGCAGCACGCTGCTCGATCGGTAGACGCCCACCATCATGCAGTGGCGGAAAGCTTGCTTTCGGCAGCTTGCATTTGCGAGTCATTCGCCGAGGCTGCCGCGAGGGCAAAGTTGGGCGGAACGACGGCCACGGCGACTCGAGCGTGAGCTGCGAGGTCGCTGCCGACGGAGGAGCCGAAGATCCGAGCAGGGGTCGACAATAGCCGTGAGCCACACACGATGAGTGGTGGTTTTTCTTGTTCCGCAATCGTGAGGATGCGATCGACGACATCCCCGGTGGCCAAGGCGGTGCTCGCATTCGTGAGCCCCTGATGCAAGAGCCAGGTTTCGATGTTTTGTCCCTCTTGCATCCCCAATTGACCGTAGAGTTGTTCGAGGGTTGCCGCGGGCAGGAAGGACAGTTCGGCGGCCGAGTCGGGAACGATGTGAATCGCGACGATCGGTCGATCGAGGATTCGACTCATCTCGCGGGCGAACGCGGCTGCCCCCGCCGAGTGATCCGTGAGATCGGTCGCGAGCATGATGGGGCCTCGGCCTAGGCCGTTCGCTCGTACGTCGGGAGGCACGATCACCGTCGGAACCGGCAACTTGCGGAGCAACCGTCGAGCCACGCGGCCGAGGCGGACGACCCGACTTTCATACGCGCCAGCCCGCCGACCCACGATGATCGCGTCGGCGCCGATGTCTTGGGCGACCTCCACGAGCCCCGTGTCGGCCGGCAGCCCAAACACGATCCGAGGATTCCGTTCCTCCGGCCGAACTCCGGCCGCCTCCATCTCTCGTCGGGCGTGCGCCGTGATCTCGTCTTCCATCTCGACGACGGACTCGTGGCGCAGGAGGGTCGACGCTTCGACCACGTGAACGCACGTCACGTCGTGCGACTCCCGATCGTTCACCTGGTCGCGAAGTCCCTTGGCAAAAGCGAGGGCACCACTTCCACCGGGACGAAGGTCGAGTCCGATGAGCCACTTCATGACACCACCATGGCGCCTCGTTCGAGGGTTGCAACTGAGGCCTTGCCTCGCGCAATCTTTTCGGTGACTCCGCCTTCGGCAAGACGGATCCTAGTGGTGATCCACTTTTGGCTGGCTATGCATCCGATCCGCAAGATCTTGGTTCCCATCGATTTTTCGCCACACGCCGAGGAGGCCATCGCCTGGGCCGTGGACCTATCGAAGCGATATGACGCGACCATCACGTTGGTGCACGTCTATCAGGCGGTCGCGTATGCGCTGCCGGATGCGTTCGTGTTGTACACGCCTGCGCGCCTCACCGAGATGCTGCTCGAGTTCGAACGACAACTCGATGTGGCCAAAGCATTCGCCCAAGCCGAGGGGGCGGATCAAGTCGAAACGCAGATGCGGGCAGGAATCGCGGTGGCGGAGATCGTGCAATGCGCGAAGGAGGGACCCTTCGATGTCATCGTCATGGGGACCCACGGTCGAACGGGGCTCCAACACGCATTGATGGGATCGGTCGCCGAGCGAGTCATTCGTACCGCTCCTTGTCCGGTGTTGGTCATACGAACACCGACGTGATCCGCATCGTTGCGAGTTCGGGTTTCAGCATAGGGCCCTCTGGGAGGGCCCATGTTCGCGGCTACGTGCAATCGGCAAAGCAGCTCACGACGACGCAATTTTGTTGGGCGTTCCAAGCCGCGTTGCCCATCGCATCACACTGAGTCTGACACTCACCAATCGCTGCGAGGACATTCGGGTTCGTGGTCGTAGCGACGCACTGGGCAGTGCACGCGCAACCAGTATCCGCCAAGCAGAGGACGAGCTCGTCGCAGCAGCTTGTCTTCGTACAAGTAATGCATGCCGTGTCCTCGGCTGCGGCTTCGCAAGCCATGGCACTGCCCGTTTCACCCCCGGCACTGGTATCACTATCGGACCCGTCTCCGCTGTCTGTTGCAGGTTCGCTCGCGCCGGTGTCGGTCCCCTCGGGGTTCGGACTTCCGGCGCCCGTGCTCTCGGCAGCCTCGGTGCCGCCTCCTGCGGTGCCATCGTTGTTCGCGGTGCTCTCGGTCGCAGCATCGTCCGACGGTTCATCGTCACATCCGACGAGGTTCGCCAGCATGATGCAAAAGGTGGTGGTGCATATCGTGTAAAAAGTCTTCATGCCAACTCGCTCCCGGTCGTGTCTGTCTGCCAATGACGTTCGAGCGGTTCTACCCTAGTTGTGATGGCGCGCCAAGGTATCCTCAAGGGCTGCCGACGCAGCTGAGGTAGGCGAGGGGGATGGCCGCCCCCAGCGTCGTCAGAATGGCCCCGCGCCCAGCGATGCCCTTGCGGCCAGGGATCATGAAGAGTCCCGATGCGGCGAGCAGGAGCAGGGCCGCTGCGTAACCATCGGCAAAGTATGTCCAAGCTTTCTTTCCGCGATTGAGATGCAACCAATTGACGCTGCGGAAGACCAGCCTGGCTCGTTGTCCTTCTTCGTACACCCGACCCGTCTCGGTCGCGACGAAGAGGGTGCGGTCATCCAGGGTGATCTCGAGTTTTCCCGGCTCCGGGCGATACACGTCGACCGGAGTTTTCGCAATCTGAGCCTGAGCGAGAACCAACGTGGCTGCCTCACCGTCGTCCGAAGGCAGCGGCGTCGGGACCTGGAATTCACGCTGGTAGTTGACGAAGTTCGAGTCCCAGTCCGCGATGTGATTCACCGCCAAACCGGAAAGCGCGTAGACGAACGTCAGCCCAACCGCGAGGTAACCGAGATCGCGATGAAATGCGCGCAGCCATGGCCGCCAGCGAATCCGTCGCTGGCGTTCAGGCATAGCGCTCCTCTTTCCATGGGTCCGCGTGATTGTTGTATCCCCGCACTTCCCAATAGCCGGGTTCGTCGCTCCGCATGAAGCGAATACCGGTCAACCATTTCGCGCTTTTCCAAAAGTACAGATCGGGAACCAGAGCGCGCAACGGTGCTCCATGAGGGCGGCCGAGCGGGTGATCATCGAGTTCCCACGTCACCATGCTGTCTTCGGCGAGCGCTTCGCGAAGTAGAACATTGGCCGTATAGCCGTGGGCGGCCTCGAAAATGACGTGGCGTGCCCCCGGTTTGAGCCCGGCGCGTTCGGCCAACGCTTTGATCTGCAGACCTCGCCAGCGTCCTCCGAGCAAGCTCCAACCCGTGACGCAATGCACATCGGCTTGTCGTTGCACCACGTTCATTGCGAGCAACTGCTGAAAGTCGAGCTCGATCGGGTGCTCGACTTCACCGTGGACCTTGAGCCGAAGCGCCGACCGATTGGGGTCGCCAGGCTGTCCTCCCATGGGCTTCAACGCCGAAATCACGCGTTGACCTGGAGGCAGCCGGGGCCGACCGTCGGGGCGGGTCTCGGCCCGCGCTTTCGCGGTCAAACGATCGGAGATCACGTACCAACCCCCCCCCGCCGCGACGATGATGGTGCCCGCGGCGGCTTTGAGGATGAGTTCACGTCGCGCGACGTTGCGACAACGCTCCGAAACGGGTTGGTCGTTCATGGTCGAGTCCAACCTAGCGTACCAAGGCGGCCTCGGGCCGATCCGCTGTTCTTCGGCCGCTCTCGACTCCCGCGGTCGCTCATCGAACCATGAACGCGGCCGGCGCCTCGTCGTTTCGTTGGGTGGGTGCGGCTGTACCCGTCGTGCTAAGGTCGGCACGATGTCGGTCGATCGCCCCTACAATTTTTCCCCGGGCCCCGCCATTTTGCCGCTGTCCGTACTCGAGCGGGCCGCCGAGGCGGTCAAGAGCCTCGCGTTGCCGGATCCAGCCCTCGAGGCACGGCTTTCCATCCTGGAGATCTCTCATCGGAGTCCAACCTTCGAGCGCATTCATGAACGCGCGATCGAACGGATCCATGATGTCATCCGCGTTCCTCGGACGCATCGTGTGCTGTTCCTCCAGGGCGGTGCTTCGCTGCAGTTTGCCATGGTACCCATGAACCTGCGGCAAGCAGGGCGTGCGGCGGCCTACGTCGATACGGGGGTCTGGTCGAAAAAGGCGATCGAAGAGAGCCAGCGCCTCGGTCCCACCGAAGTGATCGCGAGCTCGAAAGCGACACGCTACGATCATATTCCCGCCTTTCCTCCGTCCGAGACGTACGCGGACGCGAGCTATGTGCACATTACGACCAACAACACGATCTACGGGACCGAGTACGTGGATATGCCCAAGCTCGAGGGTGGGGTTCCGTTGGTGTCGGACCTCTCGAGCCATATCGGCAGTCGGCCGATGCATCTGGAACATTTGGCGCTCGGATATGCCGGGGCGCAGAAAAATCTCGGACCGTCGGGTCTCACGATCGTGTTCATCGAGTCTTCATTGCTCGATCGCACGCTGGATCCTTCGGTCCCCACGATGCTGCGCTACGCCCCGCATGCCGAGGCCAACAGCTTACTCAATACACCGAACACCTTTGCCATCTTGGTCCTCGACCTCATGCTCGAATGGATCGCGGAGATCGGGGGCCTGGAAGGGATGGAGGCTCACAATCGCAGGAAAGCCGAGGCGCTCTATGCTGCACTCGATCGGAGTCCGCTCTATCGATCGCACGCTCGCAAAGAGGCCCGATCGCTCATGAACGTGACGTGGACCTTGGCGGGGCGAGACGAAGAGGACGTCACGGCCCGGACCAAGCGATTCCTCGTCGCCGCCGAACGAGCAGGCATGTGTGGCCTCAAGGGGCATCGTTCGGTCGGTGGATGCCGAGCGTCCATTTACAATGCGTTTCCCCAGGCGGGGGTCGATGCCCTTTGCGAGTTCATGCGAGAGTTCGAGCGCCAAGGGGGCTAAATGGGCAAGGTCTACGCGGAGATCCCATCGAACCTCCAAGGATTCATCGAGCGGCAGCACATCTTTTTCGTTGGAACGGCGCCGCTCTCGGGCGATGGGCACGTCAACATTTCGCCCAAGGGCCTCGATACCCTCCGTATTCTTTCGCCCGCTGAAGTCGCGTATCTCGACTTGACCGGCAGCGGCGTCGAAACGATCGCACACGTCCGTGAGAATCAGCGGATCGTGCTGATGTTCTGTGCATTCGAGGGAGTCCCCAATATCGTACGGGTCTACGGTCGCGGTTCGATCCTCGAACCCGGACACGATGGATTCGAGCCACTCGTCGCGAGGTTCCCGAGTCGCCCCGGGATCCGAGCGATCCTCCACATTGCCGTGACGCGAGTGTCGGACTCTTGTGGATACGCCGTGCCGCGGTTCGAGTTCGTGGAAGAACGCGATCAATTGCTTCGTTGGGCGGAAAAAAAGGGCCCGCAGGGGCTCGCGAGGTATCGCGTGGAGAAAAACGAACGGAGTATCGACGGCCTCCCAGGTTTACCTTCGGTGGCGCCGGTCGATGTATTCGATGGGGACGATCGCGGGTCGACCCGCTAGAGCGGATCGCCTGCCGATCGTTGGGGACGCTCGCGGGCCTGCGGCGTCGCGACATTAGCGGCAGCCCCGCGGCCGGTTTCGCGGCGAGTCCAGGCTGGGTGAGGCGAAATGCCTCAGCCGCCAGAATGCCGTTTCGGTGACCGGAGGGGGTCAGGCCTCTCCCAGAGGAACATGTTAATGCGGCTTGCGAGAATCTCGATGGGATGGTCGGGTCCAACAGGTTCGCGGACGGCTGCTTGAGCTGGTCGGTCGTCATCGACGACGTTTTCGTATTCGCAGCTTGTGATCTGCCGGTTCGTCCAGGATTCCCGGCTTGGAGATTCCGGTGGACTCGCTTGACGATCCGAAGGCATCGGATTGCTGGTGGGCTAAATGCTCATCGGTCGTTGTTGATCTCGGCGATCTCTCGGAGTGGCGTTTAACAACCTGTAGACATTGTTCCGTAGCAATTGTCCGAGTTCCTACCGACCTCCGTACGAGCGCGAGCCATTGGGCCTTCGATTTTGTCATTCGAAGGTTCGCGACTTTCCTCCACGATTTACTCTGTGCTCTCGCAATATCGGCGTGTTCGAGCGTCGACATTCCAGGAGGTCGCTAGGTCGTGTGGATCCGCGGTTGAGACGCGAGCCTGAGCGAGACTTTCGAGCCCGACGATGCGAACATGGTATTCGTTCCTCCGATCTGGAACGCGCGGCCACCCACACGTGCATTGTGGTGACCACTGCATCCCTTGGTCGATTTCCGGTGAAGCAACCATGATCACAACGTTTGCTGATGTTTTGTCCGCGCTCGACGGAGACACCCGCGTTGGTCAGCGTTTCGACGACGACGGGTCGATGATCACCCGTTCGTTCGACGAGGTGCTCGGCGAGGCCCGATCGGTTGGGGCTCGCTTGGCCGCCTTGGGGATGCAACAAGGCGACCGCGTGGGTTTGATGGTGTCGCTGCCTTCGCGCTTTCTGCCGATCATGCACGGCTGCCTACTGTGCGGTTTCGTCCCCGTACCGATGTATCCGTCGATGACGTTCCGCAAAGGTACGTTTCTCGACCGGACCGCGGCGATTCTGCGGGGATCGGGCGCACGTTGGCTCGTCACCGATGATGGCGTCGTGCAGCATGTATCGCCGATCCTCGAGCGTGTGCCTTCGCTCGAAGCGATTGTGACGGTCGACAGGTTGCCCGCTGCCCAGGGGGTACCCAAGAACGTGGTCACGGCGAACGACGTCGGCTTCATTCAATACACCTCGGGCAGTACGGCGGATCCCAAGGGCGTCGTGGTGACCCACGGATCGTTGGTGGCCAACTCTCACGCGATCATGGTCTCCGGCGTGTCGGCAGGTCCCGACGACGTCGGCGTCTCGTGGCTGCCGCTGTTCCACGACATGGGGCTCATCGGCTTCGGCCTGGCCCCGTTGTTGACGCGGACGCCCGTGGTTTTCCTGCGGACCTCGGGCTTCGTGCGCAATCCATCGAGTTGGCTCCGGGCCATTCATGAACATCGCGGAACCCTCACGTTTGCGCCGAACTTTGCTTATTCCCTCGCGGCCAAGCACGTCGCGGACCCCACGTCCTACGACCTCTCGCATGTCCGGATGTGGGGTTGCGGTGCCGAGCCGGTCCGCCCCGAGACGTTGGACCGATTCGAAGCTTGTTTTGCGGGCTCGGGCATTCGTTCCGGCACAGTGGCGCCGTGTTACGGCTTGGCGGAAGCGACGCTCGCCGTTACATTCACGCGGCCGGGAGAACCTCGCACCATCGACCGAATCGCCGCGGAAGACTATCTTGCGCGTGGGATCGCTCGACCCGCGACCGCGGGCGAACAAGTCCTGGAGATGGTGGGATGCGGCCGACCGCTCGCCGGGGTCGAGGTCGACATCATCGGACCTTCGGGAGAAATCCTGCCTCCACGCACGATCGGCGAGATCGTGGTGGGAGGACCGAGCGTGGCCCGGGGCTACCATGAGCACCCGGATGCGACGCGCGAAATCTTCGGCAACGGCAAGGTCCGGACCGGCGACAAGGGCTACATCGCCGACGGGATGTTGTACGTCTCCGGCCGCTTGAAAGACGTGGTCATCCTGCGCGGTCGGAACTACGACCCACAAACGATCGAATCTCTCGTGGCTCGAGTTCCGGGCGTTCGGGCCGACCATGTCGTCGCGATCGGTTGCCCGGGTGAGCACGGCGAAGATCTCGTGGTGGTCGCCGAAACGGATCGACAGACCCCGGAGATCGAGGCGATCCGACGTGAGGTCAAAGGCTCGCTCGGGATTGGTCCATCCGAGGTCGTTTTGCTCCCGAGTGGATCTCTGCCCAAGACCACGAGCGGCAAACTCCAGCGTGCGACGGTGAGGCAACGCTACTTGGATGGGACCTTGCGGCGGTGACCACGAACCGATGTGGTTGCAGTTTCTCTGATGGACGGGATTGCGCGAGCCCTCGTGGGAACTACCTTTCCGCCCATGCAGAAGGTGCGCATCGAAGTCTGGTCGGACATCGCCTGCCCGTGGTGCTGGGTGGGCAAGCGGCACTTGGAAGAGGCGCTCGATGGGTTTCCCCATGATGTCGAGGTGATCTGGCGAGCCTTCGAGCTCGATCCGTCGGCTCCCCGCGAACGGGACGATGCGGACCTCGTGCAACGACTGGCGCGCAAGTACGGAACATCGCGCGCCGGGGCTCAACAAATGATCGACCGAATGACGCGCGTCGGAAAGGAGAACGGCCTCGACTTCCGGTTCGACCGCGTCAAACCCGGCAACACGTTCGATGCCCACCGACTGGTCCATTGGGCTGCGACGCAAGGCCGACAGGACGCGATGAAGGAGAGGTTGTTCGTCGCGTACATGCAGGAAGGCCAATCGGTGGGAGACCACGACGTTCTCGTTGCGCTCGCAACGGACGTTGGTCTCGATGAAGAACGGGCTCGAGCCGTTCTTGCAGCGAATGACTACGCCGACGATGTGCGTGCCGAGGAGCTCGCGGCTCGGGAAATCGGTGTCACGGGTGTCCCGTTCTTCGTCATCGGCGGGCAATATGCCGTTCCGGGAGCACAACCGGCGGCGGTGCTCCGCGAGGCGATGGAGCGAAGTCTGGATCTCGCTGACGTCACGGTGCCCGAAGACGCGTCGCTCTGCGGCCCTGACGGTTGTGCCGTCCCGTGATCGCCGGGGCGATGCGGTAACCCAGGTCCGGGTAGGTGGCGACGCGGCGAGCGAGCTCGCGAGTCGAAGTCGGGACACCCTGAACGATCTCGGCCCGTGAATGGTCCCGTGCGGACGAGCGACGGCCGGTCGCTCGTGTTGAATCCGCGCCGCCGAGTCGAATAGTCGAACGAGCGAGCATGAACGAACGGCCCGAACCCAGGAGCGGCGGCGGATGAGCGGATCGATCAGCCGGTGGCGGATCCTCGACGACCGTGTGTTCTTGTTTTATGGCGCCGGTGGTCCGATGACCGACGAAGATTGCGAGAGCTGGCTCGCCGCGCTCGAACGCAGTCGGTTCACCGGGTACATCGGCGGAACCGGATCAGGGTTCAATGCGACGATGAGCCAGCGCCGACGCGCGTTCGCGATGCTTTTCGAACGCAAGATCACCGTCGCGACGATCACCGACAGTGCGCTCATCCGGACCTTCATCGTCACGCCGGCAATGCTCGGCATGAAGATCTCCGCGTTCCCCTGGTCAGAGCTCGGACGTGCGGTGGTCTGGCTCGAGCTCGAGGACACGCTGGCCCGCCGCACGGAGCAGAACTTGCTGCACCTGCGGACCCGCGTGGATGGCGAAATCGAGGCGCAGCGTGGCCGCAAACGCGTCGGCTGACATGCCGCTCGTCAAGCTCACCGCAGTCACCATGCCATGCGTTCGCGCCTGCAAGCCGTACAGGACCCTCAGGCCGATCAGGAACCGGCGGATCTTCGACTTCGGGCAACGGATCACCTGGATCGGGCGGCTCAGCAGGCGGATCACTCTGCGGAGGACCTTTCGATGGAGGATCGCCAGCTGGAGGTTGCGGCAACCTCGGATCTTTCGCCGGGGGGGGTGGGGACTCCGGTTCGTCGACGGCAGGGTCCGTGCACCGATGCGAGTGAGAAGGATCGGTCGAGCGCATCGTTGAACGAAGAGCAATCGACGTGCCACTTTTGCTCCACACTCCCTTCGGATCCCGGCAATTCATGGCTGCACCATCGCTGACGAAAAGATTGCGGGGTCGACCAGCTTTCGTGTGAAACTCGATCCTGTCGAACCATGGGATGGGAAACGCTGCCCGGCAGGATTGCGGCCCCACTCGGCTTGAGCCTGGGGATGGCGCTCGGGCTTGCGTGCACGCTTGCCCTCGACTTCGATGAGCGAGGTTGCCAAGTCGATTCCGACTGTCAATTCACGAGCCGGCCCGGGATCTGTGTGGACGGCTCGTGCCAAGAGGTCGCCGATATGATGACCTCGACCGAGGATGAAGCGTCGGGCTGCCTGGATGGCATCATTCAACCGGAGCTGGGTGAGGACTGCGAACCCGGACTGCCGCTCGCGACGGATCGTTGTTCGGAACTCGGAGCCGGATTCACCTGGGGATCGGTGACGTGCCGGGACAACTGCACATTCGAGGATTCAGAGTGCCGGCGCTATGAATGTGGCAACGATGAACCCGAACCCGGCGAAGAGTGTGACTTCCAAGGGACCCTTCCCTGTGTCGAACTGCCCGCCTACGTTGGAGGCGTATACGGGTGCGCGGAGTGTCGCCTCGACCTCTCGCAGTGTGCCCGCGAATGTCCCGTCACTGTTGCAATTTGGTACGTCGACTGCGATGGCGATGGTTTCGCGGAGTCCGACGTGGGCGCGCAAACGGCCTGCGTCGCTCCACTCGCGAGTTTGACCGGATGCGGAACGCCCAACGCGGCATGGACCACGACTCGTCCAGCGGGTGCAAACGTCGACTGCGATGACCTCGTCGAAACGACCTATCCCGGTGCGACCGAACCCGATCTCTGTAACGGTATCGATGAAGACTGTGACCGACGAGCCGACGATGGAGTCACGGTTACGCTTTCCGTCGCATCACCCACGAATGGCACGGTGACATCGAATCCCGGAGGCATCACGTGCGGTGGGACGTGTAGTGCGGAATTTCCCTGCGGAACCGAAGTCACCTTGGAGACGTTCGGCGACGAGGGCTTCGGCTTTTCGCGCTGGGACGGTGCCTGCAGCGTCGACGCGGCAGCTTGTTCGCTTTCGATGGATCAAGATCGCGACGTATCGGTGGAGTTCGAAGGCACCGGTACGCGGAGCGTGACCGTCACGACGATCGGCAGTTGCATCGTCACGTCCACTCCCGAGGAGGTCAATTGTCGGGCTCCGGAGATTTGCACGAATGCGTTCCCGTTCGGTTCGACCGTCGTACTCACGACCCGCGGCGATCGGGCCAATGCAGGCAATTGGGGAGGAGATTGTCCGACCGTCTTTGCGGAGACCTGCACGTTGGCGATGACGACCGATCACGTCGTCACGGTGGAGTGTCAAGAGGATTGACCAGGCCCGCGAAACGGGCGGTACCGTCGGTCAAAAATTGCCGGTGACTCCGAGTCCGAACGATTGACGATCGGCTCGAAGCCAAGGTCCGGTGTGGCGAGCGGTCTTCGATCGCGGACGTTTGCGGGGCGACAAGGTTGCGAGCACCAAGGCAAGCCCAACCGCAGCGGTCACGCCACCCGCGATCCACGTGATGTCCGCGGCACGGGCCCAGGTTCGCCCGTCCTCGAGCCATTGCCGTTCGACATCCACGAACGTCGCCTGCCGAGCCTTGTCGGTGGCCTGGACCGCGAGCACGCCAAACACGACACCGACGCCCAACGCAGCACCGCCCAATCCGAGGAGTGAATACCCGGCGATGCGGGTGGGGCGAGCCCACGACCGTCGATCCGACGTGTCTGTTGGGGTTGGTTCCGGTGTTGCGGACGTCGACGGTTCCGACGGTTCGGTCGCCTCCGACGGTTCGGTCATCTCCGCTGGTTCGGTTGCCTCCGACGACCGGGCAGGCTCGACCTCGTCTTGCATCCGGCGCAATACCGCAAGCCGATCGAGTGCGGCATCCCGGGCTTCGAGTTCCACTCCAGGTGCGGCAATGAAGGACTCGTAGAGCTCGATCGCCTTGGCAAAGTCTCCCTTTTCCTCGTGGACGCGGCCGATGTTGAAAAGGTAGTTCGGGTCTCGATCCAATGCGTAGGCTTGTTCGAAGAAAGCGATCGCAGCATCGAACTGACGTAGCTCGAACTGTTCGATCGCTCGATCGCTGAGTTCGTCGGCCGTGACTCCGTCTGTGGAGTTTGGTTCCGGGGTTGGTGTCGAAGCCTTCGCCCATGAGGGATTCACCGCCAGCGTCAACGCCATCGCCGCGGCGGCGGCTCGACCACTGTTCCGAATGAGCTGTGCACGCATAGATTTCATTTCTTCGTGGGAAGAAAAACGGTGGGCTTCGAATCCGAGTGCTTTTTGGTCAAGAACAGTTTCTTCACCTCACTCGGTCGATTCCCGTCGGCTTCCGCCTTCACGTCCACCACGGGATCGGGACGCTCTGGGAGCACTTCCGCCGTGGTTTGTTGTGGAGCACCTTCGTTCAGCGCGATCGGATCACGCCTCTTGCCCACGGATCTTCGGGAGTCGAGACCGCGGGACTCCGGCTTGGAAGCCACTGGCGGCTCGTTTGCGAGACTCGACGGGTCGACGGCCTGCAGCGGTTCGAACGTCGGCAGCGATTGCAGCGGACCGTACGACACCGTGGTCGACGCCTCGAGCCCTGGGAGCGATGGTACGGTCCACTTGCGGAGCGCCATGGCGAATCCAGCATGGGCCTCCAGCTTTGGCTGCGGTGGCCTCATCATTGCGAGCAAGACACCCGCACTCGCACACGCGGCACAGGCCGCACCGAGTGCCACCATCGGAGCCACGGAACGCCGTCGTCGAACGGCGGGCGCGATATTCATTCGCGTCGTCGCTTCGGTGAGACCGACCGGGAGTCCATGGCTCGGTCGCTCTGCGTTCGACGCAGCTCGCGACCGGGTGGACTCGAACGATTCCAACCGTCGCGCGATCGATGCACGCCGCACCGCTTGCAACCGTGGAAAGGTTTTCTGGAGCAGCCGTTGGAGCGCAGTCGAATCGATCGTGACCCCGAGCTCCTCGAGTACTCGCGCGAGTGCGACCTTGAGCTCCCGCGCATCGGCGTATCGATCGCTCCTATCCGTTGCCGTGGCCCGTTTGACGATGTCGAACAGGGCTGGCGGAAACCCACTCGGGGGCACGGTCTCGGCCAATCGTCCCGCGGGCAGGCCATTGAGATGGCAACGGATCACTTCGAAGTCGTTCATCCCCAAACATGGGTTCTGCCCCATGATGATGTCGAAGAGGGTGACCCCGGCTGCGTACACGTCGGCGCGCTTGTCCAACTGTTCCGGTTCGAGGAAGTGCTCCGGCGCCATGTACTTCGTCGTGCCTTTGATCGAATCCCCAATCGTCGAATCTCGGTCGCGCCCCGTCGCCTTCGCGATGCCGAAATCGAAGACCTTGATCTGGGCATCGAAGGTCATGAAAATATTGGATGGCTTGACATCGCGGTGAACGAGCTGCAACGGCTGTCCGTCATACCCGCAGTGTTCGTGCACGTGAGCGAGGCCGATCAACGCTTCGACGATGACCACCAATAGCGGTAGGCGTTGCTCGATCGTCCAGCCCTGGGTCGCTTTGATCCACCGAGCCAGCGAGACGCCCTCGAGGTATTCCATCACGATGTAGTAGTAGCCATCGTCGGATCCCACATCGAAAGTGGTCACGATATTCGGGTGAGTGAGTTGAACCGCGATACTCGCCTCGCGTACGAACATCTCGACGCTGTGTTCCTCGTCCCGCAACCACTCGTGAAGGATCTTGAGGACGACGAGCTTTTTGACCTCGCCGAATTTGGCGTGCGCTAAGGCGAGATAGACCTGTGCCATCCCCCCTTCGCCGAGTCTGCAGACGATCTCGTAGGGACCGATCCGCTGCGGGCCACCGTCCCCGCCTTCGTCCATGGCCGCGCTCGTGTTCGCACTGACGATGGCGTACTCGGTCGTGCGCACGTTTCGCGATCCATCGGTCGTTCGCATTGGCGACCGACCGAGTTTTGCACGAAACTCTCGCAGCGCTCTACGTCCAAGTTCCCGTGACGCGCGGGGGATCGCGCTCACACCGATTCTGCCGTCATCCATCTGTGGTCCACCCCACACTCGCAACTGCTTGCTGAGTCCTGCCACCCGGCCTCCGTACACCTCGAACGCTCGGGCTCCCGCTCAGGCAGGCGAACCAAGCGTGCGGGAGGGACGGGGGCACCGGAGGCCCTGCGGTCCCCGCCAGGATTGAATGTGGGTCGAGCGAGCGATCAGACTTCGGGTGCTTCGCGGGTGACTGGAAAGAGCAGCAGAAAACAGCAGCCCGTCGCTTCACGATTCGTCACGTGCACGGATCCCCGGTGGGCATCCATCGCGTGCTGCACGATCGCGAGCCCAAGTCCAAACCCCGACGACTCGCCGCGGCCCGACTGAAATGCGCGATAGATCCGCTCCGCGAGGTCGGGCGCGAGGCCTGGACCCTCGTCGCTGATTTCGACCTGGGCATGTCCTCCATCCTTCGACACCTCGATCGTCACCGTCGAGCCTTCCGGCGCATGTTTGATCGCATTGTGGAGAACATTGGCGATCGCCGCGGTCGCGAGGGGGGCGTGCAATTCCGCGGGGATCGATTCGGTTGCGTTGAGCTCGAGTGCGATCCCGCGGCTGTTCGCCTCGAGCTCGAGCTCGGAACAGATCTGCGCGGCTAACTGCGTGATGTCGATGCGCTCCAACGTGTAAACGTCATGATCGGATTCGACCCGTGTGCGCATCGCGTGAAGCGACGTATCGAGTCGCGCAACCACGCGATCGAGCGATCGATCGATCACTTCGGTGAGCCTACCGCTTGGTAGTTCACCTCGTTGGGCCATCAGTGCCCAGGCGTTTCGCACCGAGGCCAATGGGTTGCGAAGATCGTGGGCGAGGAACGCAAACCGCTCCGCATCGCGCGCACGGCTCTCCCGATGTTGGCGGACCGCATATGCATGCGCGGCCTCGGATGCCGCGAGCAATGCTGACCGAGCGATCCGTCGCCAAGCATCGACGTCCGCGGTCTCCCCGAGTTCGTCCAGCAAGTCCTTCACCACATCGAGCCAGCACACGTATTCGTGAATGAGGGTTTGCAGGCCTGCGGAAACCCCCTTGCGATGCTCACCGTGATGCCGCGCGACCGCACTTCCGTCCGGCATCTGGATGCCTCTCAGATCCGCGATGACCATGTCGACGAACAACCCCATCGCATCCACGAGCGAGGCATGGGGGAGCCGCGCAAGCGCGGGGCTCAGGTTCGCCACTTTGTGACACCAACGCCCGATCAGATCCTCGCGGTGAAGCTCGAGCAAGTGACCGAGCCGCACCGGGTCGGCTTCTGCGGTGGCTTTGGACACACTCCGATAGTGCCAAACCGCGATTCCTCAGACCACGGATAAAACCGTTTTATCCAAATCCGCCGGCCGTCCCAAACTCTGGCAGTCAATACTGCAGCCAGGAGATTGCCCCAACGCACACAATGATCGTTGGCGAATTCGAACGACACATTCCCAAATCGCGTAAGCGCGCGCCAACGGCCTGGGCGGTCGAGGCGGCGCAATAAGCCCGCCGGAGGTACACGCGCGTGGACCGTTGTAGATTGTCGGCATGCGCTTGGGGCTGAAGAGCTTCCGACCGTGAGTGCCACGACGCTCTCGCACTACGAGATGTCGGCGGAATCGTTTCGTGAGGGAACCAAGATTAACTCAGTCGGCAATCCGGCTGGGTCGCTCCGCGACGCGTCAACACGAGTTGGAAAAGCTGCGTCGTGCGGCCGCGAAATCCCCCCGCACACGACAACAAGTAGAACTTCCACATCCGGTAGAAACGGTCGTCGTACTGGCCGCGCTTTCGCAAATGCGGCCACGCTCTGTCGAAGTTGTGCCACCACGCCATCAGGGTGGGGTCGTAGTCGGGGCCGATATTGTGGACGTCCTCGACGACGAATCGATCTTCGGCCGCCTTGGCCAACTGGGCGAGACTCGGGAGGTGCGCATTCGGAAAAATGTAGTGATGATAAAATGGATCGATCATCGACTGATGTTGGTGATAGCCGATGGTATGCACCAATGCGATTCCCTCTGGTTTGAGACATCGCTCGGTGAGCTTCATGTAGGTTTCGTGGTTCTTCGAGCCGATGTGTTCCATGATACCGATCGAAACCACCGCGTCGTATTCTCCCTTCGCTTGGCGATAATCCGCGAGGTGGAGGTTCACCGGCAATCCGCGACACCGCTCGGTACCCCACGCGACTTGCTCCTTGGACACGGTGTAGCCCTCGACGGCAACGCCGTAGGTTTCCGCCGCGTACTTGGCAAAGCTGCCCCAGCCACATCCGAGCTCGAGCACGCGCATCCCGGGCGCGAGGCCGAGCTTGCGACACACGAGATCGAGTTTCGCGACCTGGGCATCCTCGAGGTTGTTCGCGTGCTTCCAATACGCACACGTATAGACCATCCGGCTGTCGAGCATCGCCTCGTAGAGGTCGTTGCCGATGTCGTAGTGAGCTCGCCCGACTTCGAAGGCCCGCCTCACGGATTGTGGGTTGGTCAGCTTGGCCCAGATCGCTCCCGAGGCAATGCGCACACTGCCCAACACGTGGCGGCGGAGCTGGGCTCGAACCATACGCGCGAGGGCTTCATCGAGTTGCTCACAGTCCCACCACTCGTCCATGTAGGCCTCGCCGAGGCCAAGCAGGCCGTCGGCGAGCACCTTGCGGTAGAATCGACGGTCGTGGACGTGGATCGCATGGGCCTCCGGCCCACCCACGGGGACGCCCGCAATCTCGAGGAGTTCGATGCACGCAGCCTCGGCGCCGCCCTGCGACAACAAGTGCCGCAGACGATCCCATGCAAGAGTCGGCCGACCTGTTCGTTCGCGCATCGCGGCAGTGTCTCAGGACGACCTGCCGCGGTCGACCACACGGCCGAGCGATTTGCGTGGCCGATCCCAGACGTCGCAGGTGGGGAGCCTGCGTGAATGATCAGCGTCACCATCGGGTGGTCAACTACAGGGGTTTCTGTTGCACTTCCCAGTCCGGGTCGTTGCAGAACGCGCAGTCCGTACCTTCGAATCCTCCCGCCGCAAAGTGATCGTCCTGCAATTGATAAGCAAACCACGCGGTCGTGATTCCGCGAAACCGGCCACCGTCACCCCTGGGCTCGGAATGGGTGGCTCCGCCGAGCGTTGCCCAAAATGTGGGCACCTGGGTGCGTTGAAACAAAGTGCTGTGATGGTCGCTCGGCGGGACGATCGTGTCGTCGGCACCTGACAAGATCAACATGGGACCATGTTGGCGCGTGTGAGACGACGCGTCGTGCCCAAGGCCCAAGGTGTACGCTTCGATGGGGGCCGTGGTGCTCACCCGCGGGTCCGTGCCGGCCATGATCGAACCACCGCCTCCTTGCGAATGACCCGATGTCCCCACCGCGGTGAGATCGACTTGGTCCGCGAACGGTGATGTCTCCAACCAATCCAGGCATTGGAGCATGTCCTCGCCGGTCCCGGAGTTCTCCGTATTCGCCGCGATCACGAAGAAACCCCAAGATGCCCAATGAACGAGGAGGTCGATATAATTAGCAGGTGAAGACCCGGTCCCGTTACCCCAGAGAATGACCTGGGGGATGGCCGATAGATCCGTGGGGCGAAAGACCGTACAACGCGATCCTCCCGCATGGGAAGTCGTGATGAAACGGCCTTCGCTTTCATAAAGGGCTCCGACGGATGAACCGCTCGCATCATTCCGATCGGTTGGGTCCGCACTCGCGGCGTCGTCCCCGGTTCCGGAATCCTCTCCACGGACGGGTCCGCCTTCAAGGACGGGTCCCCCTTCGCCCCCTACGCCCATTGCTCCTTCTTCGTCGCTGAAGTCTGGTGGTTCCGTGGGCTCGGTCTCGGTGGCGGCTCCATCCTCGGTCACCGTCCCTTCCGTACCCGTGGTCGTCGCGGCCTCGCCGGCGGTGTCCGTCGAACACGCTTCGGTGCACGCGTTGGGAAACGCCCCAGACGCGGAGGCCATCGAACGATCAGGAACAGTGTCACATGCGACGAGGAGGCCAACGACACCGAGCATCAGCGCAGCCGTCCCGGGCCACGATCCATTCGGAGGATCCGTCGAGATCTCCGGCTTGGCCGCGCGTGTCGGCCATTGGATCGGTGCGACAGCCATGCGTCGAATCGCCGATCGTTCGGCCGAGTTTGCGTGCCGTGACCACCTCCGTTTGCACGAGGTGGGCACCATCAAAGGGGTGGGAGGGTGCGGTCGCAACGCCCCTATGAGTTGCAACGTTCGTGCCGCGGGAGAAGGCGGAGATGTAGCACCTATGAGCCCTGGTTTGAGAATGGGTGCACAGCCAAGTTGTCATACGGCACTTTCGTCCAGCGTGGCGACTCTGCGCTCTGCGAGCTTGCGATCGCATTCTTTACCGGCTCGGCCAACGATCAGCGGCACCGTTCGTGGGTTCGTCACTTACGCCGAAACGCGACCGCGGCTTTCGAACCACGAGCCAGCGCGTCGAGGGCGAACACTTGTCTAGCGTCGCCGACGACATTCGAACCATCAATGCTCTCGTGAAACATCGAAGTCCGGGAGACCGCCGCGCGGCAGGCCGGCGGGACCGCACGCGGTCCCGAGGATGCGGCTCCGTTCAGTCCAGCGATTCGAAGAAATCGACGATCGCTCCATTCGCGAAGCACGGCCAACCGTGATTCGTGGGAGTCGCATTATCGATATAGTTGGGGTCGTTGTGATTGCACCAAAATGTTTCGGTCGAACATCCTTGAAAGGAAACGCACCCGGGGGTGACGGCCGTGTTGTTGGCGATGCTATTGCACGTGCCCACGTCGTAGGGATCGGTACTGTTGATCCCGTCGCAACCATTGCTCGTGAGGTAGGGTACGATATCGAGACGTCCGTTCCCGTCACCGGGGCGTTGATTGTCATTCATCCCATGAATGACGAGCGTCGGAATCGGGCCGGAGGCCCACGACTGGCAATAGACCGAGGACGCCACCGGCACGATTCCGCGAAATCGTTCTTCTCCGGCACAGAGCAATTGTACGATGAATTGTGCACCCGAGCTGTGGCCCGTGCCGAACACGCGGTTCGTGTCTACGCAGAAGCGGTTCGTGATATCGCCATACACGGCATTGAACCGTGGGGTATCCGTGCCAATGACCCAAGCGTTGTCGGTGCTCTTGACATAGGCGACGATGTAATTGGCCTCCAACATACTGCCTGCCGTACGCGAGTCGACGGTTCGCATTTGTTCATTCGTGCGACCGGCCCCATGGAACGCAAACACGAGCGGCATGGGTGTACTGCCATCGTAGCCCGCCGGAAATGTCACGATGGTATTGGCCACATTCGCCGCGGTGGGGATCCCCGTCGACAAGCCGCATCCAGCACTGGGGACGGCAGGGGTGGGATTACCTGACTCGGCGCCACCGGTTTCGGTCCCACCGGTGTCAGGGCCCCCCGTCATCAACACGCTCGTGGTTTCAGCAGGGGTATCTCCGGTCCCGTCACCTACGCTCACAGCCGTCGGGGAAGCCGAGGACGAGCCCGGTTCGTCTCCCGTGTCTCGGGCGGACGAACCTCGGGAACCATTGCGGCCTTCATCACGGCCGCTGTCTGGGTCCTCACCGCTCGACGATGCCCCGGACGACACGGGGGGCGACGCCACCGGAACACATGCTGAGATCACGAACATCGAGACGAACAAGCTGGACGAGCCACGAACGCAACGTTTCACTGGCCCACGATACCCGAGCCGTACGGCTTTGGCGGAGCGATCCGTTACCGATAGGACATGCCGCCCGCGCCCGGCTCGCGACCCATGACCTCTGCTTCTGGTGACTCCGCCTACACTCGCGGCTCGCGGCTTCGCAGCCGGGTGTGGAGAAATCGGGCAAGGACCGATCGCTCAGCAAAGATCCTCGTCCATTGTCGCGGAGCATTCCGACGAGCGAGGGCTTCCTCGGAAGCCCACCTATCCGCCGGTGGCGGGAAAGCGAGCCTTCATGACGGCCTCGACCCCGAAGTTGACCATACACAGGCACGCGCCCGCGAAGAGCAGCCCCACCGTCAAGATCCGTGTCAGCGGAGTCGGGCGGTGACGAATCCCGAGCCCGAGCGAGGCCGCCACAAGGATGATGCTGAGCCACGTGATCCACCCGAAGATCGGAGTGAGTCGGATTTCAGCCTCGCCGCGATAGCCATCGGGGAAGCCCAGCATGCGCTCGCTCCACATCGACACGATTGCGTTGAGTGCCATGACCAGGCTCAGCGCAACGTTGATCCAGCGCATGGTCATCGAAAGTCGATGTTGCCACGCCTGAGTCGAATCGCACAGTAGCTGATGGTTCCCTGGTTCAAGGTGGAAAGTATCGCTTGTATTGCGCGAGTCGAGTAAGCTGCGCACGGCAGTGCTCGAACGAGCGTTCAGCTTTACGACGTGCGTGGTGTTCGTGCTCGCGTGCAACGACGCTCCCACGAGGCAGAGCTCGCAAGTTCCGAACGACCAAGCCGTGCCCTCGAGCTCGATCGCATCCGCGTCGACCGAAGTACGGCCTCCGGAGTCCTCGTCGAGCTTCGAAGGCCGGCCGATCGCACCGACGATGTCGTGGTACGGCGCCGACTGGCTGGTTCGACCCGAGCGCGACGCCGAGGAAGATCCAGCCACGCTGCATCGCGAGCTCGCGGTGAAACCGGGGCAGACGGCATGCGACATCGGAGCAGGCAATGGCTTTCACAGCTTGCGCCTCGCTGTGGCAGTAGGTCCACGTGGTCGCGTGCTTGCGGTCGATCTACAACCGGAGATGCTCGCGCTATTGCGCACGCGTGCGACCGAGGCAGGCGTGACGAACATCGAGACGATCCAAGCGGACACGACCGATCCCCATTTGCCGCCACGTGTCTGCGATCTCGAGCTACTCGTCGATGTCTATCACGAACTCGCCGATCCCGAGGCCGTGCTCGCCAAGCTTCGCGATGCACTGAGCGAGCATGGACGGATCGCGATCGTCGAGTTTCGTGCCGAGGATCCGCTCGTGCCGATCAAGCCCGAACACAAGATGACCAAGGCGCAGGTGCTCCGCGAGCTCGAGCTCCGTGGCTTTCGCCTCGTATACGACTCCGACAAGCTGCCGTGGCAGCACTTGTTGATCTTCGAGCGCGCGTTTGGTCGAAAGTAGGTTGGAGTGTTGCGATCAGGCAATGCGACAATGGCGCCTCCTCGTTGCGCCACTCGTGGGGCGCGCGGAGAGAGGGGGCAGACGAATCGGAGCGGCAGGATTGGCGAGGAGCCGGAACCCGAGGGCGGCCAAGGCCTGGCTGCAGGTCAGGGCGGCAGCTCTCAAGGAGGTTTCCTCGCTGACGCCCGTCACCTTGGCAGGTATGCCAACGGAGGAAGCTTGTCGAGGCTGGAGTGTGGCCTTACGGAGTTGTAGTCGCGGGTCCACGCTTTGAGCATCAAATGCGCTTGGGGAATTGAATCGAACCAATGAATGCGAAGGCACTCATCACGCATTCGACCATTGAAGCTTTCGATGTGTCCGTTCTGCGAGGGCTTGCCCGACGCGATGACGTCGATGCCGACGGAGTGCTCGTGAGACTCGTCAAAGTGGCGAGACGCAAACTCAGTTCCGTTGTCTCACGTGATCACTTCCGGCTTGCCGTACCAGCTGATCAAACGAGCCAGCACAGTCGTGGCGTCGGACGCTTTGAATGAGAGACGAACGACCGGGGCCAAACATTGCCGTGTGAAGACGTCCAACACGTTCGGGATCCGGAACGAGGTCCCGTTGACCGGACCTTCTTGTTCAGAACGGGATAGGGTCCGAGCAATGGGGCGCGAAGATCGCACCCGATCCGCTGACCTTCATGGCTCCTTGGCCGCGACCGGGTTGCGGTACTGCGCCACGATCTCGGAGGCCAGTCGCCGCACCACCGGACTGGGTGGGATGCTCACGAGCAGCTCGAGCCCCGGCATGAGCTCGATGTGCTCCCAGCCTTCACC
>Ga0315912_10000275_pt1 | contig 106230 bp, 76 predicted proteins | sample VfabasoilMG_FD_204469 | JGI IMG/M metagenome (GOLD analysis project Ga0315912, IMG submission 204469) | Garden soil microbial communities collected in Santa Monica, California, United States - V. faba soil | ecosystem: Environmental > Terrestrial > Soil > Garden | place: USA: California... | reverse complement strand
TGGGATGGCGTTCATGTCGCCGAGGGTGTGGTCGCGACGTCCGCTGGTGTTGCATCGGGGTGGGCGCCCAACGATCGCGTCTTCGAGGTCGACGAGTTGACGAGCCCCGCAGATTCACCGCCGAAGCTCGTCGATGCGCCCCGGGTGCAGTCCCCTCGTGCGACCCCGGTCACGCCGAGTGTGGTCGTGCGGACGAAAGTGGGCGCCGCTGGGGAGGTCCTGGATGCCAAAGTCTATCGCTCACGCCTGGACCTGCGGGAGTTCGAAGACGTCGCTGTGCAGGCGATCAAGCAGTTCCGATTCGAACCCGCACGCAAAGCCGGGTTGCCGGTGGCGGCATGGGTCAACGTCCCGATCGCGTTCGAACACGACGATCGTGGACTCGTTGCGCTGCGAGTCAAAGGATCGGAGACGATCGGAGGATCCCTCGGTCCGGCTCTCGCTCATGCGTTCGCGCAACGAAACACCACGGTCGCCGTCACGGTCGACGCCGGTGGCTCGGCGACGGCCTTCGCCGAACTCCTTGCCGGTACGGCCGAGGTCGGGGCGTCGTCCCGTCCCATCGAACGAACGGAGCTCGATGAAGCCGCACGGTTGGACCTCACCCTCCGAGAGTTCACGATCGGCTACGACGGGATCGCGGTCATCGTGCACCCGTCGAATCCCGTTGCGGAGCTTTCACTCGACCAAGTCGCGGGCCTCTTGACCGGCAAGATCGCGAACTGGAGTCGGGTTGGAGGAACGAACGAGAAGGTGGTGTTGCTGGGTCGTCCGCTCGGATCTGGAACCCGGACCTTCGTCCGGGACCGAGTCCTTGCCCCCTTCGCAAACGAGCTGGCTTTGGACTTTGCCGCGGGAACGCAGATCGTGGACAGTTCCGACGCGCTCGCGAGACGCGTGGCATCGGAGCCCGGAGCGATCGCGTACGTGGGCGTGGCTTGGGTGACGCCCGAGGTGAAGGCATTGAAGCTGAGGACGACCGATGAAACGCAAGGAGTCGCTCCTACACCGAACGCCATTCGGCTCGGAAGCTATCCGATCTATCGTCCGCTGCTGTTCTACACCCGGTACGACATGAGTCGCAGTGCTGTGGCGTTCGTGCGGTTCGTGCTCTCGGACGAAGGTCAAGCGATCGTCGCCGAACAGGGATTCGTTCCGGTGGAGATCACGAATGAGTCCACGATTCCCTCCTGGAACGATGTGGACGAGGGGTTTGAGGAGACCCGGGTCACCCGCGTGTTCTTTGCCGATGGCGAGGACAAACTCGACGCCGACGCTCGGTATCGACTCGGTCGGCTGGCTTCGGCGGTGCGTTCCGGCCGGCAACGACTCCTCATCGTGGACTCGGCCGACGGTGCACGAGCGACCGCGCAGGGCCGAGGCATCCTCGTGCGCCGATTTCTCGCCGAGCATGGGATCGCTCGAAACCGCATCCGGCTCGAGTCGACCGCGACGACCGAACCGGCCGCGACGAGCCGCACCGCCTCGGACGAACGGCAACGCGACCCGGTCGATGTCTTCGTGACCGAGTAGACTTGAGGCGCCGTTCAGGGCCCAGGAGGGACATACGCCTGCCCAGGCGTAGCGCCAAGAGCAAGGATCTTCGCGCCCCGCTCGCGTGTGACGAACTTACGTCGCAGCGTGGGAGCCACACCAATGAGGGTCCCCTGCTCGAGCACGACTTCTCGACCCGCCGCCTGCAACACGATCGAACCTTCGAGCACCAGGTAGACCTCTTCTTGTCCATCGTTCTCGTGATCGTGTTCGGGATAGCCCGAGCAGCCGGGATCGAGTTCGAGAATGTTCATTCCCCAGGCTCGGACACCTAACGCCTCTCGCACGGCGCGAAACCGAATCCCCGGGATCGCGTGGGGGCCCTGGTAGGGCGCGATATCTTCAATCTTCTTGATCGTGATGCCGTCCATCGTTCGTCTTCCTGTCCATCGCAAACAGAGCCTAACCCCGGCGTCCCGGACTGCGCTTGTAGAAACACGAACGATCGTCCGAAACTGATCGAATCTACGTTTCCACCGCCCCACGGAAACAGCGAGGCGCTCGGGTTGGCTGAACGGCTGGTCGCCGAACGCGTCGCGCATGAACTCACAACCGGGCTGAACCCCGCGTGTGAATCCAATGACCTACGCGTGACCGGGCCCGTCGTGACCTTGCTTGTCTTCGGAGGATGGGGTTCGAGACTTGCGAGGCTCGGGCTCTGGGGGTTTGGTCAAAAAGTAGAATCGATAGTCGCTGCCATCATGCAGCATGACGAATCGACTGCCATCGCTCGTCGATGGAATACCTTCCAACGTCAGGATCGGAATGGACTCGTACGCATATTCATATTGCCGGGTCGCCGGATTGAATGCGAACTGGTAGAGCTGATTCCGAGTACCGCGCTTGAGCGTATAAAAACGATAGTGGGTGCCATCATGCAACATTGCCCACGCCCGACTATCGGAGTCGGGTGGCGCCCCCACGATATTGATCGTCGGGTCACTATTGTGACCGTATTCGTAGCGTCCGCTCGTGGGATTGAGTGCGAAGGAGTGGAGCTTGTTGCGCTTGCGCTTGCTCAGCATGAACAAGCGGTTGGCTTGACCGTCGTGCAACATGGCGAAACCGGTAGTGTCGGCATCTTCGGGGACACCGGAGAGCTTCACCTCGAGTGCGGATTTGTAACCGTACTCGTAAGCCGACGTTGCACGATTGAAAGCAAATGAATAGAGTGTGTCGTTCGTCCGTTTCTTGAAGACGAAGAGCCGGTAGACCTCTCCGTCATGCAGCATCGCGACGCGGCGCCAATCGGTATCTGCCGGCGCGCCCGTGATCGGGATCTGCGGAATCGAATTGTAGCCAAACCGGTAGATGACGGTCCCAGGCACCCAAGCCGCCTGATCGAGTGCACGACCGGCGCAAGGGCTCGTCTCACCCGCGCTCGCCGGGAAACCAGGGGCGAAAAAGAACGGAAACACAAGCGCGAGCGCGAGGAAGGTGCGTCGGGTCTCGAACATGGTTGCGTTCCTGGTGCGTCAAACCTCGTGGGCGCTCTCGGTGTGAGACGCCCGAGCACGACGTGAGTCTCGCTTAACCCGGGTAAAACCGCACGACTGCGCCCCACGCGTTCCGAGTCTCCTCTCCTGCGGGTAGTACCGGTGGACCGAGGACTCTTCGGTTGGCTTTCATCGGTTGATCTGTACGCAGCCTCTCGTTCTTCGCACGTAATCGGGGTCGAACAAGCCCCGACGACCCCGCCGCGTGTGCCGCTGCTTCGTCGAATGATTCCTCAACCTCAAACGGCGTTTCGACTCAAAGCAGCAACGATCCGTTTCCGCCTGCGAAGATGGGTGCGCGACCGTGATGACTCCGGTCAAAAACCGCGAGAGTGGAGCGCTCTTGGTCGGTCCGCGTCAGCGAGCCAAAACACGTTCGTGGACGACCTCGGCATAGATTTCGGCAAATCGCTCGGCGACGGAGCGCCAATCGAACCGTTGCTTGACGGCTCGAGCCGCATCCCGGCCGAGCCGCGCAGCCAATGTCTCATCGTTCGTAATACGACGAATCGCGTCGGCGAGCCCGTCCTCGTCGCGAGGGGAGACGAGGAGGCCAGTCTTGTCATGATCGATGAGTTCCGGCACCGCTCCGACGCGAGTGCTGACCAACGGGGTTCCCATCGCCATGGTTTCAGCGATCGCATTGCCGAAACTCTCCTCCCAAGACGGCAGGAATGCCCAGCTCGATTCCGCGACCGGTTGGGCCAATTGATCCTGCGGAATCCAACCAACGAATCGGACTCGATCGGCCAATCCAAGGCCCGCAATACGGTGCTCCGCAGCATGACGCAACGGCCCATCACCGATCATCAACATCCGCGGCGACTCGCTCCCCAATCGGCCCAGGGCTTCCACGAGGGTCATGATTCCCTTCTCGCGACTCATGCGCCCGAAAAACACGCCACGTCGCTCCCGCATCGACCAGGGCGGCGAAGGACCATACAGGAATGGGTCGGCAAGTCCGTTGGGCACGACCCGGCAGCGCGAAGCCGCCAAACTGAACACGCGTTGAACTTCGTTGGCGGAGAACCGTGACGTCGGGCACCAACGATCGGCAGCTCGCAACGCGGACCCGAGCGCCGGATAGCGGAAATTGAGCAACCAATAGCCAAACGCTCGCGGGCTTCGACGCCAACTTCCGTCGGCCATTCCTGCCGGAAAGGACGGCATCCGCGGTGTCATCACGAACCCGAATCGATGGCGGCGACGCAACCGGCCGATGAGCACCGCCTCTTCACCTTGTCCATGCACCACGACGTCGGGTTCGGCCGATACGATTCGCGCGACTTCGCGGGCCACCGCGACCGCCGTCAGGGGTCGAAGCGGCGCGCCGCTATAACTCCTACGGCTCAGCAACCTCGCCCATCGGATCTGATACGGCAGCCCCTCGGGAACGAGCACCGGTTCCCAGGGCGGCTTTGTGTAGATCACCGTCACATCGTCTCCCCGCTCCGCCAGCGCGGTCGCAAGTTGGTGGGTCGAGGTTTGCCCACCCCCCCGATACGGCGACCAGGGAGAGAAGTTGACGGTCAACACGACGCGCACTGCAAGCGGTCCCCTACCATACTTTCGACCCCAATCCGCACACCGACGACGCCACGTTGACCCAAGGCAAGTGGTATCGCTGGTAGCAATCGTTTAGCGCCCCCTGCGCCACGCTGCCCGCTTGGGAGTCCGCCATGGTATGCGTTCCGTTCGTGTCCAAAGCTGGAGGAACGCACGCGGCGGACGATCCCATCGAACAGGATCGACGCGATCTCCGACAAGGAGTGTCGATCAATACGCTGGGCTATCTGCTCAAGCTCTCGGTCCCGATCATGATGGTATTCGTCGTACGCAGCTATGGTGTACGCGCGTTTGGCCTGTTCGTGCTTACCCAAGCTGTTTTGCTGTTCGTCGCGCGCGTGTGTATCGTTGGATTGGACAAAGCGCTGCTATGGTGGATCCCTCGCCAACCCAAAGGTTGTGAGCTCAATGGGTGGTCGTCGAGCATTGTGAGCGTAGGCGTGTTGTCGGCCATGACCGCAATTGGCATGACCGCATTCACCCGGCCGGTTGCGACCTGGCTCGGGGGCGCGACGGAGGTCGCCACGCCCTTGCGCATCATGGCCGCCGCACTGGTGCCGATGACCCTGCTCGAGATGTTGCTTGCGGCATGTATGGGGCGAAAGCGCATGGAACCCAACGTCTTGATCAAGGACACGGTGCTTCCCATCGCCACGGTCGGCTTTGCGTTGTTACTCGTTCCGCTGCGCCTTGGCTCCACCGGATTGGGGCTCGCGTTTCTCGCTGCATACGTATGCGCCTGTGCCCTGGCGTGGGCATGGTGGCGCCAGCTGTTTCACGATGCGAAGGATCCCTCGCCCCATCGACTGCTTCCCCCGGATAGCATGCTCCAATATGCATTCCCTATGTGGCTATCCGAAATGTCCAATGCATTTCTCTTGCGGATGGATACGTATGCAGTGACGACGCTCGGCGACCTCCAGCTCGTCGGGATCTACGGTTCCGTCACCACGATGGCCAACACGATCCGGCAGATTCGCCGATCCTTCGATCCGATCGTGTTCGTGATCACTGCCGAGATCGGAGCGCAAGCAGCAAGCGAGCGCCTGCGCGAAGGATTTTCCTACGCGACATACCTCGTCACGGCCACCCAATTACCGGTCCTCGCGTTCATGGTCGCGTTCGCCAAATGGTTGATGCCGCTGTTTGGCGATGGATTCGATGCAGGGACGACCGCCGTCATCATCCTATGCGTTTTCTGGGTCACCAACAGCGCGCTCAGCCTCGCCGGGATCGTGGTGTCGGCGTACGGACACGCCCGGGTCGCGTTCTTCAATGTGCTGTTCGTGATCGTCGTCGAGGGGATAGCGCTTTGGTTCCTCGTTCCGCTTTACGGGATCGACGGTGCCGCCGTGGCCGTCGGGATCGCGTATAGCCTCCAAGGCATCGCGCAGGTCGTGCAAATGCGTCTCCTCACCGGTAGCTGGAACTACACCCGACGCGTGGCTTGGCCGCTCGGCATCGGTAGCCTCGCGGCCGGGTTCGCCGGTCTCGTGTGGATGATCGTGCCTGACCCTCATGCACTGATCTGGCGCGCGACGGCTTTCGCCGTGTTTGTGTTGGTCTATGGCGCAGGCATGATCGTGGTGACGGTTCGGTACGAACCTCGACCCACGCGGGTTCGAGCGTCTCTGGGAAACCCGCGATGAGCGCGGCAGCGCGGTAGTGGCCCAAACCGGACGCGGCGTGTCACTACAGATTGCCCGGCTCGTCCGTGTGTCACCCAAGGTCGAATGGTAGCCTTGTGCCATCCATGCGTCTCGTGACCTTGCTTCCTATCGTATCCACGCTGCTCGTCTCGACGGCCGCCTCTCTCACTTTCGGATTCGCTCGTTCGGCTACCGCCGCTACGCTGCCGGAGCATGACCCGCTCGGCATCGTCGTCATCGCCGATGAAGTGAACCCATGGAATTTGTCCGACGCAGAACTCACCCAGCCACAGGATCTGGTGGCTGCGTTAGCGGCTTCGGACAGCGGACTCAACACGACGGCGGTCGTGGGAATCGACAGCCAGTGCGTCGATGAGGCATTCGACATGGTGGACGAAACCGCGGATGTTGTCGTCTACTTTGCCCACCTCGCGGCCAAACGTTGCGATGGAACCGATGCGCAAGACGAGTTGGTCGCGGCCCTCGTGACCCACCTCGAACGCGGTGGGGGAATCGTCGTGTTCCACCACGGACTGTACGTCGCAGAAGGAAAGAACTCTGTACTGCGCTTGATCGGCGCGGCGGCACAAGGCGTGTCGTATGGCGCGGATGGGCAGGCCGCGATCAATGTCGCGCCCGAACACTTCGTGACGACGAACGGCCTCGACTACCCCACCCAACGAGACTTTGGGGATCGTGCCCTCGGGATTCCGGACGGCTCGTATGCAACGTTCAACAACTCTCCGGACGAGCGCTACGACAACATCGATATCCTGACCATCGAAGGCGAACGTCGTGAGATCCTGTTCACGAACGCCGCGTCGCAGGTCATCTCCTATGATCTCACGCGACCCGGTTGGCTGGGGCGGGTCGTCACGTACCAACCCGGCGAATACCAACCACTCATCCTCGACGACCGCGATGGCCTCAACTTCCAAGTCCTCGCGAACGCGATTTTTTATGCGGCAACCGTGCCGGCCGATGACGAGCCTCCGATGGGAGATCCGACGGAGGGCGACAGCGGGGCAGAGAACGGAACAAACGAGGAGGACGGGGACGATGGCGAGACGGAAGGTTCGTCGCCCAACCCCGACCCGGACTCGGATACCGGCTCCCAAGGCTCCGGTACGGAGCCCACGAACCCACCCGCGGATGGAGACTCGGGCTCGTGTTCGGTGCATCCCATGGATTCCTACACCCAGTCCGTGTGGATCTTGGCTGTCCTGGGATTGGGTGTTGCTGCGCGCCGTCGGCGGATTCGATCGATATCGTGATGCGCTGCCTCGGCCCTCTGGCCGTCAGCTTGGCGCAAACAACGCGTGGCTGAATCGTGAGTGCGAGAGTTCAGAGCACTCGCAGCCAAGGATGAGTCGCTGCGCGCAACGCAGCTTGGGCTCATCCCGACCGCTCACGACGCTTGCGAGCGGCGGCTAGCCACCCAATGGAGCCGATCAGTGTGACGCGACGATGTCGGGCCCGTGAGTTTCTGACAGAATGAGAAATGTGTCGGAGGTGAATCGCGAATCGGCGCTGGTCTCCCTCCCACATCCCGCTCCCGGGGCCGGAATCGTTCGGGTTCCAATGACTCTCACCCTGCTGGGGCTGTTCCTCATCGCAATCCAAGCCGGACAGCCGTTGCTCGGGTTCGCGGTGATGGTGTCTGCGCTCGTGGGGACGGCCGCGGCCCTGGCCTGGCGTTCCGTGACTCGACGTTATGCGCCGGCGATGGCGCTCCGGGGTCAGGGGGATCTCAAGCTCGCCGATGGTCACTATGCCGAAGCGCGGGTCCTCTACGAGCGTGCGCTCGACCTCGTTCAACGCGAACTCCCGCCCGCCGCCCCCGAACTGCTCCTCAATTACTACAGCCTTGCGGCGGTCAACTCGATGCTCCACGAGCACGGTCCCGCCGACCAATACCTAAGGAAGCTCTTGCGGGGCTTGAATCAGCGTGTCCCGGCGCCTTGGTCAGGCCACGTGGCATGGCTCATGCGACGGGTCGCGCATCATCACTCGATCGAAGGTCGGCACGACCAGGCGATCTCGCTATGCGGTCGCGCGCTCGAACTCGTCGGAGATGCCCCGGGCGCGGACGACAACACGGTCCGGTCGCTGCTCGATGATCTCGCCTGGATCCATCATCACGCCGGTGATTACAGCGGAGCCGAAGCGCTGTTTCGTGATGCTCTTGCGATCCATGAACAGTACCGCGACCTCGTGGCCGAGGTGAGCCAGCGTTCGAGTCAACGACGAGTCGGGGGAAAGTCCCCCTACCGCGTACCCAGTCCTGCAGCGGCCACCACGTCCGGAGGGCTCGAACGTGCGGTCGCCTACAGCCTCCTCGGGCTCGGATGGACGGTCTATGAACGTGGTCGCTATGACGAAGCCCGCAGCTTGTTCGAACGCGCCAAGCTGCTAGCCGCATCGCTCGGCTCGGAGATCGCGTCCCCCCCTTCGCTCGCCCCAACCGCCGCTCTCATGGTGGAGATCCTCCGAGGCCAAGGCGCGATCGAGATGACGCTCGGTAACTACCCGGCCGCGGCCGCGCTCTATGCCCAAGCCAAAGGCTACTTGCTGTTCGATGGCCCCATTCAGACGGCCGCGTTGTGCATCGATCTCGGTTGGCTCGCGCGATCCTGCGAACGATTTGCGGAGGCCGAAACCGCGTACGGCGAAGTGTCCAGGGTGCTGGCGCAGCATCACGAAGGCGTCGCCACGATCGAGTGCGCTCTGAATGAGAGCCTCGCCGAACTGCGGCGCCGCCAAGGGAGATTTCGCGAGGCTCGCAAAGCCGTGCATCGGGCGGTCGCGCTGGCCGACCAATGTTTGGGTTCCGAGCATCCGCGCCGCGCCGCCATCCTTGCGATCGCGTCGCGCGTCCACACCGCACGATCGGAGTTCGCCGAGGCCGAACGGTGCGCCCGCAGCTGCCTCCAGATCTTGCGCGCGGGGCTCGGCCCCACCCACCCGCGCCTCGCGGATGGTTTCGTCGCCCTTGGCGAAGTTCAACTGCATCGCGGACAACTCGGCGCAGCGGAACAAGCGTTCGCTCGCGCGCTCGAACTGCGCGAAGCGGTGCTCGGCCCTGAACATCCTGAGCTCGTCGAGGTGCTCGAAGGTCATGTTGCGGTCTTGCGCGCCACGATGAGGCCACACGAGGCGGCGAAGTTGGTCGAACGCGCGCACGCGATCCGCACGCGATCGCAAGGACTGCCGAGCACCGCCGACCAGGTCGAATCTCGCGAAAACGAAGCGCGCGCGCAGAATGGCCCATACTAGGCCGACCTCCAGCTCCATCGCCGAGGTACCGATGAGAACGAGCACGTCCGTGCAATCGGTCGCGCGGAGTGGCTCGAGACGTGGAGCGCAAGACCGGAGATCCAGTCCCAGCCGAAGTCCTCGCGGCAGTCTTCCGAACGACCCGGGGGATTACGCCGCAAGGCTCGACCTCGCGGACGCGGTTTGCGGCGGAAGGCCGGCCCCGCCAGGAGCCTGCCCGAATCACGCGTGGGAGAGTCGTTCCGGGAACGCGGTATCGAATCATTCGTTGGCTCGGCGAAGGCGGCATGGGCGTCATCTACGAAGCCGAGCATCTCGATATCCGACGCAAGGTGGCCCTCAAAGTCATCCGCGAGGACTCGAGCCAATGGAATGACGCCGCGCGCAAGCTCCAGTCCGAGGCGAAGACCGCAAGCCAGATCGGATCTCCGTACATCGTGCAGGTTTTCGAGGTGGGCGAGCTTCCGGATGGCCGCACGTTCATTGCCCTCGAGTTGGTCGAAGGCCACGACCTCTTCCAAGAGCTGGACGCAGCCCCGATGTCGCTGTCGCGTCTCTTAGGGATCTTGCGGCAACTTTGTAAAGGATTGGATGCCGCCCATTCGGCTGGGATCGTGCATTGCGACATCAAGCCGGAAAACGTTCTCATCCACCGTCGAGACGGGCGCGAAGACGCGGTCAAGATCGTCGACTTCGGGATCTCCCGCGTGCGCGGAAGCTTCGTGGGGACATCCCACCGACCCACCGGAACACCGGCCTACATGTCTCCGGAACGTTGGACAGGAGAAGGCGAAGAAGACCCTCGCTCAGACATCTATAGTGTCGGATGCCTGGCCTTCGAGCTGCTCGCCGGACGTCCGCCATTCGTCGGTGAGCCCAGTCGACTGATGATGGACCACTTCGAGAAACCGGTCCCGGTGTTGCGCGAGATCTCGGCCAAGCTCGAGGTGCCCGCACCGCTCGAAGCGGTGATCCGACAGTGCCTCGCCAAGCGACCCGAGCATCGTTATTGCGATATGCGGGATCTCGAAGGGGCTCTGTGTGAGGCCCAGATCGCCATGGGGATCGAAACCGTCTGGGACGATCTGCCGCTGCCAGAAGTCGACGTGACACGGCGTGAGGCACTCCGACGACGAATGCCGACGCACGACCGCTCGTCGCTCTTTCCCCCACGACATTGGCTACCGCCGCTCGTCCTCGGTGGGCTCATCGGCGTATTTGGACTCGCCCGATCGACCAGCCTCCACCCGGGAATCACTGAACGCTCGTCCACGGACACCGCGATCGCGATCGAGATCGACCGACTCACCGGGACCGCCAGAACGGCGGCGACAACCGGGGCATGGATCTATCCCCGGATGGGGAGTGCCGAGCCGACGGCGTATCGGTGTGTTCTTGGCGTCGAGCAACTCGACCTCCCTGCACGCGTGAATGGTCGAGGTGCCGAACTCCGACGTGAGTTCGCGGACGCGCTCATCCGTCTGGGCGATCGCTATTGGACTCGCAGTGAAAGCCGTCCGTTCGCGAGCGACTACTATGCTCAAGCACTCCTCTTCGACCCGACCAACGAACATGCGGCAACCCGCGCTGCGTTGACGGCAGGAGAACTGGCCACCCTTCGCACCAAAGCGAGCCAACTCGACTTCACGGAGGACGAGCTGCGGGTCGTCACCCCGTTGGCGTTGCTCGCTGGGGACGACGAACGCAAAGCCATCTTGGCCCTCGAGGCGTACTTCGCTCACGACGATCGCATGTCGGTCACTCAGGCTCACCGCATCGAACAGCTGCTGCGAACGTCAGGACGGCCGCTCGCCGCGTTCACCGATCCATCGCACGACCGCTAGCCTTCGAGGGCCTTTCGCAAAAGCCACTCGCGACGGCAGCCACTGCCTCCGCACACCCAGACGCACGCTCGAAATCGACGACCCGTCGAGGCGAGGTCGTTCAGTCGCGACGGGAGTCTCGTCGCGCGGTATTATGACGCGGTCAGGATGGCGGCCGCGAACCCTACGAGCGTGAGTATGGCGATCACGATCGTCGCAGTCATGGCCGTTCGCTGTGGATGACGTAGCGGCGCGTTTCGGAGGTCACGGGAGGGTTCGGAATCGCCATCCTCGGTCGAGATCGGGATGTCGAAGTCGAGGCTGACGAGCGACGGCGGTGTGCTCACGACCGTAAGTGCCTGCGTCGGTTGCGGACGCGGCTCTGGTGGAGGTGGGGGAACGAGACGGATGATGCCGGATTCTCCTGTCGCGACCTTCGTCGCCAGGAATGGCGGCTTCGCGGCGGGGGCACCCACTCGGGAATCCCTCAGGTCCGCAATCTTGAACAAAACCGAGTCCAGGTTTCGCTCGCCGGTCATCTTTCGCGCGGGTGAGAATTTGAGATCGTCGTTTCCCAAGCGATACAACCCCCGCCCTTTGGTTTGACGCGGTCGAAGCTGCTTTTCAACGACGGTTTGGGCCGCGTCGCAACGCGAGCGCGAGCCACCGGTCATGTCCCATTGCGGGTCACCCCATCAACCGGCGAATCCACGTCTGCTTGCGCGCGGTGTAGGGCGGATAGCGCAGGTCGGGATCGATGAAGGTGGCGGCGCGCAGGATACCCTGACGATGAGAAAACGTTTCGAAGCCATGGAAGCCATGGGAGTGGCCGATGCCGCTGCTGCCGATCCCGCCCAGCGGTAGACCTGGATCGGTGAACTGCAGCAAGGTCGTATTGATACATCCGCCTCCGAATGGAACCCGGTCGCCGATCTTCCGTTCGTCTTCGGGATCGGCCGTAAAGATGTAGAGAGCCAGGGGGTTCGGATTGCGGTCGATGATCCCGATCGCATCCACGAGATCGTCGTAGGCGATCATCGGAAGGAGCGGTCCGAAGATCTCTTCTTGCATGATCGGGTCATCCACCTCGACGTTCGTCAAGACGGTGGGCTCGATGTACCGCTTCCCACGGTCGTGGACACCGCCGCATCGCACCTTGCTCGGGTCGATGAGTCGAACGATGCGGTCGAAATGCGTGTCATTGACGATTCGACCGTAGTCCGCACTCGCCTGCGGATCTGGACCAAAAAACTCTCGAATGGTTCGCACGACTCGCCCCAAGAGCTCATCATGCACCTGGCGTTCGACGAGCACATAGTCGGGCGCAACGCAGGACTGTCCGGTGTTGAAGAACTTGCCCATGACGATTCGACGCGCGGCGACGTCGAGGTTGGCACTCGCGGTCACGATCGTTGGACTCTTGCCGCCGAGCTCCAACGTCGCCCGCGCGAGATGCTCGGCAGCGGCCTTGGCCACGATCCGCCCGACCCGGGTGCTGCCCGTGAAGAAGTAGTGATCGAACCGTCGTGCGAGCAGGGCTTGCGACACCTCGATACCGCCTTCGACGACCGCCACGCAGGCCTCGTCGAACGCCTCGCCGACGAGCTCGGCGATGACCCGCGAAGAGGCGGGCGCGAGCTCGGACGGTTTGAGAATCGCAACGTTGCCAGCGGCAATGCACGACACGAGTGGTCCGAACATCAGCAAGAACGGATAGTTCCACGGCGCAACGATGAGGTTCAGCCCGAGCGGCCGGTGATGGACCGCCGCAACGGCTGGCAGGTTGACGAGCGGCGGGAGGCTGCGTTTGGGTCGCATCCACGCTCGAAGTGAGCGCAACGCGAGCGTCGCCTCACCGACCGGGAGCGAAACGTCACTCGCGCGCGCCTCGACGACACCTCGGCCGAGGTCGACATGGCAAGCTTCCACGATGCGATCTTCGAACTTGTGGAGTGCCGCGAGGAGGGATTGCAAATGCTCCTCCCGCGCTTTTTGCGGAATCGTTGCACCGGAGTTGAAGTAAGTCGATTGCGAAGCTAACAGTGCATCGATTCGCTCGTTCATCTGCATTCAATCGTAGTCCAAACGACGCCGCTCAGCTTTCCTTTCGCCACGCTGACGTTTCGTCGAAAGTCGCCGAACCTTGGCCGCCAGAGACGGTCGAGTCGGCCTTCGTCGCTTTGGCGCCACGAGCGCAGAGCGAATCATGTCTGCGAGACGAGCGCGGGCGAGTTCCAAATTGCCCAACTGTGAACGCGCGGATTCGGAGACCACGACCACTCGGCCTTCCGCGTCGAGTCGATGACCATAGAGGGCTCGAAGACGCGCCTTCACGTCTTCGGGCAACGCGGTGCAACGAGGCAGATCGAAGCGAAGGTCGATCTTCGTCGCAACCTTGTTCACATTTTGTCCGCCAGGACCCGAAGCGCGGACGGCCTTCCACTCGAGGTCACGCGCCGGCACGATCGTGCGACCCGAAATCGGAAGATCGGTCATGACGACAGCGCCTCCGTTCGCTTGCCCTCGAGGACTTCCCAACGAGCCATCAGCGCTTCGAGCTCGACCCGTGCGGTCGCCAAGTCGGCCGCGACGCGACGGGCTTCCTCGCGATCGCTATAAACGGAGGGGTCGGTGAGTTTGCTTTCGAGCTCCGTGACGCGCCGGTCTGCGGTCTCGAGGCGGCCATCCATCGCGTCGAGCTCTCGCTTCTCTTGTGAGGTCAACCCCGCGGACTTGGGTTTGGCCTTGACGGGCCGCGCCAGAGTCACCTCCACGGGTCGCGCCGTTGTCAATGGAGGACGGGCGCTCAAATACTCGGAGTAGTTGCCTTCGTAGCGGACGATCTTCCCATCCCCTTCGAACGCCAGGATTGCGGTTGCGACCCGATCCAGAAAATAGCGGTCGTGCGTGACGACGAGGCAGGTCCCGCCGAACTCGACGATCATCTCCTCGAGCGCACCGAGGGTATCGACGTCGAGATCGTTCGTCGGTTCGTCCAACATGAGCAGATTCACCGGATCCGAGAGCATCTTCGCGAGGGCCACCCGAGCTCGTTCTCCGCCCGACAGAGAGCCCACCGGTTGACGTTGAGCCGCTCCGATGAAATTGAATCGTTCGAGGTAGGCGCGGACCTCGAGGGCCTGCCCACCAACCTCGATGCGGGTCCGGCCGACCGCGACATTGTCGAATATCGAACTTGTCTCATCCAAGCCGCGGCGCAATTGATCCAAGTAGGCAATGGCGGTGTTCTTGCCCAAGACGATGCTGCCGCCATCGACCGGTCGTTCGTTCAAGATCGCCCGCAGGAGCGACGTTTTGCCGGCACCATTCGGTCCGATGACGCCAATTCGGTCACCCTTGCGCAGCGCGAGCGTGAGGTGATCCACGAGGCATCGGCCGCCCACGACGAGCGACACGTCCTTGAGTTCGAGGATCGTATGTCCCGTACGGGTGGTTTCGGCTTCGAGGCGGACCGCTTGCGCAGCGCGCTGCGGAGCAGCCGAGAGCACGGCCTCGGCTTTGGCGACCCGGGTCTTCGACTTGGTCGTACGGGCCTTGGGTTGTCGGCGCAACCACTCGAGCTCACGGCGTAGGAAGTTGCGGCGATTGGCTTCGGTTCGCTCGGCAAACGCCAGCCGTTCGGCCTTGGCTTCGAGATAGTCCGCGTACCCTCCCGCATAGGCATGCAGCTTGCCCTGCTCGATCTCACAGGTACGATCGACGATCCGATCCAGCAGATACCGATCGTGGGTGATGAGCAACAACGCTCCGCCAAACCGGTCGCGGAGGTATTCCTCCAACCACTCGATCGTGTCGATGTCGAGATGGTTGGTCGGTTCGTCGAAGATGGCCACGGTCGGCCTGGACACGAGCAACCGAGCGAGCGCGACACGGCGCTGCTCGCCTCCGCTCATCGATCCGACGATGCGCTCGGGATGTTCGATCCGGAGGTGACCGAGCAACGCGTCGGCTTCGTGCTCCATCTCCCATCCACCCGCGCGCTCGATGGCAAGGGCCGAGTCGGCCTGGGCGGCGAGCAGCTCTGTCATCTCCCCTACCCCGCGCGCCAGCTCGGTCGAGACGAAGTCGTAGCGCTCTTTGGCGGCGATCCAACGCTGTAGGCCCGAGAGCACGATGTCTCGGGCCGAACGCTCCGATTCGAGCTGCGGTACCTGTTCGAGGTATCCGATCGAGGCATCGCGGCGGGAAGTCACGAGCCCCCCATCGGGCGTATCGGCACCGGCGAGCAGACGCCCTAGGGTTGATTTGCCGGCCCCGTTGACCCCAACCAAACCGACGTGCTCGCCGATGTCGATGGTGAGCGAGACATCGTCGAGAACCTGACGGAGGCCGAATGAACGGCGCAGACCTTGAGCTGAAAGAACGACCACGAATTTAGAGGATCTCGAGCAGCTCGACGTCGAACACGAGCATGCCGGCCGGCTTCCCAGGCATGTCGTTGTAGGCCAATTCCTTGGGGATCCAGAACCTGGTCTTTTCCCCTTGTACCATTAGCTGTACGCCTTCGGTCCACCCCTTGATCACCTGCCCGAGACCGAATTCGGCCGGTTTCCCGCGGGTGACCGAGCTATCGAACTGCTTACCGTCGGTCGTCCAGCCGCTGTAGTGCACCTTCACCCGACTCGCCGCCGTGGGGTGATCCTTCCCCTTGCCCGGGGTCAACACTTTGTAGGCAAGGCCGCTCGCGGTCTTCTTCGCGTCCTTGGGGGGCGCGGCGACGTCTGCGGGAACCTCCGGTGGAGGCGGAGGCTCGTCTCGTTCGACGACCTCGAGCAATTCGAGGTCGTAGACCAGCATGCCCTTGGGCGTTCCAGGGCGTCTCGGGCCGAGGGATTCGGGGATCCAAATCCGGCGTTTCTCGCCGACGGTCATCGACGTGAGCGCTTCAATCCAGCCGGGCACGACGGAAGGGCTATCGAGACGGATCTTGGCCGGTCGCTCCTTGAGGGCGGTGCTATCGAAGAGCTTGCCGTCGCTCGTCCATCCCGCATAGCTCAACGTCACGCGATCCCACGCGCGTGGCTTCTCGGGACCCGTCCCGGGTTGCAACACGCGGTAGGCGAGTCCGCTCTCGGTCTTGACCGCATCGCTCGGGATGGCCGCGACGTCGGGAGGGGTCGGCGGTGCATGTTGAACGGCGAGCAGCTCGACATCGATGACGACAGGACCCTTGGGTCGCCGGTTCTTCTGCTCGAACCCAAGCTCAGCCGGGATCCACAAGCGAGCCTTCTCGCCTGGGTGCATCAACTGCATCCCCTCGGCCCAGCCTTGGATCATTTGGTTGACGAGCAGGTTCCTCGACTTGCGCCCCTCGGTGGTGTCGTAGGTCTCTCCCTCCGCGTTCCAACCCGTGTAGTTCACCTCCACGCGATCTTGGAGAGCCGGACGATCATCGGACGTACCCGCGCGCAAGACCTTATAGACGAGCCCGCTTTCGGTCTTGATCGCATCCGAAGGGGGACCCTTGAGGTCTTCTGGGGGCGGAACCTGCTTGAGGCCCTGACGCCCTTGCGTGTTGGCCTTGCGACCGTTGCCATCTTCCGCTTTGGCGTCGCCCTCCGCAGGCTTGTCCGCGGAAGCCGAAGCCTTGCTCGCATCTTCTTCGCTCGGTGTAGCGGGCGTAGCCGTACAGCCGACGGCGAGGTAGAGCGCAACAACAAATCCGACGCGCTGCGTGTACACGGGCGGACTGTAGCAGCCGATGGCCGGCGCCGCGACGGGGCAACGATCGTCCCGTTCGCCTTCACCGGCGATCGAGCGGGCTATTTGTTGGGTTGGGGCGTGACCCGCAAATACGGCTTGAGGGCTGTCCAACCCTTGGGAAACCGTTGCTTGGCTTCCTCGTCGGACACCGCGGGAACGATGATGCAGTCGTCGCCATCATTCCAGTTGACGGGGGTCGCAACCTTGTACTGCGCCGTGAGCTGCAGCGAGTCGATGACGCGGAGGATCTCGTCGAAGTTTCGCCCGGTGCTCGCCGGGTACGTGATCGTCAACTTCACCTTCTTATCGGGACCGATGACGAACACCGAACGCACCGTCAGGGTGTCGTTCGCGTTCGGATGGATCATGTCGTATAGATTCGCGACTTTGCGATCGGGGTCACCGAGCAGTGGAAAGTTGAGGGCTTGGCCTTGGGTTTCCTCGATGTCACCTTTCCATCGGTCGTGATCGGCCACCGAATCGACACTCAAGCCGATCGCCTTGACGTTGCGCTTGTCGAACTCTGGTTTGAGCTTGGCGACCGCGCCGAGTTCGGTGGTGCATACCGGGGTGAAATCTCGAGGATGGGAAAAGAGCACCCCCCAGCTGCCGCCCAGCCACTCGTGGAACCGGATCGTCCCTTCGGTGCTTGGGGCTTCGAAGTCGGGTGCTATGTCTCCGAGTCGGATTGCCATAGGCCTACGATAACCCGAGTCACGTCGATCGAGGTTCGTTGAGCGTAGGAGAAGGACCCATATATCCCCCTCCTCGCGTTACGCTGTTACAACTGGCTCGCTAAGACCGCGAAGCCACTCAGCCCCTGTGGGGCGTGAAGCCACTCAGCCCCTGTGGGGCGTGAAGCCCTTTCCAAGCAAGCTGATTTCGGGTCTCTTTGGCTGGGATGAAGCGTCACCTGCGAAGCCTGATGGACCTGAATGCTGCGGAGACGCAGCGAGTTTTGGACCTCGCCGCCACCATCAAACGCGATCCCGCTCGCTTCCGCCAGTCGCTCACAGGGCGTTCGATCGCGCTCATCTTCGCGAAGCAATCCACCCGAACCCGGATCTCCTTCGAAGTCGGGATTTATCAGCTTGGCGCCCACTCCGTGGTGTTGTCGTCCGGCGGAGGTACGGGCATGCAGATGGGTCGAGGCGAAACCATCCACGACACAGCCAAAGTGCTCTCGCGCTTCGTCGACGCCATCGTCATCCGAACGTTCGGGCAGGATCAGGTCGAAGGTCTGGCGCAATACGGGTCGGTGCCGGTGATCAACGCCTTGACCGATATGTTCCATCCCTGTCAGGCGCTCGCGGATCTGCTCACGATCCGCGAGAAATTCGGAGACACCCGCGGCCGTCGGCTCGCTTATGTCGGCGCCGGTAACAACGTCGCGCATTCGCTCCTGCTCGCGGGACCCCGTGCGGGGCTCGATGTGGTCATTGGCTGCCCTCCCTCCCTGCCGCCGAGCCAAGTCGTGTTCGACCGTGCACGAGCAGACGCAACCGCCGCGGGAACCCACGTTGCGATCGTTCACGACGCCCGCGAGGCGGTCAAAGGAGCCGACGTCGTCTACACCGACACGTGGATCAGTATGGGCGAAGAAGACGAAGCGGTGCGGCTGCGGTCGATCCTCGCCGACTACGCTGTCACACCGAACTTGATGAAGGCTACGGGAAAGGTGGCGAGCTGCTTCATGCACTGTTTGCCGGCTCACCGCGGCGAAGAGGTGCACGAGGAGGTCATGGACGGACCTCGGTCGGTGGTGTTCGACCAAGCGGAAAATCGGATCCATGCCCAAAAGTCCGTGCTGTTGCTGCTTTTGGGCGCCGAGCCTTTCGAGTGACCGCCTGCGTGCTGGCTAACTTTCGGCCGACGCGGCGGATTCGCTCAGGGCCTCGGCTTTGCTCAGGAAGGGGAGCTCGCGGAGTTCATCCAACGCTTCGCCGAGAAACTCGCGAACGGGTTCGGCATCGCTCTCGGCGATTTCGCGGCGAGTACCGTGGTAGTCGAATCGCCCGTCATGAAGGAGCGCAACCCGGTCGGCTACGGTGAACGCCGTCCGCATGTCATGCGTGACGATCACGCTGGTTGCTCGCAGCTGCTTTTGCAATCCCGCGATCAGCAAGGCAATGCGCGAGATGCTCTGCGGATCGAGACCCTGCGTAGGTTCGTCGTAAAATATGATTTCGGGTTTGATCGCCACCGCCCGCGCAATGCCCACCCGTTTGCGTTGGCCCCCGCTCAGCTCGGACGGAAACTGTTCCAGCCGCCAAGGCTCGAGCCCCACGTACTGGAGACATTCGAGCGCACGTTCGTGGATATGCTCGGGAGTCGCGCGAGTGTGTTCGCGCATCGCGTAGCCGATGTTGTCGAGCACGGTCATGGAATCGAACAACGCGTCGTTCTGAAACACGTAACCGACCTGTCGACGCAGTTGATCGAGCCCTGCTTGGTCCATGTCGCCGACCTCCTGCCCCTTGAACAAGATCGTTCCCGCATCGGCCTCCATGAGACCCAAGACCATTTTCAGGAGGACGCTCTTGCCCGAGCCGCTTTCTCCGACGATGGCCAAAGTTTCGCTGGCATAGACGCTGAGGTCTGCGTCGCGAAGGAGGACGCGATCACCGAACGCCTTGCCGACGCCTTTGAGTTGCACCACAGGCTGCACGACCTCAAGGGTAGCTGCACCTCGGGTGCAGGTCCCGCCGACATCACGGTGACTTTCGGTTCAGGATGCCGGCCGACACTTGGTTGTCAAACAGAGCTGCCTGCTCGTCACAAATGCGCAGAAAACCCCCTGAGAGTGCCTCCTAGGGTCGTGTTCGGGAACTTGCGGCGGCTTCCATCGCGCTCATCGCGAACTAAAAGATAACCACTTGTGGGTGGAAATTTCGGATCATGGGGTCGATTTCCTGTCCATGAGCCAGTCGAGTCCTACGGCCAATCCCGCCAACTCCCTGATCGGACAGATTTTGGGCGAGCGCTACGTCGTTGGACCGCTCATCGGCCGTGGCGGCATGGGCTTGGTGTACGTCGCTCAAGACCTCCATGAACCTCGGGAGGTCGTGATCAAAATGTTGGCGCCGCACTGGGAAGAAGACGCGGATGCCACGACTCGCTTCGTACGCGAAGGGCGACGGCTCGCTCAGCTCAGCCATCCGAACATCGTTGCATTCTTCGACTGGGGCTCCGACGAAACCCGTCGATATATCGTCATGGAGTACATTCGCGGCGAAGCTTTGGGGGATGTCCTCAAACGCAAGCAGCGACTCTCGCTCGAAGAGTTCGCGCCGATCGCCGATCAGGTTTTGGCGGCGGTCGGCTATGCGCATGACCAGGCGATGATGCTGCGGGACATCAAACCCTCGAACATCATGCTGGCGGAGCACGAAGGTAAAGCCAACTTCGTGAAGATGCTCGACTTCGGGCTCGCCAAACTCGTGGACGGCGACGAGCTGCAGGTCACGAAAGCAAACGTAGTGGGCACGGCGAGCTACCTCGCTCCCGAACTCATCAAGGGCGAGCGCGGGGACGTCCGGGTGGACGTGTATGCGCTTGGGATTCTGTTTTTCGTGATGCTCACCGGAGTCCCCCCCATCGTTGGCGACAACGACGGAGCGGTCCTCTACAACCACGTCCATGGCACCCCGGCGAGGCTGCGCGATGTCTTGCCGCCCGGGGAAGAACTGCCGGCGGGACTCGTGGCCCTCATCGAGGGATGCCTGGCCAAGGAACCACACGAGCGGCCCGCCGACGCGAAAGAAATGCACGAAACCCTGCGTGCAGAACTACCGGCGTTTTGGTTCGAACGCCCCCCCATGGGCGACGACGGCTCTGCGCTGACCAAACCGTTGCCGAGCACACCACCGCCTAGCACACCACCGCCTAGCCCGAGTTCCGCATGGACTCGTCCGGAGCTTGGCCACCTGGTCCCGACTGCGCCTCCGCCCGCTTCGACGCCTGGAACCAGTACGCGAGGACAGACGCTCCGTGGGATCGCCGGCACCTTTCGCCCAACTCCCAGTTCAGGGCTCAGCTCAGGGCAACCGTCGGTCGTTCCCACCCCGCCGGAACCCCGCGCTCAGCAGACGCATCGAGGCTTGAAGGCAGCCGTCGTCCCTTTCGCGCAGTCTTCCACACCTCCTCGGCGGCGGCCACCGGGGCACGTCGGAACAACGACACGCATGGGGCCCGAGGACGCGCCCATGCTGCGAACGCTGGCGACGGAGTCCGTCGATGGAACCGAACGCCTCGCCGACGGCTTGGGTGACGATGGAATGTACGAAAACGAGGACGACGACTTCACGGTCGGGGTGGTGAAGTCGCCAAGAGCGATGTCGCCGGCCTTCAGCCCCACCATCATGCCGGTCATCCCGGAACCTGGGGTGGAGCCCGAGGCTCCACCTCTCAGCGAGGATTCCAGCAAGCGTGCGCTTCGGCAGGCGATGGAATCCTCGAGGGATGATCTCATCCCGACGGCCGCTCGTACGGCCACGCCACCCACGCGAGCCATGCGGATCTACTTGGGGCTCGCCGTGACGACGCTTTGTGTCGTCGTCGTGAGCCTTGGGGTTTTGTTTGCGCAACTTCGCGCCCGTACGCGCTCGAGCGAAGACCGAACGGTCGTCGTGCACTCCACGGTTCCATGGAGCGACCGTTCCGGAGTGCCCGCGACGGTTTCGACCCCTCTTGCCATCGAATCGACGCGCGTCGCTACCGACCTGCCGATCACTTCCCCGCACGATTCTGCGGACCTCGCCGCGGCCCCGATCGACGTGACCGCAACGCCGAGCCCTGATTCCCCCGTCGGTATCGGGAGCGAATCGAATCTCGAGTCCTCGGTGCGCCCCACGGTCGCGTCGTCTGCGGAACTGCGGGCGCCCGGTACCGCAACCCTCTCCGTTTTGGCTCCAAAGGACGCCGTGATCGAGATCGACGGACTCCCGGTCGGAACGTCGAAGTTCGTCGGGGAGTTGCCGCTCGGGGCCCACGAGATTCGGATCCACGCGCAGGGCTACGAGCCCTGGTCGAGAAACTTGGAGGTCGTCGATGGCGTGGCGATCGACCTCATCCCCAACCTCGAGCCCAAGCGGGTCACGAACCGCAAACTCCGCGCGGCCGCCCCCACTGCACCTCGGCCCGCGTCGGAGACTCAACCGACGATGGCAGCACCCGCCCCGATCGCGGAACAGCCGACCACCCCTGCGACCGGCTCCGAGCGGAAAAGCGACGTCCTCATCCCGAAGAGCCGGGGCGAGACCATCTTCTTGCCGCGCGACAAGAATCATTAGTGCCTCAAGTCGGAAGTTCGTTCCGTGATAGGCGCGGGGCTGCGGCCCGAGGGCGAGGCGCGAGGCCGAAGCTGTATCGGGCACCAACTACAGTGAGGGCGAGCGCCGAGTAACAACGCCATCGGGCTGCATAACCGTGCATGGCACGGAACGAACTTCCGGCACCGAGTACTAGAGCCGACCGGAGGTAGGCGTGCGTTTAGAGTGTGCGGAGGCAGCTTGGCTGCCGCAGCGGATCAACCTCGCCGCAGACGGCCAGTCAACCCCGGTTTACCCGATCCCGCGAGCATCGTGGCCAACGCGTGTTTACCCGGGCCGGTGAGCAACAGCGCAAGAAACACGATCGCGGCTTCGACCGCGTGCGAGGTCTTGATGAATCCATCCCCCGCTCGGATGTGGCTCGTCGCCGCCACGATCATCGTCCCGAAGAGGAGCAAAGCCGCAGGACGAAATGCAAACCCGAGCGCGATGAGCAACCCACCAAAGAACTCGGAGACGGCCGCCATGAATCCGAAAAACACCGGAGCGACATCGATCCCGAGATGGGCCGTGGCGCGACCGAGCTGAGCCCACACCTTTTCGCCGCCAGCCAACTTCGGCCAGCCATGTCCCATGAACATGGCACCGATGCCGACTCGCAGGACGAGCAGACCGAGATCGCGAAACCGTTCCTCCTTCATGCGCGCGAGTGTGTGCGGTCCCCCGCCCGACGTCAAAACATCCGCGGTCGTCCCCGAGCCCTAGCCATAGTCTTGATAATATGCACCCGCACCGGATACGTACATCACTCCGTCACGACCGAGTTCGATGTCCACGAAGCGTCGTTCGAACTGCATGACGAACGTGTTGCGGCCTGGCAACCCCATGGTGGTCCTCGACCGCTCGCTGCCGTGAGATTGGTCGCGCGGATCGAAGACCTGACGCACGAAAATCGGACGTCCACCGAGCCTCGCGGGTGCCTGCCAGATCGCGTCTTGGAGGAGTGCCAGAGTCGACCCGGTTTCATGGCTCGGATCGAAGACGTCCCCTGGAACGTCCACTCGCTCAAGGCTGAATCGGCGGCTCCAGCGCTTGGTCGAGCGCATCGGGAGGGATGGAACGTCGATGGCGCGTCCAAGCTGCGGCGCTCCGACGAACACGACGACTGCTTCGTCGTTCCCGTTGTAGTCGGCGCGGTGATGGTCGGCCGTACTGATGAACAGCATCATCGCTTCGGCGGCTGGTGGCACGGCCGCCAGTCGCAGACCCCTGAGATCGATCGTGAAGACATGCTCCATCCGCAGATCGGCGATCGGATGAGCCACGTCGAGCCGCCGAGCGAGTTGCGCGTATCGCGGCCATTCGTCGAACGTCAGTCCGACGGGATGTCCGAAGATACGGTTGTAGCTGCCCGCGGGTGGCGGAGAAACAAAGTTCGGAAAGTAGAGCGGGAGGTTTCGTTCCTCCGTCGAGAAGCACCCTGCGAGGTCCCGGATCTCGTCGATGTAGTTGTCCACGTGGGGGTCCGCAAAAATTCGGCCCGATCAAGATCGCGCAGCCATCACGACTCGTCGAGCACAATCGGGCATGATTCGCTAGATGCCTGACGACGTGGAAGGGCGTCGATCCGAGCTGGAAGACGCGTCCCCGAGCACGAACACCGACCTTCGGGCTGCGCTCGGGGATGACCCTCGACCCGACGACGGTCGTCCCGAAGGATGGCTCATCCACATGCGCGATCGCATGCGCATGCGGCTCTTCCACACACGTCCATCCTCCAAAGAAGACCCTGCCGATCTCCCTCCTGCCCCATCGCTGTCGGAGCCCGAACGAATCGGACGCTACGAGGTCCTCGGACGGATCGGTAGCGGCGGTATGGGTGTGATCTTCGCGGCGTTGGACCCCGCACTTGGCCGAAAGGTTGCGGTCAAACTCCTCAATCCGTCCGAGCACCGAGGAGACTCGAAGGGGAAGGCTCGTCTCCTTCGCGAAGCGCAAGCCTTGGCCAAGCTGTCCCACCCGAGCATCGTCGGCGTCTACGAGGTCGGCACGTTCGACGATCAGGTCTTCATCGCGATGGAGTTCGTCGAGGGCATGACTCTACGCAAGTGGCAGGCGCATCCGGATCGCACCTGGAAAACGGTGCTCGATGCCTACGTCGCCGCCGGCCAAGGGCTCGCGGCCGCTCACCGAGCTGGCATCGTTCACCGCGACTTCAAGCCGGACAACGTACTGGTTCGACGTGACGATGGGGTTCGCGTCATCGACTTCGGGCTTGCCCGAACGGAGGAATCTGGACTCCTCGTGGACGTGTCGATGGGGATCGCCGCGGAAGATTCGGGCACCCCCTTGACCCGCACGGGAACCTTGATGGGAACGCCAGCCTACATGGCACCCGAGCAATTTCGCGGCGAGGTCACGGATGCTCGCACCGATCAGTTCTCGTTTTGCATTGCACTCTACGAAGCGTTGTATGGGTATCGACCGTTCGCCGGATCGAACGTCCATCACCTCGCGATGTCGGTCTTGGCCGGCCGCATCGAAGCCCCGCCGCGCTACACCGACGTGCCCGAGCACGTGTTTCGGGTCCTCGGACGCGGACTCTCCCCGCAACCGGAGCAGCGATATTCCAATCTCGATGCGTTGCTCGATGATCTCCCCAATGGCCGGTCGCGACCCATTCGCTGGGTCATCGTGGCATTTGGCGGTCTCTTGATCTGTGGCGTTTTTGGCGGATGGCTGTGGTCACGGCAACAACAGCGTGAACAAGCGACCTTGGCGGATCGGATCAAGCTCGGGTTCGAAGCGCACCGCGCTGCAACCGCGGAGCAAGAGTTTCGGACCGCGTATCGCGTGCCTTCGCCCACGCGACGCAACCAGAGCGTCCTCGAACTCGCCCGCGACATCCTCGAAACCGATCCGACGGAAGCCCTCGCGACGCTGAAACGTCTCGATCCCAAAAGCCGCGAATGGCTCGAAGCCGCTCGATTGCTGGCTGGCGAAGCGAGCCGTCAAACCATCGAAGCGAGGCAACTCGAGCCCGCGATCCAAGACATCCGCATGCTTGCGATCACCCATCGCGCGAACGCGGTCGCGTATGCCGGGGGCGACTCCCCATGGATCTACGTGCACTTTCGCGGGGAACAAGACCCCCGGAAGGTGCTCCACACGCCCAAACACCCGATGCACCCCATACGTGCGTTGGATATTTCGGCCGATGGATCGCTCATCGTCGCAGGCGACGCTGGCGGGTACGTCTACACCTGGGCCTTGCCCGATGCGGACCTTCCGAGCATGCCCCGTCATCGCGCAGGGGTCACGACCGTTGCCGTGGCGATGGATGGACGCAGCCTGGCGAGCGGCTCCGAAGACGGCACCATCCACCTTTGGGTCGCCGGCGCGGATCCAGAGGTCTTCCGTCGACACGACGGACCGATTCGAGCGCTCGAGTTTTCGCCGGATGGCTCGCTGCTCGCATCCGCCGGAACCGACGGCACGGGAGAGTGGGTCCAGGTTTCGTCCTTGCGCGAACGGCAGACCTTGGACGTCCCCCATCGCCCGGGAATCCCCGTGCGTCAATTCGCCTTCTCGGCGGGAGGACGTCAGCTCCACTGCTTGGGCGAAGACGGCCGGATCTTCCGGATCCAACTCGCGACCCGCAAAGGCGAACTCCTGCCCACCCCGAGGGACATCGCTCAGCTCGCCTATGGTGCTGCATCCGAAACCTTCGCCGTGTTGCAGGCCGACCAAGGCATCCAACTCTATCGCAGCGACGGGTCGTCGTTGCCCCCGCCGGTCTCGAACGGGGACGTCACCGCGCTGGCCATGTCGCCGGATGAATCGTTTCTAGCGACCGCGACCGATGGGAAGATCCATATCTTCAGGATCCTCCCATCGGTCGATGTCGACTGGCCGGTTCACGACGATGTGATTCTATCGCTTGCGTATTCGCCGGGCGGAGACCAAGTCGCGATCGGTACGGCATCGGGTGCCGTGCGAGTGTGGTCTCCGACCGTGGGCACGAAGCGATCGTTGGGCCATTTGATGGGCGGGGTCGACGAGCTGTCGTTCGCTCCGAATGGCCACTATTTGGCCGCCATTGGCGGCCGCAAAGGGATCTCGGTCTGGGATCTCTCGACCGACTCGGCATCGTTCACGTTTTCGCAAACCGCCAGCGCCGAACCTCCGCTCCGGTGGTCGGCCGATGGTGCTTTTCTGGCCGGCCAGATCTGCAAACCCGACAACGCATGTTCGTTGGTCGTTCACGATGTCGACGCGCGCACGCGCTCGATTGGATCCGCGTTCGGCCCGCGCATCCGATCGGTCGAGCTCTCGGCCGACGGCCGCCACGTCCTCGTGATCCGAGCGGGCGTACCTCCTGAGCTCGAGTTCCACATTCCCCAGAGCGCGAAGCCGGCCGTCCCCCCATGGCCCGACGACACCTTGAATACGGTGATCGCCCACGCCATCGAGCCCGACGGACAGATCGTGCGCTTGGCCACCCACGATGCCGGGCAGCTACGGCTGTGGGCCTGGGTGCCGCTCGAAGACGTGCTGGTCTTGCTCGTCGAACGTCCCACCACTCAGGCCCTCGCCAGCACCGACGAGACGAACCTGCTCATCCGCGACGGCGATGGCGACCTCCTTTGGCCGCTCCTGCGAGACTGGCCGCGACCCGTCGCCGAGCTGCCCGACACCGTCGAACAATTTTCGCTGTCGCCGACCGGTGACGTCATGCTCTTGCGCACCCACGAGGGCGGGGTCTCCCTCGTCCATACCGAAACCGGAATTACCCGTCACGTCGACATCGATCCGCCGTTTGGATGGAGTGGGCTTTCGAATTTCGTGAGCATCGGAGGTCCGTCCTGGATCCGCCTCACCCTCGACCCCACGCCAGACCGCGAGGACGCTTTCCTCGCGTGGCTGTCCGAGCTCACCGACGCGTGGCACGACGCCGACCCCGTCCGCTGATCCGTCGACGGCGTGGAGCTGTATGCTCCGCAGCCATGCCTCAGATCGTCAGTCCGATCGATGGTCAGGCCACCTACGCCTACACCGAGCTTCGCATCGACACCGCCCTGCAACGGTTGAGCGCGGCCGAGTCGGCGCAACGGCTGTGGCGCGAGGAGCCGCTGTCACACCGCGTTGCGGTTTGTCGAGCCATGCTCGATGCCTACCGTCGAGAACTCGACGTTCATGCGCAACAGATCACCGAAATGATGGGCAAGCCGCTCGCCCAGGCGCGAAGCGAGTTCACGCGCGCCATGACGGAGCGGACGCTGCACATGTGCGAGATCGCGGAAACCTCACTCCGCGACATTGTCCTCCCGAGCAGCCCGGGGGTTCGGCGGTTCATTCGTCACGAACCGGTGGGGGTCGTCCTCGACATTGCCGCATGGAACTACCCCCTATTGGTCGCAATCAACGTCGTCGTTCCCGCGGTACTCGCGGGCAACGCAGTGCTCATCAAGCATGCCGACCAAACGGCACTCGTGGCCGATCAGTTCGAGCGCGCGTTCGAGCTGGCCGGTGCCCCTCCTGGGCTCGTCCAAGCTTTGCCCGTCGATCACACTACGGTCGCTGCCTTGCTCGCCACTCGTCGGATCGGGCAAGTGTCGTTCACCGGATCCGTTCGTGGGGGGCGCGAAGTCGCGGCGGTGCTGGGCCACACGAATGTGCTCCAAGCGTGCTTCGAAATGGGTGGGAAAGACCCAGCACTCGTGCTGCCCGATGCGGCGTTCGATTTCACCGTCGACAATCTGGTCGACGGCGCCTTCTACAATGCGGGACAATCATGCTGCGCGGTCGAACGTATTTACGTTCATCGTTCGCTGTTCGAACGCTTCGTGGAAGCCTTCGCGGCCAAAGTCCGGTCCTATCGAATGGGAGATCCGCGAAACGACGAAACCACGCTCGGTCCGCTCGCTACCCCCAACACCGCGCAAAAGGTACGCAAGCAGATCGACTCGGCCATGTCTGCTGGAGCGCGACTGGTCGTCGGTCCGGAAGCGTTCGATGTGCCCGACGGTTCATCGTGTTACGTCGCTCCTCACGTTTTCATCGACGTCGATCACTCGATGGCGCTCATGCGAGACGAGACCTTCGGTCCTGCGATCGGGCTCATGGCATTCGACACGATCGACGAAGCCATCGCCTTGGCGAACGATTCTTCCTTCGGCCTCTCCGCATCGATCTGGACGACGGACCTCGACCGTGGTGCTGCTGCCGCGGACCGGATCGATAGCGGCACCGTTTTCATCAATCGCTGTGATTACATCGATCCGGGGCTCGCCTGGACGGGCATCAAGGACTCCGGAGCAGGATCCACCCTATCCACCTTCGGATTTCTCCAAGTCACTCGCCGCAAGAGCCACCACTTTCGTAGCCCGAGCTAACATTCATGGAAGGTATCACCACCCTCGGGGAACTCGAAGGGTTCCTGACCCAACAATCCATTCGCCACTTCAAGATCGGCGTATTCGACATCGACGGAGTCCTGCGCGGAAAATACGTCGATCGGCACAAACTTCTCTCCGCGATCGAGCACGGGTTTGGATTTTGCGACGTCGTGCTCGGCTGGGACAGCAACGATCGCCTCTATGACGCGGCCTCGCTTTCGGGGTGGCATACCGGTTATCGCGACGCCCGGGTCGAACTCGACCTCCGAACGATGCGCCGACTCCCGTTCGAACCCGACACCATTTTCGTCTTGGGCGGTTTCAGTGGGGGTTACAAAGCCGCGTGCCCGCGGGCCGTGCTCGCAAGCGTCCTTCGTCGCGCCGAGCGGCTGGGCTTCACCGCGTTCGCGGGCCTCGAATACGAGTTCTTCGTGTTCGATGAGACGCCGATTTCGGCCCGGGCGAAAGGCTACCGCAATCTGCAACCTTTTACCCCGGGGATGTTCGGCTATTCGGTATTGCGGAGCTCGGTCCACTACGAGCTTTACCACGAGATCCTCGAGACGATGGCCGCACTCGATTGCGAACTCGAGGGATTGCACACCGAGACGGGTCCGGGTGTGCTCGAAGCCGCCATTCGCTTCGACGAAGCCGGACGAGCCGCGGACAAAGCCGCCATCTTCAAGACCTTTGCCAAGGTCCTCTTCCAACGACGTGGTCTCATGGCGACGTTCATGGCAAAATGGAGCAACGACTACCCAGGACAATCGGGACACATCCATCTTTCGCTGCGCTCGTCCTCCGGTGAAAACGCATTCTTCGATCCGGGCCAACCTTACGGGATGAGCCAAACGATGCGCCGTTTCATCGCAGGTCAGGTCAAGTACATGCCCGAATTTTTGGCGATGAGCTGCGCTACGGTGAACGCGTACCGCCGCCTCGTCCCCGGATTATGGGCACCGACGGCCGCCAATTGGGGGATCGAAAATCGCACCACCGCCATTCGGGCGATCCCTGCAGGACGGAGTGGGACGAGAACCGAGTACCGCATTGGACCCGCGGACGCGAACCCGTATTTGGCCGTTGCAGCCGCCCTCGCGAGCGGGCTTCGAGGGATCGAGGAAGAACTGTCCATCAGCGAACCCGTGCAGGGGAACGCCTATACCGCTGCAATCGAGGAGTCCAGCCGATTGCCAGATTCGCTGCGCGAAGCGACGACCCGATTCCGCGAATCGAAAGCCGCGCGGAATGACTTTGGCGATACGTTCGTCGAGCATTTTGCCGTCACCCGCGAATGGGAGGACCGTGAACAGCGCAAACACGTCAGCGACTGGGATCTCGCCCGCTACTTCGAGATTATTTAATCTTCACGGGGCCTTTCGCAAAGGCCCCTCGCTCCGGCAGCCTTGCTGCCTACGCACTCCCCAAACGTCCGCCTACCGGCGCTTCGAGCTATGACCGTTCCCGCTCCCTACGGAAACTCCAACTATCCGACCCGCTATCGTGTGGGCGCGGGCCGTTCCCGTGAACTCGCGCGCGAATGCCTCGATCTCGGGATCCACCGACCGCTCGTGGTCACGGATCGCCATCTTGCCACGCTGCCCTGGTTGCAGGAGCTCTGTGCAGCTTTGCATCGCGAGGGTCTGACCGTTGGACGCTTCAGCGCGATCGATGGCAACCCCGACGAAGCGACCGTGACGCAGGGTGTCCTCGCGTTTCACGACGGATCTCACGATGGTGTCATTGCGATCGGCGGTGGCTCACCGATGGATGTGGGCAAATGCGTCGCACTCTTGGCGCATCAATCTGGATCGCTCTTCGACTACGAAGACATCGGAGACAATTGGCGTCGGGTCGATCCGAGCAAAGTTCCACCGATCCTTGCGCTCCCGACCACCGCAGGGACGGGGTCAGAAGTGGGGCGCGCAGGCGTCATCGTCGATCGCCGCACAGGCCACAAGCGGATCGTTTTTCATCCCAAGATGCTCCCGAGTGTCGTCCTTGCCGATCCTGAACTCACGCTCGAGCTCCCGCCACGGCTCACCGCGGCCACCGGGATGGACGCGCTCGCCCATTGCTTCGAGGCGCTTTGCGCCCCCACCTATCATCCGTTCGCGGACGGAGTCGCGCTCGAAGGTCTGCGCTTGGTCGCGGAAAATCTCCCCCTCGCCTATCGCGACGGCCACGACCTGGTCGCCCGAACCCACATGATGGTGGCCGCAGCGATGGGAGCGACCGCCTTCCAAAAAGGCCTTGGGCTCGTCCACGCACTCTCGCACCCTTTGGGTGGGCGGACCGGGATCCACCACGGTACCGCCAACGCGATCTTCTTGCCGTACGTCATGGTCTACAACCGGGCGGCGATCGCTCTGCCCATGCGACGACTCGCCAACACCCTGGGTCATGGACCAGGCGGTGGATTCGACTCGGTCATCCAGTGGCTTCTCGATCTCCGAGCGGAAGTCGACATGCCCCATACCCTGTCGGACGCGATCACCTTCGACGAAGCCATGGCCGCTTCGCTTGCTCCCATGGCGATCGAAGATCCGTCGCTCGGTGGCAATCCCGTGCCAGCGAATGTGGCCGACTGCGAGGCCGTTTTCCTCCGAGCATGGCGCGGCGACCTCACGCCGCCTCGATGAGCGAGATGTCAGGCCTGGCGAGGTCCCCGACCTTCGCGATGGGCGAGCACGAGTTCGACCACATCGGCCGCACAACCCCAGGAGAGCGTCACACCGGCCCCCCCGTGTCCGTAGTCATGAACGATGAGTTTTCCGGGCCGCGGCGTTTCCGAGGCAAGCCTCACCCGGTCACGTCCGGGACGGATCCCGACGACATCCTCGATCTTGTGCGCCGTCGCGATGCGGGGATCCAATACGGCACACTGCTCGCGGATCGATTGCGACTCCGACGACCGCACGTCGGCATCCTCATCCTCGAGCGAAATTGTGCCTCCGAGCACGAGCTGGTCGCCACGCGGCACCACATACGCCATGCGACCCGGTTCGTGTTCATCGAGGAGCACACGGTCGATCCCTGGATCGGCGACGTGCAAGAGTTGTCCGCGGATCGGTACGAGCGCGCGATCGTTACAGAGCAAGCGAGCGCCGAGGCCGGTGCAATTGATCACGACGTCGTGGTGCTCGAGTGCCTCGTCCCATGACTCGATCGAACGGATCTCCAGCACGACTCCGGCCGACTCGATCCGGCCGCGCAGCCACGGGAGATATCGGCGGGTGTCGATGATCGGTGCATCGAACACCCACCCATGGGTGAAACCTGGCGGCAGCGATGCCGGTGCGGCCGGTCGCACGTTCGGCACGACCTCGGCCCACCACGGCCGCGGAATGGGCCCTCGCGCGAGATCGAAAGCTTCGTGGAGACGGATCCCGGTCGCCGGATCCTCGGCGAGAGCCACGAAGCGCGCATAGGCGACTTCCGCCCAACGAAGCACCCGCGCATCGGGTCCGACCAGGAAGGGAAACCAAAACGCGGGTGCCACGCTCGAGGCGGTTCGCCCCAAATCTCGGGTCCAGATCGAGAGGTCGGAAGGGTGGATCGAGCCGCTCTCCAGCAGCGCCACTGCGCAAGTCAGGCCCGAAACACCGCTCCCCAGCACGACGACGGTCACACGAAAAGGCTACCACGTGGGTTCGAACCCGCTCGGGACAAGTCGTGCAAGCCTTCCGGCTTCCGTCGGCTCAGCTCTCCGTCATACAGAACGCGTTGAGCTTGTTGCCGTCGAGGTCACGGACGTAGCCCGCGTAAAAGCCACCCCCCCGCGGACCGGGAGGACCTTCGTCGGTACTGCCGAGGGATATCGCCTTCTCGTAGAAGCTATGAACTTTCTCGGGCGAGCCCACGGCGAACGCCACCATGACGCCATTGCCCACAGAAGCGGGGTTGCCGTTGTAGGGCTTGGTGAGGCAAAGGCCAGCTTGTCCGGGTCCCGGGCCCCACATGATGAAGTTGTCCGTCTCCATCACGCGCTTCGCGTCGAGTTCGGCCAGCAATGCGTCATAGTACTTGGCGGCACGCTCGATATCATTCGTGCCGAGGGTGATGTATCCGATCATCGATGGACTCCTTCGCGTTCCCGATTCGGGGCCCGCTATATATCGCAAGCGTGCTCGCTTGGCGCACGCGATCGCTGGAAACGCGAGGAGGCTCGCACCACGACCTCCCACAGGTCGAACTCCGAACCTCAGCTCAGGCGTTCGAATCGTCTTTGTCCGCACGGCCTGGACGAGTGAATCGTTCGAGCTCGGCTTCGAGTTCGCGCACGCGCTCCTCCATCGACTCCACGTTCGCAAGTTGGGGCAACGGCTCGATCGGTGTCCAACCCGTCGTCGGCCCACCCAAGCGAGCACCGAGCGAGATGACGAGATGCTCGAGCAGCGTGCGCACAGCGGCAGGTGTGTAGCGACCCGGAGTCGTGAGGGCATACACGGGCGCGGGTGGGGTGGAGTAATCCTCCAGCAAGGGCACGAGGGTATTGCGGCGGAGATCGGGCTCGACGAGCCACTCCGCAAGCAGCACGAGCCCGAGCCCAGCCTGCGCCATTGCGAGCACGGCCTCGCTGTTGTTTGCGACGAGCCGCCCGCCGACCGTCACCGGAATCTCGGCGTCGCCGGCACGCTGGAATCGCCAGGTGGTCGGTACGTGCTCGTCTCGATGAGCGATGCACTCGTGATCCTTCAGATCGCGCGGACAGGTCGGCTTGCCGTGCTCTTGCAAATATTCCGGCGACGCGACGAGGATCCGTGAGCTGACCGCCAGTTTGCGTCCGCGGGCACTGGTATCCCGCGGGACCCCGACCCGAATCGCCAGATCGAATCCATCCTCGACGAGGTTGACGTATCGATCGTCGAACACGATATCCACCGCCACTTTCGGATGTGCACGGAGGAACGGGATGATCGCGGGCACGACGAACAGGCGCCCGAACACGACCGGCACGCTCAAGCGAACGCGTCCGCTGACTTCTGGACTGCGCTCTTGGAGCTCCAAGGTCACACTGTCGATCGCACGCAGCACATCCTCGGCGCACGCGAGGAACCGGCGCCCCGCTTCGGTCAATTGGACCGAACGGGTGGTTCGCTCGACGAGCGCGACCCGGAGATCGGCCTCGAGCTCCGCAACCCACTTGCTCGCCGTCGACTGTTTGACTCGGAGGTCCCGCGCCGCCGCGGAGAAGCTCTTGCGCTCCGCGAGACGAACGAACAGTCGCATTGCGTCAATCCGGTCCATTCACGGCCCAGACGCTAACACATTTGCGCGGGAGCACCCGCGCCGCAGAGCGGAGGAAGAGCCCAGCCGCTGCACCTGCGAGCAACGAAGACGAGAGCGCAGCCAAGTCCCCTCAATCGCGTTTGAAGCTACATTCTTGCGAAGTCGAAATAGCCTTAGCGTAAGCCGCGGCTCAGCCGAACGATGCCCGTGATGTTGTCGCCCGCAAAGCCGGCCGCAATCGCCTCGACGTAACGCTCCCGCACCGCTTCCGTCAGCGTCATCCCAAACCCACGAGCGGCTCCGCTGCGGATGACGTAGGCGAGATCCTTTTCCGCGAGCTCGATCGGGAACGCTGGCGGAAACGTGTCACCCAGCATCGCCTGAGCCGCTGCACGGGCGGCAGGACTCGTCGTGGGCAGCCCACCCAGGAGCTCGACCGCGAATGCCGGATCGATGCCGTGCGCACGCATGAAGCCGATGAGCTCCCCGAGCACGGCGACCTGCGTCGCAAACAGATCGTTGATCGCGAGCTTGACCACGGCACCGCTGCCTGCAGGGCCACAGTGATGAATCGTGCCCGCAAATGCGGCGAGCACCGCACGAGCGCGATCGAGCGCCTCGATATCACCGCCCGCGAGCACGACCAACCCACCTGCGTCCGCCTGCGGACGGGAGCCAACCACGGGAGCATCGACCAGGCGACGTCCGGCCAGTGCGAACGCCTCGTGCAGTTCGAGGACCGACGGAACGGAAAGCGTGGAACTCTCGACCGCAATCGCATCCGCAGCCAAACCCGCGAGCGCTCCATGGTCTGCGTCGAGCCAGACCGAGCAGGAAGCTTCATCATCGCGAACCATCGCGATGGCGACCTCGGCCGAGGCGACCGCGCGGCGTGGATTGTCCGCCCACTCGGCTCCGGCCTCGAGAAGCGCGTCTGTTCGAGTTCGATTCCACACAGTGAGCGTGTGTCCGGCCTGCAGCAAGCGACGACCCATACGCGACCCCATCGCCCCCAAACCCAACATTGTGACGCGTGCCATGGTGCGCGAGGGTAGCCAGCGTCGGGATGCAGCACCAATGCCGAAGCGGACTAGGACCTATTCCACAAACGCTCGGGTCCCGTCTGACCCGTGCCGCTGCGAGACCCGCAAGGGCGACTCCTCGGCTGAGTTTCTCCCGCAGCCGAGTCCCGACCTTCATTGCAATAAACGCTACGGTTTCGGTCCACGGTTTAGACGGGCGCCCCACACCGAGAGGATGAGGATCTGGTCTGGGCCATCGATGCGATAGTAGACGTGGTGGGCGGTCTTGGGCATCAGGACGCGGCGCTGCTCTCGGCCCCGGGCAACTCGGTACAACTGACCCAAACCGGGTCGGTTCGAATCTGTCGAAGCGCTTCGGCCAGTTCTTCTTCGAAGAGTGTTCGTGCATCACGATGCGCGACCCATCAACGAGCACTCCGATCGATCTCTCGAAGTGCCCGATGAGCAAAGGCGAGCTTCACTTGATCGCCTGCAGAGTCGCCCAAACCTCATCCTCGCTCACAACGCGACCGACATCGATTTCCGCCTCGGCTTCATCGAGCGCCTCGTGCAACGCCGCTCGTTCTTCATCGTCGAGGTCATCGCCAACTTTGCCACTTATCTCATGGAGCGGAACCAGCTCCACCACCTCGCCCTCAGGCAAGTCAGTAGGCTCGTCGAGCTTGAGTCGGCCGTTTTCAACGCGGGCTTTCAGCGCGGGCATAAGGCACCAGGATACACTTTTCGCGTGCGTTACCCCAAAGGAAGCTGTCGGCGTCGACGAAGTCGCACATCACGTATCGTCGGCGAAGGCTTCGAAGGGTTCGTCGAAGTCCTCGGGTACTTCCATCAGATCGCGCGCACTTCCAAACGGGCGACGTCGTTCGGAGGTTGACGGCAGCAGTCGAGCAATCGGTCTTCCGTGCACACGCTCGTCAGCCGTGAAACGAGCGACATCGAAGGGGCTGTTCGACGTCGAACCGAGAGCTCAGGCCGCGCGAAGCGGAGCGAGCTTCTCTGGACCCATCGCATCCAAACCGAGTCCCCACGAGCATGTCGTTGATCTGTCGTACCGATATGGTTGCCGGCGCAGTGATCTCCATCCCGATCGGCGCCCGGCTGCTCCAGAGGGGCCGATAGACACTCACCGATCGCGACACATGATTGCGTGGCGGGCTATTCCTCGCCTGTGGGCTCGGAGGCTCGACGTCGACGTCGGCCGCTCCTGGCGTAATCATCGAGTGCCGGGCTCATGAGCTTGCGCAGGCTGTCATCGACCGCCGCATTGCCAGTGCTGCGCGAGCCGGCGCCGTTTCGACGATGTTGGGATTCGAACCGTGGTCCCTGTTGGCCAGCGCCGCGAACAGGCCAGGCATCTCGTCGATGGTGTCGAGGATGTTGACCATCACCTCGTCTTCTCCGTCGCGCAATCGCCCGTTGGAGTGCAGACGCTCGTCAGCGGTGAAACGAGCGAGATCGAATGCTACCAACTGAGACCGAAGCGTCCTGACCGTTCGCGAGCCTGATTCACGGCGGCCGTCAGGTCCTCCTGCGCCGTCGTGGTGATTTCGGCTTTCTTGGTTTTTGCCATGATGCCCTCTGCTCGCTCAAACTACTGGCGAAGGATGGGGGTTGTCGATGTCGAATCGACCAGTCGCTCGGGTGCGCGAGGTCCTCAAGCGGTCCAGGGAAGGTTGGTTTGTCCGGTCGGAGTCGGGCGGGTGGAGCCGGGCTCGGTCAGCACCTTCCTCGGTTGGAATTTCCCGATAGCCGATGAGTTCCCGATAGCGACGTTCCGAGTTTCGACCACTAACTTAGAGGCCGAAACTCGGGGATGGCACGGGAACTCTCTGGATCGATTGCCCACGCCCGTTCACGAGATGGGACTGCGTCAGGAGGTGTCCAGGGTGCGGTCTGAGGAGTTTGCAGCGTCATTGTGACGACTTCGTCACGTTACACGAGCGAGAACCCCAGCCTGTAGCTTCAACAGACGTAAGGTCCTTTTACCCCGCGTTTCGGCCGACGTGGAATGTCAGTTTGGCGTTTGTCCCTAGAGGACGATTCCGCGACGAAGGGCAACCTGCTAGTCCCCTGGAACCGTGATCCCTTGCATAAGAAACGCCGTCAGCGGCGGCCCTGGCAAGGCGGCGAAACGAAGGAATATCGGGAATATTTCGAGCTTTCGCCAACGAAGCCAGGGTCGTCGGGGGCGGTGTTTCTTATGCAAGGGATCACGGTTCCAGGGACTAGCACTCTCCGATGGAACTCGACTTGGGCCGGATGGTGGCTCGTGCCCATCGCGAAACTTCCCGCGAAGCGACTTGGTCATGACGGACTCCAACGTTCGACCGCCGACGAAACAACGTTCCTCGTGGCAGGATGCGATGTTGCGCTGCTTCGAAGGCTGGAATCTGCGCAGGGTCTTCAGGACCCACAAGGTTCAGCATCATTCCTATGCCCGCGGCCGCGCCCCGGTCCAGAGACCCGAAGACATCCGCCACTCGGGCGTGAAGGCCGTCGTTCGCGGGCCGCATCCTCCTCGATCCGCCGATCGACCTTCCGGACGGAACGGTGCTCGAGCTCGTGGTGGACGACGGCGGCCCGACTCGCCCTCGCGGACCGCATGACATTGAACGCATCGATCTCGCGGAGCCTTCGGCAGGCCAAACGTGGACTCGGGAGTCCCGCCACCGGAATCCTCGGAAAGTTGCTGGACGTCGTCGATGAGAAAGCTGGTGATTACGCTGCCCGAGACCGATCTTCACATCCTCGAACACGATGCGCAGTGGGTCTCGAGGCACGAGGATGCACGGGATGCCCTCGCGGAAGAATTGGCGCGAAGTCTCGATCTCTCGCCGAGGTTCCGGCTCTCGGGAATCCGTGGCCACATGGGTCCGTTCGCCCCACTTGCATTCGCTGAAGAAGGGCAAGGTAATGAAGCATCCATTTCGATTTCAGAAAGGTCTCCATAGCTTCGTCTGGACACGGCGGGGCGCTTCATTGAGCGGCACGACCCCACTCCCGGAGTTCGAGGTCATTTCCATGTTACGGAAACTGGAGGCATCCGATCCTTATGTGCTGTTGAAACTGCAAGAAGCCATGGACGGGCGACGATACTATGGCGATGGTCCACCCACGGCCGATGCGCTCATTCGTGAGGTCAAGAAAGGGCGCTCGAGTCTCATGGAGTTGCGCCAAACGCATCGAAACCGATACTCCCCGTATCGGAAGGTCGAAATCATCGATCTGAACCCAGACCCACCGGATCCCGTCCCGATCATCGAGCGACCCACATGGGTTGCGATTGAGCTCCGCGGAGTGCTTGGAGAGCGGTTCCCCCACGGGAGACTCAAGATTCGTCTTCCAAGCGGGGACGTTCGTGAAGAACGTGTTCGTGAGGATTCGTCGTGGCGAGCCGATGACATCCCCGTCGAGGGAACCTGCTACGTCACGCTCATACGGGCGGGAGAGCCAGAGGTCGCTGACCGCTCGATCCTCCTTGCACAGTCCGGACGGCCTGGGATGGCTGATCAGCCGACCGATCTTGGAGAGTCGAGTACGACGATCACCGAAACGGGTCCGCCGGTGGGATTGGTCACTTCGCGGCGTCATGTCTTGCGAGTCGAGCGCGCTACCGCTCGGGATCACATCGAGATCGTCTCTCTCGATGAACGATTTGCGCCCACCCACGAGCCCGCGATCCTCCGTTGTCGTGTCGACGGCGAGATTCTCCGGGCCACCGTCGAGATCCGCGCGACTGGGCACGACCCCGAGCTGATTTTCAGCGAGAACCTCGGGCCGCAGCAGCTGAGGGAAGGCGAATTTGAGTGGCAATGGTCGGGCGAAGCCGCGGCCGCAACCACGGGGCCGCTCCACAGTCGGTTCGTCAACCCATTGTTCGCGCCCTACTCCGTTTCGATCCGATTCGCGACGTCGGCCGGAGAACGACAAACGGCGTCCAAAGAAGTTTGGGTCGAATATCACAGCCTCAAGCTCAAACGCGGTGCGTGGACGCCGGATGAGGAGACCAACCCTCCGAAGCCGTCAAAAGACGAGGCCGAGCGGGGGAGATTCCTTCGCTATGCACTCAACAAACTTGGCTACTGGGCGGGTCCAGTGGTGGCCGAACCTTTCAATAACGCATGGGAATCCGGTAGCGACGCGGACCGGAGGCTGGGGAAAGCACTCTCTCGCTACCTCGACCACCATCCACGATTCACAGAACCAAGCGTCACCAGAAACCGGAGGCCATTGCGCGTTCGCGAGATCATGGATGCGGCAATGGATGCGTTGGTCGCCGGGCAAGCGAAGCAGGTGCACTTCGAGGTCGAGGGCGACCCGTTCTCCGATCCGGCAGCGACGGCTACGCTGTATGTCGAACTCCTGTGGAATCGATCCGACGTCGAGAAGAGTGTATTGCCTGTAACGTTTGACGAACGTCCCATCCTCGACGAGAAAATTCTCAATCGTCCCATGCTGCCCATTGAAGTGGAAGTGCATCTCACATCGAAGCAGGGAAAACCTGTTTGGGCCCCACATGCGGTCGGGCCCGTACGGGTGAACTGGAAGATCATTCCCCAAGGCGAAAACCTTGCCCGTCTGGAAGAAAAGCTCGATCTGAAGGTCCCCAATGCACCACGAACCTATATTGCCAAAGTTCATCAGCTCGCAGTGTTTCGAGGAGCGGGCGCAACGAACTGTCCAGCGAGGTTTGGGGGGCTACTGGGAGGATCGCAAGACTGGGCGTCTGCGGCTTTGCTGGGACAGGAACATGCACCCTACACGGTTGAATCCGATCCGGAGACCCAGGTCGTCTTCTCCAAGGTCCACGACGATCCAGGGCTCCAGTTCCCACATCGGTCCGGTTGTGCGGGATTCATGTTTCATCCGTCGTTCATCGGTGGCGATGCTTATCGCATCGAGGCCAGCCTCGACTTTCGCGATCGCCCCAACGCCAAAGGTCTTCAGCAACGTCATCGTCACCTCAGGAGGGCAAGAAGCGGGGTGTTCACCGTGTGGCGGAGGTCTGCATTTGCCGAAGTTCTATGGCCCTTTGGGCTTCGGCGCTCGGAGATTGAACATGCCCAAAAGGCGTTCGACCAATGTTATGTTCGACTCGAGGTTCACGGCTCGTCCACGATCACGGCGGTCCTGAGCGAAGAAACTTACCGGTCCGCGGTCGACCCTTCGTTCCGTTTGCATCCCGGCGGACTCTATGGTGGGGAATTGCCGCCGCAAGAACCCGATGAAAACGGGAACCAATACTGGGGACGACTTGGCTTATTTTGGGTTACACCGAACATTAAAACGCGCGACTCCCAAGTCGATCAGTGGTTGTTGACTCTTTCGATGGCCGGCTATCATGAGTTTCAGCGTGACCATCCCGGAGCCGTCACCGTGGTCGGAATATTATCGTGTCCGAAAATAACATTTGAGCCGCGGGGCGAGAACAAGGACTCCTTCGACCAAATGTACGACAAGCCGGCGAAGACCTTTTTTCCAGGTTTCATCGCGAAGCGTGATCTCAGCACTTCGCCTCTCAACACCCTCGCGCACGAGCTCGGCCACGCCCATCTGCTCATGCACTCCTACAACGAGACCGGCGGGCAATTTCCGATTTTCGGTGATCTTCCAACGAACTACACCCCCGATGGCCGCGCCGATCGACCCGAGCTCGACGACCACGACCGACTGGATGGCTGCCTGATGTCGTACTTCGAAGGGGCCAAGTACTTTTGTGGCAAATGCAACTTGCGGTTGCGCGGATGGGCCGTCAAGAGCCTCCCGTCCCACCGTTGACGAGTCATGAGACCACTACGTCGCTCAGTAGGATCGATAGGGTGTTACGTCATCCGACGAAACGTTACGCGGTTCAATTTCTGACGGCTCGCATATGCACGTGCAACGCTCGGGAGAAAGTCGACGCCGGCAGAGTTTACATCCAGTCGGCCGCTCGCGGTTACGGCCACGGATCCGTGAATGGCGGGAAATCGGGGGGCCGAAAACTCCCTGGATTCTTCTCGTGGTATTGATCGTTGCAAGCGTCGCGGCGGTGGGCATGTACAAGGTCCGGGTTTGGCGCTCACACGCCGCACTCGACGAGGACATCGCGTCGATTCTGGCACGCCTCGAGCAGAGCAAAGGCGGATTCTTATCGCCTGACCTCCTCACCGACATCGAGGAGACCGCCCGCGAGTGTCATGAGCTGCGTCGGCACGGCGATGCGCTCGAGCTCGAGGCATGGGCAGAGCGGGCCGTGTACGAGCATGTCCTCACGCCCAGAGTTTTCGAACTCGAGAAGCAGCTCCGCGAGGCCGTTGAGTACGACGAGGAAGGGGATCGAGTTCTCCACCGACAAACGGTGCTCGACGACCTTCGGACGATGTTGCTATTGACTGGCCCTCGCGAACCTCAAGAGCCGGGTCTCATTCCCGCGCAGCAAAGGTGGTTGGTTACGAGCCTCCTCGCGGCCTGGCGTGGGCGCACCAAGACGATGTCGGAGGAAGACTCGCGAGTTGCAACATCGATCTTGGGCACGGTGCTGGACCGGATGCGAGACCGGACCTGCGACCTACTCCCTCGTGACCCGTCGGTCGTCCGTCACGCCCGCGACTTGCTCGAGGACATGCAGGCCGACGAGCACATGCTGGCGCACTTCTTCCCCGAGCTCGTGACAGCGCCCGCCCCTGTCATGCCATCATTGGTCGACCCTCCATATAAGAACGACTATACGCCTAGCCCATTTTACACACGCATGACGTGGGAGTCTCGCATACGGCCAAGGCTGGAGCGATTCCCTGAGGAAAATGAAGATGGCTGGGTTTCTGGGCAACCAGAGTGGCCATCCAAGGCGGCGGAGCTTCAAGCGCTGTACTTCGAACGATACATCAATGCATGGGATTCAGCAGTGCGGGGAATTTATGTCGATTTACCAGTCTCGAATCCACGTGACGGCATGGCGCGTCTCTCGGCCATGGTCGATGTGGTTCCGAGCCCTTTGCACGCCTTCCTGAAACGTCTTGCCTACGAAACGCAGCTCGAGAATGCAGCACTCGCGATCCCCGAAGCCCAAGCGAAGCTACGGCCAGCCATTGATCACGTAGGACGGGAGTTTCAGGATCTCGTTGCATTCGACCGAGGAGGCGGTACGGACCGTGTGATCGAGTTTCTTGAGCGACTTCGCGACGCCCTTCGAGTCGAGGAAGAAAACTACCACGACTACCAGGCCTACGCCGAAGTCAACAGGATTCTAGACCAGCCAGGACCCGAGTTCGAATCGATCGTCAAGCAGCGAGGCAAATGGTCGTCAGTTCTCGAAAACCTAATTTTTCCTTTGGCGAACACCCGGTGGAGGGTGTCGGGGGATAGTGGGGACGAGTTTCTCCGGGCGTATTGTCCCGATGTCTGGCAGCCCTTCCGGAAGGAGATCTTGCCCATGTTTCCGTTTTCAGAACAGGGACCGGATCTCGATCTCGCTGCCCTCGATCGGATTCTCAATCCGAGGAAAGGCGCCTGGCTGCGCATCTACGAGGGGTTTGTCTGCTGGCGGATCGTCCGCACGGACGAAGGTCATGCGATCATCGATCCGCCCCGACGATTTGGCCATTGGCACCCGTCCCTGCTCGGCTTTATGGCACGTGTGGACATCCTCACACGCGCGTTATATCGACCCCAGCTGCGCGAGGCTTTCCTTGGCTTCGCTTTCGAAGCGCGAGTGCTCCCCGCCCCTGGCCCTTACGAGGTTGAGTTCACGCTGGGCGAAACGGTCATCAAGGATGGCGATTGGACATCGTTGTCGTGGCCTCAATCGTCTGATGATCTCGCCATGCTTCGTTTCCGCCGACACGATGGCCGTCGACCCTACACTCTTACGCGAAGAGGCGTGTGGGCGTGGTTCCGGTTACTTGCGTTGGCTTCACTGTCGCGCGCAGACGGCCGTCTCGTGGCACGATGGGACCTGGAACAGCGGGGCGCAGGCGTGGTCGAGGTCGAATTCCGGGGTGCCGACAGCAACCCGTTCTTCGCAGCCTCGGCGGCGCCCGGCCTCCTATTGGATGTGTTCCGCGAGTTCGAGGTCCCACCCGACCTGAGGAAGGATTCATCGTGCGCCGACACGGAGGCGAGACTTCGCAAGGCAGCAGCTGCGTTCCCAGTCACACGACCCCCTCGGGTTCGGTACCACCGATCGATGACAGGGAGTGCTCGGCTTCACCCTGACGACCGTTGATCTCCGGTCCGAGGCGATGCGATGGGAAGGCGCATCGCCTTTGGGCATATGCCTTGCCCTACGCCGCGTACGCTGTGACGACGACGAGCAGGTGGGCATCGCCATCGGGTTCAACAATGCTCTCCCACTGTCGTGAAGCATGTTTGGTTTCGATCACCCAACGATCTTCGACGACGTCAGCTCGGTAGTCCGTTGCCCGATCGAGCATCTCGCGGAGAGGACCAGGGAGGCCAGTAAGACACTCACCGATCGCGACACATGATTGTGTGGCGCTCTATTCCTCGCCGGTGGGCTCGGAGGCTCGACGTCGACGTCGGCCGCTCCTGGCGTAATAATCGAGTGCCGGGCTCATGAGCTTGCGCAGGCTGTCATCGACCGCCGCATTGGCCTTCGCAATCGCGTACGCAGGCTGGGTCACGTCGCGTGCGAGCTCCGCCGAGGCGAGGACATCATCACTCACTTCTGTGGCCAACGATTGGAGATCCGCTGCGAGTGGGGCGAAGATCGCTCGCCGATCCAGTGCCGCCCGAGCCGGGGCCGTTTCGACGACGTTGGGATTCGAACCGTGGTCCCTGTTGGCCAGCGCCGCGAACAACCCAGGCATCGCGTCGATGGTGTCGAGGATATTGACCATCACCTCGGCTTCTCCGTCACGCAATCGTCCGTTGGAATGCACACGCTCGTCAGCGGTGAAACGAGCGAGATCGAATGCGACCAACTGGGACCGAAGGGTCCTGACCGTTTCGCGAGCCTGATTCACGGCGGCCGTCAGGTCCTCCTGCGCCGTCGTAGTGATTTCGGCTTTCTTGGTTTTTGCCATGATGCCCTCTGCTGGCTCAAACTACTGGCGAAGGATGGGGGTTGTCGATGTCGAATCGACCAGCCGACGGGCCGGTCAAACTCGGCCGGAACATCCCGGAGAGATGTCCAAGGTCAAAAAGAGCTGTTCGACGTCGGCCGAGGGCTGTTCGATGTCGGCCAAGGGCTGTTCGACATCGACCAAGGGCTGTTCGATGTCGACACACCGCTGTTCGACGTCGACACACCGCTGTTCGATGTCGCCACACCGCTGTTCGATGTCGCCACACAGATGTTCGACGTCGACACACGGATGTTCGACGTCGACACGGCTGTTCGATGTCGACACACAGCCGTCAACCTCGAGATCCCGCGCTCGAATCCAATCCATGGTCGCGAGTATCGTCGGGCATTGCCAGCCCGGGACTGAGCTCGTCGGGGTGGGGGGTGATGAACAAGTTCCATCCAGATCGAGCCCCCTCCGCCGCCCGAGCCCAAGCCGGAGCCCGTCGTCGTCGAGCCGCCCCCCCACCGCCGCCGGAACCCAAGCCCGACCTCCGCCCTCAACCAGCACGACCCGCGGTCGCCCGCGTCGAAGTCGTCGTCAAGGGCATGGACGGCAAGGTCCTCAAGCTACGGATCGGCGACGACAAGGTGCATCGCATCGCCAAACCAGCAAGCGATCAAGGTCGCCGTCAACACCACATCCTTCGCCGTTCGAGAAGTTGGGACCGTCTCCTGGTATTCGAAGAAGGTCGAGCTCAACGCCGGCCGCGGCTACAAGCTCCCTCATGACCGAGACCTCGTTCCACCTGCCGCCGCGGGATTAGGACTACAGGTGGAAGGCCCACCATCACATGTAGTGACAAACGGGCCTTCCGCCTATTCAGGTACGCTACGGGGCTGGCGCGAGCCAGACATCATCGACATACATAGTAGTCGTTACGGGTGCCGCCGGGGCACCGGCTGGCGGAGCAAACATGCCAGTGGCGGCGTCATATTCGTTGTAGGCGGCGTTCACTTGGATGCCGATCTGTCCTATTGCAGCCAGGTCGGCTGGAGCAATTCCCGCAAGGTCAACGATAACTTCGTGGTACATGCCGTCCGCAAACACCGACGCTGCGGGATAGTTTGCCGCCAGTCGATTGTAGGTTGGGCTGGCGACGTAAACCGCAACATTCGCGAGGTGAGTCAGCGTGGCATTGTCCGCTGCCGCAAGCTTGATCCAAACATGTAGGGTCGCAAACCCGGTCCAATCGACAGGGGCAGCAATATAGTTCAGCTGACCATCGAGCTGCCCGGGCGAGTAGTTCTGGCCCGAGGCGGTTGGATTCGTGTCAAGCGTGGTGTCATCCGCGTCGTCGTCTAAGCAGTCTGTGCCCGCATCGTTGTCATCGTCGATGCATACCACATCAAGCGTGGTGTCATCGAGATCATCATTTTGGCAAGCTGTCAACGGATCAGCGTCGTCGTCGTTGCAGTTCGTGAGGACTTCATCGAAGTATGCCGTGAAGGGGGCTACGACTTCAAACGCGCCTGGGCAGGCGCTACCGTCCGTTGCGACCACTGCAATCGTCGAATTGTCATTGATCGGCGTGTCGCCCGAGAACTTACCGGTGTTTCCTGGGTCCGTCGCGAAGTCGGTGACCAACATTGCCCCTGCTGGGAATACAAGCTCGGTGGCGGAATCGCAGGCGGCTACGCCAGTCTCGCTTCCAGAGTCGGTCTCACCAGAATCCGTACCGGGGTCCGGCGTGTCGCCCGTGCTTTCTGCGGGCTCGTCACCGGTAGAATCATTCCCGGGGTCTGTCTCCGTGCCAGGCTGACCACCCGTCGTATCATCGGCGTCGGACGTGTTCGACGGGGCGGGCTCATCGTCACCGCAGGCCGTTGCAAAACAGGCGGCCGTGATGAGTCCAAGGGCCAGCGAAGTCGTTTTGTTCAGGTTTGAAGCTCTCATTCTTCTGATTCTCCTAGACGTAAGGTTCTACGGGGCTCTAGAGCAAGGGATCCGAGGTGTTTCTGGCGAGCTCAGATGCGATGACCCGAGACGAGAGCCCAGGCGGAACCTTAGGACACACCTCGGTGAAGGGCCATTCGCAAAGTCCCGTCACCAGCGGAAACCGTGCCTTACCGGCGCGCGTCTTGTCAACGAAGCAGCAATAATGGTGTGTCGCTTGCACACACTTCTGGGAATCGAGTTTTCGCACCTACAGGTTCTACGTACCGGCGGCAGGTTGGGACGAAACGAGGTTAGCTCGCGTGCGCTCCTGTGTAGGTCCTAGTGCCCCTGTTCCGACAGACATCTCCATCTTGGCTGGCGTGCGCCTCTCGAAAACGGAGGCGACTAGCTCGGAACCGAGCGGATCCGCGACGTCTTCCGAAAAAGCGAGAAGGTTACATGGAGCCGGTCCCTCTGCCGCTCAAGGGGCCAAACTGAAGACGAGATCTTCTAGGCTCGTCGGCATATTCAATACTGCGTAAAAGGTTGCTTGCGAGGTATTCCGCACACGTTCAATTTACCCACCCAATCCCGGGCAAGAACCCTGCCTTCAATCACCATCCCGAACGCTTACTATGGACTGTCCGTAGACGGTCCTGTCCTGGCGCAACGAACTCCGAGGCCGGCACCTCGAGTGGTCGCAGTGTTGTAGGCGAAGTAATCCGCGCGGAAGCTATAAGTAGTGGGATTTTCGAAACTGCCACCACGAAAGATACGAGTGTTCGAACTGCCCTCAAGCAAGTTGCTTGTCCACTCCCAGACGTTGCCGCCTATGTCCTGAACCCCGTCAAGGCTGTCCCCATCTGGCGAACGACTCCCTACAGGGCTCGTTGTATTCAACCCGCATCCGTTGCCCCGCGCATCTTCCATGGCGACGAGACTGCAATTCGGTTCCGGTGTATCTCCCCACGGATAGGTTCGGCCGGCTTCTCGTCCTCGTGCCGCCCATTCCAATTCCGCCGTAGTGGCCAGTCGACCTCCTGCCCACACACAATACGCATTCGCCTCATCCCAAGTTACTCCATTGATGGGATGCTCCCGGCGATTGGCCGATCCATAGTTGAAGGAACTATTATCTGCGTTCCTGTACCCCGGCAACACCGCGGTGCAGCCGCCATCTTGCACGCAAGCTTCGTACTGGCTCACCGTCACCTCCGTGCGATCCAGCAGGAACACCCCAATTTCCTGGGTCACCCCGAACGGGTCGACGAAGCTACCCGCCGCGATGCAAACGAGCCCCTCCAGATCGGTCGTACACCCCGTCGTCGTCCCGCCTTCACTCGTCGTTTCTTCCTCCCCCGTTGTCGGATTCCCTTCGGCGATCCCGGTCGATGTCTCGACCACCACGACTGCTCCGCCGTCCTCGACTCCCAGTGTCCCCATCATGGCCTCCAGCGTCTCGATCGTGGTGACGTCGATGGGATTGTCGCCGATCGTAGTACCTATTGGACCTTCGCGAGAGGTTGTGGATGCTTCCAGAATCCCCGTTGTAGATCCCGCATTTTCGGCCCCATTTGTAGAACCGTTGCTCGAATCTCCGTTCGCTGCTTCGGTGACAATGGTTTCGGATAGTGAAGTTACTTCATACCTCACGCAACCGGCGAGTGCCATGGCTGCGATGACCAATACAGATCCTGCGCGTAAAATAGCCATGCCTCCTATTGCCCCATTAGAAGTAGACATAGAACCGCTATTGCACCAAGTAGGAACCTGAAAGGCCGGCAGTGCCGCCGCCTGGGAAAACTCTGTATTCGATCCTGGTGTAGACATCGCCATCAGATAGAAGCGGAGCGCTTGCCCCTGGACGACAGCCCTGACTGTCAAACAGAAAGAACTGCGTCGTGATCGTAGAACCGCCGGTAACGGGGGTAGCAATGCCAAAGCCCCATTCCGCCCCGTCGCCTTGAGTGCACAAAGTTGCCGTCAACGAGCACTGAACCCCCGCACAAGCCTCACAAGCTAAACGAGCAATATCCGAATCCCCAGCGCTGGAAGGAACACAGTAACGCCTTGTTCCGTTGGGACAACTCCCTCCAATGAATGCGTCGGGATCATCCTCGTATCGATAGCAGATGTCCTGTCGAACGCATCCGTTGCTGCACGTGTCGGTATTATCCGAGTTGCCGTCGTCGCATTCTTCGTTGCGTACAGCCTGAACAATGCCGTCTCCGCAGAACGTTTCCGAGCATGCCGTCGTGCAGAGGTCGGTATTGTCCGAGTCGCCGTCGTCGCATTCTTCGCCGGTTTCGTCCTGTATCACCCCATCGCCACAATCGGCGCTGACACAATCATTCCCACACGCATCGTTGTTGTTTTGGTTGCCGTCGTCGCAGCTCTCGACGGGCCGGGTCGTCACGCCGTCGCCGCACACGATGAAGGTGCAATCAACGGGGTGGCAGCCACCATCGGCAAACGCATTGTTGCTCCCCTGGTCGCAGGTCTCACCGCGGCTCGCTTGGACGATCGTATCTCCGCATCGAGCGATGGTGCAGTCGTTGCTGCATTCGTCGCTATTGATCGCGTTGCCGTCATCGCACTCCTCTTGGCTCGGGTTGTGGAATCCATCGCGGCAAACGTTGAGACGACACGTCATCGGCAGGCAAGCTCCGGTTTCGGCGTTGAGCTCACCGTCGTCACACTCCTCACCATCCTGCAGCATCCCATCCCCACACTCGGCCAGGGTTTCGATGAGCCCAGTTTCGTCGCCGGAATCATCGAGGGGCCCGACCGTCGTCGACTCGCCCGAGGTCATCGCTGGATCGACGGTCGTGGGATAGAAGGTGCTGCTCATCTCCTCGGCGTCGTCTGTCGTTGCCGATGCATCTTCGGCGGACTCGCGTCGTTCTTGGTGGCTCGTGGACGGGGTCGACTCCATGGCGTCTGCCTCGGAGTCGAGGCCTCCGGTGCCCATTGCATTCATGGCCTCGGGGTCGGCGGGGTTGAAGCAACCCCCTGCGATGAGCAGGAGGCTGGTCAACGACCCCCACCTATTCCCTCGATACCTTCGGAACGAATCCAACACGAATAGCTTCAAGTTTGACATCGTGGCCCTGATCACTTCGGGTGACTATGGTTCACAGCTTTGGAAGCCCCGGATTCTGCATTTGTGGCGCACGCGCGCGCGGGAATCATCCGACGCACTTTGCGACCGGTTTCGGGCACATCGAGCAGATCCTCGTGAGGTGTGTCGCGCTCACTTGGGGGCGGTTGCCGAAACGACATACAGGATCCATGGCGTCGGCGAAACTGTCCCTAGTGGTCAAGACGCGGGCCGGGCCTTTGGTGTTCGCGGAACGAGGTTTTAGGCGGGACCATGCGACCCGATGGTGACGATCGGGCTTCGGTTGCGGCCCAAGCGATCGGTCTCATAGGGTTCAGGATGAGCCGGCCTATGGGCCGGGCGCCGATCGAGACAACCCTTTCTCAGTGTTGAACCTCGGATTTCCGAACCCGAACCTTTGGGTTCCAAGAGCCTGCACCTCGGTTTTCCGAGCATCGACCTCGGAGTTCCGAGCGCGAGCCTCGGTTTCGACACTCGACCTTTCTTCGGAGCACGCCTTCGGCCGCGGCGACGGATAGGATCTCTTCCTGACGAACCAAGCCACGGTCGACGGACGCCGGGGCGGAGATGTAACGGCGGCCTGGCTAATCCCGGGGCAGCAAGTGAAACGAGGTATCCGTCATGAGCAGCTTGTACCCACGGCCGGGGTTGAGCTCGACCTTCTTCGAGTACCAGGAGACGGTTCCGACTTCGCGAACGGCAAACGAGGTGGTGTTGACCGGGACTCTGATCGTCTGTTGGTTGGCGATCCGATGCACCTTGTCGTCGCCGATTCGCAGCTCGAGGATTTTGCCTTCGACGCCGCGAACGACGACTTCGACGCGTTGAACGGCGGGTCGACCCACGACGGTGGGTCGGGGCTCGGGCTTCACTTCGGGTTCGGGCTCGGGCGGGGGAGGTGGTGGGGGCTCGACGACGGGTTCGGGCTCGGGCGGCGGGGGAGGTGGTGGCTCTATGACGGGAGGCGGCGGGGGCTCGGCTTTGGGCGGTGGTGGCTTGGGTGGCTCGGGTGGAGCGGCGATGACCACCTCTTCCTCGGGCTCGTTTTGCATGCCGAAGAGGATGAGCCAAGCCGCACCCACGCCGGCCGCGAGAGCGAGCACGCCACCGACGACGAACAAACCCCACGGGGTCCGATCACGAGTTTCATCGACGACGAGACCCGCCGCGGGATCGTGATGCTCGGACCGCATGTCGCTGCCGTAGTCACGTCCTCGTTCCGCATAGGCGGGCAAGATCGGCTGACGCACGGGTGCAGGAGAACCCGACTCGAACCCGTGGCTCGGCTCATATCCTGGGCTCGCGGGTTTCATGCCGTCGTTCCCTGCCACCGCGGGCTTGGGAGGGGGGCCGAAACCCGGCAAGGCGGGAGGACCACTCGCGGGAGCGACGAGGCCCATGGTCAGGTCACCACCACCTGGCCGCACTGGGCCGGGAGAATGAGATGGACCGCGGTGCGCGTCCGGATGACCCCCCATTGCACCGGCTCCTCCCATCGCCGAAGGTCCGCCCGCGAAGCCGCCAGGCGCAGGCCCTGGGGCCATCTGCCCACCGGGATGGGGGTATCCGCCATGACCAGCGGGATCAGCATACCCGCCGGGGGCCGCATACCCACCGGGGCCCGCATACCCACCGGGGCCCGCATACCCACCGGGCATCGGTTCGGGACCTCCCATGGCTCCGGGGCCTGGCCCGACCGATGGCGGTCCGTAGGTAAACCCGCCTCCTCCGCCGGGAGGCTCACCGAATCCGCCACCCGCGGGACCGGGAGTCATCGCTGGCGGGCCGTAGGTGAATCCACCCGAAGGGGCTGGTCCCCCTCCGCCGACAGGCCCAGGACCTACCGACGGTGGACCATATGTGAATCCACCGGATGGGCCGGAACCTACGGATGGCGGACCATACGTGAATCCACTGGATGGACCTGGTGCTCCGCCTCCCATGGGAGGAGCCATGGTCGCGGGGGGTTGAGGAGACGCCGTGTTGGCGACTCCAAGGGCGTGAGGACCAAAGGCATTCGGAGGCGGATCCGCGTGAACCGGAGCGGGCACGAACATCGTTGGAGCGCTCCCCGCTTTGAGGGTTTCGGCGGCCTGTCGTCGCAACTCCGCGAGTTGCTGGGGATCGATGAATGCCGTTCGATTGGGAGGCGGATCGGAACCCGCGGGGCCTCCAGGACCAGACAGCGGAGATGGAGCGCCCGGGGGCCCGGACGGATTCGCCGCGCTCATCGTGCGGTCAACATCGAAGGGAGGCTTGGGGGACGACATGGGAGCTCGCGTGAAGTATGCCCCGGTTGCACCCACCCCGCGGAGTTCGAGGTCGACGCCCGCAGGAAAAACCTACCGACTTCGGCGATGAACACGCTGCGCCCTCGACTCAACGAAGCCCCATTTTCGAAGCCTTGCAGCGACGGTTCGCAACACCGGCGGAACGTCGCTCCAGGCCTCTTCGGCCTTTGTCGCGTGGGTCCTCGTCGTCTGCTTGACGCAACTTCTGCAAGACGGCTCGCCCGAGCGGCTCGCCCGAGCCTTCGTCGAGCTAGAGCGAGAACTGGCCCGAAAGGACAAGCCCGGCCCCGCGGCCGAACGAGGGCGTGAGCGTGACGTGGCGGAACGACGGCTTGTGGGTGACACGACGAGGCTCGGCCGCATTGGGCTGAGGGAGGGTGAGCAAGATGAGCCCGCTCAACAAGACGGCAACGGAGAGCGGTGTCGCGACGGCCCCTCCGATGATCCACTCCCGCGCCTTGTCGAGCTCGCCTTCGTTCCAATCGTTCTGCATCGCCCGACAGGATTCGTCCATGCACTTGGCGAGCTCTCGCTCGAGCCGATCGTCCTGCGTGACCCGAAACCCGATGCCGTAACCCAAGACGGCGAGGCCTCCGAGGGTCAGCGCCGAGCCGACTCCGATGAGACCGAGGGCAAGCTTTCGACGCGGCGAGGGCCCATCGGGATCGCGGGTGTCGGACCCTCGATCTGGACGAGGCTCGAGGCTCGGATCCTCGACCGCAAGGCCCGGCTGCTTTCGAGGACCGCTCTGCGCGGTCGCTGGATTCGGTACCGAGTCGGCTTGATCGAGCTCTTCGAGGCGGGCCGCGAGCGCCCGCCTCGAGGCGAGGGCCGAGGTCGGATCACGATCGGCCGCGAATCGCCGAACGTCGTCGAGATGACGGTCGAGCAAACCCAACGCTTGCTCGAGCACGACGACCTCGTCGCGGTGACCTTTCGCGTCTTGGGCCACTCCGATCGCGAAGTCGACGACCCCTTGCCCGAGCTCGGCTCCTCGTTCCGTACCAGGAAGCAGCTCATAGGCGAGGCCGCACTGCTCGATCGCAACGATGGGTTCACCCTTTCGGCTGGCGATCTCCGCTTGCTCGACGTGGGTGGCGTAACGTTCGTAGTGATCATCCACGACGGGGCTCGCCCACGTCCCTGCCAGCGCGGTTCGAGGGATTTCGACGCTCGCCCAGGCCGTACAACCGGCGAGGACGATCGACCGAATCGAGCTTGCGGACGTAGCGATGCGCACGCGGGAATAACCTAACAGGATTTGGCCGCCATCGCGCGCGCGTCAGTCGTGCAACACGCCCACGGCAAACGCTGGAAGCGTCATCCAACGCCGGTTCGGGTCCCAGCCGCCGGACCCACCGAGTTCCTTCATCTGGCGTGAGGTGTCGAGCTCGAGCACCACGCGCGAGCTCGCCGAGTTGACGACATATGTCCAGCGCTGGCCATCGCGCTCGAAGCTGCGAACGAGCGCACTCGGAAGCACGGTTCGAGCACCACGGGTCGTGAACGAGGTCCGCGCGGGTCCAAGAACGATCCGTGATGCAACGGACACCGGTGTGCCCGCGAGGATCGGATCGGCGAGTCCTGGCTTGCCATTGAGTTCGTCCGCGACGGCGACGTAAGCATCGAAATATCGCCCGTAGGTGTCGAACCGTGGACGAGCCCACCCCGAGAACACGAGCAGCCCTCGCGCGCCACAGAGCAACGCCGCAAACGTGTCGTGCCGAACCCATCCCTCGACCGGGGCCGAGTCGGCCGCGGGAGGATCTTGGAACATCTCGAGGACCGCGAAGGGGACCACGCGCGGACCCGCATCCGTTGCGGCGGCGACGAGCTGTTCGGTCGCCCAACGAACGAACCCGCGATGCTCACGATGGCCGCCGTAGTTGGTGTACATGCCGACCGCGGCCCAATCCAAGTGTTCGACGATCGGCAACAACTGCTCGCGCGAACGACCGTTCGGTTGATAGTGCAGGATCGGCCGACGCAGATCATCGGCCGCCCGAATCGCGTAGGTGGCGGCCCTGAGGTAATCGAGGTCGTCGCCCCGATTGAACCGCAACTCTTCAGGCCACAGGTACCAAGCCACAATCGTCGGATCGCTCGCCAACGCGTGGACCTGCTCACGGAGCTGCTGCTGGATTTGCGTCAGGGTCCAATCGATGCGCCGTTGCTGGACGTAGCGCTTCGGCGGATAACCGACCGAATGGACGATCCCCAGCCCCGCGTCTCTCGCGGCTTGGAGGCGATCGGGGACCAGTTCCCCTGGGTAAAACGGACCCGCCAGCTCGAACCCTGCCTGGGCGAGCTGTCCCATCCTCTGGGGAGGGATCGAGAACATGCCCATCGGAACCGAACGGAGCGATCTCTCCCCGCGGTGGCTCCGCGCCGTCGGAGCCAACGCGGGGCGGTGAGGACCCGCGAGAGCCGAGATCGATCCGCCGAGAAAGGCTCTTCGGCTCGACGCGGGACACGAAGGGGCGCGCGGCATCTCCCACGAATGTCGCAGAAACGACCACCCCGATCGCGTGGAAGGAGGCCCAGGAGTCCGGTCGCATTCGGAACCTCCAGGGGCCGACCAAGGCGCGGCCCGAACAGGTGGCCGCCGCGCAAAGCAATGTCCGAGGGGCGAACGGTCAGGGCTTGCGATTCGTTCCGCTTCGTGTTCGGGTGCCTTGGGAGGCAAGGCCAATGGTTCACGAGAACATCGACGTCGACAACCTGAGCGTCACCGGAGCACAACCGGTCCATGCCGACCAATCCATTCCGCTCAGCTATGGCGGCGACGTCATCGTGGTGATCAACCAGGCGTTCGGTCCCAAGGGCCACAACTTGGTGGGTTTGAACGGGGTCACGTTCGACGGCTATCCGGCGATCACGTTGTTCGTACGTGGCGGAAACTATGAAGGATTCGTCCATTTGAGCCCGATCCACGGCGACGCGCGCAAGTTTGGCCTCGAAGAGCTCGACGCCGGGACCAAATGCCAGCTCTTCTGTCCGGTGAGTCGCACTCCGCTCGATCGCGTGGGAGCGATCGATGGCGGCCCTGCCGAGTACTGTGCGCTCTACTTGACGCCCAAGCTCGAACGCGGGTCGATGGTGTACTTGAGCGATGTTTGGGATCACCACCATTCCCGCATCGTCGACCACAACGAGCTCATCTCGACCTGGGTCGCCGCTCAGTCCGGCTCGTGAGCGTTCCACTCCTCCCCCGCCTGTGGTTTCGATGATTGGGGCCCTTCGCCGGTCCAACCGATGAAGTCGATCGTCCGAACCGCCTGTGCCGTCGCATGGACGATCTTCCTGCTGTCGACGCTGTTCAGCGCGAAGCCTCCTGGACCCATGCCGTTCGACCACGCCGACAAGGTCGTGCATGCGACGTTGTTCGTGGGTTATGGGTGGCTTTGGTCGTGGTCGGGACTGCGACCGCGGACCCTCATCGCTTCCGCAGTGCTGCTCGCGGTGCTCACGGAGCTCGGGCAAGGCTGGTGGCTCATCCACCGAGTGGCCGATCCCCTCGACGTGGTCAGCGACCTCGTGGGTCTCGGGCTCGGCCTCGGAGCCTGGCGGTTCATCGAGCGGCGTACGGGCCGAACCCTGCTTTCCGACGAGGATCTCCGACAAGGATCCCCGAGAAACTGAGTGCGGACGGTAAAGTTGCGGAGTCGGAGGGATTCGAACCCTCGGTAGAGTTTCCCCTACGCAGGTTTAGCAAACCTGTGCCTTCAGCCACTCGGCCACGACCCCAAACGTTTCGAGTTGTCTTTTCGCCCCTCGGGGCTGATTCGTCTTCACGCCCCCCCGTTCGGGGCTGATTCGTCTTCACGCCCCGTTCGGGGCTGATTCGTCTTCACGCCCCGTTCGGGGCTGATTCGTCTTCACGCCCCGTTCGGGGCTGATTCGGCATCACGCCCCGTTCGGGGCTGATGGTTCGTCGGCGTCGTCTCTGCGGAAAACCCCGCGCCCCCTACGGCCGCGTTTCGGGGGTCAGGAAACTAGTCCGCTTCGAGACGGGTTGCAAGCATCGGTTGGAGATCCGGGCGCCGCGTGCAGGTTGCTCCGTTTGGGGCGGAACGCCATGCTTGGTCGGTGAATGCCTCCGCGCCGCGGGCTGCGATCGTCGAGCTCGCGCTCTGTATCGGCTCGCTCTTGGGAGCGAGTACGATCGCGTGGACGTTGCTTCGCCTCGGCGTGACTCCCCCGTTCGGTTCGGACTCCGCGTCCCTGGGGCTTCTGCTCGGACCCTTCATTACGGGGGCGGCCGCGGTGATCTATGTTTTCGCGGGTCGCTCCATCGACGAGTTGAATCAGGTCGCACGACCGTCGGTGCTCGAGCCCAAACCCGTCCATCGGACGCTCGGGATCGTGGGACTTGGGATCGTTGCCGCGATCGTCGGCAGTTTTGTCCTCGGCCAAGTGATGACCTTGTTCGGCGTGCCGGTCGAAGAGCAGACGGCCGTGCTCGAAATGGTCGAAAACGCCAAAAAATCGGGCCATTTCGAAGATCTCGCCCTGCTGGCCGTCGCCGCAACAGTGCTCGCTCCCTTGACCGAGGAGTGGCTGTTCCGGGGTCTCTTGTTCAGGCGGCTCCAACGCGACGTCGGTTTGGCGGAGGCCTACGTTTTGTCCGCGGTCGCATTCTCGGCGATCCACACGAACCCGACCGGGATCGTCATCTACGTGTGGCTCGGGATCGTGTTCGCGGCGACGCTTCAACGAACGGGGCGGATCTGGGCCGCGGTGCTCGTCCACATGGGAAACAACGCGCTCGCCCTCACCGCACTTTTCTTCGCCTGATCGGTGCTCGACGGCCGTACGGTACCTTCACTTTCGCTTGCACAACCCCATCGACGCTGCTAGGGTCCGCCCCCAGCGTTTGCATCCGTAGCTCAGCTGGATAGAGCGTCGGTCTACGGAACCGAAAGTCGGAGGTTCGAATCCTTCCGGATGCGCTGCATACCCGCTCCTTCGATGGATGCGGGTACCATCTGCCGCGGTGAGTGCTCGACCCCCCATCGCGGTGTATTGCTTCGTTTGTTTCGCCTTCGCTAGTTTCGCCGCATGGGGTTGTCGGCCCGAGCCGACCGCCACGACCGTGCCGGTCGGCATCCATGGACAGCCCGAAGAGCAGGACTGGCGCCAACGGATCGTCGTCCCCGTCTCGGGAGAAACACGCTCCTTCGAAGAGCTGCTCGACGAGCTGGCGGAGTTCGATTTCGTGCTGGTCGGCGAAACGCACCTCGATGCGGAAACCCACCGTGTCGAGCTCGACCTCTTGATGGGCCTGAGTCGACGCAAACCGGGCCAAGTCACGCTTTCGCTCGAGATGTTTCGCCGCGAGGTCCAGCCGGCCCTCGACGCGTATCTCGATGATGCGATCGATGAGGCTGCGTTTCGCTCGCAGAGCGATCCCTGGCCGAACTACGTGACCGACTATCGTCCGCTCGTCGAGTTCGCCAAGAAGCGAGGCATTCCAGTCGTCGCCGCCAACCTTCCGCTCACGCTCCAACGCAAGTTCGGTTCGCAAGGGGAGAAGGCGATGGACGAGCTCACGCCGACCGAGCGGGCGCTCATGCCAGCCACCGTGTTTCCGCCGGAGCCCGCCTACTGGGCTCGACTCGAACGAGAGCTCCGCGACATGGGCCATGGGAACAGCACCGACACCACCCCGGAGCAACGCCGCTACTCCGTGCAGAACTTGTGGGACAACACCATGGCGGACTCGGCCCACCGCGCGTGGGAACCGGGCCGAACGGTGATTCATGTTGCGGGGGCGTTTCACGTCGAGCAGGGACTCGGTATTCCGGCGCAGCTTCGCAAGCGCAGCGCGGACGCCAAGATCGCGACGGTGACCGTCAGAGCCGTTTCCGATCTCGCGGCGCTCGAGCTCGAAGCCCAACCGGAGCATCCCTCGGCCGACTATGCGATCTACGTTTCGGCGCTCGCACGGGGTCCGAGCGGAGGCGAGCTGGCGGTACGGGTGCCCCATGAACTCCGCTACCGCTTGTTTGCGCCAGAGGTCCAGGTCGAGCCACTTCCCTTGCTGATCTGGCTCGCTCCCGATGGGGCTCGCATCGACGACGTGCTCACGTATTGGCGATGGGCGGTCGGGGAACGAGCGATCATCGTAGTACCGGAGCCGCTGCATCGCGAACGGCAGCCCGATCTGCGGGTGGCAGGGCGCTGGTCGTGGCCCGACACCGCACGAGAGGATGCGGAGCCCGTCATCGAGGGCATCGAATCGATCCTCGAGTACCTTGCTCCGCGTTATGCGATCGACCGTTCGCGGCTCGTCATCGGTGGCGAAGGGACCGGCGCGACCCAAGCCCTGCTCGCAGGACTTCACGGCACCGAGGCCGACGTGGCGGTCGTCGCCCTCGAGCCCAGCCGCGCCGCGTTGTTTGCCGAAGCTCCGCTGTCCGAGGGGCCACCGAAACTACGACAGGCCGAGGTCATCGCGTCGACCCCAGCGTGGACGGAGTTGGGATCGACGTTGGCCGAAAGCGGGATCGAGACGAGACACCAAGGGGCCGAGGCGACCGCCGAGGATCGTCAACGGCTCGCGGGCACGACCGTACGGCAGCTGCTCCGTGTACCCGAAGATTCGGCGATCACCGTCGGAGAGACGTTCACGGTCACCGTCGACTCTCCCCTGGCGCGGCAATGGGCGGATCTCTTCACCGAGGCTCACCGCCGTCGAGGTGTCGCCGTATCCGTGCGTACCGGCGCAGATACGACGTCGCTCACGGTCGATCCCTCGATCCTCGCCAACGCGAAAACCCTGCCGTTGCCCCCCGGTGCTTTCGGCGGGACGACCGTCATCGTCCTCGACGCGTCCGCCACCGCGGCCCAGTTCGATGCGTGGAAAGGCGTGCAAGCGAGCGGCGTCATCCAACAACAGAATCGCTTCGGGAAGCTGATCGTCACGCGTGAGGACGACGTGACCGCGGCGCTCGAGGAGATTCGACACGCCGGCCGACGGCTCGTGATGATCGTTCCCGCCGAGTTCGTCGTCGACGCCAAGCGGATGCAGTCGCTCGCAGCTCGGATCGAGGGGCACGAGGAGGGCCTATCGATCCATTGGCTGCCGGGGCTCGGCAGCGCGTTGGCGCACGCCATCGCCAAGGGGATCCCGCCAACCCCCGGACCGTGATGATTCTCGACCCCGGGGCGGCCCGGCATCGTTCCCCATCGACCCAGATTGGATCGTGCGCGGGGGCTGGTTGGCTCCGTGGGTCCGAGCATTCGGTGAGCGAGGTCCGGTTGAGCCCGTGCACTGGATTTCCCATGCGACGGCCGCATACGACCTCTCGATGCACTACGGTTGGAACCGTCATCCGTCTTGCGCGCGACGTCGTGCTGGCTCGGGCGCACTTCCTGGGCTGTTGCTTGCGGCCATGACCATCGGCGGCTGTGCGGCGGGGACGTTTCGCTACGATTTGCTCGATGAGCAAACCGATGGTGTCGCGCTGCGTGGACTCGACGATCTCGTCGCCGAATCCACGTCACCGAATCCACAAGCTCCGACCGTCTCGAAGGAAGTGATGAGTTATGACTTCACGGCCGAACGGGACGAGTATCGTTTGGGGAACAACGATGTCCTCAATGTTTATGTCGTAGGACATCCGGAGATCAGCTCGCAGCGGATCAATATCGGTGAGCTCTCGGGTACTACGATTCGCAAGGATGGATTCGCGTATCTCCCGATCTTGGGCGCGATCGCGGCAGCCGGAAAAACGTTGACCGAGTTCGAAGCCGATCTCGCCACACAAGCGGCGAAATACGTGATCGAACCGAGCGTCAACGTCGAGATCCTCCGCCACGAATCGCAAAAATTCTATGTCCTCGGCGAAGTGCGGGCTCCCGGCGTATTCCCGGTGGACGGGGATACGACCTTGCTCGAAGGGATCACCCTTGCCGGAGGTGTGCCCGCTTCCGGCGACCTTGAGCTCGCCACCGTGGTTCGCCGCGGCCAACTGCTCCCGATCAGCCTCCAGGATCTCATCGAACGGGGCGACGTCAGCCGCAACGTCTACATGCGAGACGGAGATCTCGTCTACATCCCCGACCTCGCCGACAAGAAGGTCTTCGTGCTCGGGGAGGTGCTCAGGCCCACGCCGGTGGCGATGACGAAAGGACGGATCACGCTCGCCGAAGCCCTCGCCACGGCCGGAGGACCCACGCCGGCTCGAGCGAGGCGTGAGCTCTCGGTGATTCGCGGTGGCCACGCCCAGCCGATCGTCTATCGGATCGATCTCGAGCGCGCGCTGCTGGTCGACAACCAGGTCTTGCTCGAGCCCGGAGACCGAGTCGTCGTGGCGCCGACCGGCTACTCGACCGCCAATCGCTACATGGAACTGATGCTGCCGTTCCTCCGCGGCGTTCGTGACCTCTCGCTGACGACGCAGGCGATCACCAACACCGTGCGATCGGGCATCAACACCTCGACGATCGTCTCCGACTGATGACCGGACGACGGGTTTGCGCGATGCTCGGTCCGCAGCCCCCTTCGCGATGAGCGTAGGGGTCGTGCAGGCCGAGCCCGCGCATGCGCGTCCTCTATCTCCATCAATACTTCGTGCCTCCGAATACGCCCGGCGGCACGCGCAGCTATGAGTTCGCGCGCCGACTCGTTCGGTCTGGCCACGAGGTCACGCTCGTGACCTCGTCCGCGATGATGCCGCACGTTCCTTCGACGGGGCCGATCGTTCGCGAACGACTCGACGGCATCGATCTCGTGATCCTGCCGATCGCGTACGACAACACGATGACCTATGGTGAACGCATCCGAGCGTTCGTTCATTTTGCAACGTGGGCATCGGGCATCGCGGCGCGAACGCGCTGTGATGTCGTCTTCGCGACCTCGACCCCCCTCACGATCGCGATCCCTGGCCTCGTGGCGCGAGCTTTCACGGGCGCGCCGATGGTCTTCGAGGTGCGCGACCTCTGGCCCGAGCTTCCGATCGCGATGGGTGCCCTACGTTCGCCGTGGAGCCGAATGGCGGCACGCGGGCTCGAGTTCGCGGCGTATCACGGTGCCTCGCACGTGGTCGCGTTGTCCCCCGGCATGGCCGACGGTATCGCTCGCCGCGGGATCCCGCGCGAACGGATCACCGTCATCCCGAACGCTTGCGACCTCGATCTGTTCGATGCCGATCCCACCGATGTCGCCACGTTCCGAGCCGAATGTTTTCCCATGCTCGCACCCGCTCAGCCGCTCATCGTCTACGCGGGAACGTTCGGTCCGATCAACGATGCGAGGTGGTTGGTCGAGCTCGCGGGCGTCATGCGGGACATCGATCCGTCCATCCGCTTCGCGATGGTCGGGAGCGGGGCTCAGACCCACGCGATAGCCGAACGTGCCCGCGAACTCGGTGTGCTCGACCACAACCTCTGGATGCGCTCGCCCATCGCCAAACGCCGAATGCCCCTGCTGCTACGCGCCGCGACGGTCACCACATCGCTGTTCGCCCCCGTGCCCGAGATGGAGAACAACTCGGCCAACAAGTTCTTCGATGGCCTCGCGGCGGGTCGACCCATCGCGATCAATTATCGCGGGTGGCAAGCCGCGTTGCTCGATCGCTCGGGTGCGGGGATCGTGCTCCCCCACGACGACCTTGGCACCGCCGCGATCCGGTTGGCGAACTTCTGTACGGACCCCGAACGCCTCGAACGCAGCGGTCTTGCGGCGGCGCGCCTGGCTCGTGAGGAGTTCGATCGCGATACCCTGGCGACGAGGCTGGAACGCGTGCTCATCGACGTCGTCCGCCGGCACGCTGCCGCCTGAACGCACGAATCTACGTGTAACCGAAGCGGTCGCGATCGGGATCCGTCGCGGCGGTCGACGGCGTCGCCGGCTCCCCTAGGCACGGAAATAGGCCGGACGGGCACCTTCGATTGTATTGGCTCGTGCGTGACAAAAACCGCATCCATCCATGGGCGCGAGGACGAACGCTTTCCTTTATCGAGGATCACCGAGGGAGCAATACACGTGGACATGGAGCCCATTGTGAATCGCATCGCGGATGTGGCCGGTGTGAGCGGTGCGGCGATCTTTGGCGACACAGGTACGTGTTTGGCCCATCGGCTTCCGCCTCCGTACGATCCGATCCTGCTCTGGGAAATGCTTCGAGGGCTGCGCTCGGCAACGGAATGCTGCGCTGGAGCGGGCCTCGAGGGGCAACCGAACGACACGTTGCTCGTGTTCGAGGAGGGCAAGGTCGTCACCCGTCGTGCCGAGCCGTACGAGCTCGTCGCCTTGACATCGAACCAAGCCAATCTGGCGGTGCTGGGGGTCGCCTTCAATGTGGCGACCTTACGACTCGCGCAACGTCCCGAACCCCAAAGTGTTTCGGCTCCAGCTCCTGCGGCTCGGACACCGTCCCTGAGTGAAAGCACGCGGATGGCCCAAGGACCCTCCTATGGTGGCCCGCCAGGTGTACCGATGTCGCCCATGCCCAATGTCGGGTCCGGTCCACTCGGGCGCGTCCCGGCCTATCCACCCGAAGGATACGGACCCATGAGCTGGAGTCAAAGCGACACCAGCCGTCGTGCCGGGGGGGCGGTTGGCCTCAAGGTCATGCGACACCTTTTGTCGGTGACGCAACGCCACCTCGGTCCGAATGGACGCAGCGTCCTCGAACAGGAGCTCCAAAACCTCGGCGCCACGCCGCAAACCCTGACATCGGCACATTTCGCCGATCTCATTCGCAACGTGGCTCGCCTCGTCGACCCCGCTCATCGCGAGACCTATCTCGCGGAGGTTCTCGGGGATCGACGTCGATAGATCGAACTTCAGCCCCGATGAGGGTGAAGAGGTTTGTCTCCGGCCCCATGGGGGCTGAATGTGTTTCGTCAATCGGGGAGGCGACGACTCCCCGCGGAGGGTTCGAATGAGATTGTCTTTCAGCGCAGCCCAGCGAACCGCCGTCGCCCTGGCGATCCTCGCATGTTCGATTCCAAGCTTTGCTTGGGCCGACGACCTTCGACAGATTCAAACGAATATCAACATCGTCTGGGTCGTCGCCACCGCCGCCCTCGTGTTCTTCATGCAAGCGGGCTTTCTCATCCTCGAGACTGGCCTCGTCCGCTCCAAGAACATGACGATCGTCGCCCTCAAGAATCTCGGCGACTGGGTCGTGGTGTCGATCGCGTTCTATCTCGTCGGTTTCGGGTTGATGTTCGGCCACACGCTGTTCGGTGGGGTCGGTCTCAGTTTCTTTGCCATGCAAGGCGTGGATTCGGCGACCGGAGGCCATAGCGACCTCGGATGGGCATTCGTCATCTTCCAACTCGCGTTTTGTGGGACCGCCGCGACGATCGTCTCGGGAGCCATGGCCGAGCGGACCGGGTTCAAGGGCTACATTGCGTTCGCCACGATCATGGGCGTCTTCATCTATCCGGTTTTTTGCCACTGGGTATGGGGCGGACTCTTCCTCGGGCCCGAAAATGCCGGATGGCTCGAGCGCCTCGGCTATCACGACTTCGCGGGCTCATCGGTCGTGCACTGCATTGGAGGTTGGGCATCCCTCGTTGGAGTTTGGTGCGTCGGCCCACGATTGGGACGCTATCAGAGCAATGGTGAGATCCAACGCATGGATGCCAATGGCCTGGCCTGGGCCGCATTTGGGACCGCGATCCTCTGGTTTGGATGGTGGGGCTTCAATGGCGGCAGCACGTTGGCCGCAAGTAGCGATGTTCCACGGATCATCTTCAACACCAATCTCTCCGCGGTCTGTGCCGCGCTCGTGGGGTTCGTGCATGCGACGTGGTTGCAAGGGTCGCGCAATGTCGAGGAAAAACTGCTCGGGTGCATTCTCGGCGGACTCGTGGCGATCACCGCGTCCTGCGATATCGTGAGCCCGCCCGGAGCGATTCTCATCGGGGCGGTGGCGGGTGTGATTCACAACCTCGCCTTCGAATTGATCATTCGACGCTGGCGGCTCGATGACGTGGTCGGGGCCGTACCCGTGCATGCCTTTTGCGGCACCTGGGGTTGCCTCGCGGTGGCGCTCGTCGGTCGACTGCCGGATGGCGTCGGGCGCTGGGAAGCGCTGGGCGTTCAGGCGCTCGGTGTCACCGTGTGTTTCGTGTGGGCGACCTCGACATCGCTCCTTGCATTCCTCGCCTTGCGACGAACCGTCGGATTGCGCATCGATCCGATCTTCGAAATCGAAGGGGTCGTATTGTCGGCCGAACTCGCGAGCAACGAGGACCCCAACGCACGAGCGCACGAACCAGACGACCTCGAGGACGACGAGGAAGTGGGATTCGTGATGGACGACATTCGAGCTCGAGTCCGTGCTGGAGACCGCCTCGATGTCTATTGACCTGGCAGGATGGCGATCCGCCGCACCCTCACCACCATCGAGCCCGATCGAGACGGAAGCAACGTATGCTCTGTTCGGCGGTTCCGACCCGCTCCCCGACGCCGTCGTCGAGGGTGTTCGCGGATTCGGAGTCTCCTTGCGACGGGTCGATGTCCCCGCAAGCATCGGTGCATTCAATCGGCTCCTACGTCGGCAGCCGGTGTCGTTCCTCGTCGCGTGGGCGGACGACTCCATCGTGGCCCGCTCCGTCCACTTTCCGCCGCTCGTGCTCGTCCACGACACCGCCCCGAGCAAAGATCACGTCGAGGCCTTTCGCTTGGCCGGTGTGAGCGCGCTCATGTCGGCCCATGCGGCACCCGAGGAATGGGCAAACCTCACGCAACGGCTGGCGGGGTCGGCCGCGTGGGCTCGGATCCCGATCGGACGTATGGACGTGGCCGGCGCGGTTCAGAGTCTGTCGGATGTCCGGAGCTCGCTGTGTTTGAGCGTCGGTTGCTCGCACGTCGCTCCGATTGCCTCGACCGCCTGGCTCGAATCGAAGGCCTGCTCGCCAACGTGCTCGGGCTGGTTTGGACGCATCTATTTGAAAGAGGGAAAGATCGTTGCCGCGGAAATCCCTACGGATGTGGGCATTCCTGCGTTGGCCGCGATGCTCAATGTGCGCTCCGGCCAGGTGCTCTGCCACGAAGAATTTCTCGTCCCGCGGCACGCCAACATCGATCTTCGCGTTCACGCGGCGTTGCTGGAGGCCGCGACTTGCTCCGACCACCAGGCTGCAGGGTTCGAGCATGCCCATTCCGGCGCTATCCCCATCTTCGACGGCCTGGACGATGATGAAACGTTGGACTCCGAGGACGATGACATGGCAGCGACGGCGATAGAACGAAAAAATCCTCCATCGGGGCAGGGTGGCACCACCCCCTCCAGTCCGAAGAGCCTGAGCGACTCCATTCTCAATGCCACGACCGGACTACGCGGAGTTGCGGTGTGTGATGCCCACGGCTGGGTCGAATCGACGGCAGGCAAGATCGACAGCGAAACCGTATGCGCGGTCGTGACGATGACTTCCCCGGAAATCCAACGTGCGGCGCAATTGCTCGGCATGGGACCCTTGCGGCAATGGGCCGTGGCGAGCAAACGGGCCGTACTCTATGCCACATTGACCCGCGCAGGCGCCGTTGCAGCGATTGGGGACGCAACCTCCAATCTCGACACGGTCCTTCGGATCACCCATCAGGCGCAAGGCGAAACGCGGTAACGATCCCATCCACGACGAGGTCGCGTGTCATCTCAGGAAGACCGCTCGTGGGGAACCCCCGCAGTCTCGGCGGGGCGTCAGACCCCGGCATCCCTCGAAGAGCGCGGTGAAGCGTCGCCCCACCGCGCGCCGTCGCTCGGAGCGATGCTGGGCAACTACCGTCTCGAGTCGTACTTGGGTCGGGGTGCACAGGCTGTGGTCTATCTGGCGGAGGATGTCGTCCTGCGCCGCCTCGCGGCCGTCAAGGTGTTTACCGAATCGGCCGTGTCGAAGCGACTCGTCGACGAAGGGCGATTGATCGCTCGGCTGTGCCACCCCAACATCGTTCAGGTCTACCACCTCGAGCTTGGTGGAGGGGTTCGCTACATGGCCATGGAATACGTTGGCGGTGGCGATCTGGTGAGCTCGATCCGTCGTCTGGGGCCGTTGTTGCCGTCGCAAGCCCTCGAACGCGTGTGTGAAGTGCTCGATGGCCTCGAACATGCGCACGCGGCCGGAGTCGTCCATCGTGATCTCAAGCCGCAGAATCTTCTCGTCGGACGAGGTCACACGAAAATCGCGGACTTCGGGCTCGCGACCTCGACGATGCATCAGGTCGACGCACGCAACGTCGAGCTCGTGGGTACGCCGTTCTATATGGCGCCGGAAAGTTGGCAGGGTTGCGCGCCCTCGCGCGTGAGCGACATCTACGGCCTCGGCTGCGTGCTCTACTTCATGCTGACCGGGGAACCGCCCTACCCGTTCGAGTCACGCGAGACGCTTCGACGTGCGCACCTCGAAGGGCAGCTGCGGTGGCGAAGTACCACGCCTGCGGCTCTGATCGACCTCGTGCGTACCTTGATGGCGCCGGACCCCGAACGCCGGCCGGCGAACGCGAGTCAAGCGAAGGCAGCCGTGGCCAAGTGTGCCATCGCGCTCGGGCTCGTCGCCCCACAAGGGCTGAGATTGCTTCACGCCGCACAGCGGCTAAGGTTTCGCGAAGAACCTACACCTCGCGAGCGGGCCGAAGCCGCGCTCGCCGACCTTCCGCCGTTTGGACGCGTCTTATCGACCTGCGTTCATGCGCTCCACTCGGGAGCGACGCTCGTGACCGCCGCGGCGGATCCGATGCACATCCTCGATCGAGCGATCGCTCGCATCTTCAAGAACGCGGAAACCGACTTCCATCTCGCCGCGCAAATCCGTTTGCGTGAAGGGGAGACCAAGGATCTGACGACGGCCCTCCGCGATCTCGTCCCCGAACAATTGCAGCTCGCTAGCGCGACCGAACCAGCCAAGGAGACGGCAACCATCGTCGAAGCATTGGCGCCCGACGGCCGCCATCACGCGGTTTTGATCACGGTCGAACGCAGGCTGCACGAACGCGAGATCCAGCGCTTGTCGGATCTGGTCGGGCAAATCCACCGAGACAATCTATGCATCGTCGTGGTGTGTGGCTCCGCGCAGCTCGGTCGGATCGCCGCAGTTCTCGAAGCCGAGGGTCAAACGCACCGCGCCGAGTTCGTTCAGGCTCCGGCGCTCACGCTCGAAGAGGGGGGGGTCCACGCTCGATTCTGGATCCGTGCCGCCGGGATTCCTCCCCATCGCGCGTGGTCGGCCCAAGGCTTGGCGCGAGCCACCGAGCTGTCGATGGAACAACCAGACGACATCGTCCGGATCCTCCACAACGCGGAGGTCGTCGCCAGCCGCTTGGGACTGCCGGTGCTGACGACGTGGTGCGTTCGGGCCGGCGAACGAGCTCCTGGCGTGCTCGCGCAAGACGATCCTTTGCCCATGGGATGGGATCGCCCCCCCGAGCACTGGCCTGATGATGCCGAGCGGACGAGGTGGCTCCAACTCACACGATTCCGAGGTCGCGGGCCCAAAGCACTCGGGGTGTGAGGTGGCCGTCTCGTCCGACACGACCCTTCCCGGGTGAATGATCTGCCGCGTCGGGGGGCTTCGGCTTCCCGCGCTTCCAGGAGTGGATTTCTCGACGGAATCTGCGCCTCAAATCGAGGTGCGGCTCGCCCGCAGATTTCTTGATCCTTGAAATCCTACGATTTCTTGACAGCGCTGGCGTCGCAACCACAGGTCGCATATGTCTTACATCAGCCGATATGAGAACACTCAAACCGATACATGCTTACTCAACGTTCGTCCTTGGGTTCCTGATTGCGTGCGCTCCGGAGGATGTCATCGGACGGCGGCCAGAGCTGTCGACGAGCGAGGACAAACCCTCGGGGATCTTGCGGTCGGGTCGACCGATCGCGGGCAACTACATCGTCGTCTTGGACGAAGAGCGCAGCGCGGACATCTCCGCGGAGGCGTTCGCGATGGAAGAGGAGTACGCAACGCAGATCCACACCACGTATGACGCGGTGTTTCGCGGCTTCGCGGCTTCGATGTCCGAAGACGAAGCGTTGGCGATGCTCGCGGACGATCGCGTTCAGTTCATCGAGGAGGACGGGGTCGTCGTCGCCTCCGAGATCCAGACGAACGCGACCTGGGGCCTCGATCGCTTGGATCAACCGGCGCGACCGCTCGACGGCCAATACCGGTTCGAGCAGACGGGTGCGGGAGTCCGAGCGTACGTCGTCGATACGGGGATCTTGACTGGGCACGCCGACTTCGAAGGACGCGCTCGCCCAGGGTTTTCCGCGATCAACGATGGTCGTGGCAGTGAGGATTGCGATGGTCACGGAACCCACGTCGCCGGAACGATTGGTTCGCGAACGTTCGGCGTCGCGAAGGGGGTCGAGCTGGTTGCGGTTCGAGTGCTCGGTTGCGACGGATCGGGATCGAACTCGGGCGTCATCCGAGGCGTCGAATTCGTCGCCCGCGATGCGCAAGGTCCCTCGGTCGCCAACATGAGCCTCGGCGGGGGAGCCTCCCAAGCCCTCGACCGAGCCGTCTCCAATGCGGTGCGAGCTGGGATCTCGTTTGCGGTCGCGGCAGGTAACGAAACCGCAGATGCGTGTCTCGGTTCGCCATCGCGTGTTCCTCAAGCCGTCACGGTTGGAGCGACGACAGATCGTGACCGGCGGGCGAGCTTCTCCAACTTCGGTTCTTGCGTCGATATCTTCGCGCCCGGTGAAGACATCGAATCCACCTCGATCGCCAACAACAACGCGACCGAGGTGCTGTCGGGAACCTCGATGGCCTCCCCCCACGTCGCCGGTTCGATGGCGCTCGTACTCGAGGCGACGCCCGAGGCGACTCCGCAAGAGGTCACCGAAGCACTCGTCGGTCAAGCGGTGTCCGGTGGTCTCGCCGACCTTCGGCCCGGATCCCCCAACCTTTTGCTCAACACGGTCTTTCTCTTCGATCCAGATGTCGGTGAACCCGAAGATCCCCCGCCACCGGGCGATGACAGTGGTTCCATGCCCGAACCCGAACCGCTCGAGTGCGGCTTCGATGATCTCGGCAACGCGCTCGGCCGAATCGCCACGGGTACGACCGTGGGAGCTCGCAATGCCCTGGGAGGCAGCTGTGCGTCGAACCAAGCGCCCGAACGTGCATTCGTCTGGACGGCACCCTCGGCAGGAACCTACGAGTTCGACACCTTCGGATCGTCCTACGACACCTTGCTGTTCGCTCTCGCCGAGTGCGACGGAGCCGAGATCGCGTGCAACGACGATGCTCAGGGAACGCAGTCCCAGATCATCCTCGAGTTGGCCGCGGGTCAATCGATCGTGCTGGTCGTCGACGGTTTCTTCCGATCGAGCGGCGCGTTCGTTCTCAACGCCGAGTTCTTGGGCGGCGGTGATGACAACGATGACAACGTCATCGACGAGGACACGATCGATCTCTCGGGTTTCACGCTCGTGCAGACGAACTCCGACCGATCGGCAACCCTTCCGGCCGGAACCACGCTCGCCGCAGGACAGACGCTCATCATCGCCCGAGGCCTGCGCGACCAACCGATCGATCCGGCAACGTTCGCATCGTTCTGGGGGACGGACCTCGATGAGAACGTGATCTATTTCGAAGGCAACGAAGATTTTCCCGCGATCAACGGCGACGAGACCTATACGCTGCTCAACGCTGCGGGAGAACGCGTGGACGGACCGTCGGACGCCATCCTGGCCGGAGAAACCATCGTCCGTGCCGATCCGGCCACCGCCAGCTGGGAACATCTCGCTGCGGGCTCGGCAACCCCTGGGCAGGCGAGTGCAGCCGCAGGTTCGGGCCGATTGTTCATCAGCGAAGTCGCCGACGCCGTCGGTTCAGGGAATTTCCGCTTCGAGTTCGTCGAGGTGCATTTCGCCCTCTAGCACTCATCTTCGAGGGGTCTCTCGCAAGGGCCCCTCGCTGCCGCGAAGTTTCACGCCCCTGCACGACTGATGGGCTGCCTCCGCACCACCCAAACGCACGCCTACCGGCGTGAAACGGCTCTGCGTGGCCAGGGCGCCGACGTTCTGAACTTGGCTTGGCTCGAGTCGTGCCTTGGAACCGGTCCGGAGGCCGGGAGCGACATGCCGACTCGCGAGTTATGATTCTTCACGTGGATTCACCGGTGACCGAGGGGTCCCCTGCCCGTTTCGTCCCCCCTGTCAGGGAACCTCGTGTCGAGCAGGAGCCTCCATCCACGGGTTTGCAGCTCGAGCACGCGACTGTGCGCAGGCTCTCTCGTCTCGAGCCCTGGAAGAGTGGTGCCTATATCGCGCTGATATCGCTGCTCATCGTCACGGCGGCGTGGATCTGTCAGCAATCGTGGAACCCACTCTCGTACGTCATCACCGTCGCATTCATTGGCGCTCGACAACATGACCTCGGTTCGATGATCCACGAGGCGGTTCACGGTCGTTTGGCGCGTCATCGTCGGTGGAATGACTGGATCGGTGAGTGTCTATCGTTTCTGTTCCTGTTCTTCAGCATGCGAGCGTTCCGGCGAAGCCACCTGGCGCACCATCGTCACTTCAACGGACCCGGCGATCCAGACTGGGTCTTGACCCGTAACCCGACCTGGGACTTTCCGATGCGCCCGGCCAAACTCATGAGGATTCTCGCGGCCCGCTTGTTCGGATTCGGCATCCTCCGATCGCTGGTGTTGGCTTATCACTATCCACGCGAGTCCCGCGGTCATAGAGAAGTCGACGGCGCACTCATGCGATTCGCTCGGGGGGTCTTCTTGGGAGGGGCGATCCTCGGAATCCAAGCGTTCGACGCGTGGTCGACGGTTTTGCTATACTGGCTCGTCCCGCTCGGTTCGTGGCTGCCGCTCTGTCTGCATATCCGCAGCATTGCCGAGCATTTCGCATTGCCGAGCGGTACGTCACAACCACAGTCGCGGAGCGTTCGGCTCACCTGGATCGATCGATTGTTCATCGTCTCCAACGCCATGAGTTACCACGGCGAACACCACCGCTATCCGAGTGTTCCGTTCTACAACCTCCGCACCTTGCACGAGTTCCTCGTCGAGATGCCGGGGTATCGATCCGAGATCGCCCTCACGGAGGGCTATCGAAGCGTTCTGACCAGCGCAGTCGGTTTCGATCGTTCACGGTGTCGGTGAATCGGACGCACGATGCTCGAGCACTGGATGTGGGGACACACGATGGCGCACGAACTCGTGAGTCCCGGTGTGGGTGTGGGTGTGGGCTTTTCGGCTTTGGACCATCTCCTCGATCGGCGCAATGACATTGCACATCCGCGCGACATCGACGACGCCCGCATGGCGCATCCAAACTTCGGAGAGTTCACACAAGATCTGCCCGCGCTCGTCTCCGAGCAGTCGTCCGAGCCGATAACGAGCCACGGCGACGAGCAACACGAAACCAGCTTCACCGCCCGCGAGGATCACACGATTGAACTTGTCCTCGGCGCGCACGTCGTCGCCGTGTTTGAGGGCGAGAGTACCGTCCAAGAGCCATGCCCACACTTTCGTGTATTCCGTTCCCATGACGGAGAGCCGAGCGATGACTCGCCGGGCCGATCGTGGTTGCACGACCTGCGGGCACGCGTTGGCAAGGGCGATCCTGGCGATGAGCACGGCCGTATCCGCGCGATAGCCAAACACTCGCGTGATGAACGATTTGCGCAGGGCTCGGAGGTTTTGGTGGAGGAACGCGGGATCGATTGGCGAGCCTTCATAGAGGCCAATCTCCACGCGAGCATTGAGCTCGGCCCAATGCTGCATGTGATAGCCATCGGCAAAAGGCGTCCAGGTATCGAGTTCGAGGGCTTCCCGGGCTGCCGCCGGATGGTCGTCGACCAGCCACAATAGGCTGCCCATCGCACGAAACGTCTTCTGTTCGTAGAGATTGCCCCGCCGCTGCGCCTCCTCGATGAATCGTTGCGAGGTGATGCGCAGCTGGGCGAGATCCCCGAGTTTGAGCAGGCTGTAAATGATGAAGAACCGGCTGGCCGAGAGCTCCCACGCAGCATTCGCGGTTCGCACGATCTGGGCTTCGTTGCGGGTGAGGGTCTCGACGGCCTCAGCAAAGTTGCAGTCGATCGTCAGGTATTGACGGACGCCCTTGTGGACCTGCTCGATCGTTGTAAACCAACGGTCATCACCGCCCTCGAGATAGGCCACCGCTCGATTCACGAAGACTTCGCGCCCATACGGACCTTCGGACCAACGAAAACTCCCTTCCATCAATAGAAAGTAGTTGACGAAATGCGCGACCCCGAGATTGAGCGATAGATGCAGCCCACGGGCCACGAAATACGCAGCCCGCACCGGATCGATGAGGATGAGCCCCCGACTTGCCGCTTGATAGAGTTCAAGCAGTGCCAGATCGGTTGGCCGTGCGCTGGATGGGTCGATCGGAACCCAGGACAAGCCGCGGAACCACAACGTGACGCGGTACCACGCCATCCGTAACGCCACGGAGGTCTGCCGGCGCGGCGCGGGATGGCCTCGCTCGGCAAAGAGTTCCATCAGGAGTTTGAGCCCGCGCTCCAATCGGCCGCTTTGCACGAGCTGATCGGCGACCTTGATTCGGCAATGCAACCGGGTGACGGCGTTGGCCCCGACCGAGGCTTCTTCATACGTCCTGGCGGCCTCCGGACACCGGCCCGCCGAGACGAGCACTTCACCGAGTTCGAGCAAGATCGCGCGACGTTCCGACGCCGACCACCGACCATGGTCGAGGGCAAGTCGATAGAAGTCGATCGCCCGAGCGAAGGCGAGTCCAGCTTTCGCTCGATCCCCGGCTTCGCGGGCTTGGTTCGCCGCTCGCTCGATCTGACCGGCCTGGAGCAGGTGGTAGATCACTTTCTCGGGGACCGCGGCTCCCATGGTGTCTTCGAGTGCCACGGCGATTCGACCATTCAGCAGCGCCCGGTCGTCGTCGTCGAGACTCGCGTTGATCGTCTCGCGGATCCGATCGTGATAGGGCTCGACGAAGGAACTCTCCGCCCCCCCGAGCCCGCGAATCAAATGCGCGGCACGCAAGACGGTGAGATGCCGCAACTCGTCCTGCGGGTGATGACCCGTTGCCCGCAGAATCGCGGCCTCGCAGAGCGGAGCCGCAGCGAGCACCACGAGATGGAGGACGCTTTGCGTATCGGTCGGGAGTTTGCGAACGCGACTACGGATCACCTCATCGAGATGCAAGGTCGTTTCCGACGCGCTCTCGGTGGAAAGAACGTAGCGCGCCATCTCGGCGATGTAGAACGGATGACCGCCGGCTTCGGCGGCAATACGAGCGACCATCGCTTCGGATCCATGAAGCATCAGCCTTCGCGCGAGGCTCTCGCTGTCACGCGGAGACAACGGCAAGAGGTCGAGCTCGTAGACTTTGCAGGAAAACACGCTCGTGAACCGCGGCTCGCTCGAACGCGTCGTGAGCAGCAGCAACCACGGCGGGGTATTGGGTTGCGCCAGCAGGTAAGACAGCAAATGCAGACTGTCGGAGTCGCACCACTGCATGTCATCGATGACGAGGATGAGCGGTACGCGTTCAGCGATGCGACACAACAGATCGTGCAGCGAAGCGAACGCGCGGCTGCGCTGCTGAAAGGGGTCGTCCGATGGAGGTGTCCGAGACGGTGCAGTCGCGATCGCGTCCACCGCGGCCAGACTCGGAAACACGGTCGTCAACGCACCCGGGTCCCGCGGAACGAAAGCAGCCGTTTCGTGCAAGGGCGCGGTTTTCAAATACCGAGCAAGTGCATCGATCACGCCGTCGAGCCCCTTGAACGAAACGGCTTCGTGTTCGTAGCAACGTCCGAACAGCGCGACGGTCGAGCGGTCCTCCGCCTTCGCGATCTCGGTGTAGTTCCGGACGAGCGCACTCTTGCCGATCCCCGAATCCCCCCGAACCACCGCCACGGTTGGACCCGGGGCATCGAGGGCAGCCGACGCGGAACGCAACAACGACAGCTCTCTCGACCTCCCGACGAAGACACCGGAGGTCGTCGCGACGTGCGTGGCAACCTCGACGACTCGGGGCGGTTGGGTGCGCCCGTGCAGCAGCGCGGCAATGTCCTGGGCTTGCGGACGATCCTCCGGCCGAGGCTGGAGCAACATCTGGCACAACTGCGCCAACGCAGCCGGACACGACGGAACGAAGAGTCGAGGATCGGGCGGAACGAGTTGCTGTTTGCGGAGCATCACCGACAGCGCTGGCCCGGTCACCGGCAAGGCACCGACGATGACCTCGAACAGCATCACGCCAAAGCTGTACCAATCCGCCGCGAACGTGACCGGCTGCGGCATGGCTTGCTCCGGTGCCATGTAGGCGACCGTGCCGACGACCTGATCGACGCTGGTTTGCGTCGCAGGATCCAAGTCGAGCGCCAGCCCGAAGTCCAAGATGATCGGTCGCCCGGTGGCTGTGACCAAGATGTTGGAGGGTTTGATGTCGCGGTGGACCTTACCTGCCGCATGAATGGCCATGAGCCCATCGACGATCTGGGAAAACACCGCGGCGAGCTCTGGATTGTCGACACCCGGTTTGCGGTGCGCATCGTCCATCCAGGTTCGCGGCTCCGAGATCGTCAATGCATCGCTCGCCGTGTTCGCGATCGCGCCCAGATCGCGATGCGGTAGTGCGCTCGAGGGCACGGTGACGGACTCGGGCGATCGCTCGACATTCGCCCTGGGCACGGTCGCGATACCGAAGTACTCGAGGACATTGCGGCCCTCGACGAGCTCCATGGTGAAGAACAACAACTCGTCGGTTTCGAACAGCTCGCCGAGGCCGACCAAGTTGGGATGCGTCACCGCGCGAAGGCTGCGAAACTCCTGCTTGAACCGGCGTGAGCGTTGGCCCCCGCGGTCACGCAAGGTCTTGATGGCGACCCGCGCGTTGCGGACGAGATCCAACGCTTCATAGACATCTCCAGCCCCTCCACTGCCGAGGAACCTGATTCGCCGGAACCGTTCGTGTCGAGGGAACATTCAGGCCCTCTTTGCACGATCAATGAAAGGTCCGAACGCGCGAACCGACGGGGACTCGGCTGACGCGGAACCTCGTTCGCTCTGGTTTCGCCGTTCGTTCGTCGACCTGGGTGAGGTCACGTGTCACGCTCGCCATCGCGGTCAGGTGTTGAAAGACTTGCTTGAACGCGAGCACGTAAGAGACCTCTTCGTAGGGTAGGTCGTAGTCCGCACAAAACTGCTTGACGATGGTCCTCACGGACCGCAGGCGGAAATGCGGTGCCCATGGTACGAGGTGATGTTCGACTTGACTATCCAAGCCGAGAAAGAGCCAGGAGCCCAACGCCGACGTAGCAATATTGCGACTGGCGGCAACCTGCTGCTCGACGAACGGTAGGTCTTCGGCGCCCCAGTGGGGCATCCCCACGTGATTGACCGGAATGATCGCCGCAAGATAGATCCCCGCGACCCCGCTCATGACCAGGTACGCAGTCAAGGCGGTGATCCAACCCACGCTCGACGCGAGCACGGGAAGCCACAGGACGTGGTGCACCACCACGAGAACGAGGTCCGTAGTGCAATTGCGCCAGTTACGCATTGCATACGCGAGGGCGTCGATGCGAAAGGCGAACGCCCACAACGGGAACAACATGGGGAGAACCCAGAACTGCCGCGCGCTGAGCCATTGTCCAAACCCGACCTTGGTCGACGCCGAGTGGGCGTTGACGCTGAACCATGGCGAGATCGTATCTGGATCGAAGTGGATCTCGTTGCAGTGGTAGTGATGGAGGTCATGGGCCCGGCGGAAGCAGTGGAACGCGTAGCCGCCGAGCAAACTATCGAACACCTGCCCCATGCATTCGACCAGAACCGGTCGCTTGGTCGCAGCACCGTGCGCGGCATCGTGAGCGAGAAAGTTTCCGCGGATGTGAGTCATGCCGACGACGACGGCCGCGAGCATGCTCAGCCACCACGCGACATCGGCAGCGATGAGCGCGTAGCCGCACGCATAGACCGTGAAGATCGCTGCACCTCGGATCGCGTAGGCGAGTCCCGCAGGCGCGAACAAGCCAGCTCGGCCGAGATCATCGAGCAATCGTCGATAGCGAACGTCGGCTCGCAACGCCTCCATGGCAGGTCGAGCCGCGGCGGTCGACCAAGGGCCGGCCAGAATCTTTGGGGATTCGTACTCATCCATGAGAACTCGCAACGGTTGCATGGCGTAGCGCTATGCGAAGCGCAGGCACAACGCAATGACGCTCGCGCGCGGTTGGCCGGCCGGACTCCCGGTCCCGCGATGTGACGGGATCTCGATGTCGAGACCGACCCGAACCCTAGGCTCGAGTCGGACGTGGAAGCTTGGGGGCGCAACCAGCGAAGCGGCCGGGCGGCTTCAAAAAGATTGAAGCGTTCGATGGGGGGGCGCATGCTCATCCCCGCTCATGGGGCAGGACGTCATGAGGCGACGCGGGAAGAGGACGCAACGACGGCATTCAGGAGTTTGGGTGCACGTCTTGGCGGTGCTCGTCTTCCTCCTCGCCGTACCCGGTACGACGAACCTCGTGCTGCATGGATCCGCGGTCACGTTCTGCGTCGAACCTTGCGAGCGAGACTGCGACGAACCCGGTGGGCTGTGCTCCGGCAGCCCGAGCACCCATTGCCGCTGCTGCACCCACGCCAACGCGATGTCGACGACCCCCCTCGTCCTCCCTCGCGCTCCCCTTCCCCACGCGCTCCGATTCGCTCGCTCGACGGAACTTTCGGACTCCCCCGGCTATCGGGCCCCGCCCTTTCGACCGCCTTCCCACACTTGACGAAACGTTCGCGAGTGCGGAGATGCGGCGAGGGATCGCACCTTCGCCCTCGTCCATTGGGCGTGTGCGCGTGTGGGCTTTGCCGCGTTGGAGTTCATCCTCATGACGAGTCTGTCGTTTCGGGCGTGGAGCGCCCTGCTGCTTTCGATCCCCTTCACCCTCGTCGGCATGACGACGACCCGAGTTTCCCACGCGGGGCCGAACCCTTCTGTCGACATGGAAACCCCGGATCGTGAGGTCTCGCTCGCCGAACTCCTCGCCTTTGCCGAACGCCATGCGCCAACGCTCGTGACGGCGGAGAAGCGACGGGGATACGCCAAAGCGGCGAAGATCGACGCGGATCGGCACCTCCGTTTCAACCCCACGTTCGAGTTCGGTATCGGCCCTCGCTTCGACGCCGCAGAGGAGATCGACTTCGACTTCGTCGCCTCCCTCGGACAGCCCGTAGAAATCGGGGGCGAGCGTCGCCGAAGACTCGATGCGGTCTCCCGCCAAGACGATCGACTCGGAGCGGAGCAGATGGCGACGTGGTGGGCGATCCGCTGCGAACTCATCGTCGCGTACCGAGCTGCGGTCATCGCTCGTCAACGCGTCGCGATCACCACGCGGATCGTCGACTTCGCGAACGAAATGCTGGAGATCGCCAACCGTCGGATGGCCGCCGGCGACGCGAGCATCATCGACGTTCGGGTGGCGCAGACCGATCTCGCACAGGTCCGACAAGCGACCGTCTTGGCCCAACGAGATCTCCAGATCGAGCGGATCCGACTCGCCGAACTCACGGGCTGGGCGATCGAATCCCCTCCCAATGTGGCGGTCGAGCTGCCTTCACCGCGCCCGGTTCCGCCCCTCGCCACCGTGATCGAGTTCGCGGCAGAGCACCATCCTGAGCTGCATGCGCGTCGTGCCGCCGTCGCGGAGGCCCACGCGAAGGTCGAACTCGCCGATCGAGAGGCATGGCCGACGCCAACGTTTGGGGTTCAGATCGCCCGTGAGGGCTCTGCGGGAAGCCCTGCGAATTACATCGTGCTCGGCTCGCTCGGATTGTCGATTCCGATCTGGCAACGAAATCAAGGAGAACGTGCCCAGCGTCGGGTCGACGAAACCGTGGCTCGCGCAGAAGAAGACGCAGCGAGTCGAACCGTTCTCGGTCGGATCGCGCGATCGCATGCCGACCTCGCGTCCGCATCGGAGCGCCTCGCCTTGTTCACGTCGAACGTCGCGCCTTCGCTCGAGGACGGCCTCGCGCTGCTCCAACGTGGGTTCGACTCGGGCGAGCTTCCGCTGCTCGAGGTCGCGCTCGCTCGCGAGCGCTTTCTCGCCGCGCAAAGCGATGCTCTTTGTGCTTACGAAGATTATTACCGGGCGCTTGCCGAGCTCGAGTTCGCGATCGGATCCGAGCTCGCGATCGCGGACGACTCGCGGACGCGAGGTGGTCCATGAAGCGTTGGGCCCGATGGTTGGCCTTAGCCAGCTCGAGCTGGGGGGTCGCGTTCGGTTGCCCGGCGGAGGACGAACCCGTCGGTCAGCACGGCGAACACGGTGAGACCCACGACGCCGATGAAGGTCATCGTGAACCCGGGGACAATCTCCTGCGGATCGACGGCGAGATGCTCCGCGACCTGCGCGTGACCACCCAGGTCGCCGAATCCAGGCCGGCGGGTGATGCCGTCACGGTGCTCGGAGGCCTTCGCGTCAACGAAGACGCTTATGCCGAAGTGGGGTCGCCGATCACCGCCCGCGTCTCGAACGTACTCGCGGCTCCCGGCGACGTCGTCGCGGCAGGTAGACCCCTCGTCGAACTCGACAGTCTCGAGGTAGGAAAAACTCGAGCCGCGCTCGCGACCTCGCGGGCCCGGCTCGAGCTCGCGCGGCAAACCGTCGAACGTCGACGGGAGCTTGCCCATGACCAGATCATCCCGCAACGCGAGCTGCAAGCGGCCCAAGCCGAACTCACCCAAGCGGAAGCCGAACTCCGAGCCGCCGAGGATTCCCTTGCCTCCATGGGTGCATCGCGTGGCGCTTCACCGGCCGGCGCTGGATCTCGATTCATTCTCACGTCGCCGATCGGAGGAACGATCATCGATCGCGCTGCCGTGCGCGGGCGAATGGTCGATCCCGAGGTTGCGCTCTTCATCATCGGAGACCTGAGTCATCTGTGGCTCATCGCCCACGCGTTCGAACGCGATGCCTTGCGGGTACGCACGGGCACGAACGCAACGGTGACCTTCCCCGCCCTGCCCGGTCAAAGCATGATCGGCACGGTGACGAGGCTCGGCAACCGCGTGGATCCGACTTCGCGAACCGTCGATGTCCGGATCGAGCTCGACAATCCGAGCGGCGTCCTCCGACCGGGCATGTCCGCGTCCGCGCTCGTCCCCGTGGGCGAACCTACAGAAACCGTCGTCACCGTGCCGATCGAAGCCGTGCAGCGTCAACCGCAAGGTTGGTGCGTGTTCATTCCAGGGCCGGAGGAAGGCCTGTTCGAGATCCGCTCGGTCGGTCGTGGCCGCGATCTCGGCGGTGAGGTCGAGGTGCTCTCGGGTCTGCGTGCAGGCGAACGCGTCGTGGTCGACGGAGCCTTCCTCTTGAAGGCCGAAGCCGACAAAACCCAAGGCGGTGGTGAAGGTGAACACCATCACTAGCCAAGCTGCTTCCGCGTACCCCAAACGCACGCCTACCGGCGTGGGCGTGGATCGCTTGAATGAATGAGGGAGCATCGTGATCGAACGCATCATTCGCGCTTCGTCGACCCAACCGCTCGTCGCCCTCGTCCTCGTCCTCGTGGCCGCGGTTTTCGGCGTCGGAGCGTTTCGGAATCTTGCGCGCGACGTCTTTCCCGATCTCTCGGCACCGATCTTCAACGTCATCGTCCAGAACGCTTCGATGGGCGCCGAAGAGCTCGAGACCGCCATCGCGATCCCCATGGAAGCCGCCCTCGCGGGGCTACCGAGCACCCGCCGGGTTCGTTCGGTCAGCCAGCTCGGCGTCGCACAGATCACGATCGAGTTCGAACCCGATGCGGATTACTTTCGCTCCCGGCAATTCGTTTCCGAACGTATGCAGCAGGTGGCCACCTCGCTACCCGACGGAACCGAGCCGCCATTGCTGTCGAGCCTGACCGGGCGTCTCAACGAAATCATGGAGCTGACCCTCGAGGCGGAGCCCGGCACCGTCGACTTGATGACGTTGCGCGACCTCGCCGAGTTCGAAGTGCGCAATCGGCTGCTTGCTGTCCCCGGAGTCGCCTCCGTCGAGCGCCTGGGAGGTTACCTCCGTCAGTTCCAAGTCCAGCTCGACCCCGATCGCATGGTGGCGCGTGGGGTCGCCCTCGATGAAGTACTTCACGCGCTCGAAGGCGCAAACGTCAACGCCTCGGGCGGAATCGTCACGCAGGGCTCGATGGAATGGAACGTGCGAGCCGTCGGTCGCGTCGAACAAGCCGCCGAGATCGGTGCTGTCGTCGTCGCAGTCCGTGGCGCGACCCCGGTGCTGCTCGCCGACGTTGCGGACGTGCGCGAAGCCCCTGCCGTCCGCCGTGGCATTGCCCACCGTCTCGCAGGAGAGATCGTGAGTTGCCGCGTGGTCAAACAGTTCGACGCCGATACCGTCACGGTTGCCGAAGGTGTCCGAGCCGCGCTCGCGGAACTGCAACGCGCACTGCCGCCAGGCGCCACCCTGCGGATCGCTTACGATCAGGCCGACGTCGTCCGAGCGGCGCTCGGTGGCGTCGGCCGAGCGGTGCTCATCGGAGCCGCCTTCGTCGTCCTCGTCCTCGTCCTCCTGCTCGGCGATCTGCGTGCCGCCATGCTCGTCACCCTCACGATGCCGCTCTCCGTGGCCATCGCGGGCCTGTTCCTCGAGCGCGCCGACCTCGGCCTCAACACGATGACCCTCGGAGGCCTCGCAATCGCGGTGGGTCTCCTCGTCGATGCGTCGATCATCGTCGTCGAAAACGTTGTCCATCGGATCCAAGGGACCGCGACGATCCCCGAGCGCAGGCAGGCTGCAGTGGCTGCCGCCGTCGAAGTCGGCCGACCGATCGCCTTCGCGACGTTCATCGTCATCGCGGTGTTCCTTCCACTTTTCGGCATGACGGGCATCGAAGGTCGAATGTACGAACCGCTCGCCGGGGCGGTCATCGCCTCGATGCTCGCAGCGCTCGGTTTGGCGTTGACCTTGACCCCGGTCGCCGCGGGGCTCGTACTCCGTCCCCATCGCCCGGATCGTCCGAGCGATGTCTGGGTCATCCGCCAGCTCAAGCGACTCTACGCGCCCGCCCTCGACGCGTGTATGCGTCGCGCCGGACTCGTGCGTGCCCTCGCGCTCGCGGTCACCGTTCCGGCCATCGTCCTCGGACTGCGGATGGGCACCGACTTCATGCCCAGACTCGATGAAGGGGCGTTGCTGCTCCAGACGGTGCTGCCTCCCGAAGCCTCGCTCGACCAAGTCGATCGCCTCAATCATCGCGTCGAAGATGTGCTGCGCGGCTTTCCCGAGGTCGACGACATCGTCCGTCGCACCGGACGGTCGGAGCAGACCGAAGATCCGATGCCGCACACCCTGTCCGATGTACTCGTCGTCCTCAAGCCGACCCGCGACCGTTCCCTCGACGATTTGACCGAGGTGATGCGAACCCAAATGAACGAGATCCCCGGTGTGAGCGTACTTTTCACGACTCCGCTCGGCATGCGCATCGACGAAGGGCTGGGCGGTACCCCGGCCGACCTCTCGATCCGCGTGTTCGGCCCCGACCTCGAACAACTCGCTCCACTCGCCGAGCGAGTCCGGCAGATCGCCTCGGGCGTCGCGGGTGTCGAGGATTTACGCGTCGAACGGGTGACCGGGTTGCCGCAGCTTCGGATCGAAGTCGACCGCCCCGCCCTTGCGCGCGTGGGACTCACACCGGGCGACGTCGTCCGAGCGGTTCGGATCGGGATGGTCGGCGAAGAACTCAGTGAGGTTTGGCGAGGGCAACGTCGCTTCGATCTCATCGTTCGGTTGCAGGACGACCATCGCGGCAACGCCAACGCGATCCGAAGTTTGCTCATCGACGGGCATGACGGGACCCGAATTCCCCTCGGCCAAGTCGCAAGCGTCGAGCAAGCCTTTGGACCTGGCGCCATTCGCCGGGAAGCGGGCAGTCGTAGGGTTGCCGTGGAAGCGAGCGTGGTTGGACGCGACCTCGGCAGCACGGCGGCGGAGCTCCGCACGGCACTCGGAGGCCTCCGACTCCCTCCTGGCTACTTCGTGGACATCGGAGGTCGTGTCGAGAGTCAAGCTCGCTCGTCGCGATCGCTCGTATCGGCGGTCGCCATCGCTATCGTGGCGGTCTTTCTGTTGCTCTACCTCGCGCTCGGCTCGGTCGCGGACACGCTCGTCATCTTGGCCACCTTGCCCGATGCGTTCGTGGGCGGAATCTTGGCGCTGGTGTTGGCGGGCGAGACCTGGAACGTGTCCTCGCTCGTCGGGCTCATCGGCTTGTTCGGCATCGCCGTCCAGAATGGACTCGTCCTCGTCACCCAGACCCGGGCGCTCATCGCCACGGGCAAACCGTTCGACGACGCATTGCGCGAAGCCTGCATTGGACGCGTGCGTCCGAAGCTGCTCACCGCGGGAACGGCGATTCTCGGGCTGCTTCCCTTGCTCGTCCTCGATCTCCACGGCACGGAGATCGAGCGGCCTCTCGCCATCGTGATGATTGGAGGCCTGCTCACGTCGACCGCGTTCACACTATTCGCGTTGCCGACGTTCTACGCACTCGTGCATCGCCTCCGCCCGTCGTCACGCTCGCCCGTCCTTTGAGACGACGACCGTGTCAACGAAGGTTCGACGACAGGGTCGCACGACGGCGTCTCCAGCCCACGAAGAACATTCCGAGCATGGCGAGTGCCGAGCCGTTGCGGGATGCATCACGGCTCACTTGGCAGCCCACCGGAGCGGGCGCGGCCGCAGGTAAGCCTCCGCTCGAACCCTCGCTCTCGTCGTCATCGTCGTTGTTCCCGCCACCGCCACCTCTTCGTCGTCGACCACCGGTTTCTTCCGTACCTCCCGGTTCGGTACCCCCCGTCGTGACCGCGCCCCCCGTATCGTTTCCATCCGCAGCCGAAGCGCCACCTTCGGTGGATGGTTCGCCTCCGGACGTTGCCACGCTACCGGTGTCATCGGCCGTCCCCGTGTCCGAAGCGGGAGCATCGGCCGTCAGGATGATGTCGGCACACTGATAGTACGAGGACAAACCCGAGGGATCGGGTACGAGGTTGACCGTATCGCCATGCATCGCCTGGACGAGTTGCAACGTGCAGTTGGTGCACTCCATGTTGGGGAGCTTGACTTCCAGTTCCCACAAGGTCCCGCTGCCGACGTTGGTCACCGCATCATCGGGAACGTCGAGCAAGATGTTGGCATTGAAGTCCGCCATGTCGGCGCCGTCCGGATCGAACGCGACTCGGTAACGACCGGAATGGTTGATGTACTCGCTGAACTGGAACACGACGGTGGATCCCGGCAACAGGGTCGTCACGCGATCGTTGGCGCGATTGGGGTCGGTCGCCGTTGGGTTTCCACAGACTCGATTCCCGCCAGTCCCCGGTCCAGCCGCGCCGCAGGGGCAGTACTTGATCGTCGCTTCGCTGGCAGGCGAATAGCGGGCCGGCGGGTAGGTCATGTCGATGTGAGCGAAGGCCGGAGTGCTCATCAAACCTGCCGCGACGACCGCCGGCAAAAGCAAAGTGTTCAGGGATAGTCTCTTCATTTTGGGCGATCGAGTCGTTCGGGTTCGACGATCCATCGCAGCGTCGTGCGTGGCTGTCAACGGAACTCCCATGGGGAAATTCTCCGCAGCAAGGAGCCAGTTCATCGTAGGAGAACTTTTCGGTTGGTGCCCATGCCGTGATTTCAATCAGCGCCCGCGAACCCTGGCGTGCAAGCCAACCGGGTGCCGATATCCACTTTTATTCTTGCTTCCGGTGAGCAGACCTGCAGGGTCAATCTCGTGGACCGTCGAGTCGGCAACCCAGCTTCCGGCTCGCCATGCTCACATCGAATCAATCCTAGTTTCCGGGAAAGCGCGCGCTGACGTTGTCGATGACGTAGTTCGCGACGTTGAATCGCTCGACGCCGCCCCCAAACCCCCAAGCGCCGCCTTCTCCAATTCGTCCCTCGACGTCGTCCGTCCAAGCGACTTCCATCAAATCCTCCCAGATGCCTCGTTCGCCATCGAATCGCTCCAGGTGGGCTCGAAGTTCGACCGGATCGCTGCCCGTGGCAACCAGCCTGATCGCATGCGGAACGTTGATAGGAATCTCTTCGAATGGCCAAACGACACAGCGTTGATCGCGGGGCGAAAGGCCGTTGCCAAAACGAAAAATGCACAGATCGCGGGGCCCCGGTCGCGCCGACGTCGAATACCCCGTCAAAAAACTACCACTTTCGAGACTTTCAGCGGTGAGGCGAATCACAACATACGGTTCATTCCCCGGGCTGTATTCGGTGATCTCGAATTCGAGACGCACTTCGATGTCGGTTCGGGCGGCGTCCATCCCTCGATGAACGACATGGTTGTTGTAGAAACCATCGTTTCCCCGCACCTCGGCCTGAATCTGTCCATCGCGCAGTTGGAATATCTCCGGGGTTTTTTCGATCCAGCTGTTTCCGATGTCGAACGAAGGTAGACGATCGAAATCGTCGAAGAAGTCAGGTGCAGATTCGACGACGTCCCCCGTTTCGGTCTCCGAGGAGGCTGCGGTGCCTTCGCTCGTCGAAGGCTCGAGCGACCCTGTGACCGTCTCCGAGGAGGTTGCGGTGCCTTCGCTCGTCGAAGGCTCGAGTGACCCTGTGACCGTCTCCGAGGAGGCTGCGGTGCCTTCGCTCGTCGAAGGCTCGAGCGACCCTGTGACGTCCCTCTCGGTCGAGGAGTCCGTCGATTCTTCCAAACGATCGGTGTTCCCGACTGCCGTGCTCCCCCCCTCGGTGCTGACGTGATCCTCCATCGGGGCATCATCGCCCGGTTCGAGGTCATCGTCGTTCATGGCAGCGGCATCCCAGGATGTGCTGCCACCACCATCCGTCGAGTTGGTGGTCGCTTCAGATGGAGGGTCGTGACCCGTGCTGCCTCCGCTGGACGCCGCCTCGCCTTCCGAGAGCTCCGGAGGCACGAAGCAACCGAGAGGGAATGTGAGCAGCACGAGCGAAATCCCAAGTCGAGTCATGATGGTCACCGAACCCCGTGTCCTCTCGACATCAATTCGACATCAAGTCCCATGGAAACCCCTCTGAGGAGCGGCTCGCCACCGTCCTGAGACAGACCCCAATCCGGGGGTGCTAGCATGAGTTCAACTTATCCGTCTAGTCACGCGATCGCCTATGGACAGAATCGAGCATCTGCGTACAAACGAAGGGCTACTGGGTCGATCGCCGTACGTGGCCATCGCTCGGACGGCACGAATGAAATCGCAACTCGCTAGAGCGAAAACCGACCGCGCAGAGCGACGTGCCAGCCCGTCGGGCCAACGTCGATATGCCAAGCACGGTTTTCTCGCGGTCTCGAGCGTAGGACGAGGCCGGCAACGAGTGCTCCGGTCCCCATCACCACCACTCCCGCCCCCACGCCCATCCAGATCGCTTGCGAGCGGGGGACCTCGTGGCTCAACCAGGCCTCACGTTCCGGGCTCCAATCGTCCCCGATCCGCCACGTTGCGATGCGTTTTCCGAGCGCCCCGTAGATGATGGACGCTGTTCCAAAAACCGTGGCAACGCTGCCCGCCGAGACGAGGGACACCCACGTCAGCCTCGCCTTGCGCGCGGATGACGAGACATCGACCAAAACTCCCCGATCTCCGTTTTGCGATGGCGATACTGCCTTTGCGACCTCATGCGGACCTGGGGTTCCTTCGGGCGGCATCGCGCCCAGAATGCGCAGTTCGTCCGCGCTCGGAATGTATGGACGAAGCGAACGATCGGGATTGGATCGGCTCAGCGCTTCTCGGAGTTCCGCAAAGGTTTGTCGTGCGTCTTCGTCTGCGAACGCGAGCCGTGGCTCGATGACATTGAGCCGAGTCGTGAACTCGAGAATTTCCTCCGCACTCCGGTCGCGGTCCTCGAGCTCGAGTTCGGCATGGAGGAGCCCCAACGCGAATTCGATCGCGAGCGCCTCATCGCCGCTCCGCCTTGCCTGGTCGAGGGCTTCTCGATAGAGGGCCACGAGGATCTTGCGATCCTGAACTGACAAAGGGTGAGTCCGGGCCTCGCGGAGTTCCAAGGCAGTCTCACGAAGGCGGTCATGGTTCTCGGTCGTCGTGGGCACCGTGAACAATGCCCAGCACAAAGTCGCCACGAGTCCGGTCATCGAGGCGACCCAAGCAGCTCGAGCTCGAAGTTCGCGGGCTCGAGGAGACCTCGCCCAACGAGGTCGAGGATCTCGTCTACATCGTCGTCGATCGCCTTGTGCACCCTGGTAACCGCCGCACGATCACCATACCGAGAGCTTTCGTCGAGGGGAATCCGTGCCTCGCGACCGCTCGCAACGTCGCTCAGCTCGACACCGATCGCCCATGATCCGAGGCGGCCGTGCCGACCGCTTCGGAGCGTACAGCCCAAGCGAGAACGACGCGCGGCTGGATGGCGTGTCAGATGTGCTTCGTTGTTGGTCGACTCGTGGACTTGAACGAACGAGGACGTGTCCGGTGGCCTATCGAGGCCTGTTACCCTAGAGTAAAGGTCGAGACGGATTGAATTGTCGCATCCCGGACCGATCGGGTACATTCGTCGCAGTGACCCTGGACAGCGTGTCGCTGGTCAAAGCTTGGCGTAGCGGAGACCGCTCGGCAGGCCAACGTTTGGTCACGGAACATTGCCGACCCCTTGCGGAGTTTCTGTACTCGAAGGTCGGAGACCACGCAGGTCGGGAGATCCTCCAAGAGACTCTCTTGACATTGTGCGAAAAGATCGACCGCTATCGTGAAGGGGTTCCGTTCTCAGCTTTCATGTTTGGCATCGCACGGCTCAAGTTGCTCGAACACTTTCGTGCGACGCGGCGTCGTTCTCAGTACGACGAATGGAGTGAAGAGATCCCCGCGGTAGGCCTGCAGGCCGACGAGCACCTTCAGGCGAAGTTCGCCAAGAACGTCGTGATCAAGGCGCTGCGATCCCTTCCATTGGAGCAACAGATGCTCTTGGAACTGCACGACCATCGTCGTATGACCCGTCGTGAACTCGCGGAGATCTTCGACGTGGCCCCAGGGACGATCGCGAGCCGGGTCGCTCGTGCGAGGGAAGCCTTGCAGATCTTGGCCGAACAGGCCCAAGCGACCCCCGACGACGTCGCTTCGACGTCCACGACGCTCGCTAGCTATTGGGCCGAGATTGGGCGGCGTTGGGAGCAAACTCAAACCGCCTTTCCTCCACCTCCGATGCCGGACTCCGCTGCAGATCCGTCCGCAGATCCGTCGCTCATCGGATGCGGACCCACGACTCGACGTAGCCCGTCGAGCTGAACCGATGTGGCGCGAGGCAAGCTCGCGAGTGGCTCCGCTCGTGGCTCCCACGGAGCGATTGCGCAGCACTCATGTGGGGCGAGTTGCTGCTCGGGCGACACGACGAATTGTTGGGAATCGCTGGCATCGAGCCCGCGGGGGTCGAGTCCGAGGGGACCTCGCCTCGCGATGCTCGGGATCGACCGGATGACTCTGCGCCTTGCGCCTAATCCAGGAGGTGGTGCTTGCCGACGGGGGTCACGGTGGTCGCTTGAGGACCCTGCGCGCTTTCGCCTTCTGCCACCGCATATCGAACTTCGGTACCGACGGCGAGATCGTCGAACTCGGCACCGACCACGGCGTTGCGATGGAAGTACACGTCCTCCCCACCCGTGGCGCGGATGAAGCCGTGGTCCTTGGTATGAAAAACTTGCGAGATCCTTCCGTGCGGAGGCGCCTCGTGTTCCTTCGTGATACCGCCGCGACGTCGAACATGATCCTGCAAGCGCCGACCCGCGGCATCGAATGCATCACGGATCGCGACGCGCACATCCTCGTGTGCACGGTCGCGTCCCGGATCACGACTGACGACGATCTCGGGCCGTCCAGGAACCACGACCTCGACGTGGATCTCGAACAAATGGCCCTGGTGTCCACGCGCGCGCTGGCGCTGGACCGCGACTCGGCAGCCAGTGATCCGACCATACAAGTGCTCCAGTTTGACCACCTTTTCGCGGATCAGGGCTTCGATGGATTCGGAGGATTCGATGTCTTGAAACGTGATCTTGAGGGGTGTTTCCATGGACGACCTCGTTTCGTTCTATCAAGGCGAGCGCCCGCTGCCCCACGCAGTTCGTGCCGCTGCGCCGCCTTCGGCGACCTTCCGTGTCCAACCGGCGAGTCCCGCGAAACGTAAGTGGGTCGAATCCGGCGCGGGCGAGTTGCTCAGGCCAACATCGACTCCGACGGTGGAACCCGACGGTGGAACCCGACTGGCCCGAGTCGGAGCGCACACCGTGGTCGAACGAACTCCCCTCCAGGCTTCACGTCGCCGCCCCCGCGTCAGACGCAGGAGCGGCTCTCATCGGCGCCAGATCGCCGTGTTGGTGGGGCAGCTGTGTTAATCGCAGTCCTTCTCGTCTTTCGATAGGCAAACCGTCCCGACGTATTCGACGTATTGTTCATCGAAGGCTCGATAGGTCACCTCTTTGATCGGGGTGCCTTGCTTGTGTTCGAGCTCGAGCTCGGGTTTTTCGCCCTCGGAGATCTTGAACTTCTCCTCGAATCCGCCGTATTCGTGGATCACGTCGCCTTCGTACCATGCGACGGTGATGACCTTCTTGCCACCTTTCTGGGGCTCGAGGCGAATGTAGGTCGCATAGGACGAGAGTGTCGTCAGGATGATGAGACGAGGGAGCGGCGTGAACACATATTCGAGATGGAAGGTCGAGGACAACCCGAGGTTCTCCCCACCCTCGTCCTGCGCATGGATCGTCCCATCCAAGTAAATGCGTCCAATATCATAGTCGATGAAGCCAAAGACGGGCGATGCGGGGTCGACCACGGCGGTGGTCGAGCTGTGATGGCCGGCGAGCTCACCCCAAGCCGCGTAGATCGAGGATCGCGTCGCGAGGCCGAAATAGCCGTCACCATCGATCGCGCCGCGCAGCGGTGCGACGTTCAAACCGAACGACGGATCGACGACATGGGTACCGGCGACCGTCACATTCGCGAAGTCGACCGCGAGATTGAGAATGTCGAGACTCCCTGCAGCCCCAGGCCCTTCCGAGTCGTAGAGGAAGAGATTCTCCGACGATGGCAACGCGCCGCCACTTGCCGTGTCACCTTCGTAGCTCACCGAGACCCACGAAACGTCGATGTCCAACACCCCTTCGAGCGCCCACGACGGCTCGAGGGCGGTCAAGGGTGACACGGAATGGCCAACCGGCTCGGCCGAACAGACATTCTCGATCGAGGCGAGATGCACGCTCGTGACCTCATCACAGTGGGTACGGCACGCCCCGAACGCCTCCGACTCGCTCCTCGCACAGACCTCCGCCGTGCAAGACAACGGAATCTCCGTTCCCGGGCAGAGCCCGGTCGACGTCCGGGGACGCGTGCAGACACGCTCCTGGATGCCGGAACAATCATAGTACTCGCCGTCCTCGACCGGCGGCGAACCGCAAGCACTCAAAAGGGCAAGCGTGATGATGGGCTGCACAATGATGGATGTTCGTGATCGCATATTGGTTCTCGCTCTCACCCGGCGGAGTACCGAATGAGCGCCATCCGTTCCCGGTGTTCGAGACTCGCGTGGGACACCCCCAGAGAGAGCGGGAACGCTCGTCAGAACAGCGAGGCGGGTGACCGGAACGACGTCGGCCGGCCGCTTGGCTCGCAAAGGCGCGAGCGAACCTGCGCAACGTTGCGCGAACCACCACCGGAACGGCATGCGATCGGGTTTTTACTGTTCGGGCGGGGGAAGTTCCGAGTAGAGTCGCACCAGCGGATGGCGGTATCGGACGCAGAGTTGCTCGAACACTGGCGGGGGGGTGACAAGGAAGCGGGACGCGTACTCTTTCATCGCCACTTTCCGAGCATCGACCGATTCTTTCGCAACAAGGTGCCTCCGGCCGACGTCAAAGATCTCATCCAAAACACGTTCGTGGGCTGCGTCGAGGGCATGCATCGCTATCGCGGCGAATCGAGCTTTCGAACCTATCTCTTTGGCATTGCGCGCAATCAGCTGCTCAAGTTCATTCGGGATCGAACGGCAGCCGCGGGTCGCGTCGATCCCGACTTGAGCGTCTCGTCGATTCACGCCCTGGGTCTCAGTCCGAGTAGCATCGCCGCCGCACGGGAGCGGCACGGATCGGTGCTCGCGGCCCTCCAACGGATCTCGGTCGAGCACCAAATGATCCTCGAGCTCTTCTACTGGGAAGAGCTCGAGGGCCCGGAGATCGCCGAGATCCTCGACATCTCGCCAACCACTGTGCGCACTCGCATGCACCGAGCCCGCAAGGCGCTCAAAGCCGTACTCGACGAGCTCGCCGCCTGGGAACCGGCGAACACGGATATCGGCACGGCCGTTCGCGCGGCGCGGTCCGATCACGGTTGAGACGCTTGGCCGACACGTCCCGATCGAGCACGCTTTCGAGCGCAGAGCCTACGGGGCCATGGGCACCGTCGACACCCGGCGGCCCGCTCGGTCCGCGACCTGGCGAGCAGGAAGGGGTCGACACCCGCGTCAAGCGGCAAGCGATCGCGAGCCACCTCTTCGACGACGAACTCGAGCCGGTGCGGCTCGGTCGGTTCGCGATCGTCGAACGGATCGGTGCCGGCGCGATGGGAACGGTGTATCGCGCCCACGATCCGAGCCTCGATCGCTGGGTGGCACTCAAGGTCCTGCAACGTGGGACGCGACCCCTGATCGGTGGGGAGGCCCTCATCGCGCGCGAAGCCAAAGCGCTCGGTCGTCTGTCGCATCCGCATGTCGTCGCTGTCCATGAGATCGGTGAATCGCGCGGCCAAATGTACGTGGCGATGGAATTGGTCGCGGGCGGCAATCTCCGAGATTGGCTGGCGGGCAACGTCGCGTCAGGGCCTGGTCGGTTCGCCGCCGTGATGGAGCTGCTGCTGCAAGCGGGCCGGGGCCTCGCGGCCGCTCACGAGGCCGGGATCGTCCATCGCGACTTCAAACCCGCGAACGTGCTCGTCGGAAGCGATGGACGGGTTCGGGTGGCCGACTTCGGGCTCGCCCACCGACAGTCCGAAGCACCGACCACCTCGGGCGCATCGGGGCTCCCTCCCGAATCATCCGACCGAGCGAATGCGCAGCCGTCGAGCATGATCGGTGGAACTCCGGCCTACATGGCACCCGAACAATGGACGGGGAGCGTCGATGCGCGTGCCGATCAATTCTCGTACTGCGTGACCGCCTGGGAGGCGTTGTGGCACGAGCGGCCGAGCGTGGTCGCAGAAACGCTCGAACTTCCTCGCGGGCTCGACTCCCACGCGCGTGCAGTCGGGCGCGTGTTGCTGCGCGGCTTGACGGAGAACCCTGCCGACAGATTCGCGTCGATGACCGAACTGCTCGACGCTTTGCAGCTCGCCGCTCGCGGTGCAGCGACCCAACGACAACGCCGCGTCGCCTGGTCGGGCGTGGGCATCGGTGCACTCGGATCGTTGCTCGGGCTGTATGCGCTGTGGGGCCCCACCACTGCACCTCCGCCCTGCGAGGCGACACTCCTCGCGGAGCTGTGGGATCCCGAAGCTCGGAAGGACAAGCTCGCCGCATTCGCGACGGCGGGTGTCCCCTATGCCTCTGAAGCGCAACCTCGGCTCATCGACGCGATCGATGCATTCGCGAGCGGTTGGGAATCGGCGTATCGCGACGTTTGCCTGCAACACCGACGCGGCATCGTTTCGGACGCAGCGTTCGATCGGAGGATGGCGTGTCTCGCCCGACAAAGCGCGGCATTCGACGCCCTCGGCGACGCGGTCGACGATACCTCCCCAAGCGACCTGCCGCGGTTGCTCGCGGCGGCCGTCGAGCTTCCTCCACCCTCGGACTGCGCGGGCCTCGAGGCCCCGCTGCAGACGCGTACACCCGAGCTCGCGGCCGCCGTCGCGCGAACGAGCCAGCGCCTCGAGCAGGCGCGCACGTTCTATTTCGCCGGTGAGCTCGCGCGTGCGGCCGAACTCGCAGGCCATGCGATCGATGACGCACGCACGATCGCAGATCCCCCGCTCCTCGCCGAAGCGCTCATCTTGCGTGGTCGCATCGAGATCCTCGAAGGGCAGACGGACGTCGAGGGTCTGATCGAAGCGACTCACCTCGCGCTTGCCACCGGCGCGCACGTATTGGCGATCGAGGGCTGGGCCCGCCGAGCCTGGGTCCTGGGCACGCAGGAAGGACGGCCGAGCGAAGCGCTCGCGGGCCTCGACATGATCGAGGCACTCGCCGAGGGCGTTGCCCATGCCGAGATCGAGCGGGCGCTCCTCTACAACAACGTCGGCGGCGTTCGACGTGCGCTCGGCCAGCCCGAGCTCGCCCGCGAGGCCTTCGCACGCGCGATCGAGCTCTCGGAACCGTTCCACGGTGCCGGCACGCTCGAGCTCGAGGCCGCCAAGACCAACCTTGCGCTCATCACCGACGATCCGCGAACACTCGAAGGCCTCGTCGATACCGCGATCGCGCGCAGGGTCGCGCGCCTGGGCGAGAATCATCCGTTCACGCTGGAAGCACGGCTCATCGGTGGATTGACGATCCCCGACCGGGTGCGGGCGCAGACGCGAATGCTCGCAGCATGTTCCGCATATGATCGGTTCCACCCGGATTTGCGCGACCGCCGTGCCACCTGCCGATACGAACTCGGTTGGCATGCCATGGCGATGGACGACCGTGGCCTCGCGCGCACCAGCTGGCGCGAAGCGTCCGAGCTTTCGTCGGACTCCGTGGAGAGCCAACTCGCGCAAGGTTGGGCGGTGCTCGCCGTTGCGAACGGGGCCGAGGACACCGCCGCCGCTGCGTTCTCGGCCGTGCTCGACGAGCTCCACGAGCTCCAGGAGCAGGCGGGCGCGCCCTGGCTCGAGCGCCAAGTGCTCGAGGCACGGCTCGGCCTGGCCCTCGCCGAGGGCAACATGGCATCGCTGCGCGCGGACTTGATCACTCTCGAGACCTTGTTCCAGGGCAGTCCAGCCGTCGCCTGCCGCCGCATCGACGTCGCCATCGCGGCCTTTGCCCGGCTCGAAGGACCGATGCCATCCGCCGACCTCGACGAGGTCCGCATCGCATTGGAGCGATGGCGGAACGGCCAAGGCACGGTCGTCGCGATCCGAAGGGCACTCTCGAGCATGAGCGCGCGCGACTGATCCGGCATCAACACGATCCGCTTGCATCCGCACAATCGGCGAGCCCGCTCGCGGCGTGAGAGCAGAGCCCATCCCACATGACGTCGCAACAATACGGATCCGCGGCACAGACGGCTTCGGTGCATGCAATGTCTTCACATCTGGGCGTTGGGTGGCTTTCGCAACAGTCCCCGCTCCAATCCGAGCACCCGACGATCGCCGAGCAATCCGCGGCACAGCTCGGTGTTCCGCTCGCAAAACCGAGCGATCGACAATCGTGGTCACGAAGGTCATCCCGCCCTGGGAGGTCCGTACCGTCGCACAGCTCGGCGCCCGCGGCCACGCCATCGCCGCATAGATTGAATGTCACGATCGGTCGTGCGAGTGCCAAGAGCGAAGCGTTCGGATCGGGGCTTTCCGGATCGATCCGATCGGCGCACGCAGGAATCTTGGGGCACGCGGCCGCGATGTCGCCGCGAACGCCAGGCTCGTCGGCTGCACGACGAGGGTCGCCGATGCAAAATGCGCCCGTCTCGGTCCAAACCGCATCGATGGTACCGAGCGCCGAAGGCAAGAACGAGTTGTCACCGTCCCGCGGCAGGAGCCCGCGAACATCGGCGTAACGCAGGGCTTGCCCCGGAACTGTGAATCGCTCGGTCCCCGGGCAATAGGTGGCCGTGAATGCATAGAGTGCGGCTTGCTTGGCCACGTGCGACGTCGAATGGCCGAGCCGGACATCGGCGGCTCGCGTGTGCCCGGTGAGGTGGAGCTTCGCCGCAGCACTCCCGCGACACCCCCAGTTGAACCACACGGGATCGATCGGGTCGGTCGCGACCTCGGCGGTCTCTGGATCATACCGATCACCCGCAAAGAGCACAGCGTGATACGCAAGATCGTTGGGCGTGTCCCTGTCGCACACTTTCGCCAATCGCTCGCGCGCAGCGTCGAGCCCCTCGGGATCGCCGGGTTCACCCTCGCTGGGATAGGGACACAGCAGTTCGGTTTTGCCGTTCGCCTCGTAGATGAACTTGTACGACGGCACCACGACTTCGCCATCGTCCACCCACATCGGCATCTCGCTGACCTCGAGTAAGGTGACCGCGATCCGCGTGCCGTCATCGTCGAGCGTCAAAACGAGTCCGGGCAGATCGGAGGTGCCGAGTGCGACGCCATCGACCGTCACGTACAGTTCGTCATCAATCACGGCCACCGCGATCTTGGCGGGCTTGTCCGCGCACAAGTGACTCGCCGACACGAACCTCACGCCTTCCGTGTTGGGTTTCCCCGCGCGTAGGGCGAGCTCGTGGCCGATGAACGGCGAGTTGGTGCCGCAATCCGTGAGCGTGCACCTGCTGCGTGCACGGAAGTCCTCATCGATCGACGACGACTCTGAAGTGGTTTGCGGGGGCATGTCGGCTGAACAACCGACGAGCCACACGGCGAAGCTGCAAGCGTGAAGACGAGTGAGGTTCATGGTGGCAAGGCGAAATCTGCGCCCATGCGATCTGTACCTCGATCGGGGCCAAACGTTCCCGATGAATCCGCGCTCTCGCGCGGTTCGAGCGAGCCGAGCCGCGACCTCACAACATCGCACATGCCGGTTCCAAACCCGTTCCCATCTGGCAAGGTTTCGGGCGGCATCCGCTGAGAATGCAAGCTTGCGCCTGGGTCGAATGCTCAACGTTTCGTTCATCTGGAATTCATCTCGCGGCCTGTGCAGACTTCTACGAACTGGTCTGATCATTCTTGCTTGACCCAAGCGCGAACTCGCGTGACATCCCCCGTCGCGTTTCATTCGCAACGGCGTGACGCAAAACGGAGTCTGACGTAGTCGATCATCCAACTGCCGTCGTCCCGCTGCAGGCTCTCACGGAGCACCTCGGTGACCTCCGCGACGACCGACGCTCGCATCGCGGACGGAAGGGGATCCAAAAACGGCCCACAAAACGTACGTATCCAACCCACGAGTCCGGCGGGCACGGCCGTGGGTCGCGGAAACCATGCGCTCCGTTCGACCACGAATCCGGCGCGGCTGAGTTGCTCGGACCACGTGTCCGGGTCGCGATACGTCCACGGCATCACGTTTGCCGTCGGGGCATGATGCGCTCGAAGGACCGCTCGCAATGCGGTCAGCACCGCGGCGACATTGGACCGACCGCCGCATTCCCCCACGAACCATCCGCCCGGGCGCAGGTGTTTCGCGACGCCGGCCAATACGTCCTCCGTACGAGGCATCCAATGCAACGCGGCGTTGGTGAATACGCCGTCGAACAGCTCCGGCAACACCAGTTCCTGGGCGTCCATCACTCGCGCATCAAGGCCCTGGGACCGAGCGGCTTCGACCATCGACGGTGACGCATCGATCCCCACGACACGGGCCCCTCGGTGGACAAGCTCTGCCGTGAGCACGCCGTCTCCGCAACCGAGATCGAGCACTCGCTCCCCTTTGCGGAGGGGGGCCCACTCGAGGACCCCACGCCCGAGCGAGGCCACGAATCCGGCGTCGCGGGCATAGGCAGCCGCGTCCCACAGGGGCTGGAGTGCCTCGGTCGAGTCGTCTCGTACATGGTGATCGGACTTGGGTTCGCTCATCCCTGAACGATGCACCGAGCCGGGGTCATCCACCACTGCATGAGATGTCGTAGATTGATACACGATACGTATGAATGGGATCCCGTCCAAAGCGTCCGAGTCCGCGGCCGTCGAGCTCGGTCGATACGCCGTCTTTCTCGCGGTCTTCGATGCGGGGTCGTTCTCGGCTGCCGCCCGTCGGCCGCGTCGTTTGCACCACGAAGGGTCGCGAATGGGACGCGCACGCGCAATCGGTTTGCCGGCAAACCGTCACGTCGGCTAACCATGGCCTTTGCAAATGAGGCTTGGGCGACATCACGTTCTAGCCAGCGGAGAATCGATTGCCCGGTTCGTCGGTGTCGAGGCGAGCGACTCACGCGTGGGACGAACCACGCTCTCTACGTCATGGAGATCATCCGAACAGCGACGTCATCGTACGACTCCGACGCGTTGTTTGGATGGCATACCAGCGAGACACGGACAGATGCTTGTACTGCCGTCGACGTAAGAGACCAAACCCTTGTGCCAGGCGAGTCCAATCCATGCACGTGGTACAACCTGCGAGCTATGGTGGACAGAAGCATTCGCAACCTGTGGCTCGTCGCCACCTTGATGACGCTCGGGGGAACGTTGACTGGTTGCCCCGGGAACTATCCCGCTTGCCGTCAAGACCAAGACTGCAAGTCCGGATTGTCCGAGACGTGCATTGACGGCAACTGCCAGAACTGCGTCACGGATCTCGACTGCGAAGGGATGGCTCCGGCTGGCCAAGAACCCTTCCTATGCCAGAACTTCCGCTGTCAATCCGAGCAACTGGCGTTCGCGAGTGACCTCGAACCCGGTGCCCCCTGCACGGAACGCTCGCAGTGTTCGCAACAGCTCGCGTGCCGTGAAGGGATCTGCAGCAGCTGCTTCGACGAAGTCGATTGCGGCGGACTCCCTTGTGACGCTGGAACCGGTCGATGTGCCCCGCCCACCATTTGCGTCGACGAAACCACCTGTCTGATGGACGAGATCTGCGACAACGGAGCGTGCGTCTCCAGCAACCTCGATATCACCACGGGTCCCTGTGGTCTGCGGGCCGTGTTCTTCGCGTTCGATAGCGACTCGCTGACCTCGGAAGCCGAGCAAGAGCTCAGCACGTTCGCGTCCTGTTTGAAGAGCGAATCGCGGTCGGTTTATCTCGAGGCGCATGCGGACAATCGCGGCACCGAGGAATACAACATCATGCTCACCGAACGACGCGGTACCGAAGTGCGATCGTACCTGCTCGGCCAGGGGATCAACGGAGACAGTCTTCAAGTCATCGCCAAGGGGTCGCTCGAGGCCACGGGTGTCGACGAGCAGTCGCGCGCAGGCGATCGCCGCGTCGAGCTCGTTTGGCCATGAATGCCAAGCGGCGAAGACCCGCGCGTCGAGCCGGTTCGTCTTTGTGACGAGGTGGTCGGGATTCGGGTGCGCAGTGGACGGCCGAGCTGCGGACAGTCTCCGCATCGGGGGTCGAGCTAGCGCTCCGTTCTGTGCGAGTGGCCCGCGCTGCTCTTGCGCCCGCGTGCCCGCGCCGAAGCGCGGAGACCTGCTATTCTCGAGCTTCGAAGTTGTAACTTATGCCCATCTATCAACGGATTCTCGGGTTATTGCCATGTTTCGTGCTCGGATGTGACCTCCTCGGTGGAGGCGGGAACGAACCCGACCCTCCTCCGATGAAAGACCCAAACTGCGGGGGCCGAGCAGGGTTGGCCTGTGCCGAGGGCGAATACTGCAACTTTCCGACTGAGGCCGCTTGCGGCGCAGCCGATCGGCCGGGATCGTGCGAGCCGATTCCCGAGACTTGTACCGCAGAGTCCGCTCCGGTCTGCGGTTGCGACGGGCAAACTTATGGCAACCCCTGTGTGGCGGCGGCAGCGGGCATCTCGGTCGCAGCCCAAGGCGAATGCGAACCGGCCTCCGATGGTTGTGGTGGGTTTGCAGCGATTCGTTGCCCCGAGGGTCTCGAATGTGTCGACGATCCAAATGACGATTGCGATCCATTGAATGGCGGAGCCGATTGCGGAGGGATCTGTGTCGAGCCGAGCGACAACGAAACCGCGTGCGGTGCCCGACTGGGCGATACGTGTGGCGAGGACGAGTTTTGTGCCTTCAACCTTCGAGCGAACTGCGGCTTCGGTGACGCCCCAGGGGTCTGCGAGCCGCGGCCCGCCGAATGCGCGGAGGTGACCGACCCGGTGTGCGGTTGCGATGAACGAACGTATGCCAACGAATGCGAAGCCGCGAGAGCCGGGACCGCGGTGCTCTCTGCCGGTGAGTGCGAAGCACCGTCGCTCGCTTGTGGGGCACGCGTCGCTTGGAGCTGCCCCGAAGGTCTCGATTGTGTCGATGACCCCTCCGACGACTGCGATCCCAACAATGGCGGTGCCGACTGCATTGGGATCTGCGTCGAGCCCTCGGACCCCGAGCCCTCGGACGTCGCTTGCGGCGGACGCCTGGGCGACACGTGCACCGAAGACGAGTACTGCGCATTTCAGCTCGAAGCGATCTGCGGGTTCGCGGATGCAACGGGGATCTGCGAACCGAGACCCAACGCCTGCTTGCGGATCTTCGACCCAGTGTGTGGTTGCGACGGGAACACTTATGGCAACGAATGCGAAGCCGCAGTCGCGGGTACGTCCGTCCAAACGGAAGGCGAGTGCTCGCAGGAGCTACCAGACTTCTGCGGAGGGTTCGCAGGCTTCCCTTGCCCCGACGGATTCACGTGTATCGATGATCCCACGGATGATTGCGATCCCAACAATGGCGGAGCCGACTGCGGCGGCATCTGTACGCCAGCCTAGCGAAAACCTTCGATACGCGGTCGAACGCCCTCCGAGTCCTCGCCTTTCGGAGGGATGTTCGGACGCAAGATCCTGCCCATCACCGGAGCCGAGATCACAGGAAGAACGGCACTGCACTCCGGAATGGACCCTTCAACTTTTTGTGTGAGCCCGTGAACCAGGCTCGGGGTACTTGGACATCGCCCTGTTCACCCCAACGCCCTCGATGTTGATCTTCGCCACGCGGCTCAAGCCGTTGCTACGGCTGGGTCTCGTGGTGACCCCTGCCGTGAGCGTGGGGTGTTCGGACGACGCCCGCTCGGCCGCTTTCGATTCCCAGCCCAGCTCCGGTGCCGAGACTTCGGAGCCCGAACACCCCACGACCGTCGATCACGAGTCCGCGAGCACGGGCTCCTTGCCTCCGACCCCGGACGGAACATCGTCAGCCGAAACCGGCGGAGGACCCGAAGACCCGCCCCCGAGCTCTGCTTGGCGCAACGTGGTCGTTGGAGGTGGCGGCTTCGTGACGGGGATCGTCCACCATTCGAGTGACGAGATCGTCACCTATGCACGAACCGATGTCGGCGGTGCCTATCGCTACGACGGAGCCCTGAAGCGGTGGAATCCGATCACCGACATGCTTGCCCGCGACCAGGCGGACTCCATGGGGGTCCTCAGCATCGCCACCGATCCGAGCGACGCGGAGGCCGTGTACCTGATGACCGGCAAATACACCGCAGACTGGGCCGGCTTCGGGTTCTTGTTGGCTTCGCAGGATCGGGGCGAAACGTGGACGCGCGTACAGCTGCCGGTCAAAGTGGGTGGCAACGAGAATGGTCGCGGTACCGGGGAACGTTTGGCCGTCGATCCCAACCTTGGCACGCGCCTGCTGATGGGGACGACCCAAGCCGGCTTGTGGAGCAGCCTCGATCGCGGAATGACGTGGAATCGGATCAGCACATTGGCTGCGCTGAATATCGACTTCGTGACGTTTCACGGTGCGAGCGGAACCCCAGGGTCGGCGACGCCAAGGATCTTCGTCGGCGTGGCCGATCCGGGCCCGAGCGTATGGGAGAGCCTCGACGGCGGGCAGACGTGGAACCCCGTGGCGGATCAACCGATGGGCCTCATGGCATTGCGCGAGGCAACGACCGACGATCGAATGATCCTGACCTACGCCAATGCCGTCGGACCCAATGACGCCACGGCGGGTGCAGTCTGGCGGTACGACCTCACCTCCGGGTCATGGAGCGACATTTCGCCACCGCAAGGGGAGTATGGATTCAGCGGGATCTCGATCGCCGCCGACGACCCGGACCATCTCGTCGTCAGCACGCTCGACCGTTGGTATCCGCTCGATGAGCTCTTCCATAGCATCGACGGTGGACGCTCGTGGCAACCGCTGCTCCAAACGGCGCAATGGAACTACGATGAGTTTCCCTATACGATGGCCAGCACCCCACATTGGCTGGCGGACGTGAAGTTCGATCCAGGGGACGCCGATCGCCTCTCGTTCGTCACGGGGTACGGCGTCTGGACGTGCACTTCACTGGCCGCGCCCCCCGTGCAATGCGTCTTCGACGACGCGGGTCTCGAAGAGACCGTTCCATTGCAGTTGGTGAGTCCACCGGATGGGGCACCCCTTTTGTCGGCGATGGGCGATCTCGATGGATTCCGCCACGATGATCTCGAGGCTTCACCCACCCAGGGTCGCTATGCGCCTTCGGTCGGGACCACCCTCGCGATCGCTTTTGCGGAAGCACTCCCCACGACGCTCGTGAAAGCCCACAATGCCGCCCCGTTCGGCTCGTTGTCGCAGGATGGCGGGACCACTTGGTCAGCCTTTGCAACGAGCCCGGTGGGGGCGAGTGCCGGAGGCACGCGTTCGATCGCGATCTCGGCGGACGGGACCCATCTCGTCTGGAGTCCACCCGGTGCAGCGGTGTCGGTCTCCAACGACGGCGGCGCAACTTGGACGCCCGTGAGCGGTGACGTTCCCTCGGGCACCCCACCGGTCGCCTGTCGCCTCGACCCGCATCGATTCTACGCGTTCGATGCCCTCACCGGCCGGGTCTTCGCGAGCACCAACGATGGAGTCGGCTTTGCGGTCACAGCGATGGGTTTGCCATCACTACCCGACTGGGCGCTGGCGAGTGCTCACCTCACGGCCGTGCCGGGAGTTGCGGAACACGTTTGGGTGACGACCGGCGATGGCGGACTCCATCGCTCGACCGATGGCGCAAGCTCGTTCACTGCGGTCCCCACCGTGACCGCGGCGCATGCCATCGGCATGGGACAAGCGTCTCCCGCAGGCACCTACCCCGCGATCTTCGTCGTCGGTACGATCGATGGCGTTCCCGGAATCTATCGGTCCGACGACGAAGGCGGAGTTTGGCAGCGGATCGATGATGATGCCCACCGTTTTGGGTGGATCCACGATCTGACCGGAGATCCGCGCCGTTACGGTCGCGTCTACGTCGCTACGGAAGGTCGTGGAATCGTTTATCGCGATCTCTGATCCCTGGGCTATCGGAGCGGCCTTGCAAAGGCCACCATGCCGACGCGGTCGCGGTCGATCACAGGAGTTGAGCTTCGTCGCCCGACTCGTACGAGTCGGCCGTCAGTGGAACGATCTTCTCGGCCGTGACGCAGGTCGACCCCTCGTTGGTCGCGTCGACGACGAATCCCAGCACCCCACCGTCATCGTCGAAGACCGCAGCTCCCAGATCCCCGTGACAGTTCGGAGTCCCTTGAGCAGGCGCGATCCACCAACCGTCGGGCTGCTCTCGTAGGCAACCCGACCAGAGCGAGCGGTCGGAGGTTTCCTTGGACACCTCTTTGATCACGTAGCTGTACGCGACGCTTTGCACTTCGCACCCGTCACGCTTCGGCGTGGCAAACTCTGCGGGTTCAATCGCTTCGATCGGCTCCGACAGAATGAGCGCCGCCATGCTCGGCTCATCGTCGAGTCGTTCGATGCGCTCGACCGCTACCGTGGGCGAGACCATCGGCGTCCCGAACCCTACTTGCAAGGATCCGATCCCGTAGACGCAGTCGAACGATGCGAGCGCGATGCGAGGAGCAACGAGCGTGGCCGCGCAAAACGGAACGATCGCCGACGACACCGCGATGACGAAGCCGGCGCTCGGCAGGTCCAGCTCCTCCAAATCATCGACCGGGGTCATCGAAGTCTCCGCCGCATCGGCGTCCTCTTCTTCGATGGCGGCGACGTGGAAGGCGTTTTCTGCGTCACCCGACGAGGACTCCCAACTCGACTCATCGCCTAGTGCGGAATCTCCGGGGAATTCATCGCAGGCGGCCATGGTTACAGACGCCACGATGAAGCTGAGCAAACCGTTCGACTTCACGTGCGAATACAAAGCAAGGTTCGCGCCACATCCCTCGGTCTTGTTCGCGAAAACTCTTCGCCTCCATTCGAGGACGCCGGCGTCTACGAAACCAGGATCGAGCGCCTCGATGGGCGCGATGGCATGAGCCGATGAATCCGGCGTTGCGAAGCCATACGAGGCGAGTACGTGCGAAGTCGGCTCGTCGATGGTGTGCCGACTCGGGTCGGGGTGCCAGCTGAGCCTTCCCCTGCTCGATGATCATTCTCGTCCGATCCGCGCGCACGACTCGATCGTTTGATCCATTGAACATGTGCACGGCCGCTCGGTCGACTGAAACGCCCCAGTGAAAGCGGGCGTTCCAGGAAAGAACAACCGATCTGCGCCCTCGACTCCGAGTGATCCTTTCGGGTTCGGGACGGGCAAACGAGGTCGATCCGTAAATCGTGCACCCCACGGTTACGGTTCGCTCGAACTACATCGATCCCGGCGCGGCATGGCGATCGAAAGCGTCTGACCATTGTTCCGCGAGCTGTTCGAGCGCCGCCAAGGTCTCTCGCGCGAGGGGCTCGATCGGAGCGTTCGCCACCTCGACGAAACGCTCGAAGTTATCGCTGCGTGCGGTAGATCCGACGGTCGCGCGCACCTCCGGGAAACTATGAGCGAAGCGCACACAAAACTCCGACCAGTCCGGGACGCCGGCACGGTCGAACACGGGCGCAACGTCCACGGCGCGCTGCTGCAGGTATTCCTTCCACGCCGCGCCTGGGACATCACGCAAAGCATGCACGTGATTGCCGGCAACCGTGCGCATGGCCACGATGGCATCCCCGCGCTGGCGCAACCGATGCCACAGCGGATTGAGGGCGAATCGCTGAAGTGGGTTCAAATAGAAGATGAACCCATCGACGGTCCGGTCGGCGACTCCGTTGTCGATCGCTGCCAACGCGGCTGCCGAGCTCCACGGAAACACCTCGAGCACGAACCGACGCACGAGACCTTCTTCGCGCAATTGCAGGATCGCATCGACGCTGGCCCCCCCGTTGGAGAAGTCTTCCGCGAGCCCATCGACGAGACAGAGCTGGCCGATGTCCATCGCTTCGATCGCGAGCGCATCCAAGTCTCGCAGGACGGTTTCGCGAACTTCGGCGACCGTACGAAATCCGATCTTGAAGATCATTTTGGGCACGCGCGCACGATCGGCATCGAAGGCCGTGCGCAGCACCTCGAGCGCATTGCCGTACTCGTGGCTGACGTGAAACCAAATGCCCGCCGCCATCGCCCGAAGGGCCATATCGACCCGGGCACTCTGGGCGAGTCCATCGTGGCCGAGCCGCGTGGCTCCGTAGATGTATTTCGAAAGATCGGTCAAACCCGCTGGTGCAGTGCCTGCATTCATGAGAGCGCTACGATGTCAGGACAAGACTTGCGGGTCCACATCGACCAGCGCCACGGTTTCGCTGCCGCCTCGTCCTTCGCTCCCGAGCTGGCTGCGGAGATGACGGAGGACCCAGCGCAAAGGACCACGTTGCCGCGAACGCAACAGAAGCTGCCAACGCACCCGACGATTGATTCGCAACATCGGTGAGGGGGCCGGGCCGCGCAGTTCGACCCCCTCGCCTTCGCCGAGTTGCAACAGGCCCGGTCGCAGGAATGCTGCGACCCGCGAGATGCGTTCCTCGACCCGCTCGGGGTCGGGCCCGTGGACCCGCACGAGCGCGAGGTGGCCCGCGGGTGGGTTGCCGAGCTGCCCTCGCACCGCGAGCTCCCGCTCGGCAAAGCCCGCAAAATCGTGGTGGGCCGCAAACTCGATCGCGGGGTGATGGACGGCGTAGGCTTGGACGATGACGCGGCCCGGACGATCTCCGCGGCCGGCTCGACCCGCGACCTGGGTAAGCAACTGGAACGTGCGCTCCGCAGCGCGGGGATCGGGCTGCGCGAGCCCGTGGTCACCTTGGAGGATCCCCACCAAGGTCACGCCGGGGAAGTCGTGCCCCTTGGACAGCATCTGGGTGCCGACCAGGACATCCGCATCGTGACGGCGAAACCGATCGAGCGTCTCGAGCAGCCGTCGTCCGCGGGCAGCATCGCGATCGAGGCGAAGCACCCGTACCCCCTCGAGCTCTCGTTCGATCGCGATCTCGACGCGTTCGGTCCCCACTCCGCCGTGCGTGAGCGTCGAGCCGCCACACGTCCCACAACGCTCGGGAGTCGCTTCGATGTGCCCACAAAGGTGGCAGAGCAATCGATTGCGGGAGAGATGGTAGGTCATCGAAGGCGCACTGCAGTCCGGACACTGCTGGAACGAGCCGCAGGCTTCGCAAAGGAGCGTCGTCGTGAATCCTCGGCGATTGAGAAACACGATCACCTGTTCGCGCGCGGTCACGGTGTCGCGGATCGCCTGCCGCAGGATCCCCGTCATCAAAGAATCGGGATCGGGGCGATGCACCGAGAGCGGAACGACCTCGACCTGCGGCAGCGGCCGCGGCGTAGGCCGTGAGCGAAGGTTGAGCGAAAGATGCCGTTCACGTCGGGCGAGCTCGTAGGTCTCGAGCGACGGTGTCGCCGATCCGAGCACCACGACCGCGTTTTCATCGCGGCCGCGAACGAGCGCGAGATCGCGGGCGTGGTACCGCACCCCGTCTTCTTGTTTGAACGACGTGTCGTGTTCTTCATCGACCACGATCACGCCGAGCGCAGGGACCGGGGCAAAGATGGCCGAGCGTGCTCCGATCACGATGCTGCGCGTGCCCGAACGAATCTGCTGCCACGCATCGAGGCGTTGCCGTGACGTGAGCCCACTATGCAACACGGCGACCTGCTCCCCGAACCGCCCCCGAAATCGGTCGGCCAGCTGCGGTGTGAGGGCGATCTCGGGGACCAAAACGATCGCACCTTTGCCAAGCTTCCGTGCGAGCTCGATGAGCTGAAGGTAGACCTCGGTCTTGCCGCTCCCCGTGATGCCGTGCAGCAACGCACTGACGAACCGCCCCTCCCGGAGCGGCTGTTGCAGCGCAGCGATCGCGGCGGCTTGATCTTGCGTGGGGTGTTGGGGCATGGACCGTACGGCGATCGCGGCAGCGAACGGATCGACGGTCTTCGTCTGCTCGCGCGTCGTCACGAGCTGGGCTTCGACCAGCGGCGTGACGAGCTCGCGAACCCGCGGGAACGGACCACGCAATTCCGCGAGCGAGACCCATCCGTCGCCGGAATCGCTCCGTTGGGACTCGAGATAGTCGAGCAGCGAACGACGCTGCTTGCTCCGACCGAGCTTGGTTTTGAGGGCTTGCTCGTCCGTTGGCCCGTTGCGCAGGTATTCGGTGCGTCGCACGAAGGTTTCGGTGCGCTCGCTCGTGCCCGAGTCTTCCCATGAACAAGCGACGAGCCCTTGGATCTCGAGGCTCGCGAGCAACGTCCACACGGACGCGATCGCGGGACGTTGTCGTGCGAGTTTGGCCACATCGATGCCGGTCGGGCCCGTTGCGGCGACCCGTTCGAGCAACAGATGAGCACGAGGTTCGAGCCAAATTCCGCCGAGCAACGGACCAGAACCGGCGCACGCACGTTGCCCCGCCTCGGTAACACACACATGGCGGGCGTCGGCGTGGGTGAGCAAACCCGGCAACGCGAGACGGTAGATCTCACCGATCGGAGCCACGTAGTAGTCACTCATCCATTCGCACAAGTGCACGAGGGGTGGCGGTAACGCGGGGCCGTCCTCGTCGACGACATCCAAGACTTCCTTGAGTTCGCCCGGTGTCGCAGTGGCTTCGCTCGGGCGAACGATGCCGACCAAGACGCGGGTTCCAAACGGGACGAGAACCCGGGTGCCCGCGACGGGGACCATGGGCCAAGCCACCGGGATCGCGTACGAGAAACCCCGATCGAGCGCGATGGGCAGCGCGACCGAGATCTGGCGCGGATTATCCGCGGCCACGGCCGGCAACCTGTTCCCGAAGTTCTTCGCGCCGCTGATCGGGGGTTTGGCCAAGCGATCGGATCCAGCGGCGAACCGCGAACACGAGCTCCACGCTTCCGAGCGCGACGAAGATCGACCCGATCGACCAGGGTAAATTCACGGCCCAAGTCGTCCATAGAGCGGACAGCGACGAACCTGTCGCGTCAGGCGCACGAGCGGCGCCGGCGAGAACACCGAACCAGGCACCCAAGCTCGCCAGGACGACCGCACCCGCGAGCCCAATGATCAGGAGGATCGAAGCTCGCGTTGGTGACGCATTCAAGGCCCGGAGCGCCGCGCGTCGTCGCGGCCCGATGCCTCCTCCGCCCAGCCCCGCAGCCGCGATGGTGAGTAAGACGATCGCGAGACCGAGCCCGAGCGCAAGCATCATCATGTCCGAAACCAACTCGAGGAGCGCCTCCGGATCGATGTGTTCAGGTTCTTTTCGATCCCACGGAACGATGACCGACGGAAGTCTTTGTTGCCGAGCGAACAGCGACGTCGCCCACAAAACCAGTCCGAGTCGCAACGCGGGCCCGTATGGGCGAAAGCCCGCCGCTCGAGCTCGTTCGAGCCGGGCAGAAGTGGGCCTTACGTGACGATCGCCAACCACGGGGACGACCTCTAACCCACGGCCCAAGCGTCCGCCAAGACAATGCTCTTGGTACGTGGCTCTCGCGGGGTCGGCTATCCTGCCGCACATGCGGCTATTTGCGCCGGGATTCCTCGCCGCCCTCCTGTTCGCCCTGGGCTGCGAGCAGGTTCCTGACTCGGTTTCGCCAACCTTCGGTGGAGACATCCCTTCGGGGAGGAACGACCAAGGCGTCGCCGAGGTCCGCACGGGAGGTGCTCATGCCTGTGCCCGATACGGCACGGGCGAGGTGTCCTGCTGGGGTGCAGGGACCGAAGGTCAACTCGGCAACGGGCTCACCGAAGATCGGGCGGCGGCCGAGCGGGTCGTTGGCATCGATGATGCGATTGGCCTCGCCGTGGGTGAGGCCCACAGCTGTGCACTTCGACGAACCGGTGAGGTTTGGTGCTGGGGTCGCAATCGCTACGGGCAGGTCGGAGATGGTCGAGGTGGTGCGTCCGCATCCCCCGTCGCAACCCCGGTAC